>Ga0187874_10001254_pt1 | contig 24208 bp, 23 predicted proteins | sample June2016WEW_16_1_3_FD_132993 | JGI IMG/M metagenome (GOLD analysis project Ga0187874, IMG submission 132993) | Peatland microbial communities from SPRUCE experiment site at the Marcell Experimental Forest, Minnesota, USA - June2016WEW_16_150 | ecosystem: Environmental > Terrestrial > Soil >... | reverse complement strand
TTACGAACGATGAGCACCGCCACGGAAACCATCGAGAGCCTGGTCAAACAGGATTACAAATACGGGTTTTACACCGACGTGGAAACCGAGTCCGCGCCGCCGGGCCTGAGCGAGGACACCATCCGGTTGATTTCGCGCAAGAAAAATGAGCCGGAGTGGCTGACCGACTGGCGGCTCAAGGCGTTCCGGCATTGGCTGACGATGACGGAACCGACCTGGCCGAAGGTCCACCACGAACCAATCAGTTATCAAGACATCGTTTATTACTCCGCGCCAAAGAAAACGGGTGAAGGGCCCAAGAGCCTCGATGAAGTGGATCCGAAGCTCCTGGAAATGTACGAGAAGCTCGGCATTCCGTTGAAGGAGCGCGAACGGCTGGCAGGCGTGGCCGTGGACGCGGTATTTGACAGCGTGTCCGTCGGCACCACGTTCAAAAAGCAACTGGCCGAGAAGGGCATCATCTTTTGCTCATTCGGCGAGGCGGTGCAGGAACATCCCGACCTCGTCCGCAAATATCTTGGCATGGTGGTGCCTTACACCGACAATTTTTTCGCCGCGCTGAACTCCGCCGTTTTCACCGATGGTTCGTTTTGTTACATCCCGAAAGGCGTGCGCTGCCCGATGGAGCTTTCGACGTATTTCCGCATCAATGCCGCCAATACCGGCCAGTTCGAGCGCACGCTCATCGTAGCCGACGAAGGCGCTTACGTCAGCTACCTCGAAGGTTGCACCGCGCCAATGCGCGACGAAAATCAACTGCATGCGGCGGTGGTCGAACTCATCGCGCTCGAAAACGCGCAAATCAAATACTCGACCGTGCAGAACTGGTATCCGGGCGACGAGAACGGGAAGGGCGGCATCTACAATTTCGTGACCAAGCGCGGCCTGTGCAAGGGCCGCAACTCGAAGATTTCGTGGACGCAGGTCGAAACCGGCTCGGCCATCACCTGGAAATATCCAAGCTGCATTTTGCAGGGCGACAACTCGGTCGGCGAATTCTATTCCGTCGCCGTGACGAACAATTATCAGCAGGCCGACACCGGCACGAAGATGGTCCACATCGGCAAGAACACGCGGAGCACGATTGTGTCGAAGGGCATTTCCGCCGGGCACGGGCAGAACAGCTATCGCGGTCTGGTGAAAATCCAGAAGAGCGCCGCGAACGCACGCAATTTTTCGCAGTGCGATTCGATGTTGATCGGGTCGAAGTGCGGCGCACACACGTTTCCTTACATCGAGGTGAAAAACACGACGGCGAGCGTCGAACACGAAGCCTCGACGTCCAAGATCGGCGAGGACCAGATTTTTTACTGCAACCAGCGCGGGCTTTCGACGCAGGATGCCGTGAACCTGATCGTGAACGGCTTTTGCAAGGAAGTGTTCAAGGAACTGCCGATGGAATTTGCCGTTGAAGCGCAGAAACTTTTAGGCGTGAGTCTCGAGGGCAGTGTGGGTTAATATCCTTCCTCGTCGTCGTTCTCGTCCTCGTCCTCGAATTTTTCGGTTACGAGAACGAGGAGGCGGACGAGGACGAAAAACGTTTCAAATGAGCAAAACAATTCTCGAAATCAAAAACCTCAGCGCGGGCGTTGAGGGCAAGCAAATTCTGAAAGGCGTCAACCTGACCATCAACGCGGGTGAGGTCCACGCCGTCATGGGCCCGAACGGCTCCGGCAAAAGCACGCTGGCCGCCGTTCTGGCCGGGCGCGATGGTTACGATGTGACCGGCGGCGAAGTCATCTACAACGGCCACGACCTGCTTGACCTCGATCCCGAGGAACGCGCCCGCGAAGGGCTGTTCCTCGCGTTCCAGTATCCGGTCGAGATTCCCGGCGTGAACAGCACCTATTTCTTGAAAGCCGCGCTCAACGAAATTCGCAAATCAAAAGGTGAACCGGAACTGGACGCGATGGAATTCCTCACCGTTGTGAAGGACAAGATGAAGCTTCTGGAACTGAACGAGGATTTGCTTCGGCGCTCGGTGAACGAAGGTTTTTCCGGCGGCGAAAAAAAGCGCAACGAAATCTTCCAGATGGCCGTGCTTGAGCCCAAACTAGCCATTCTCGACGAAACCGATTCCGGCCTCGACATTGACGCGCTGCGCATCGTCGCCGGCGGCGTCAACAAGCTGAAGCGGCCCGACAGCGCGCAACTGGTCATCACGCATTATCAGCGGTTGTTGAATTTCATCATTCCCGATTTTGTCCATGTGCTCTACGACGGTCGCATCGTGAAATCCGGTGACAAGCAACTGGCGCTCGAACTGGAGGCGAAAGGTTATGATTGGATCACCAAAGGCGAAGTGGACCGCAACGGCGACCTTCAAGTCGCGCACTGACAATTGAAGGTGGACGCAAGCTGAAGCTTGCGGCTACATTTTATTCTTGAAATGAATTTGGACGAAGCCCAACGGCAACGCGTGACCGCCTGGATCCTGCAGGGCGCAAAGCTTTCGGAAATCCAAACCCGGCTGGCGGAGGAATTTGGACTGCGGCTCACTTACGTGGAAGTGCGGCTGCTCGTGGATGATTTGAAACTGACGCCGAAAGACCCGGAGCCGCCCAAAGGCGTGGCTCAAATCGGCGCCGCGCCGGCAACAGGCGCATCCCCGCCGTCCGCCGGCAAAAAAGCCGCCCCGGCACCCGCCGCGCCGCCGCCACCCACCGGTAAGGTGTCTGTAACCGTGGATGAACTTGTGCGGCCCGGCGCGATTGTCAGCGGCAAGGTCACATTCAGCGACGGCCAGCAGGCGGACTGGTATCTCGACCAGACCGGACGGCTCGGCGTTGTGCCCAGGCAACAGGGTTACAAACCGTCCGCTGCCGACGTGCAGCAGTTTCAGGCCGCGTTGCAAAACGAACTCGCGCGCATGGGGTTCTGATTCCTTGCTTAACTGGCGGCACAAGCGTCCCGCAATCCGGGTGTCAGCCAGTCTCTTTGGCTCAACTCGCTCAATGAATAACGAATGACGAAGCCCTAATGACGAAATAATGTCCGAAAAGTTCCAATGACGAATGCGGGTTTTAGTTATTCATCATTCTTTCGTCATTCGGATTTGGGAATTGGTCATTGCCCACCGCCTTGCAGTCTGCCAGCAGTCCCATCCACCAATTACAAACTGCCAATCCTTGCCGCACGCTTGGCGACTTGGCACATTGAAGCGCGATGCGCGAACATTTCCGGGTCTGGATCGAAAGCCTCGAAACCTTTGCCCTAGAAGTCATCTCCGGCGAACGCCGCGACACGAAGGCGACGTTGATGCGCGGTCTTTTGTTCGGCAGTTCCAAGCTGTTTCAAGTGGGTGTCAAGATGCGCCGCTGGCTTTACAACATGCGCATCCTCCGCGACAAGACGCTCGGCGTGCAGGTCATCGCCATCGGTAATCTCACCGTCGGCGGTACGGGCAAAACGCCGGTCGTGGAGAAATTCGCGCGCGAACTCCGCGATGCCGGACGCAATGTCGCCATCCTCTCGCGCGGCTACCGCTCCAAACCGACGCCCATCCACGAGTTGCTGCTCAACAAAATCCTGTTGCGTGAAGACCGGACGCCGCCCCGCGTCGTCTCCGACGGCAAATCGCTTTTGCTCGATTCCGAAATGGCCGGTGACGAACCTTACATGCTCGCGTCGAATCTCCGGGACGTCGTGGTGCTGGTGGACAAGGACCGTGTCAAGAGCGGGCTGTATGCGATTGAAAAATTCGGCTGCGACACGTTGCTGCTCGACGATGGATTCCAGTATTGGGATTTGCGCGGGCGCCGCCACGACGTGGTGTTGATTGACCGTCAGCAGCCGTTCGGCAACGAGCATCTGCTCCCCCGCGGCACGTTGCGCGAGCCGCCGTCGCACCTCGCGCGCGCCCACACGATTTTCATCACCAAGAGCGATGGCCAGACCGCCGAACTCCGCCAGCGGATCGCCCGGCTGAATCCCGAAGCCGCCATCATCGAGTGCGTCCATCACCCGCTTTACCTCGAGGACGTGTTCACTGGCGAACAACGCAAACTGGATTTTCTGCGCGGGCGCAAGGTCGCGTCGCTCAGCGGCATCGCGCAACCGGAAAGCTTTGAGCACAGCCTCGTGACGCTGGGCGCGGAACTGGTTTATTCCAAACGCTTTGCCGATCATCACCGCTTCACCCAACAGGAAATCCTCAACGTCATCAACCGCAGCAAGAAGCGCCTAGCCGACACCATCATCACTACGCAAAAGGACGCCGTGCGTTTCCCGAAACTGGACCGGCGCGACCTGCCGATTTATTTCATGCGCGTCGAAATCCAGATCGTCAGCGGCGCGAACGACTTTCAGGACTGCGTCCGCAAAATTTGTTTCCGGTGAAACCAATGAACGGAATAACGGCGTGTCGGAGTATGGGAGTGATGGCATGGGGCGTTATCCCGGTACTCCCGCACCCCAGCACTCCGTTTTAATTCAATGGATGCCCCGCTCTATTTCGTCGCGCGTTGCCTCGTGGCGCTTCTACAAATGCTGCCGCTGAATTTCGTCGCCCGGCTCGGGCGCAGGGGCGGCGCGCTGGCGTACGGGCTCGACGCGCGGCACCGGCGCGTCGCGTTGCAAAACCTGACAATGTGTTTCAGCCATGAAAAATCGCCGGAGGAAATCCGCGCCATTGCCCGGGAAAACTTCCGGCGCATCGGCGAAAATTTCGCCTGCGCCATTAAAACCGCTGCGATGAACTTCGCGACCCTGCGCCCACACGTCGAATTTGTCGGCGTGGAGCGTCTGCCTGGAAAGAACGCCGGGCAGCCGCCCCCCAACGTTGTCGTCGCCATCGGCCACTTCGGGAACTTTGAACTTTACGCGCGGTTCGGACAATTTCGCCCCGACTACCAATGCGCCACCACCTACCGCGCGCTAAAGCATCCGGCGTTCGACCGCCTGTTGCACCATCTGCGCGAACGCTCCGGCTGCCTTTTTTTCGAGCGCCGCACCGATGGCCCGCTTCTGCGCGCCGCGATGCACCGGCAGGGAATCATCCTCGGATTTCTTACCGACCAAAGCACCGCCGGCCTTCGCGGGCCGTTCCTCGGCCATGATTGTTCGACCACGCTGGCGCCGGCGGTATTCGCGTTGCGCTATCACTGCGAACTTTACACCGCCATTTGTTGGCGGGTCGCGTCGGCGAAATGGCGGTTGGAACTCGGCGAAAAAATCCCGACGCACGTAAACGGCAAGCCACGTCTATCTGAAGAAATCATACGTGATGTTAACCGTTCCTTCGAGAACGCTGTCCGCCGCGACCCGGCGAACTGGTTCTGGGTCCACCGCCGCTGGAAGGATTGAATGAATTCGCCGTCGCCCATCTCCCATCTCCCATCGGCTCCGCGGATTCTGATTCGCGGAACAAACTGGCTGGGCGATGCGGTGATGATCACGTCCGCGCTGCTGCGGTTGCGCGAAAAATTTGCCGATGCGCACGTCGCCCTGCTCTGCCCGGAAAAATTGCGCGATTTATGGGTTGGGCATCCGACGGTCAATGAAACGATTCCGTTCACCCCAGGCGAAAGCGTGTTTTCGATCGGTAAAAAGCTGCGCGCCGGCAAATTCGAGGTTGCGCTGGTGCTGCCGAATTCGTCGCGTTCGGCAATCGAAACCTGGCTGGCCGGCATCCCGCAACGCATCGGTTACGCACGTCCCGGGCGAAACTTTTTCCTGACGCAAACGGTCGCGCCCCGACCAGAGGCGGTGAAGATGCGGAAACGGTCTGTCAGCGAAATCAAGCGTAGGACAGGCGTCTCGCCTGTCTCAAAAGTTATTTCTGAAAAAACAGAGACAGGCAGGATGCCTGTCCTACAAACAACCGCTCATCAAATCCACGAGTATCTGCATCTGGTTGCCGCGCTGGGTGCGAATCCGGAACTGTTACCGCCACAATTGTTCGTGACGCCCGATGAGATTGAAGCCGCAAGGAAAAAATTCGGGCTGGAGAACATCTCGCAGCCGGTTTTGGGTTTGAATCCCGGCGCGGAATACGGCCCGGCCAAACGCTGGCCAGTCGAACGATTCGCCGCCGCCGTGCGTGAAATCCAAAAGCGGACAAATTGTGTCTGGCTGATTTTCGGCGGGAGGGGCGATGTTGAAATCGTGAATCAAATCGCTTCCCAGCTCCCATCTGCCAGATCCCATTTCCTGAACCTGGCCGGCAAGACCTCGCTCCGCGAACTGATGGCACTCCTAAAACTCAGCCGCGTCCTGTTGACCAACGACTCCGGTCCGATGCATGTGGCCGCCGCGCTCGGCACACCGGTGGTTGTGCCCTTCGGCAGCACGTCGCCGGAATTGACCGGCCCGGGCCTGCCGGGCGACCCGGGCCATCGGTTGCTGAAATCCGACGCGCCGTGTGCACCGTGTTTCCGGCGCGAATGCCCGATTGATTTCCGCTGCCTGAACGGCATCACCGTCGAACGCGTGGTTGAGGCAATTCTGGGTATTATCAAAACGCAGGAGTCGAGGCAACGAGACTCATTTGAAGGAAGAAGCCAGAAAGCAGAATGAAGAAACATTTTAGCGACTCCTTACGTTGTCTCTTGAAAATTAATTAGAGTTTGTGCCGTAGTAGCTTCGTGCTAATTTTGCCATCGTGGAAACGGTCACCAAACTGACAAATGAACTCGTGGCGTCGTATGCGCGCCTCGGGGGCATCAACCATTTGGACGGCAAAAATCTGCCGTCCAACCACGCCATCACGGCGATCACGCAGAATTTGCTGCGGCTGTTGTTTCCCGGTTTCTTCGACGAGAAACCGATCCATTCGTCGGAAATCAAGGTGGTGACGGCGGAATTGCTCGATTCGGTGCTGGGCGCGCTCGAAGACGAGATTTACAAGAGCCTCGAATACAATCCGCCGCCGGAACTTCCGAAGAAAAACCTGCGGTCGGCGGCACATAGCCTGACGCTGGAGTTTCTCGAGAGCCTGCCGCGTTTGCGCGAGGTGCTCCAAACGGACATGGAAGCGGCCTACGACGGCGACCCGGCGGCCAAGAGCAAGGAGGAGGTGCTGGTGTCGTATCCGTTCGTCGAGGCGATTGCCGTGCAACGGCTGGCGCACGAGTTGTATTTGAAAAACATCGCGCTGATTCCGCGCATCATGACGGAATGGGCGCACTCGCGCACCGGCATGGACCTGCATCCGGGCGCGCAAATCGGGTCGCACTTTTTCGTGGACCATTGCACCGGCACGGTCGTCGGCGAAACGGCCATCATCGGCGACCACGTTAAGATGTATCACGGCGTCACGCTCGGCGCGAAATCCACTTCGGATGTGGAACAATTGCGCGGCAAGAAGCGGCATCCGACGATTGAAGACCGCGTGACGATTTATCCCGGCGCGACGATTCTGGGCGGCGACACTGTCATCGGCGCCGGCAGCACGATCGGCGGCAACGTGTTCCTCATGGAAAGCGTCGCGCCGAATTCGGTCGTCCTTTATAACGCGCCGGACGCGCGGGTGTTGAGCAAGTCGGACCGGAAAAAGAAGGCGGCGGCGGATTTTCAGATTTGACCGGTGAGTTTCGCGGCCAATTCCGGCGGCACGCGTTTCGGTTTTTCATCCAAGCCTGTGCAAGCGTGAAAGGTTTCGGCTTCGAGAATCAACTCCCCTTTCTGATTCACGATGCGGTGGGTGAAATTAACGCGCACCCGCGAAACGAGCGTCGGCCGGACCTCGATGGTCAGCAGGTCGTCGTAGCGTGCCGGCGATTTGTAATGCAAGCGGGCTTCAACGACGGGAAAAACCACGTCGCGCTCCTGCCATTCCCGGACTGTTGTACCGAGCGAGCGGATGAACTCACCGCGCGCGGCCTCGAGCCAAGCGAGATAGTGCGAATGATAAACGTGATTGCCGAGCGTGCATTCGGCGTAGGTAACGCGGTGTTGATAACGGAACGGAGTGGCCATACGCGCAGCGTAAGGGCGCACGCGAAAAGTTCAACGCTGAAAAAACAGTGTGCGGGACACAGGAACGCGGCGCATTTCCGGGTAGGGACGGTTCGCCGAGCCGTCCGGCATTCTTGTGGCGGACGCCCCGGCGGAGCGTCCCTACCTTTGGCCGGATCGGCGGCAGTGCGAAGTTGCGCCCGAAACAAGGATATTGTCGAAAATCCGGTTGCGCGGGCGGCGTTTGCGGTTATGTTACCTTCGTGAACTGGCAGCAAATCATTTCATTGGCAATTGTGGCGCTGGCCGCCGGCTCGTTGTTGCGGGGGCGTTTTCGCCCGCGCAAGTTCAGTTTCCAGCGCGACACGCATTGCGGCTGCTCGGCGCCGGGAGAATTGCCCGCCCGGAAAAGTTCGATTATTTTTCGTGCGCGCAAGGGCGAACGCCGCGCCGTGGTCGTCCGGATGAAATGAATTTCTTTTGCTTGCTACTTTGCAAATCAGACAACATAATTTTTAGTCATGGCCGTAACAAAAGTGAGCTCTGCGGTGCATTTTATTTCCCGTTCGGCCGGCGTGCGCGTACGTGAAGGCGCAGCCAGTGGTCATTGGGTGCCGAACACCGACGTGTACATGACGGACACCGGGTTGGTGATCAAGGTGGAGCTGGCCGGCATGAAGAGCGACAGTCTCGAGATTACCGTGGAGAGCAACTGCCTCCGCATCAGCGGCAACCGGCCGGACGGCTGCCGCGCCGCCAAATGCAGTTTCCTGGTCATGGAAATCAGTTACGGGCCGTTTGAAAGCGTGTTGGAATTGCCTGCGGGTTACGATCTTAGCCAGGCGAAAGCAGCCTACGTAAACGGTTTTTTGCGGATTGACGTGCCGTTGGCACGCCAGCCGCTTTCCAAAACAACCAAGGTGCCAATCGCTGAAGGGAACTAGTCTTGCCTGAATTTTTCAGGTTCGGCGGCATCTAAACTGAAAAGCAGAAGCGACTATGACCTCGCCAGAAACGGAGTTTGTCAGCATTCTGGACGCGCCTGAAGAATCGGCGGCGCCGCCCCGCGTTTCCTCGCGTTCGCTTCCGGAGACGCTGCCGATTCTCGGGCTGTCGGACATCGTGATTTTTCCAGGAGCCATTGTGCCCTTGCTCGTGGAGACGGGTCCGAGTCTGCGGCTCGTTGATGATGCGGTGGGGGGTGACCGTCTGATTGGCGTGGCGCTGCAAAGCAAACCTGACGTGGCCGAGCCGCTGCCGGAGGATTTGTACAAGGTTGGCTGCGTTGTGCGTTTGGTGAAAATGGTGAAGTTTCCCGACGGCACTGCGCGGATGCTGGTGGAGGGACTGTGGCGCATTAGCATCAAGGCATACCGGCCGGCCGAGCCGTATCTGCGTGCCTCCTACGAATTGCTGCGCGACGTGACCGAGGACTCGATTGAAGCGCAGGCGTTGTTCCGCAACGCGCAAAAACAATTCCAGGAAATCGCCAAACTTTCAGCCGCACTGTCCGACCACGTGAAGGTGGCCGCCATGAACGTGGACGCGCCCGGTCATTTTGCCGACCTCGTCGCCGCCAACCTGAACCTCGACCTCGAGGACCGCCAGAAACTGCTCGAAACCGTTTCCGTCCGCGAGCGGCTGCAAAAGCTTTTACCTATGCTCAATCGCGAGCACGAGGTGCTCACGCTGAGTTCCAAAATCCAGAGCGACGTCGCCACCTCCATCGCCAAGACCCAGCGCGATTTCTTTTTACGCGAGCAGATGCGCGCCATCCAGCGCGAACTCGGCGAAACCGACCCGGGCGCAAATGAAATCAAGACGTTGCGCGGCAAGATCGAACAGACGCCGATGCCCGAGGAGGCGCACAAGGCCGCGTTGCAGGAATTGGAACGGCTCCAGCAAACGCCGCCTGCCGCCGCCGAATACGCCGTTTCGCGCAACTACCTCGATTGGATTTTGAGCCTGCCGTGGGCCAAGGAAACCGAGGACAAACTGGATTTGAAGGCCGCCGAGCGGATTTTGAACGAGCAGCATTTCGGCCTGGAAAAAGTCAAGGACCGCCTGCTCGAATTCATTGCCGTCATCAAGCGACGGAAGCAGATCAAAGGCCCGATTCTTTGCCTGGTAGGCCCGCCCGGCGTCGGCAAAACCTCCCTCGGCAAGAGTGTGGCCGACGCGTTGGGCCGCAAGTTTGCGCGCCTCTCGCTCGGGGGCATGCGGGACGAGGCCGAAATTCGCGGCCATCGGCGCACTTACGTCGGCGCCTTGCCGGGACGCATCATCCAAACTCTCCGCCGCATTGAAAGCCGCAACCCGGTGATTTTGCTCGACGAGTTGGACAAGGTGGGCGCGGATTTCCGGGGCGACCCGGCGGCGGCGCTGCTCGAAGTGCTCGACCCGGAGCAAAACAATACGTTCACGGACCATTTTCTCGATCTGCCGTTCGATTTGTCACGCGTGCTGTTCATCACCACGGCAAACTGGCTTGACCCGGTTCATCCCGCGTTGCGCGACCGGCTCGAAGTTATCGAACTGCCCGGCTACACCGAATCCGAAAAACTGCAGATTGCCAAACGTTATCTCGTGCCGCGCCAGATCGAAGAGCACGGACTCACGCGACAGGAGGTGAAACTCACCGAAGCCGCGGTGCGCAAGCTGATTCAGGAATACACCCGCGAAGCCGGCGTACGCCAGTTGGAACGCGAAATTGCCGCGCTCGCGCGCAAGGCCACGCGCAAAATCTTCGGCGACGGCGCGGCCAAAAGGGCAGTAGTGATCGGGCGCACCGCGCTGCGGGGGTTTTTGGGCGCGCCGAAATTCGTTTCCGAAACGGCGGAAAAAATCACCGAATTCGGCATCGCCACCGGCCTGGCCTGGACGCCCGTCGGCGGCGAAATCCTGTTCATCGAAGCCACGCGGATGCGCGGGCGGGGCCAGTTGCTGCTGACCGGCTCGCTCGGCGACGTGATGAAGGAAAGCGCGCAGGCGGCGTTGAGTTACCTGCGCAGCCAGGCCAAAAAGCTCGGCATTGACTTGAGCGATTACAACAAACTGGATTTGCACATTCACGTGCCTGCCGGCGCGACGCCGAAGGACGGCCCGAGCGCGGGCGTGGCCATCGTCGCCGCGTTGGCGTCGCTGTTGCTGAAACAGCGCGTGCGCCAGGGCATTGCCATGACCGGCGAAATCAGCCTGCGCGGCCGGGTGCTGCACGTGGGCGGCATCAAGGAAAAAGTCCTGGCGGCAGCGCGCTTCAAAATCAAGGAAGTGATTTTGCCCGAACAGAACAAAAACGACTGGCTCGAAGTGCCGGCGGAGGCGCGCGCCAAAATCAAGGTCCATTTCGTCCGGCACATCTCGGAAGTCCTGCAACTTGCGCTGGAGCCGAAGTGAAATCCTCGTTCCCGTTCTCGTCCTCGTGCTCGATTGATGTTTTTTCGATTTCGAGGACGAGAATGAGGACGATTCTTACCGCCGCCGGGTTAATTGCCATTTTGCTGGTCACTTGTGGCACAAAGGCAGCATCTACGAACGGATTGTCCGACGCGGAAATTGAGGGCCGCCAACTGGCACAGCAACTTCTGGAAGAGCGCCCCGCGGACAATTTTACCAACACCGGCGTTTTGAGAATTCGCGACGCGAAAGGCAGACGTCGGGAAATGCCCGTGAAATGCGAAGCTATCGCCATGGCTACGAATTGGCTAAACCGTTATGAGGCGAGGTTGGGCAGCAACATCACCGACGTAACAACGCTGGTTGTGACACATCGCGACGCAGAATCGAATCGTTATCTGCTTTTTGAAAACCAGAAAGCCGCAAGGGTGAGTGGCAGTGCAAGTATTCATACCGGAATGGGTATAAGCGGCAATCGCACGATGATTCCATTTGCTGACTCCGATTTCTGGATTGCCGACCTGGGCCTGGAATTTTTCCACTGGCCGGAGCAGAAAGTGTTGAAGCACGAATTGCGGCGGAGCCGCGCTTGCACGGTTCTGGAAAGCACGAACCCGAATCCGGCCGCGAACGGCTATTCGCGCGTCGTTTCCTGGATTGACAGCGAGACGCTCGGCATCATCCAGGCCGAGGCCTATGACCCGAACGGCAAATTGCTCAAGGAATTTTATCCCAAGGATGTCAAAAAAGTGAAGGGACAGTGGCAGGTAGCGAGCATGGAAATCCGCAATGTGCAGACCGGTTCGCGCACGCGGCTCGAATTTGATTTGAAAACGCCGTGAACCTTGCGGCACCGTAATCCTGATCGTCATCCCCTTCCCAATCCGCTTTTCGCCTGGCGATCAGGATCAGGATTACGATCGAGACGAAGGTTCGGGCCGGGATTGGGAATAACTCGACCGGCCACGTGCTTGACATCGGCACAACGGCGGTACACGTTACCTGCAATCAGTATGAACAATAAGTCCCGTCTGAATTTTATGCTGGTGTGCGCCTGCGCGCTTCTCAGCGCGCGGGCTTTGGCCACGGAAACAAATTCAGTGTCCACATTGCAATCGGCGGATACCATAACCCAGGCAATGGTGAATGGTTATCTGCAGATCCAGGAACAGCTTCATGCCACGCTCCTGGTCATTGAAACCAACCGCCAGCAGGCTGCGGCGGAGGCTGCCACCAACGCCGCCATTTTGGCAGCGCGCATCCAGGCCCTCGAACAAATCATCGCCGACCAGCGCATCAGCGAAATCGAGGCAGCGCACAAAACGCAGCAGCTTGCGTTGTTCATGGCGGGCACGTTCGGACTGATTGGCCTGAGCATCATGCTGCTGATGGTTTACTTTCAGTGGCGCGTGTTCACACAACTCATCAGGCTCACCGCGCGACAACCCTTCGGGCTTGCGCCGGGCGACAACCGGGCGTTGCCGTTGGTGGAAGCAGCCAATGAACTCGCCGCGCCCGTCCGCGCCGCGATGGAATCGTCGAACACGCGCCTGCTCGGCGCGGTCGAGCGATTGGAAAAGCGCATTTCGGAATTGGAACAAAGCGCGCGTACGCCGCTGCCCGAGACAACCGAGGCACCCTCCGCCCCCAAAAAAGACGAAGCGCCGCCGGAGGCGGAAGACCGCGAAGAATGCATTGCCAACCTGATCACCGAGGGCCAGTCCCTGCTTAACGCCAACGAACCACAAAAGGCGCTGGAATGTTTTGACGTGGCGTTGCAGTTGCTGCCGAAACATGCCGAGGCGCTGGTCAAAAAAGGGGGCGCGCTGGAAATGCTCGGACGGCTGGACGATGCCATCGCCTGTTATGACCGCGCTATTGAGGCGGACAGTTCAATGACTATTGCCTATCTTCACAAGGGCGGCCTGTTCAACCGCATGGCGCGTTACGACGAGGCGTTGCAATGCTATGAACGGGCATTGCAGACACAGGAGAAGAAGGCTGCGTGAAGCCAGAATGACCTGGCCGTTGTATCTGTTGAATTCCATCCGATTGCCGACGCACCCGGTTTCGAGCTGGCAGCGGAGCATCTTAACCTTGAGTTTAACCGAAAAACTATTGGGCCTCGCGTAAGGGGGTGACGAATTTCGCTGGACCGGAGCACGGTCCCGCCTTGCAGGACCGCTTCGACACACGAAACGCAAACAGGCCGGTGTTCCCGGCGCTCCAACTTCACGAACGGCGAAGCGGACCGGAGAGCCTGCGCTCCGTTGCTCATTTTCACGAGCATCAATCGGACCGTGAAATCCTTTCCGAACCTGGCACCCACCTGGTTCTTACGCCACCGTCCGAACCGTCACAGAACCGGGAAGCTTCGGCAGCAGGCTTTTCAGTCGGTGAATGGTACAAAGGATTTATGTTGCGCTACGGATTCTTGGAATAGGTAATGATGTCGGCTTCATCGTCACTCGTCGGGATGACCAGCGTGAATGCCATTCTTTTGCCCAAAATGATGGTGGTTTCCCGCTTGCTGAAATTGTCGAGGTAGTAGCCGAAGCGGTAAGTTCCCGGTTGGGTCCCGCGCTGGATATCAATTTTCGTGTAGCCCCTGCGCCAGGACGGGTTCTTCGTACCCAGAATAAAAGCCACATAATCCCGGCCGGTCTTGGAAGCATCTCGCATGATGCCGATGCGATGGGGAATCGGTTCGTACGCGTCCCAGACACCTTCAATCGGGTCGAGGTTCCGCCGGTTCGCTTTGAGATATGCGGCGAACGCTTCTCCCGAGATGGCAATGGTTTCCCAAGTATCCGTGTAGCGGAGCAGGTCGGCAACCAGACGAAAATTCGCTTCCGAAAAACCCGGCTCTTCATGCGACTTCATCTGCACGGCGTCGGCGCCCTTTTCCCGGGCGGTTCGCATGATCTTAAGCATCTCGCTTTCGGCTGAGCCGCCAAACATGGTGAAGCGGCCGCCTCCAATGGAAACAGTGCCAATCACTTCGCAGGGGCGGGGAACGGTCATGTCCTCCGTATAGACCGGAATGGGATAGCCCACCGGCTTCGCCGGTCCGACCGCCATATTAGGTTTATATGTTGTCACCGTTGAGCAGCCGGTCAGCAGCAATATCAAAAGAAGAAACGGCGCCACGCTACGGACGAACCCGACATTGAAATGAGGCGCCGGGCCGATGCGGAATCTTTTGGCGTGTTGTCGGAAGAATTCAACCGGCCGTTGACCTCTAATTTGATTAAACATCTTGTGCAAACAGATTTAACGCAAAGACGCGAAGCCGCCAAGTCGCAAAGCGACCAAATCCCGGTGGAGTTTTCGAAGCGCGGGACTTTGACCAGCAGCATAGCGCCGTAGGCGCGGCATAGTTGTCGAACGCCGCCCGCAAAAGAATAAAGCCCCGTCAGGGGCGGCATATTCAGAAGTGTCGCTCCTGACGGAGCTGGAAATTTTTCGATGGGTTTCTATAAAGATGTCGCGCCGATGGCGCTCGGATGGTAGCCGTAAGAAAAGTGAGCGGATTTGATGCCTCTATAGTTCAAAAGTCACCACAACCGGATTGTGATCACTCAAATCAAGCATTTCGGGCCGCTCGACAACTTCGCAGGCCACAACTTTCTTTGCAAGGCTCTTACTCGCGAAAATGTAGTCATTCACCCACGGAAAATCACTTTTCGTATGGCGGAGCGTGCGCAGTCGCTCATCGGTGAATGCTCCTTGGCAATCCACCAAGCCAAAATCCTCAAGGCGCTGAAAGAAAATGCGGTGGGAATTGTTTCCTTGTTTAGCATCGCACTGGAGCGAAGCGTTAAGGTCGCCGCCAAGAATGATCTTGGGCCGGCCACCCTTCTGAAGCTCGCCCTCAAACAAATGCGTGAGGTCACTTAACATGCGGTGGAGCGTCGTAATGGAGTAACCTTTTTCGTCCAACTGCCCATACACGCTGACGGCAAAAAGTGTTGAGCCATCTGGTAAAGTAACGTCTGCGACTGTAAGAGCACCGGGATAGTCATTTTTCTCCAAGTGGACTGCAGTTAAAGGCAAAGTGTTCGTTAGCACAGCCGAACCCCAACGTCGCGTTCCACCGATTTCGCGCCACACGCAAGACTCATTTTGACGGGCCATTGGTGGCACGGATTCCTGAACAAGCGCGATATTTGCGGCTATTTCAGTATTGAGATAATTCCATGCCTGTTGTGCCACCGTCCGATGTGTCCAGTAGGCCATATTCCATGAAATGACTTTTAACTTCATAGGTCAGCAGTGCCAGCCGAGCATTCACGCCGTCGCCAGATTTTCTTCAAGCACTTTTGAGCGTGCGGAATTTTCAGCGGCTTCGGGAGCAGGCGCGTTTTCCAGAATCCTGATTGGTTCGTAAAACGTGTTGCGCTGGACCGGCGTGCGGCCGGCTTCGCGGATGGCTTTGATCATGTCCGCCTCGGTCTGCAATTGCGGTGAGGTCGCGCCGGCCATGTGAAAGATGTGCTCCTCGATGATGGTGCCGTGCAAGTCGTCCGCGCCATAGCTCAACGCCACCTGTGCCAGTTTCAAGCCCATGCCCACCCAGTAGGCCGTGATGTGATCGAAGTTGTCGAGATAGATGCGGCTGACGGCGATGGTCCGCAGCGAATCGTATCCCGTCGGCGGATTTTCCACCGGGATGTCATTGTTCTCCGGCTGATACGGCAGCGGCACGAAGCCGGTGAAGCCGTGCGTCTCGTCCTGCAACGCGCGCAATTGCCGCAGGTGGTCCACGCGGTCGGCGAGGCTCTCGACATGGCCGTAGAGCATCGTGCAGGTGCTGCGGCCACCCATGCGATGCCACGTGCGGTGCACGTCCAGATATTCCCCGGCGGATTCCTTGCCCTTAGCAATGGCCGAACGGACCTCCTTGCGGAAAATTTCCGCACCGCCGCCGGTGAGCGAATCCAGTCCGGCGGCTTTCAGTTCGGTCAAAGTCTGCTCGACGGTTTTTTTCGCGAGCCAGGCGAGGTGCAGGATTTCAATGGCAGTGAAACATTTAAGGTACAATTTGTTGGTAGGGACGGCGCGCTGCGCCGCCCGGTCATCGCGGCGCGATGACCCTACCTCTGCATCCAGCGCCTTGAGCGCCTTCAGCATGTCGGTGTAATAGCTGAACGGCAGCGACGGATGCAGTCCGCCGACGATGTGCAATTCCGTGATGCCAAGCTTCAGCGCCTCGCGTGCCTTCTGCACGATCTGTTCCACGGTAAGCTCAAAGCCGTCCTGGTCGCGTTTCTTGCGCGCGAACGAGCAGAACCGGCAGGACAGGATGCAGTAATTCGAGTAGTTGATATAGCGGTTGATAATGTAGCTGGCACGGTTGCCGACTTTTTTCTGGCGCGCGAGATCTGCGATGGCCCCGACGGCGTTCAGGTCCTTCGATTCAAACAGCCGCAGCGCGTCGGCCTCGGAAATGCGTTCGCCGGTGGCCACCTTGTCGTACAAGTCGCGCAGTTCACTCCGTTGGACGAAAAAATTCATTTTCACGTAGCCGCCGATGCGAATCGGCGGACCAATCCGCGCTTTCACAAGCGCGGCTACAGGGTTAGCAGCTTTCAAGCGGCAAGGCAAATCGTAGGACTGGCTTCCAGCCTGTCCCTGATTTGTGAAGACGGAGACAGGCAAGATGCCTGTCCTACGTTACTGCAGCTTGAACCCGCTTTCAAAAATCACTTCGGTTGCAGTCACAATCAAAAACACCGCACTGACAAGTGCGTTGAGCCGGAAAAATGCGAGGTTGATCCAGTTCAAGCTGCGGCGGCGGGCTATCCAGTGTTCCAGCACCAGACAGCCGAGGATGATGAACCAGCCGGTGAGATACGCGATGCGAAACCGGCACAGCAGACCGAACAGCAGCAACAACCCGCACATGACCATGTGCGCGAGAAACGCCGCTTGCAGTGCGTTCTTTGGCCCCCACGCCACCACCAGCGAGTGCAAGCCGTGCGCTCTATCGAATTCGTAATCCTGCAGCGCGTAAATGATGTCGAAACCAACCAGCCACAGCACCACGGACGCGGCGAGGGCGAGCATTTGAAAAATTTCCAAGGTGGAAATGTCCGTCCCTTTTACCGCCAGCCAGGCGCCCATCGGCGCAAGTGCCAGCGCAAGGCCGAGAAAAACGTGCGTGTAATCCGTGAATCGTTTCGTGAACGAATAAAAACAAATCACTGCCAGCGCGACCGGTGAGAGATAAAAGCACGGCGGATTCAGCAAATAACTGACGGCTACCAAACCCGCCGCGGCTAAAACGCAAAGCGCGATTGCGCCCGTCAGTGTAATCTGGCCGGTGGGCAAATGACGATTGGCCGTGCGCGGATTCAGCGCGTCGAACTTGCGGTCCACGATGCGATTGAATGCCATGGCACAGGTCCGGGCACAAATCATCGCGGCGAGAATCAGCAGAAAAACTCTCCAGCCCGGCCAGCCGCGGTCGTCACGCGCCGCGACCATCATCGCCGCCAGTGCAAACGGCAGGGCGAAAACCGTGTGTGGGAACCGGACGAACGAACCCCATTTTTGAAAAAAAGAAAACATCGAACATCGAACGCCGAACGCCGAACAACGAATTCTCAGCCGGTTTCACCGGAGGAATAACGGGTCATATCGGGTGTGCGTTTTTGCTTCAGAGCATTCTGCTGTGCGGTCTTGATGCTGGACATAAAAATGCGAATGAGTTCGTCGGACTCGCTCAAGGTGAAACGCAACGTTGGATCGTCTTTTGCCCAGCTTTTGCGTTGGATCAGCCGGGCCCAGCGTCGAGTCTCGCGCAATTCCTTGAGGCTGACTTTTATTTTGTGAATGAAATCCTCCCGTGACTCGGCGGACTCAGCCTCGCCGTGATTGGGGTAAGGTGATGTGCCGGAACGTAAAATCTGTCCGGCGACGTGATTTCCCGCGCGTGAGGAAGGAAGTTTTTCCGACAAATCAATCACCGCCGAAGCAAATTCCAGCAGACGTTCTTCCAAATCATACTTGCGGTTACCGACGTCACCGTCATGCAAAGCCCAAACTGCGCTCGTACCTTCATTCGGCGTTCGATGTTCGATGTCCGATGTCCGATGTTTTCCCATATCATTCCTTTTCTTCGGCCCATCTGGCCACCAGTTTTTGCGTCAGGCCCAGATGATCCAACACGCGTGCCACCACAGTATCCACAACTCCCTGAACGCTTTTCGGGTTCGAATAAAAACTTGGATTCGCCGGCAATATCGTCACCCCGGCCTGGAGCAGCAGCTCCATGTTCTTGACGTGGACGAGGCTCAGCGGCGTTTCACGCGGGACCAGAATCAGTTTTTTCTTCTCCTTCAACACCACGTCGGCGGCGCGGAGCAGCAGGTCCTCGCTGCACCCATGCGCGATGCGGCCCATCGTGCCCATCGTGCAGGGGATGACGACCATGGCGTCGGGCGGATTTGAGCCGCTGGCAAACGGCGCGTTCATGCTTTTGAGGTTGTGCGTCTTCACCCCGGTCGGCAGGCGCAGGCCGCCGGGTAGCTCCTCCGCGATGACCTGCTGCGCATAGTTGCTTTGCACGACGTGGATTTCGTGCGCGCTCGGGTCGAGGTTGTCGAGCAGGCGTTGCGCGTAAAGCGCGCCGCTGGCTCCCGTGATGGCAACCAAGATTTTCACTCCCACAAATGATGACGGCGTCATTCAATCGCGGCAAGCACAACAAAAAACTCACCGGCGAATTTATGATTTACGATTGACAATTTACGCGCTCCCGGGTCGAGAGAACCATCGTAAATCGCATATCAGTAAATGACTGAAACAGCTTGAGTCCGATTGAGCGTTCCGCACAATGGCCGCGTGTTTAAATCGGCTGGCACCATTTTTATCGCAGCGCTTTTTCTGGCGGGCTGCGCGACCGCGCCCCGGCGTGCCCCGAACGAGCCGCTGCCGCCCAATTGGCCGCCGACCAATGAAGTCCAAAAGCCCAAAATCCTGCAGCCGCCCCGTCCCATCGCGCCGGTCATCAAAACGAACCTGCCGCCGGTCGTTCACCCAACGAATACTGTCCGCCCGGCACCGGTGATAACCTGGATCCCGCTCAGCCACTGGGCCGCCGAACACAAAATCGGCGCGCCGCATTTGCTGTCCGACCAGCCGGTAGCCATGTACGCGATTGGCTCGACGAACGGCGTAATGGTTCTGGAAATCGGCAGCCGCGAGGCGGTTTGGAACGGCATCACAATCAATCTCGGTTTTGAGCCGCAGTTGATCGACAACCAGATTTTCCTGCACCGCCTCGATTTGCAGAGAAACCTTGAGCCGCTTTTGTGTGACCCGCCGCTTAAATTCAGCGCCGAACGGGTCATCGTGATTGATCCCGGCCATGGCGGGTCAAACACCGGCACGCACAGCGTCCTCGACGGCCAGTTTGAGAAGGAATACACGCTCGACTGGGCGTTGCGGCTCGCGCCCTTGCTGGCCACCAACGGCTGGCAGGTCTTTCTCACGCGCACGAACGATGCGGACGTTTCGGTGGACGATCGCGCCGCGTTCGCCGAAGCGCATCACGCCGATTTGTTCATCAGCCTGCATTTCAATTCCGCCGCGCCGAACCAGACTCAGGCCGGCCTCGAAACCTATTGCCTCACGCCGACGGGCATGGCCTCGACGTTGATCCGCGGCTACAACGATTTCTGGTCGGACAATTTTCCCAATAACGGCTACGACGCGGAAAATTTGCAGCTCGCCGTCCGCCTGCAAGCGGCCTTGCTGCACGCCGCCGGCCTGGAAGACCGCGGCGTGCGCCGCGCGCGGTTCATCGGCGTGCTGCACGACCAGCACCGGCCCGCCGCGCTCATCGAAGGCGGCTACCTGTCCAATCCGCTCGAGGCAAAATTGATTGAATCCCCGGAATTCCGGCAGCTCCTTGCAGAAGCCATCGCCGACGCACTGCGGTTGTTGCCCAAAACCGGAACTTCCGGGCCAGGCACGAACAATCTTTCCTGGCCGTGAACCCGCCACTTGTCACCCGTCACTTGTCACCCGTGCTGGTCACGGGCGGCGCCGGTTTCATCGGCTCGCATCTCGTCGAGCGTTTGCTGGCGGATGGCAAGCGCGTCGTCGTCATTGATGATCTTTCAACCGGCCGCCTGAAAAATTTGAGTGCAGTAAAAAACCACCCGCGACTGCGCGTGATTGAATCCAAAATTTCCGCATGCCCTGAATTGCCAAAACTGGCCGCGAACGCGGAATTTATTTTTCACCTGGCCGCGACTGTGGGCGTTGAACTGGTCATCAAATCGGCGTTGCAGGTTTTGGAGGCGAGCTTCCACGAGACGCAGATTCTGCTGCGCGCCGCCGCCGCAAACCACACGCCGCTCCTGCTGACCTCGACTTCGGAAGTCTATGGCAAGAGCGCGAAGGCGGAGTTCAGCGAGGACGACGATTTACTTATCGGCCCGCCCGGCCAGTCGCGCTGGAGTTACGCATGCTCGAAGCTCACGGACGAATTCCTCGCGCTGGCCTATGCGCGGGAGAAAAATCTGCCGGTCATCATCGCACGGCTGTTCAACACCGTTGGCCCGCGCCAGACCGGGCGCTACGGCATGGTGTTGCCCCGCTTCATCACGGCGGCGAAAAAGGGTGAACCGCTGAAAGTCTTTGGCAACGGCAAACAGACGCGCTGTTTTTGCCACGTGGGCGACGCGGTGGAAGCGCTCGTGCGGCTGCAAAGAGTAGCGCAGGCGTCTCGCCTGCCATCGAAATCTGCAGGCGGGACGCCTGCGCTACGGGAGAAATACGTCTTCGGCGAAATTTTCAACGTCGGCAGTACCGAGGAAATCAGCATCCTCGACTTGGCGCGGCTGGTGGTCAAAACGCTCGGCTCGAAATCGAAGATCCAAATCGTGCCGTATGACAAGGCTTATCCGCGTTCGCCCAAGGACTTCGGCGTCACGGGCGTGCCGGGTTTCGACGACATGCGCCGGCGCAAGCCGCTGGTGAAAAAGCTCGAACGGTTCGTGAAGTTCCGTCCGCGCACGCCGCTGCGCGAAATCACCCGGCTGACGGCGGGATGAGGGGCAGGTAGGGATTCTCGTTCGTGTTGAGCTTGATCAACCCCTTGACCTTCGGCTGCTCCCCATAGACGTAAGGGCGCAACTCGCGCACCAGCGGGCGGATCAATTGTGATGTTTTTGTCGGCATGGCGAAAATGATTTTACGGCTTCGGCACTTCCAAGTCCTTGCAAATCTTCCGGGCAATGAACTCAATGATCTCCCGGTGGCGTGGAACCGCAGAAACTTTTTTCGCCGCACGATTCACGTAAATGGTGTGATTGCCGCCCTCACGTAGAAACTCGCAGCCGTGACGTTTTGAATGCCGAATAAGGTCAATTCGTTTCACGATTCGCGCCAGGCATTTTTGGCGGCTGGCGTCAATGGAAAAATTCAGCGCTTCAGGCCAAAGCCAGCGGTTCGCGAATGACTTCTGCGTTGCCCAACTCTTCCTCGGCCAACTGCCGGTTTGCCTCCAGTACCAGCGCAATTGCCTCCTTCAAATTGGCGCGGGCTTCCTTCAGAGTCGCGCCCTGCGTATTTGCGCCGGGCAACTCCTCGACGAACGCCGCATAACCTTCAGGAAACTTCCGAAAGACGGCGGTAAGTTTCAATTTCATGCCAATCAATTTAACCGATTTCACCCGCCGCTCAAGCCGGGAAATGAATTCCAACGCCCGGCTGCTCGCTATAGACATAAGGATGCAACTCGCACATGGGCGGACGGATCAATTGCGAAGTCTTTGCCGGCATAGCAACAGTAATTTACGGCTTCAGCAGGTCCAGAACTTGTGGAAACTTCGACTGCATACAGGTAAAACTCAAATCAGCTCAGCAATTTCATATCCCCTTTTTGTAACTTTGAGTCGTGTAACGAATTCAGTTGAATAATCATGAGCGAGGAGTGGCGGATTAAACTGCTGAAGTTCTTCAATTACTGCCTCCCATTCTGCGCGCGATCTGGGGTTACCTTTTTCTATAAAACCTTTGCCATTTGTTGCAAGAGACTTTCCAGCATCATTATCTACTACATTAACAGTGCCGCTTGGATCCTGAGCGGCTTCTTACAAAAGATTTTTTGCTTTTTGACTAAGTGAGCCTATTGAAGAATTCGGTGGGTTGAAATTTACTCCCGCAAAGACGTTTTCACCATTATCAACTTTGAAAAAATTGTCCTGATTGACTTTTGCTGCAAGCTGGCGAGAGAATTTGCCGCGAAAATCGGCCTTGGATTGATAGTTTTCTATTAATCCCTTTTCCTTACAGATCCGCTTGAACTCTTTCAACGCCGCGTACTGCGCTGTATCAATACTGTCTGGCTCAACCGGTGCATTTGAAAAATAAATCATGGCTGGTTTACCTGCCCTTAAATGTTCTTCGATTTCCTCCACAGTTCCGCTTACTGCTCTGCTCGTTGCTGTTCCAATTCGCGTCCAAAAAACAGCCACGAGTAGATCACATTCTTTTAAAAGTTGATAATTTATGATGGCTTGCGGTCGGTCTCCCATTTCAGGTGTTGAATCGTTGTCCCAGCCAACGGGAAGCAGCACAATTTTTCTTACCTTTGAATGAATTGAATTCCATTCATGTATAGCTTCACGAATTATGTTGCGCTCCTCCTCGACGTCGCCAGGAGAAGCAATCATCACTTTAAAAATCGCGGCATTATAGGCCATAGCACTAATTCCTTCCTCTTGTTTCCGCGCTCTTTCCATGCGCGCCCAAACCTTCGAGTTCGGCAAATTTCTTCACCGTGGGCAGCGCTTTCTTGAGCGAGGCGCGGCTGTATTCCACCACGCTCGTGCGACGCTGGAACTGGTCCACCGTCAGCCCGGCAAACGACGCCCCCGCGCCGCCGGTCGGCAGCGTGTGGCTCGGCCCGGCCACGTAATCGCCCAGCACCGTCGGTGACCACGGCCCGAGGAAAATCGCGCCTGCGGTCAAAATGCCCGCGGAAACCTGGCGCGGATTGCGCGTCATTACCTCACAATGCTCCGGCGCCAGCCGGTTTGCCAAAGCCACGCCATCATCGAGCGACTTCACCTGAATGAGCCAGCCGTTGTTCTGTAAAGCGCGTTGGATAAATCCACGTCGTGCGAGCTTGGGCAGTTGCCGCGCGATTTCTTTTTCGACGGCTTTGAGAATTTTCGCTGAAGGCGTCACGAGCCAGACACGTTCGTGGCCGGAGCCGTGCTCGGCCTGCGCCAGCATATCGGCGGCAACAAACTTCGGATTCGCCGTATCATCTGCGAGCACCAGCACTTCGCTCGGGCCGGGCAGCAAATCAATGGCGACGTACCCTACCAGCAGGCGTTTGGCGGTGACAACATAGTCGTTGCCGGGGCCGAAAATCTTTTGCACACGCCGAATCGTCTTTGTGCCGTAAGCCATCGCCGCAATCGCCTGCGCCCCGCCGACGCGGTAAATCTCCGTTGCGCCCGCCGCGCGCGTGGCAAACAGCAGCGCGGGATTAATCAAGCCGTCCCGGCCACAGGGCGTGCAGGCGACGATTCCCGGGCAACCCGCGGCCTTCGCCAATGTGATGGTCATCAGCGCGGTGGAAACCAGCGGGGCCTTGCCACCGGGGATGTAAACGCCGACGCGCTGGAACGGATCAAATTTTTCACCGACAATCGCGCCGTGCGAATTCTTCATCTGCCAGTTTTTCCGCAGTGATTTTCTGGCGAACGTGGCGATGTTCTTTTCCGCTTCGGCCACGGCCTTGCGCAGCGATTCATCGGCGGCGAGCGAAGCGCTGAACAATTCCGCCTGCGTGATGGCCAGCCGGTCGGCGGCGAGCTTCGCGCCGTCGAAACGTTCCGTGAATTCCAGCAGCGCGGCGTCGCCGCGGACGTGGACGCCGTCGAGGATG
>Ga0187874_10001250_pt1 | contig 24267 bp, 27 predicted proteins | sample June2016WEW_16_1_3_FD_132993 | JGI IMG/M metagenome (GOLD analysis project Ga0187874, IMG submission 132993) | Peatland microbial communities from SPRUCE experiment site at the Marcell Experimental Forest, Minnesota, USA - June2016WEW_16_150 | ecosystem: Environmental > Terrestrial > Soil >... | reverse complement strand
TGAATCAGCAGCCGAAACCGGCAAATTGATGGATTTTCCACCTGAGGCTTGACAGGGTGGTTGGAGTGTGCTTGGCGGGGTGTGCGAGGCGTTGTGCTTCGCAAAAATGAAATCAAAAACCGATCCCAATTTCTGGTGGCGATTCAACGCGTTGCCGCCGCATGTCCAACAACTTGCTCAACGAACTTTCAAGCTTTGGTTGAAAGACCCGTTTTATCCTTCGCTCCGATTCAAAAAATTGAGAGGAAATTTGTGGTCAATTCGCGTTGGTGACCATTATCGCGCGACTGGATATTTTCTTTCATCAGACACGTTCGTCTGGATTTGGATTGGCACGCACGAAGACTACAACAAATTCTGACGCGTGTTTTATGCCGTTGCTCGAAATCAAAACCTGATGGCACATTTCCCCGCGAAACGCGGGTTGTTCAGCCATGTCCATGATTTTGCCGGATTGACGTTCGCCTCGACTTGCGTTTAATTCATCACCATCAAATTGATGTTGCCGGGCTTATGATGATGGAATGGTGCAAGCTGGAACCAGTTTGGATTTAATTATCGTTAAAAATTGCCGCTCCCGTAGCTCAAATGGATAGAGCAGCGGTTTCCTAAACCGCGGATCCCAGTTCAATTCCGGGCGGGGGCACCATTTAACTCATTGCGCCACAAATTATTATTGGACATGAACGCCTTGCGCAACTAATGAATCAATGTATTGTTAGACTGATTGGCAGTCTAAATTGACAACTGCCCAATTATGAAAACCAACTTTCTCAGAAAATCCACCGTAGGAATCGTGCTGGCTGCGCTTTGGCTGGCCAGCGACGGTTCCGCGCAATTCTCGAAAGCCCAGGCACAGCCCGCACCGCCGGCTCCAACGGCCGCAAGTGTCGCCGCCGTTCCGCCTCCCAGCGTCGCGCCGCCGCCGAGTATTTTGCCCTCCAGTCCGCTCGCGCAGGTCATCAAGCTGGCGCAGGCCGGCGTGGACGAAAGCATAATCGTGAGCTACGTCTCGAATTCCACCAGCACGTTCAATCTGGATTCGGACAAAATCATTTACCTCAGCGACCTTGGCGTGCCGAATGAAGCCGTCACCGCGATGATGGAACGCGACCAGGTGTTACAACAGCAAATGGCCGCTGCCAGCACATCACCACCTCCGCCACCGCCGGAAACTCCGCCTGCCGAGCCGATGGAATCCCCGCCGCCTCCGCCGGAACCCACCGAGGTCACGGTGAATTATTTTTACAGTTCGCTCGCGCCGTATGGAACCTGGGTGGATGTGACAGGCTACGGGCGATGCTGGCGGCCGACCGTTGTTGTTTACAGCTCCGGCTGGCAACCGTATTGCGACCGCGGGCACTGGGTTTATACCGATTGCGGCTGGTACTGGGTCTCGGATTATTCTTGGGGTGTCACGTTTCACTACGGACGCTGGTTCCATCACCCGCACCTGGGCTGGTGCTGGTGGCCGGAAACGGTCTGGGCGCCATCGTGGGTGACGTGGCGCTACTCGAATGATTATTGCGGCTGGGCACCGTTGCCGCCCTTCGCGGTTTATCAGCCCGGCGTGGGTTTTGTTTATCGAGGCAGCGGCGTGAGCGTGGGGTTTGACTTCGGCCTGGCCATAAATTGTTTCACGTTTGTGCCGACGCGTTATTTCTGCGACCCGTATCCGCGCCGTCATCGCGTCGCAGCGCGGGAGGAAACGCGGATTTACAATCAGACCACAGTCATCAACAACTTCAATTTCGACAGCCACAACCGGACCATCATCAACAACGGCTTTGGAGTGCAGCACATCGCCGAGGTCACCCGGACGCCGATTCACCCGGTTCCGGTGCGCGAGTTGAGAGTTGCTTCCGAACGGCCATGGCGCAGCGGGCCAGCCGGTCAACAAAACCGAGGGCCGGGTGTAACAACGGGAATCCCGCCGCATCCGGGTCCCGCTCTTGGCAACCGAAACAATGCCATGCCGCAAAACGAGGCTCCGGAACTTAACCGGTTTTCGCGCCCGGTGAACAACCAAAACCAGCAGCCGAATCAAAATGCAAAGGCACCCGGACAACCTCCAACCGGGTTTCCGGCGCAAAATCGTTCTCCGCAACCGGCGAACAACCAAAATCCACAGGCGAATTACAACGCCCCAACACCCGCACAGCCGCCGACGCGGGAACGTGACAACAAACATACCACGTCACCGCGCGGACAACAATTTGAAGAGCAAACGCCGCACTCCACTCCGCCGCCCTCGTCCGCTCCGGCGGAACGGCCCCAAGGGCATAACGATTCGCGTCCGGATGTTTCCGATTCGTCGCCCGGAAACGCCGCGCATTCGACATCGCATTCGTCGCAATCGTCACAGTCATCGGAGTCATCAAACAAGTCCGACAATCAGAACCAGAACCCCAATGGGCGGGGACATTGAAGTTTGTCCGGTGATTTCGCAGAGCGCCGCGATGAAAAAACCATCGCGGCGTTTTTGCTTTTGCAGATTTTCCACTGCTGGCAAAATGCGCGCGTGAGCATCACGCGGCGGCAATTTGAACAAATGCAAGCGCGCCTCGGCGGCGTGTCTCCGCGCATGGCCGCGCCCGTTTTTGAAACGGCGCTGCGCGTTCCGGCCAATTCCCACCGCGTAATTCTCGGCATCGATTCTTCGCTGCGTGGCACCGGCTACGGCGTGATTCGTCTCGCCAAACCGCATCCGATCGCGCTGACGCACGGGACGATTTCGTGTCCGGCGGCCTGGCCGCATTCGCGCTGCCTCGTGAAAATTGTGGAAACGTTGCGTGACGTCTTGAAAAGGCATCAACCAACCGCCTGCGTCGTCGAAGGACTTTTCTACGCGCAAAATCTGCAGACGGCCATTGTCATGGGCGAAGCGCGTGGCGCGGCGCTCGCGGTCATCGCCGAAGCCGGCCTGGATATTTTCGAAATCGCGCCGCGCAAAGTGAAGCAGGCCGTCGTCGGTTACGGCGCGGCGCAAAAAACCGCCGTGGCCAAAATGGTCCAGCGCCTGTTGAATCTGCCGAAACCGCCCGCGCCCGACGCGGCCGACGCGCTGGCGCTGGCGCTGGCCCACGCGCAGGAAAACAGCCGTTACAATTTGTCGCCACCGAAGAGAATTTAAATGAGCTCATTCGTTGAATCGTTAAACCATTACACCGTTGAACCGGCTCCCGGCTGCGCTATCATGACGGTTCAACGATTCAACGATTCAACAGTTCAACAATGATCACTTTTCTCCACGGCAAACTCGTCGAAGCATTGCCCACGCAGGTCGTCGTGGACGTCAACGGCATTGGTTACGAAGTCCTCATCCCACTGTCCTCCTACGACAAGCTGCCGCAGCCCGGCGGCGCGGTAAAATTGCTCACGCAACTGGTCATCCGCGAAGATGCCCACACGCTTTATGGTTTCATGACCGCGGCGGAACGCGACCTGTTTCGTCTGCTCGTCAATACCGTTTCCGGTATCGGGCCAAAAATCGCACTGAACATCTTGAGCGGCATCAGCGTGACGGCGTTTCGCGGCGCGGTGGCGGTCGGCGACGTGAAGGCGCTTTCGCAAATCTCCGGCGTCGGCAAAAAAACCGCCGAACGCATCGTCGTCGAGTTGCGCGACAAAATCGGCGCGGCGGGTGCCTGGGAAGCCGACAGCGCGCAGCGTGCGTTGTCGCCGGACGACCAGAAAACCAACGACGCCGTGCTCGCGCTCATGGCGCTGGGCTACAAGCAGGTTGAGGCACACGATGCCGTCCGCGCGGCCCAAACCGTGCTCGGCACGAAAGCGACAGTGGAGGATTTGGTGCGCGCGTGCCTGAAAAAGGGTTGAAACGATTCCCATGTCAGAAGTCCAAAGTCCAGAGTCCGGCTTGCCGCGCCGCAGGCCAGCGAAGACGGGCGTGGTGGTGCCACACAAGGCCAAGTGGCGCCAGCGTTTGGCCGCAGCGCTGGTTTACCTGCTCGTTCGCTGCGTTGCGGGAACCATTCGATTTAAACTGAATGATGGCTCCGGTATTTTCAAAGGCGAACCCAGGGAGAAATTGATTTTTGCTTTTTGGCACAACCGTTTGGCGCTCTCGGTGATTCTGTATCGGCGGTATGTTTTGAAATTTTCGCCGGAACGCCGCCTGGCCGGCATGGTCAGCGCCAGCCGTGACGGCGGATTGCTGGCGCAAATTTTGGAACATTTCAGCATCGAACCGGTCCGCGGTTCATCGAGCCGGCGCGGCGGCCAGGCGCTGCTCGAACTGACGACATGGGCGGAACGCGGTTACGACCTCGCCATCACGCCCGACGGTCCGCGCGGTCCCAGCTATGCAGTTCAGGAAGGTGTGATTTCCACCGCGCAATTGACCGGACTGCCGATCGTGCCGGTTTCGTATCATCTCAATTGGAAAATCCGGCCAAAAAGCTGGGACCGTTTTCAAATTCCACTGCCATTTACGCGTTGCGAAATCACCGTTGGCCAAATCCTGTGCGTGCCGCGTGAAGCGTCGGACGCCGAACGCGAGGCATTGCGCCAGCAACTCGAAACCGAACTGCGCGCCATCACGCGAGATTGAACTGTCGGAACGACGAGCTATGCGAGTCCCAAATCCGACTTTAAAAAATCAGGGGCTCGTGTAACTCGCCCCTCCGAAAACCCTTTGTTCCGGGCGGTTCTTGACACTCGACCTTCGACCTTCGACCCTCGACCTTGAAATGATCGCCCGTGTCAGTCTCGAAATCGCACTCCGCAAGGAGTTCGATTATTTGATTCCGGTGGGCTTGGCCGGGCAAATCGAAGTCGGCAGCCGGGTGCAGGTGCCGTTCGGCCCGCGAAAAATATATGGCTGCGTGACCGCGCTGGCCGAAGAATCCGCACACGCGAATCTCAAACCGATTCTCAAAGTCATCGGCGCGCAAACGTTGGTCACGCCGAAAATTTTGAAGTTGGCGCGCTGGATTGCGGATTACTACTGCTGCGCGCCGGAAATCGCGCTGAAATCGGTTCTGCCCGAAGCTGTGCGCAGAAAAAAGGAAACGGAGGAAGGCTGGAGAAAGCAGTTGTTCGTCCGGGTGCTGCCGGTGAGCGGCGAACTTCCCAAGCTGCCCAAACGCCAGCAGGAAGTCTGGAACATCATCGAGGAGCGCCGTGAAATGGCACTGACCGAATTGGTTGAACTCGCCGAAACGACTGCCGCGACGGTTCGCAAACTTGAAGACCGTGGCCTCGTCGAAATCGCCCCGCAAATTTCCGAACGCGATCCCTACGCGCGCGAGCATATTCTGCCGACGCAACCGTTGCCGCTGAATACGAAGCAGGAAAATGCTTTAAGGGAAATTGTTCGCGCGACGGATGAGCGTGTCGCTTGTTCCGTGTTGCGTCAAGCAGTGATCGACGACATGAGCCGTTCGACCACTGTCACGCAACACGCAACACGTAATACGTTTCTTCTCCACGGCGTCACCGGCTCCGGCAAGACGGAAATTTATCTTCAAGCCATCGCACACGCACTCGAGCAAGGCAAGGGCGCGATTGTGCTCGTGCCGGAAATTTCGCTTACACCACAGACCGTCGAACGGTTCAAGGCCCGCTTCAGTTCCGGCAAACTTCAGACGCTCGTTGCGGTCCTGCATTCGCATTTGTCGGCAGGAGAACGGCACGATGAATGGCACAAAATCCGGCAGGGCCGCGCCCGCATCGTCATCGGCGCGCGTTCGGCGATTTTTGCGCCCGTCGAACCGCTCGGCCTGATCATTGTGGACGAGGAGCACGAGCACACCTACAAACAGGAGGAAGCGCCGCGTTACCACGCGCGTGACGTGGCCATCATGCGCGGCCAGATGGAAGATGCCGTCGTCGTGCTCGGCTCGGCCACGCCGTCGTTGGAAAGCTATTACAATTGCAAAAAAGGCAAGTACACGCTGCTCGAACTGCCGGAGCGCGTGGACGACCGAAAAATGCCGCACGTCCGCGTCGTGGACATGCGGCAGGCTGCGCGCGGCGAAAAAGGCATCCCGATTTTTTCGCCGCAACTCAAGGAAGCTATCACCCAACGGCTCGAACGTGGCGAACAGACAATTCTGTTTTTGAATCGGCGTGGCTATTCGACGGCACTGCAATGCCCGAAATGCGGTTATGTTGCACAGTGCCCGGATTGCAGCCTCGCGCTCACATATCATCGGCCGGAACAAAAGCTCCGCTGCCACATTTGCGGTCATGTTGAAGATGTTCCAGCCGTTTGCCCGAACGAGAAATGCAGAAACCAGGCCATTCGCTACGCCGGTCTCGGCACGCAAAAAGTCGAAGAAACACTCGCGAAATTGTTCCCCCACGCGCGCGTCCGGCGCATGGATTCCGACGTGATGAAGCGCAAGGATGATTACCGGAAAGCTCTGGGGGATTTCCGCGCAGGCAAGACCGACATCCTTGTCGGCACGCAGATGATTGCGAAGGGACTGCATTTCCCGAACGTGACGCTGGTGGGCATCATTTACGCCGACCTCGCGCTGCATCAGCCGGATTTCCGCGCGGGGGAACGCACCTTCCAGCTCCTCACCCAAGTTGCCGGGCGCGCCGGGCGTGGCGACGTTGAGGGCGAGGTGTTCGTGCAGGCGTTCACGCCGTTTCATCCGGCCATCCAATACGCGCGCCGCCACGACTTCACCGGATTTTACGAACAGGAAATCGAATTCCGCGAGCAACTGAAATATCCGCCCGTCAGCCGCGTGGCCCTGCTTACGCTTAAAGGCCGCAACGAGGACAAGGTAAAATTTTCTGCCGAACACTTGAAACGTGAGCTGGAAAAAAATCTTCAACTCACTTCGCAAGGTGGAGCGAGCGTCCCCGCGAGCCGCTCCGGGAATCGCGTTGACGGCTCGTCAGTAGCCTCGCCCCACCAAAATGTGAAAGGTGAATTCAAGGATTTGATTCTCGCCGGCCCGGCCCCTGCGCCGTTGCTGCGTGCGGAAACTTTCTACCGCTACCAAATCATGCTGCGGACGCGCGCGATGAGCGCATTAAGCCGTGAACTGGCCCACATTATTCAATCGCTGGCGCTGCCCGAAGACGTCACGCTGGCCGTGGACATTGATCCGGTGAATCTGACATAAAGTTTCTCACCTTACTTGGATTTTGCTTTTGCGACACGCGAGGGAGTCCAGTTTGGAGACTGTCCACGAAGATAATCCACAACAATTCGGATTGCTTCCTGTGCATCTTTCTCTGCCATTGAGTATGGATCTCCTGTTGTTTGCACTATGCGATCCAACAAACTCTGTCGTTTCTGAATCACTCCTGGGTGAGTGTATGGATTACGCATCTCTCGTAATTCATGAAGGCGTTTGGCGATAGTTTTTGATATTCCACCATCTCGCAGAGTTTCATCGATGAGAAACTTGAATCCCTTTTCAACTGTCTCGTCCTGGCCTGAAAGTGCATATGAACCAGCGAGAGAATGTTCCGCAAACGTCTGACATAAAAAATCGTAGCCATGAAATTGCCATAGAGAAAAGCTCGTTGTAGTTCCTGAATGGCGAGCATTGCGCCGATTCCACCAATCAATAGCATATCTGCTGGAGGCCCAAATTCCTGGATGAGAAATCGCACGCGCTCAACACGTTGTTTTCGTGTTTCATTTTCTACGGCAGCAAGATCAGCAGAAAGTTTTTCACTGAATCAGTTGGCCAGAGTTCACGCATGTTTTATTCCCCTCTGCCACAAATCAAAGTGATACAGCGCAACGATGACGAGGGAGTGGCCGATTTTTTCGTCGGCAACGAGCTTCGGAATTTCCGACACCGGCACCAGCCGCGTCACCAAATCCTCGCCGTGGTCCCAGTCCACTTCGTGCTTCAACCGGCAGTTCTCAATCAGCACGGTGAAGGTCCGGTTGCTCAAGATGGCCGGATTCGACCAGATGCGTCCAAGCACGCGCGCGTTTTCGCCTTCGTAACCGGTCTCCTCGCGCAATTCGCGCACGGCGGTTGTCACCGGGTCGGTCTCGCCGGGGTCCATCATGCCGCCGGGAATCTCCAATTCCACGGTGTTCGAGCCGTGCCGGTATTGCTCGATCATCACGAGCATTCGGTCGGGCGTGAGAGCGATGACGTTGACCCAGTCAACGCTGTCGAGGACGTAATAATCGTGTTCCTTGCCGGTGCGCGGCGAAATTTTCACGTCGGAGCGCAATTTGAAGATGCGGAAGTCGCCGATGGGCGTCGAACGTACTTTTTTCCAAGGCTTGGGCATGGTCGAGAGACGAGGGTCGAGGGTCGAGCGCTAAAAGTCAAGGTAGGGTCGCCTCGCCGAGGCGACCGATTGGGAGGCGAAACTTCCGCCGGACGGCTCGGCGAGCCGTCCCTACCTTTTTGCCGCCCAGCCTTGTCGCATGAGATTTAGCAGGTGTTTCAAAGCGTCGTCGTAGGAACGGCCCTTTTGTTCGGCGAGTTGGTGGGCGCGCTTGTCCAATTGCGAGGCCATCTCGGCGGACTTGTCAGCCGGACAACCAAGCGCGACAAGGACTTTGGCGAGTTCGGCAGTTTCCATGACTGCAAATAGGCAGGGTCGCCTCGCCGAGGCGACCGCGCGGACAACCCGGCGGGCCGTCCCCACCTCACTTCACCGTGTCGCGCGGGACAATTTTGATGCTGATGACGCCCATGCGTTTGTCGGGCCGGTCCTGCGGATGCGTCGGGGTGGTGGCAATCTTTTCCAAAACGTCGTCGCCTTTAATCAGTTTGCCGAACGCGGTGTATTGATGGTCGAGAAAAGTCGGGTTGCCGTGACAGATGAAAAACTGGCTGCCGGCGGAATCAGGATCTTGTGAGCGCGCCATGGAAATGACGCCGCGCACATGCGAGCGATCGTTGAACTCGGCCTTGATGGAGTAGCCCGGGCCGCCCGTGCCCCACATGGCTTCCTTGCTTGGATCCTTGGTCAGCGGGTCACCACCTTGAATCATAAAACCCTTGATGACACGATGAAAACAGGTGCCGTCGTAAAATCCTTTTTTGGCAAGCGTCTTGAAATTTTCGACGGTCTTGGGCGCCACCTCTGGCCAGAATTCAATGACCATTTCGCCTTCGGTGGTGGTGATGACGGCGACTTCGTTGATGTTTGTGGGCGTGCTCATGGTTGCTTTGGTTTGGGTGTTCGTCTTGGTTTCGTCAGCCAAAGCCGTCACCATTCCCACGGCAAAGACGATGGCGAATGTGTAAATCCATGTTTTCATAGGCGGAGAATTTTTCATACGCGCCGTGAAAAGTCACGCACTGATTTGCGATGGATTCACGTTCGCACCGGCGGTTTTCCATCTTTGTTCATCGAGCGCGTGATCAGGCTGCCGTGGTCGGCCTTGCGCGAGCGGCCCAACATTAAAAGCGTCAACGCGCCCGCCAGAACCAAAGAAACCGCGCCAATGGCCAGCGCCTTTTTGCTGCTCAAGCTGGAATTTTCCGGCGGCGGCACGATGACGTTTGTCTGCACGACCGTGGGAGCAGCACGAGAATTAGTCGGCGAGGCCACAGGCGCATTCGTCAGCTTCAACGGTGCGGCAGGTGACGGCAAATTCGTTTCCACGTTTGCGATGATGTTGGTAGGCGGCACAACAACGGCCGGCGGCGATGGATTGATTGCCGGCAAGGGAGCCGGTGTGGGTTCGGGTGGCGGTAAATTGGTTCCCGCTTTGGTACCGATGACAATGAGTGGCGGCGCTTCAACAGCCGGTGGCGGCGACGCTGGTAACGCATTGGTCGGCTCAACCGGCGGCAGCGGCAACGGGGGAAATTGAGGAAAGCTGGTCAGCTCCGGCGGCAAATTCAGGGTGCAACCGACGTAATTACCAAACTGCGAGCGCAACACGACGATGAATGGCTGCCGCGTTTTTTTGCTTTCCGCCTGCCGCCGCTGAAAAATCTGGTTGATGCCGGAATCGAATGGCGTCCCCACCATTACACCCTCCCCATCGCAGAAGATCAGCACCGTCAGGCGGTCCGATTTTTGGACGACCCAGTTAAGATAAGGGCGCAGTGCGTCAAAGCTTGTTTTTTTTGAGTAATGTTGCCTGGCCAGGTGCCGGACGATGTTCGACGCAATCGTCGCGGCGTTTTGCGGCACCCAGTGTTGCAGCGGAAACCGCCCGGCGTGCACTTCCCGGTCGAACGTCCACACACCCATGCTGTCGCCAGCGTGCATTTCGCCCCGCATGTTGAACACCAGCAGATTGTCCAGCGCGCGCTCCACCGCCGGCAGACGCTTTTTCATGTCTGACGATGTGTCGAATATGAGCAGAAAACGATTCTCAACCGGTTCCGCCACCGGCTGCGCTGGCATTTTGGAAACCAAAAAAACGCCCGTAAACAGCGCGGCCATGATTCGCGCGCAGCGGAAAAATTTGTTTCGGCGTGCTTTCGTGTTCATTTCAGTTTGCGGTGCTGAGGGCGTGTGAAACGATTCCGTTCCTGCCGATTGTGGTTCCGCAACTCATCGTGTAATTCTGCCAGCGCATTCTCGATCATGCGAATAAAATTTGCACAACTCGCCACCGAGCCGCCCAGGCCGCTGACCACATCACGCTCGGCACGGTCATCCGTGACTACCAGTGTCTCGCCGTAGGCATGGAAGCCGTGCGCAGCGCGTTCGATCATCTGGTCGGCGGTCTGCCCCGCGCGCGAAAACAAGACTTCCACGGCTGAATCCACTTCGCGTTTGGGCGTGTGGGGAGGCGCTCCCGCGCCGTCAAAAAAGACCGTAACCGGCGTGCCCGTTGTGTCGTGATAGCGCGTGAGCACATGAATCAATTCATTGCGCGCGCGTTCCGAATGGCGCGGCTGGCCGGGAGCCAGTTCCGGCCAGGTGTGCAGCAGGCTGTAGCCATCCACTAAAATCCGCATCCATGCCATGCGCCAAGAGTAGCCGTTTGTGGACAAAGGGAAATTCATTTCGTCCTTGTTGTCCTCTTCGTGATTGTAACCGAAATTAAAAATCGAGGACGAGAACGAGGAGGAGCCCGGCAAAGATTGGCTTGAAACTTGAAATTTTAAACTTGAAACTGGTGTTTGTGGCTGACGCTCAATTCATTTTTCAGAAATCGAACCGGCGCATCGCCGCGCTGGCGTTGATTGTCTTTGCGTTGGATCAATTCACCAAATGGCTGGTGCTGAAAACGATCCCGGCATATCACGAAAAAATCATCGTTGACGGCTTTTTCAAATTTGTTCACTGGGGCAACACTGGCGCGGCATGGAGCCTTTTCAGCGGCAACAACATCACGCTGGCCGTCGTCGCCTTGTTCGCACTCGTTGCCCTGTTTCTGACGCGGCACCATTTCGATTCGCACACACTGCCCGGCCAGATTGCGTTCGGCCTGATTTTCGGCGGTATTGCCGGAAATCTTACCGACCGGTTGCTGCCCAGCCGGCAGGAAGTGGTGGATTTTCTTCGTTTTTATCTGCAACAACGCGGCGGCAGCGAAATTGGCTTTCCCGCGTTCAACGTCGCCGATACCGCCATCTGCACCGGCGTAGCGCTCATCTTCCTCATCACCTGGAAAAGCGAGCACATGCCGAAAAAACCGGCGGGAAATGCGCCGTGAGTCCGCGCACGGAAATTTTCACCGTTGAAAAATCGCTCCCGAACAGGCGGCTGGACGCCTTTCTGCGCGAGAAATTTCCCGACACCTCGCGCGTTACGTTGAAACGATTGATTGAGCAAGGCCACGTCCAGGTCAACGGCCAGACGGTCAAGCCCATGCGCAGTCCGCGCGCGGGCGAACAAATCGAAATTCACTGGCCGGAAGCCAAACCTGCCGAAGCGCAACCGGAGGAAATGCCACTCGACATTCTTTTCGAGGACAAATCATTGCTCGTGCTGAACAAGCCCGCCGGCTTGGTCGTCCATCCCGCCGCTGGAAACGAGGAACACACGCTGGTCAACGCATTGTTGCATCATTGCACGGGGCAGCTCAGCGGCATCGGCGGCGTCGCGCGACCAGGCATCGTTCATCGGCTCGACAAGGAAACCAGCGGCTGCCTCGTCATCGCCAAAAACGACGAAACGCACTTGGAGCTTTCCAAACAATTTGCCGCACGTGCGGTCGGTAAAATTTACAACGCGATTTTGTGCGGCGAAGTCGCGCGCGACGCTGGCGAAATTCGCGCCGCTATCGCGCGGCATCCGACACACCGCAAACGCATGGTCGCGCGCGACGACGATACCGGCCGCGCGGCGCACACGAGTTACCGTGTGCTGGAACGGCTGAACTCCGCCACGTTTGTCGAGGCACAATTGCACACGGGCCGGACGCATCAGATTCGTGTGCATTTCCAATTTCTCGGGTATCCCCTCGTCGGCGACATGACCTACGGCGCGCGGCAAAATAAAAAGCTCACCGAATTGACCGGCTACGAGCCGCCGCGTGTGATGCTGCACGCGCGCGAGCTGTCGTTCATTCATCCGCGCACGGGAAAGGAAATGAGCTTTGAAGCGCCGCTGCCGGAAGATTTCAGGGATGCGCTGAAATCACTGCGCTGAAAATTCAAGGAAGAAAATCTCCCAATTTTCTTAAACTAGGATTTTCATCTAACGCTTTTCCCCACGCAGCCTGTTCGACAACATGAGGAAGCGCAGGCTTGTCCGAATATTCCATTTGAGTGAGAACGCCAGATGTGATTCCAACATCCAAAATATGCTTCTCTTCTTGCAACATATTACGATCATAGGACGCGATTGTATTCTCCAAAGATTTGATTCTGTTGTGATCATAGATGCAGATGTTCACCAAAATAACGATCAAGCCAATCAGAATGAACAGAATGAGATTTGAATAGGGTTTCATAAAATTTAACGAAAGAAATTGAACCGCCTCGATCCAATGACGCAAGAACAAAAACTAAAGGGAGAAAATTTCCTCGATCCATTGTTTGGATGTTTTGTCAGATTTTGTGTAAGGACCATGAACTGATTTGAAGCATCCCCTGGATTGATTGATAACACGATTCAGATTCGTGGCAACCCAGTCGACGGTGCAAATCACCTTGTTGGTGTCGAGCACAATGCCTTTTACGATTCCGATATGCATGATGCGAATTCCTCTCTTGGCCTTGCCCAAGCGCCGCTTGATAGCGATTCTGTCCCCCGGCAAAATCTTTGCAGCTTTTTCTGGTTGATTGCCAGCTTCCCATCCAAGCATCCAGATTCCCTTTTTTATAAATTTTTTGTCTTGGTGCTCCACACCGTGCCAAGATGCTCCAACAATCCAATATTTAGTCTTCATATTTGTTAATCTGAAAATGTCCCGCCTGTATCGATTTTGTTTTGACTTTGAACTTTTATTTTCTTCGCGTCCAGTTTGATTTAATTCCGGTCTTGAAAATTTGTTCGCCTGTCGCGCGGGGTTTTCGCATATTGGATGGTAATGAAATCCATGACGGGTTACGGGCGCGGCGAGTGCGCGAGAGACGGCTTCAAGGTCACCGTCGAACTCAGTTCGGTGAACCGCAAGCAGGCCGAGATTTACGCGAACCTCCCGCGGGAACTGGAAATGCTCGAAGCGCCCATCCGCGACACCATCAACCGCCACGTCGCACGCGGACGCGTGACGGCGCGCGTTTCGCTGCACGCTGGCAACGGCAAGCTGTCCGCGCGGATGCACCTCAATGCGCCGCTGGCCAAGGCCTACGCGCGCGAACTCAATCGCCTCGCCAGACAACTCAAGCTCGGCGGCAACGTGACCCTGGACCATCTCGTCCGGGCGCCGGGTGTTTTTCAAACCGACGAGGAACTGGCCGGAACGGAAAATTTGTGGCCGGCGGTCGAAAAGGCGCTGAAACAGGCGCTCACTGCACTTGTAAAAATGCGGGAGCGCGAAGGCGCGCATCTCGCGCAGGACCTCGCTTCGCACATCGGCGTCATGCGCCAATGCGTCAGGCGGATCCAAAAACAGGCGCCGCTGGCAACGGAACGTTATCGCCGGCAGCTCATCGAGCGCATCAAAAGCGCCGGACTCGAAGCGCCCGCGCCGGACGACGAACGGTTGTTGAAGGAGGTGGTTTTCTTCGCCGACCGCTCGGACATTTCCGAAGAACTGGCGCGGCTGCAAAGCCATTTCCAGCAGTTTGAGGATTGCCGGAAAACGAAGGAGCCGGTGGGCCGCACGCTGGATTTCCTCGCGCAGGAAATGAACCGCGAAGTCAACACTATCGGCTCCAAGGCCAACGATGCGCTCATCTCCCGCGAAGTCGTCACCTTGAAGGCGGAACTGGAAAAATTCCGCGAACAGGCGCAGAACGTCGAATGAGAAGCGAAAGTTCAAAGATCAAAGTCCAAAGTCCAAAGTCGGCGGAAAAAAATCCTGCGTCTCTGTTAATCCTCGTTTCCGCGCCTTCCGGCGGCGGCAAGACGACCCTGTGCCAGCAATTGCTGGCCGCGCGACCGGACATGACGCGCGCCATCACCTGCACCACCCGCGCACCGCGACCGGAGGAGAAAGACGGCGCGGATTATTATTTTTTTGACGAGGCGGAATTCCGGCGACGGCTGCGAATTGGGGAGTTCATCGAGCACGCGACCGTTTTTGGCTGGAGTTACGGCATCCTGCGGTCCGAACTCGTGAACAAACTGCGCTCCGGTCGGGACGTTTTATTGAATGTGGACGTGCAGGGGGCGGCGACGATTCGGAAGCAGGCACAGCGGGAGCCGGAATTGAAGCGCGTGCTGGTGACGGTATTTCTGACACCGCCTTCAATCAAAGTGCTCCAGGAGCGCCTGCAAAAGCGGGCCTCGGAAACGCCGAAAGAGATTCAAAAACGGCTTGGCATCGCCCGGCAGGAAATCGCGCAATGGAAAAATTTCGATTATCTTTTGATCAGCTTGTCGGTTCAGGAGGACTTGCGGCGGATGCTGGCGATTGTCGAGGCGGAGAAAATGCGTGCGGCGCGTTCGCAGGCACCGGCATCCTGAATTCCGGTTTTGGTTTCAAAAAACCGGCTTTGGTATCGGATTGGCAGAACGAAGGATTAAGATTAGGATTACGTCAAGATGAAGAAAAATATCGTCCTCGGCGTGACCGGTTCGATTGCCGCACACAAGGCGGTGGACTTGGCCAGTCTGCTGGTGAAGCAAAAATGCAATGTGTGCGTAGTGATGACCACCGACGCGCAACGGTTCATCACGTCGTTGCCGTTCAAAGTGCTCTCGCGTCATCCGGTCGTGACCGATCTTTACGACGAAGAGGAAGGCTGGAAACCGGCACACATTGAAGTGGCGGATACGGCGAACCTTTTGCTCATAGCGCCTGCGACGGCAAATGTGATTGCGAAACTGGCGCACGGCATCGCCGACGACGCGCTGACATGCACCGCGCTGGCGTTGAATCTGAAGGCGAAAATTCTGATCGCGCCCGCGATGAACGGTAAAATGTGGCTGCATCCAGCCACGCAGGAAAACGTCAAAACGCTCAAGGCGCGCGGCGTGGAATTCATCGGACCGGATGAAGGAATGCTTTCCTGCGGTTACGAAGGCATTGGCCGGTTGTGGCCGGCCGAGGCGATTGCCGAACGCGCATTGAAATTGCTGCGTTGAAAATTTCCACGCTGCGGTGAATTTATGAAATCAAGCCGTTGGCAGTGGCTGAAAAGGGTGCCCGCATTGCTGGAGATTCCAGCGCCCGACCCGCCGCGCCTGCTCCGCCGCATCGAAATCATGGAGCGGGACATCATGCTGCCCCTCAAGGTGGTCTTCATCGCCATCATTTTTCACTCGTTCAACTATCGTCCGTGGATGGTCCAGATTTCCAGCGCGCTGGACGTGACAGTAGAAACGGTGCAATTAATTTTCGGGTTTTACATTCTGGCCAGTGTCCTGCTGGCCGTGCCGATCCTGAACGTGCGGCGGCTGCCGCTGGCGATTGTGCAATGGACGGTGGTCACCAGCAGCTTGGTGGACGGACTCCTAGTCGCGGCCATGACTCTGATCACCGGCGGATTGGACAGCATTTTGTTCTGGCTGTTCGTCGGTCTGATCATCCGCAACGCCGTCAACCTTCCACCGGGATTTTCCCAATTGTTTTTGAATTTCGTCATCAGCCTGTGTTACGTCCTGGTGGCCGTGATGGACGTGTCCGTGTTGAGCAATCTGGACGACATCACGCGCCGGGCGTTGGAGGCGATGCCGCACGAAGAATTGGGCGAACCGTTTGTGCTGCGCATGGCGGTTTTGTGGCTGACAGCGATTTCCTGTTACGGCGCGCAGGTGTTGCTGGAACGCCAGCGCCTCGCTGTCGAGGAAGCGGAGGAATTCGCCGCACGCGAAGCCCAGTTGCGCTCCGCCGGGCGCCTCGCCGCCGAATTCGCGCATCAAATTAAAAATCCGCTCGCGATTATTAACAACGCCGTGTTCTCATTGCACCGCTCCTTCCGCGACGGCAAAACCACCGTCACGCCGCAAATCGAAATTATCCAGGAGGAAGTTGCGCGCGCCGATCGTGTCATCACTCAAATCATGGGCTACGCGCAGTTGAGCGAAGGCCACGTCGAGAAACTCAACATCATCGAAGAGCTTGACCGGGCCCTCGCGCAGGTCTTTCCGCCGGCGGTGCCGACGGGGATTTGGGTGCACCGCAAATACGGCCGCGGTTTTCCGCCGTTGCTCATGCAACGCGGCCACCTGTCCGAGATTCTGGTGAACCTTCTGAAAAACGCACGGGAAGCGCTGGACGACAGCGGCCACGTGTTCGTCACCGCCGACTGTCACCGCGATCATGCCATTGAAATTTCCGTGCGCGATGATGGGCCGGGCGTCCCCCCCGACAAGATCGAGCGCATTTTCGAGGCTTACTACACCACCAAGCAACACGGCACCGGGCTCGGCCTCGCCATCGTCAAACACAACGTCGAGCTTTACGGCGGCCGAATACATGTGGAATCGGTGCTTGGAAAAGGCGCGAAATTCACGGTAATCTTTCCGGCAAAAGCGTTGATGAAATTATCCTTGAAATGAGCGCACCGCTGCCACCCGTGCTCGTCGTGGACGACGAGAAGAATATGCGCCGCTCGCTCCAGACGCTGCTGGGCGACGACGGTTACGAAGTGCGCGCCGTCGAATCCGCCGAGGAGGCGCTGGACCTGCTCGCAGACAGTGAATTTTTCATGGTCATCACCGACGCGCGGCTTGGCGGCATGAGCGGCTATGAATTCCTCGCCAAAGTCCGCAGCCAATGGCCCGAAGTGCCCGTGCTCATGCTTACGGCCTATGCCACGCCCAAACTCGCCGTCGAGGCCATCAAGGCCGGCGCCATCGATTACGTGGCCAAACCGTTTGCGCCCGAAGAACTGCTGCACGCCGTCGCGCGCTGCGCCGAGCGCCACCAACTCCTGCGCGAAAACGCGGCGCTCCGCTCCCGCACTGGCGAAATATTCAGCCTCGACCAGATTATCGGCGAATCACCGAAGATGCGCGAGTTGCGCCAGCTCATCCAGACCGTCGCACCCACCGACACGCGTGTGCTCATCCTCGGCGAAAGCGGCACCGGCAAGGAACTGGTCGCCGGCGCACTCCACGGTTTGAGCCGGCGGCGCGGGGCAAATTACATTCGCATCAATTGCGCGGCCATTCCCGAGACGCTGCTTGAAAGCGAACTTTTCGGCCACGAAAAAGGCGCGTTCACCGGCGCACTGAAGCAAAAAGCCGGTCGGGTTGAAGAAGCCGACGGCGGGACGATTTTTCTCGACGAAATCGCCGATATGAGCAAACCGCTCCAGGCCAAGCTGCTCCGGTTTCTCGAAGACGGCTCGTTCACGCGTGTCGGCGGGATGCAGGAACTGCGCGTCAACGTCCGCCTCATCGCCGCGACCAACCGCGACATCACGCAGGCCATCGCCGCCGGCCATTTTCGCGAGGACCTGTTTCACCGTTTGAATGTGATGCAAGTCCGCCTCCCGCCCCTGCGCGAACGCGGGGATGACGTTCCGCTGCTCGCCGGGCATTTTTTGAAAATGTTCCGCACGGCCTTGAATAAGAACGTGGACGGTCTGACAGCCGCTGCGCGGTCCAAATTGCGTTCACACACCTGGCCCGGTAATGTCCGCGAATTGCGCAATGTCATCGAACGCGCGCTGATTCTGGAAAAAACGCGTGAAATTCAGCCGTCCAGCCTGCCGGACTTCCAAATCGAAACGCGCTTGCAAAAAGCCACGTTCCTTCAGTCCGCACCGGATGAATCCCTAGACGACGCCCTCGCCCGGCTGGAACGCGAATTAATCACGCATGCGTTGGAACAACATGGTTTTAACCTGACGCGCACGGCGGAATGTCTTAAGCTTACCCGCCATTCGCTCCGCTACCGGATGCAACGGCTGAACATGAGCCTCGATGACAACGCAACGGGTGAGACTCCCGTGACCGCCAACCGGCAAATTACTGAGAACTGACTTTGTCCTGTAGTTATGGAAGACACACTGCCTCCAGTGGGACCGATGACAACGGCATGGGTGGATTTCTTCATCATGCTCGGGGCGTTTACGCTGGTCGCCATCGCCTCACTGATCTGGGTCTTCTACTTCCGCAAGACGCGACGAAGGCATCGCCGCAAGCGCCGCCACCCACACGACCGGCGCCCGGTCAATCCCACGCTCGCCGAGGTGCGCGGGTTGCCGCCCCCGCGTCCGCCGGAACCGCCGAGCACGACCCCCTCTCCCACACCGTAACTCCGATGCAGTCCAGCCGCGCGATCACCCGCAAAAGCGCGTCCAATCTCGCGCTGGCCCTGGTGGTGTTGCCGCGCGCCAAACGTAACGACATGGCCGCGCTCTACGCCTTTTGCCGCAAAGTGGACGACGTGGCCGACGGGGAATCCACGCCCACCGAAAAACGCCGCGAACAACTGGCCGACTGGCGTGCCGACGTGCGCCGCGCCTGCGAAAATGAAACGCCGCAATTCACCGTAAACTGCGAATTGCAGCCGGTCATCGCCAAATATCACCTGCCGTTCGCACTTTTCGATGAGCTGATCAAAGGTTGCGAGATGGACTTGGACGTCAAACGTTACGAAAATTTCGAGCAACTGGAGTTGTATTGTTACCGTGTCGCGTCAGTCGTTGGCTTGTTAAGTATCGGGATTTTTGGCTGCCAGAATCCCGCCTGCCGCAACTATGCAATTTACCTCGGCAAGGCGCTGCAATTCACCAACATTCTGCGCGATGTCCGTACCGATGCCGAACGCGGACGGGTTTACCTGCCGCAAAGCGAACTCAAAAAATGCAACGTCAGTGAAGATGAGATTTTGAATTTCAAATACTCCGATCGTTTCCACGCGCTCGCCACCAATGTCGCCGACCACGCGAAAAACTTTTACCGGCTCGCACGGCAAACCCTGCCCGCCGAAGACCGTCGCGCGATGGTCGCCGCCGAACTGATGGGGTCGGTTTACTGGCGACTGATGCAAAAACTGGAGCGGCGACAGTTCAACGTCTTCGGTCCGAAGCCATTGCAATTGAGCAACCTGTACAAACTGGCGTTGGTTTCCCGAGCGTGGCTGCGTTCCGTCGTTGGCTCAACCTCGCCCGACTATGGACTGGCTTGAAATGAAACGGCGTCTCATTGTCAACGCGGACGACTTCGGCCTTTCACATTCCGTCAACGAAGCCATCATTCGCGCTCATCGCGAAGGCATGGTGACCACCGCCAGCCTCATGGTGAATGAGCCGGGTTACGACGAGGCCGTGAAGCTGGCCAAGGAAAACCCCCAATTGGGCGTCGGCCTGCATCTGACTCTGCTGAAGGGACACTCCACGCTATCGGCGGAAAAAATCCCCGGCCTCGTCACCGCGCGCGGCGAATTCAGCGACCGCCCGGTCGGCACCGGATTTCGTTACTTTTTCAACCGCAGCCTGCACGAACCGTTGCGTGCCGAAATGCACGCACAATTTGCAAAATTCCACGCCACCGGCCTGCCGCTTGATCACGTCAATGGCCACCTGCATCTGCACCTGCATCCGACCGTGTTCCGGATTTTGATGGAGGATGCGGACAAGCTCGGCATTCGGCACCTGCGTCTCACACGCGACTGTCTGGGCCGCAGCCGGCGGTTGGCACACGGACGCTGGCTTTATCGTGTCTCGCACGCGGCGATATACGAATGGCTTTCCAGCCGTGCCCGTGAACCGCTCCGCCGGCGCGGCATCAAGCATGCACAAATCACCTTCGGCTTGCTGCAGAACGCGCATGTGAATGAGGAATATGTTTTGAAGCTGCTGCCGGACCTGCCATCGGGCGATTCCGAGCTTTACTCGCATCCATCACTCGGCGAATTTAAGCACGAGTTCGATGCCCTTGTCAGTCCGCGCGTGAAGGAACTGGTCAAAAAACTCGGCATCAAACTGATTCGTTACCAGGATCTGTGATATGCTCAAACTGCTTTTGATTTTGTTGGTCGGCCTCACGTTTGAATCCACCGGGGTCGTGTTGCTGAAAAAGGGTATGATGCAAATGGGCGATATGAATGGCATCACCGTCGCCGAAATCTTCCGTGTCTGCAAATCCGGCGCGACCAATCCGCAAATTCTGCTCGGCGTCTTTTTTGAAGCGTTGTTTTTTGTCTGCCTGCTGATTTTGATGTCCAAAAGCGACATCAGCTTTCTCTGGCCGCTAACGGGGTTGAGTTTTGTTTTTGCCACCTTCGCCGCGATCTGGTTTTTGAATGAGCGCGTCTCGGCGGCGCGCTGGGTCGGCGTGATTTTGATCGTGATTGGCGCAGCGTTCATTAGTTACAGCCAGCACGTGAAGGAAAAACCTGCGCCGTTAGCTTCCACAACATCGCAAGTCACGGAAAAATAATTTTCCCCAGGACTGCGGCCAGCCGTTCCGCTGCAAACCGGGTGTTTTTCTGCAACTTCAACAAAGCTCCGACCTTTGCCGGTGATTTCGCAATGGCCAGCGCCAGTTTGCCGTAATCCAAGCTCAGATCCAATTTCGCCAGTGTATTGAAATCCAGTGGCAAATCCTCGTTGGCCGTGTCGGAGATCACGCGCACCGTCGCGCAGGGAATTCCACACTCGCGGCAGACGGCGTGAATGGCCGCTGATTCCATCTCGACCGCGTCTGCGCCGGTTGCATCGCGCATTTTTTTCTTTTCGGCGACGGTCGTGGCAATGCGGTTGGCGCAAAAAAGTTTGGCGAACTTTGCGCCAGCGGCAAGAAGCTTTTGATGGAGTTCGGAGTTTCCACCCTCCGTAGCAGCGCTGCTGCGGAGGACGGGCGGAGTTCGGAGTTCGGAATCAGGCAGTTCAAAAACCACGTCGCCGAGTTTCAATTCGGGATTCAGCCCGCCGGCGAAACCGCACGTCAGCACCAAAGTTGGTGGGGCGAGCGCCCTCGCGAGCCGGACTTGACTGGCCGAAGGGTCTTGACGGCGGCTCGCGGGAACACGCACGCCACCAGCCAAAAATTCGCGCATGGATTTCTCGGCGTTCTGGCGGCCGATGCCAACAATGAGAATGGCGACGCCGGATTTTCCCGCCGCGATTTTCCGAAACGGCGCGGCCTCTTCTCTCAGCGCGAAGCAGACAAGCGTTGCTGCTTCGCACTTCGCACTTCGCACTTCGTAATTCACTTGATTCCCGCCAGCCTTTCCTTCCAAATCTGGTAAAGCTCGACGGTGGCGCGGACGTCGCGCAAGCAGTATTCAGCGATTTCGCGATATTTGCCCCCGGCCATGAGCGTGTTCACGTCCATGCCGGTGACGCCATGGCTTTTGGGCGATTCGATGCCAAACGCCTTGCAGTAAAAATCCAAGTTAAACCGCCGCGCCGCACCGTCACGCCCGCTCACACCGTAAAAGGTGAATTGTTCCGCCAAGTCGCAGTGCGGCTCGGTGGCGTAACGATAGCCGAGCCAGTTTTTTTTTGAGATCAGCACGTTAAGCAGCGCGGAACGGAGATAGATAAACGGCACGTCGAAGCCACGGCCGTTGAAGGTGACGACCGAATCGTAATGCTTGGCCACCTCCCAGAACGCCGTGAGCAACTCGACCTCGTCGGCACAGGGCATAAATTCCACCGGGCCGGCCTCGTCGCCTTCCTCAGAATCCTCCGCTGTGAAGAGGACCTGTCCCCGCTGCGTTTCAGCATTGAGCATGGCGATGCAGACGACCTGGGCGGTGAATGGCCAGAGATTGAACTGCTGCCGGATTTCAGCGCGCTTGGCCTCGCGTTCCGGTCCGGCGGCGATTTTTTCGGCCTCGCGGAAAAGGTATTCCTGCTGCGCCTCGTCAAAATTATCGAGCGGCAGCGCGGAAGTCTCGATGTCGAATATAAGCGTGGCCATTGGCAACAATCTTGTTTTAGAAGAATCGAACCGCCTCGGCAATCAAATCATGGTCGGTGTGGCCGATGATAGTGACCAAAAAAACTCTTCCAATCGGCGGTGCTGTTTCGGGCAGGCGGAGTTTGTCGCGCACATAAACATGGCCATCCATGTCCGACGCGTCCACCTCGCATGAGCGACAAAATGATATTGAGGTTAGAGTTACTTTTGGGAGCGCGCGAGTCTATGTATCCACGAGTCGAAGCTCTCCAGGTTGTAAATCAGAAAATGGATGATTTTAGACCAAAGTGTCCAAGAATGTCACAAAGCGGTACATTGTAAGACAAATTGCCATCGCGGCGTGACCTCGAAAACAAAACAGGTGACGTCAGAACCCCAGACTTGAAATGATGGTTGAACGCGAGCGTTACTCGATCGGATTTGGCACCAAGTATGCTGTGGACATAAGTAGTTATGGTTGCGACAGGCAATCAAGTGAACAACATGCACTCATGTAACCCGCTTGTCGCATTGTTCACACCGTAAATTAAGAAAGACATGAAAACGACCAAAACTGTCCGTACGGCGGGTTTCACGCTGGTGGAAATCATGATCGTCGTGGCCATCATCGGCCTCTTGGCGGCGATCGCCATTCCCAACTTTGTCCGGGCCCGCGCCACCTCGCAAGCCAATGCTTGCATCAACAACATGCGCCAGATTGACGCCGCCGTTAATGAATGGGCGCTGGAACAAGGGAAAAAGACCGGTGACGGCCCTGCCACCTTGACCTCGGATCTGACACCCTACATCAAGCTGAATGCCAACGGCATAATTCCCGAATGCCCGGCTGGCGGCACCTATACCGTGGGCGTAGTGGGTGCTACTCCGCAAGTCACTTGCAACCTCGGCAACTCGGTGAATCCGCCACATCATCTGCCATAATTGAAACTAGGTTTGTTGTTTGGAACAGAAGCCCGAGGCGTTTGCTTCGGGCTTTTTTGTGGGCACAACCCCAGGCAACCGGCATTTTCGCCTTTCTTTCACAGGATTCTGGCATTGGCATTGCTTAAGAAAGAGACTGATGCGGTCACAACGGGCAATTAGTGAACGATAACCGTAATCATGGTAACCCGCCTGTTGTGTGGTTCACGCCGCAGGAAGAAAGTTGACGTGATATGAAAACTGCCAAAGCCACGCGGGTGGCAGGCTTCACGCTGGTGGAAATCATGATCGTTGTGGCCATCATCGGCCTCTTGGCAGCGATTGCCATTCCCAGTTTCCTGCATGCCCGCACCAAATCGCAAGCCACCGCCTGCATCAATAATCTGCGGCAGATTGAATGCGCAGTCCAACAGGTCGCCATTGAAAAGGGAAAGCACGTCGGGGATAACCTCAATTACCCGGATGACATTACACCCTACATTAAATTGAATTCCGACAATCAAATTCCCGGTTGCCCCGCCGGCGGCATTTACAATCTGCAGAGTGTCGGCACAATCCCCCAGGCCATTTGCAGCCTCGGCAACAACGTAAATCCGCCGCATATACTGCCTTGACGATTGGCTGGTTTACACAGGCGCGAGGCTGTGTGAAAACTCGGTTTTAGACCACCAAAACACCAAGCCAGACTCATCAAAACGCTTCATAACTCAAATGCGTGCGCAGTTTTTCCGAGTCGCGGACTTTTCACACAGCCTCGCGCAAGGTCTTGCCCTGCGCCTTTTCAGTTTTAATCTGGCATCAGGCGTGCTAGCATCGTAATTAGTTTGCCAGGCAAGAGGTAACTTTTGACCATACCGCAAGCTAAGCAATAAATTAGACATACGTAATAAGCTGAACATGAAAACGACCAAAACTGTCCGTAAAGCGGGTTTCACGCTGGTGGAAATCATGATCGTCGTGGCCATCATCGGCCTCTTGGCGGCGATCGCCATTCCCAACTTCGTCCGGGCCCGCGCCACCTCGCAAGCCAACGCTTGC
>Ga0187874_10001246_pt1 | contig 24448 bp, 25 predicted proteins | sample June2016WEW_16_1_3_FD_132993 | JGI IMG/M metagenome (GOLD analysis project Ga0187874, IMG submission 132993) | Peatland microbial communities from SPRUCE experiment site at the Marcell Experimental Forest, Minnesota, USA - June2016WEW_16_150 | ecosystem: Environmental > Terrestrial > Soil >... | reverse complement strand
GCGACCCTGCGGCAGGCCCGCCTCATCGATGAGCCCGACCCGGTGACCGCCGCCGCCCTGGCGGAGCTGGCCGGGGCCGACGGCATCATCGTCCACCTCCGGGAGGACCGCCGCCATATCCAGGACCGTGACTTGAGGCTGCTTAGAAAGACGCTTAAAACCCGTCTCAACCTGGAGATGGCCGCCACCCAGGAGATGCTGGAGGTCGCCCGGGAGGTGCAGCCGGACTTGGTGACCCTGGTGCCGGAAAAGCGCCAGGAGCTCACCACCGAAGGGGGCCTGGAAGTGGCGGGCAACCGGGCGGCATTGGCGGAGTATCTGCTGGCCTTAAAGGCGGCGGGCTTGCGGGTCAGCCTGTTCGTGGACCCGGTCAACCCGCAGATCCAGGCCGCCAAGGAAGTGGGGGCCGAATGGGTGGAGTTGCACACGGGCACTTACGCCGAGGGGCCCACTCGGGCCGAGGCTACCCGGCTCTTCCAGGAATTGGTGAACGCCGCCCGTCACGCCCGCAGCCTCGGCCTGAAGGTGAAGTGCGGCCACGGCCTCAACTACCGGAACATTAAACCCTTCCGGGGCCGGGAGGAATTCGCCGAATACTCCATCGGCCACGCCATCATCGCCCGGGCCGTGCTGGTGGGGATCGAGCGAGCGGTCCGGGAAATGATCGCTCTGATTGGAGGGTGATACAGAAGCTATCAGCTAGCGGCTAGCAGCTAAAGCAAAAAACCCAAAGCGAAAAAATTAAGGATTTCAAAAACAAAAAGAAACTCGTTCATCAAAAAGCTAGCCCTCAAATAAGAATGATCCTCGTTCCCAAGCTCCTACCTGGAAACCGGAATTTGCCCCAAGTTCCGGCTTTGGCTAGAAAGCCATGGAAATGGAATTAATCGACCTGCACGTCCACTCCAACGCCTCCGACGGCACCTTTGCGCCGGCGGAGGTGGTGCTCCTGGCCAGGGAAGGGGGCCTCAAGGCCCTGGCCCTCACCGACCACGACACGATTGACGGCCTGGCTGAGGCGGTGGCCGCGGGCGCCGCCTACGGGGTGGAGGTCATCCCCGGGGTCGAGGTGAGCGCCCGCTATCCCGGCGGCACCATGCATATCCTGGGTCTGGACATCGATTTCAGCAACGGCCACCTGGACCAACGCCTGGCAGTCCTGAAGCGGGCCCGGGTCGAACGCAATCCCCAGATCATCGCCAAGTTGAACGCCCTGGGGATCCCCATTACCCTGGAGCAGGTGGCGAGGATTTCCGGCCAGGGCCAGATGGGCCGGCCCCACATCGCCCGGGCTCTGATGGAGGCCGGCTATGTCAGGTCCATCCAGGAGGCCTTCGACCTCTACCTGCGCTACCAGGGCAAGGCCTATGTCCCCAAGTTCCGCTTCCCCCCGGAGCAGGCCATCGCCATGATTCGGGAGGTCCAGGGAGTCCCGGTCCTGGCCCACCCCTTTACCCTGGGGTTGGGCTCCGCCTGGGCGCTGAAAAATACCCTGGAGGAATTAATGGCCATGGGCCTGGCCGGTATCGAGGCCATCTATGCGGAGCACACCCCGGAGCAGGAGGCCCTCTACCTGCGGCTAGCCCGGAAGCTGGGGCTGCTGGTCAGCGGGGGCTCCGACTTCCACGGGGACAACAAGCCGGAGATCGTCCTGGGGAGCATGCCCGGCCAAGAGCGGCTCAGCTATCGGCTGCTTACGGCCATGAAGGTTTGGCGCCGCCGGGAATACCACTTAGCATAAAGGGATTCCAGGTCAAATCTGCCGCGGCAAGTTATCCGGGCGGCACACTCCGATAGAAGCCACGAAGGCCGCTTCCGGTTTGAAAACCTGGAAAGGGTTCGTGGCTTTCCTGTTTTGGGGCCTTCGGGATTAGCCTTCAGGCAGAAGCCAACTGAGAAGCGAACCACTTCCCATCCGCCAAGACCACCGAGGTTTCCACTTGACGGTCCGAGATGGTCCAGTAGCGCCGCAGCAGCCGATCCTTTTCATCCGGGGCCACCTGCCTGAAGCCGTATTTTTCATAGAAGCGGATGGCCCACCAGGCCGCGGCCCAGGTGCCCACCAGGACGGGGGCGTTGACCCCCTTAAGCAAGTGGTCCAATAGCCGGGCCCCGATGCCCTGTTGCTGCGCCAGAGGGAGCACATAAGCATGACGGATCAGGGTAACCTCGGTAAGGGGTTGGCGTCCCATGACTCCCAGGAGGCCCGTGGAGGCCAGGTAAGCCCAAAAATCGACCCCCGCGGCGATCTCCGCCTGCAGCTCGTCCCCGGACATGTACGGTTCCTGCCAGCAATCTTCGGGGATTACTCCTTGATAAGCCCTGGCCGCCTCATTGATGATCTTCAGGGCGACCCCAACTTCATCATTGGTCAAGGGTCTGATCAAGGACTACCTCCAGTTGCCGGGGCACCAGAAGTTATCGAAGAGGGGCGCTTCCGGGCACGGAGCCTTTTCAGGAGGCCGGGGTCTGGGGCGGGGGCGGCGGCGCCTCCCCTCCTTCCTTCAGGTGGTGGCCGCAATGGGGACAATAGGCGAAATCCGGCCCCAGTTCCCGGGAGCACTTGGGGCAAGGGAAGGTTGGCGGGATCGGCGGCGGCTGCCAGGGAGCGGGCTGGTTGACGCCGGGCTGGGGCGGCGGTGGTATGAGATCGGGAAAGGAGGTCTGGCACTGCCGGCTTAGCTCCGAACTGGCCTCACGCAACTTGGCGATCAGGCACCCAAGTTTGGCGGCATATTCCGGTAGTTTTTGGGGTCCGAAGAGGATAAAGGCCAGCACCAAAAGGATGATCAGCGTTTCAAAATCTATTCCCATCTCGCTACCGGAAAATTAAGCCTTGGTTATGCGGTTACCGCAATGGGGACAGAAGGCGAACTCCCCCGGGAGATCCTTGTGGCATTGGGGACAGGTGGCGCCGGGCGCCGGGGTCCCGCCGGGAATCTCGTTCCTGGGAGGCACCGCATTGGGGTCATCGTGGGCCATCTTAAAACTCCGGATGGCCTTGCCGATACTTTCTCCCAGCTCCGGTAAACGCCGGGGGCCGAAAAGCAGGAGGGCGATGACCAGGATGATGAGCAGGGTGGAAAAATTATAGCCGAACATGGGGCGGCCTCTCTAGAGCCAAAAATTTAGTGAAGTTAATTTAATTATAAGCAAAAATTAACCTAAATGGCAAGGGCCGGAGAAACCCCAGGAAAAAAGGGAACGTGGTGGTTACCAGCTAGATGCACCCGGAAGGCCGTCTACTCAAGGAGTTTCATAACCTAAGGTCAGGTTTCAGAAATACCTTTTAAAATATCGACATGTTCTGGTAGCCGCAGGCCCTAGCAAAAAACCTGCGCTCATTTGATTAAGGATTTTCGCAGGCTGAAGCTTGCGGCTGCATTTTAAGGCCTAAAGATGAAGGACATTTTTTATTAAAGGAAAATCTTAGACATGACACTAACCATTAACCACCGGATCCTGCTATGATTGCCACCTTATTCGCGCCGCCGCAGCCCCTGGCGATGCGCCTGCGTCCCCGGAGCCTGGAGGAATTTGTGGGCCAGCAGCATCTGGTGGGACCCGGGCGCCTTTTGTGGCGGGCTCTGAAGGCCCGCCGCCTATTCTCCTCCATGATTTTCTGGGGCCCGCCGGGAAGCGGCAAGACCACCCTGGCGAAGGTTATGGCCCGCAGCCTGGACGCCCAGTTCGCCAGCCTCAGCGCGGTGATGGCCGGGGTGGCAGACCTGCGCCGGGTGGTGGAAGAGGCCCGCCGCTGGCAGGAGCGGGGCCGCCGCACCATCCTCCTCATTGACGAAATCCATCGCTTCAACAAGGCCCAGCAGGACGCCCTGCTCCCCCACGTGGAGGAGGGGCTTCTCACCCTCATCGGCGCCACTACGGAGAATCCTTATTTCGAGATCATCGGGCCGCTGCTATCCCGGGCCCGGGTCTTCATCTTTGAGCCCCTGCAGGAGGTTGAGATTCTCGCCCTCCTGCGCCGGGCCCTGGCGGACCGGGAACAGGGATTAGGGGCCATGGCGTTGACGGTGACCGAAGAGGCCCTGCTCCATTTCGCCCGCCTGGCCGGGGGCGACGCCCGGCGGGCCCTGAACGCCCTGGAACTGGCGGTCCTGAGCAGCGAAATGGATGAGCGCGGAGTCATCCGGGTGGACCTGGAGGCGGCCCGGGAATGTCTGCCCCGGCGGGACCTGGTCTATGACCGGCAGGGAGAGGCCCACTACGACACGGTGTCGGCCTTCATCAAGAGCGTCCGGGGCTCCGAGGTGGACGCGGCCCTCTATTGGCTGGCCCGAATGTTGGAGGCGGGTGAAGATGAGCGCTTCATTATGCGGCGGCTGCTGATCCTGGCCTCGGAGGACATCGGCCTGGCCGATCCCAACGCCCTGGTGCAGGTGGCCGCGGCCTCCCAGGCCCTCACCTGGGTGGGACTGCCGGAAGCGCAGTACCACCTGGCCCAGGCCACCATCTATCTGGCCCTGGCCCCGAAGAGCAACTCCACCCAGGCCTATTTCCGGGCCCGGGCGGCCCTGGAGGACAAGGGCGCCACCCGGGTGCCCGCTCCCTTGCAAGACACCCACCGGGACCGCAAGTCTCTGGGCCACGGCCAGGGCTATCTCTATCCCCACGATTTCCCCGGCCATTTCGTGCCCCAGGAATACTTGCCGGAAGAGCTGGCCGGGGCGCGGTTCTATGAGGCTGGCCAGGAGGGGGTGGAGCCGGACCTGGTGGCCCGCTGGCAGGCCTTCCGCAAACGGGGGGAAGAACCGCCGGGCAGCCACGAACCTCAAAAGGAATAAGACCCCCGATTTTCAGTAGGAAAAAACGGGGCCACCGCAGCCGCCAACTGGACAAACGAGCTTGCCATGACTATCCTTTAATCAGCTTGAAAAGGGGGGGGAGCACACTCTTGTCCAAAGGAGGTGCTGCCATGAGCAGGGTCTTATTTGCCGACAGCGAACCCCACATCCGCCAGCTCTGCCTGGAGGAATTGCAGGATGAGGGCTATGAGGTTCTGGTGGCCGGCAGGGGCCGGGAGGTGGTGCGCCTGGTAGAATCCTTCAAGCCTGACGTGGTTATCCTGGAAGTTCTGCTACCGGATATGTCCGGATTGGAGACCGGACGGATCATCAAGGGCAGCCGTAAGGAGACCAGGGTGATCCTCTACTCCCACTCCCTTCCTCCCCATGATCTTTCCACTTGGGGCGCCGATGATTTTGTGGTAAAATCACCAGATCTGGATCTTCTCAAGGCTGTGGTGCGACGCTTGTTGCCTTCCTGAAGGACGGCAGCGCCTGTCGGAGGTTGGACATGGCTATCATGGAGATCAGCGTGGTCCCTTTGGGCCTGGGGCAAACCAGCGTGGGCGACCACATCGCCGCAGTGGTGAAATACCTGGAAAATGAAAACATTCCCCACGAACTTACGGACATGGGCACCGTGGTGCACGGCCAGCTGGACACGCTGCTGCGAGTGGCCCAGGCCCTGCACGAACTTCCCTTCAAACAGGGAGTCAAGCGGGTTATGACCCACATCTCCATCGACGACCGCCGCGATAAAGAAGTCTTCCTGGGCGACAAGAAAAAATCCGTTCGAGCGCGACTGAAATAAGGTAATATGGCGACAAAACTGGATTACTACACCATTTTGGGAGTGGCGCGCAACGCCTCCATCGACGATATCAAGAAGTCCTACCGGCGGATAGCCCTTAAGAACCACCCGGATCGCAATCCCGGTAACCGCAAGGCCGAAGAGCGGTTCAAAGAGGCGGCTGAGGCCTACGAGGTCTTGCACGACCCGGAAAAGCGCCGTCTCTATGATCTCTATGGCCATGAAGGGGTCTCGTCCACCGGCTTCACCGGCTTCCGGGATTTCGGCGACATCTTCCGGTCCTTCGGCGACATCTTCGAAGACATGTTGGGCATGGGGGGCTTCGGCGGCATGGGCCGTATGGGCGGCATGGGCGGCGGTCCCCGTCCCCAGCCCGGCACCGACCTGCGCTACGATCTGACCCTTGATTTTCTCGACGCCACCCTGGGCAGCGAAGTGACGCTGGAGGTCCCCCGGGTAGTGAACTGCCGCACCTGCAGTGGTTCCGGGGCCAAACCGGGGACCAGGCGCATCCCTTGTCCCCAGTGCGGCGGCCGGGGGGTGGTTTCCCGCAGCCATGGTATCTTTCAGATCACCACCACCTGTCCGCGCTGTCAGGGGATGAAGGAATTTTTCGCGGAAGCCTGTCCCGCCTGTAACGGGGAAGGGCGGCTGCGGGAAAAGAAGAAGATCAAGGTGAAGGTCCCGCCGGGCATGGACAGCGGCACCCACCTGGTGATGTCCGGGGAGGGCAACGACGGCGCCTACGGCGGGCCGCCGGGTGACCTCTATATCGTCCTGTCGGTCCGCCCCCACGAGCTTTTCCGCCGGGAGGGCTACGACTTGCATCTGGAAGCGCCCATCTCCTTTGTCCAGGCAGCCCTGGGGACCCGCCTCACCATCCCCACCCTCAAAGACCGCCGGGAGCTGGTGGTCCCTCCGGGGACCCAACCCGGTGAAACCATCCGTCTCAAAGGGGAGGGGGTGCCCTATCCCAAAGGCTCCCGCAGGGGCGACTTGCTGGTGGAGGTGCGGGTGCTGGTCCCCCACACCCTGACGCCGCGGCAGCGGCACCTGCTGGAAGAGCTGGCCGAGGAAGAAGTGGCGGAGGCCCAGGCCCGGGCAGCCCAGGGAACCCCGGGCGAGAACCACGAGGACGGGCTTCTCCATAAATTGTGGCACTCCTTCACCGAACACAAGCCGAAGTGATTCCCCCAGGAATATTTTGACGGCAGGTTTTGTAGGACGGTCTGCGAAGCAGCCCTCTGCGTTCATAAAAGCGGATGGTCTCGACGTTGACTCCCGCAGCCTTTGCTAATGCGCCGCTAGTTAATTCCTTCATTATTTTTCTCAGCTTTAATTTTTCTCAGCTTTAATATAAGTCCCGTACCATAGTACGGAGTCAAGAGGTTTTATCCAAAAATCTGCTCATCAAAAACATAAATTAAAACTGGCCCTGGGCAACCTTACCGGCTTTCCCGCCCATGTTTATTTTTAAGATACCTCTCACCAAAGCAGGCTATTTATATTGACAAGCGCCCCTATTTGAGTAATTATTCACAATCAGATGGCTCGGTACGGACCAGGCGGACAAATGGCCATTGATTTCAATATCTTGATCGGTGGGGCGGCAGGGCAGGGGGTGCATGCCATCACTACTCCCCTGGCCAAGACCCTGGTGCGCCAGGGGTGCCAGGTGCTGTTCGTGCAGTCCTATGAGTCCCGCATCCGCGGCGGCCATCTCTTCAACCGCATCCGGGTGGCGGATGCGCCCCTGATCTCCTCCCGGGAAGGGGTGGACCTGCTGGTGGCTTTGAACCAGGAGACCGTCCATCTGCACCAAGGGGAACTGGCCCCGGATGGGGTCATCATCTATGATGCCTCCCAGGTCCGGGACTTGCCCACCCGGGGGCTGAAGCTTCCCCTGGAGACGGCTACCCTGCTGCCGGAGAAACAGGCCGCGGAGATCGCCGTCAACGCTGGCGCCAGCGGCGCCATCCTGGGGCTGCTCCAGGTCTCCCTGGTGCCCATGATGGGCCTGCTCCTGGAGGCGTTTGCCGACAAGGGCACCGAGGTGGTGGGTTGGAACCACCGGGCCGCCGCCGCCGGTTATAAGCTGGGGGCGGCCTTGGGCAACGGCCATTCCCTGGCGGGGATCACCCCGGCGCCGGCGCCCCGTCTCCTGATCAGCGGCCATGAGGCCCTGGCCCTGGGAGCCCTGGCCGCGGGCCTGCAATTTATCAGCGGCTACCCCATGACCCCGTGGAGCAGCGTCCTCAACGCCGTGGGGCAACGGGCCGCCCGCTGGGGGGTGGTGGTGGAGCAGGCGGAAGACGAAATCGCCGCCATTAACCTGGCCCTGGGGGCCTCATTCGCCGGGGTCCGGGCCATGACCGGCTCCTCCGGGGGCGGTTTTTCCCTGATGGTGGAAACCCTGGGACTGGCAGGGTGCAGCGAGACGCCTCTGGTCATCGTGGAGGCCCAGCGCCCCGGCCCCAGCACCGGGCTGCCCACCCGCACCGAGCAGGGTGACCTGAGCTTCGTCCTTTATGCCGGCCAGGGGGATTTTCCCCGGGCGGTGCTGGCCCCGGGCACTCCGGCCCAGGGCTTCGCCCTGGCGGCCCGGGCCTTCAATCTGGCGGAGCGCTATCAGTTGCCGGTGTTTCTCCTCACCGATCAATACCTTGCCGACGTCAACTTCACCCATGAGGCCGGCGATTTTCCCGAGAAGGTGGAGATCCAGCGGGCCCTTAAGCTGGGGCCGGCGGCGGCGGTCTACGAGCGCTACGCCATCACCGCCGACGGCGTTTCGCCCCGGCGCCTGCCGGGTTTCGGTCCGGAACTGGTGGTGGCCGACTCCGACGAGCACACCCCGGATGGCCACCTCACTGAAGACCTGTTGGTGCGGGTGCAGATGCACGACAAGCGGCTGCGCAAATTGAAAAAACTGGGGCGCGAGCTCACCGGCATCTCCACCTCCGGCCCGGCGGCGGCCCCCCTGGCCCTGGTCTGCTGGGGCTCCAGCCTGGGGCCGGTGACGGAAGCGGTGGCCCGGCTGAATGAGGCCGGCGCCCCGGCCCGCATGGTGCACCTCAGCGAACTGTGGCCCTTCCCGGCGATGGCGGTGGCCAAGGCCTTAAAAGGCGCCAACAAGCTGGTAATGGTGGAGATGAACGCCACCGGCCAGGCTGACCGCCTGCTGCGTCAGGAGACCGGGATCGCCGCCGATCATCTGGTCCTCAGGTACGACGGCGCTCCCTTTACCCCGGAATATATCCTGCGTGGTCTGGAGGGCCACGCCTGATGCTGCCTCTGGATCTTTATCAAGGTCTCCCTGCGGCCTGGTGTCCGGGCTGCGGCAACTTCGGCATGCTCAAGGCCTTCAAGCAGGCCCTGGCGGAATTGGAGATCAAGCCGGAAGGCCTCCTCATGGTCTCGGGGATCGGTCAGTCGGGAAAATTTCCCCATTACCTCAGGTGCAACACCTTCAACGGCATCCACGGCCGCACCCTGCCCCTGGCCACCGGGGCGCGGCTGGCCAACCACGAGATGGCGGTGGTGGCCGAAGCCGGCGACGGTGACTGCTACGGCGAGGGGGGCAACCACCTGCTGGCCACCCTGCGGCGCAACCCCAATCTCACCCTGGTGGTGCACAACAACCAGGTTTACGCCCTGACCAAGGGCCAGGCCTCCCCCACCACCGACCAGGGCTTCAAGACCCTGCTGCAGCCGGATGGGGTGGCCTACCCGCCCCTGCACGCCCTGGCCCTGGCGGTGAGCCAGGACTGCTCCTGGGTGGGCCGGGGCTTCGCCGGCATGGAGGAGCATCTGACCGGCCTCTACAAAGAGGCCCTCAGCCACCGGGGTTTCGCCCTGTTGGAGGTGCTGCAGCCATGCGTCACCTTTAACCGGATCAACACCTATCAATGGTTCCAGGCTCGGGTTTACCAGGTGGAGGAGGAGGCGGGCTACGACCCGGAGAACGAAATTTGGGCCTTCCAGAAAGGCAGGGAGTGGGGGGAGAGAATTCCCATCGGGTTGATCTTCAAACGGCCTCGCCCCTTGCTGGAGGAAATCCATCCGGTCCTCGGGGCCGGTCCCCTGGTGCGGCAACAACCGCAGCGTCCTGTAAAGGAGCTTTTAGCCGACTTTTTCTGAATAGTCTCCGGGGGAAACTTTATGTCAAATTTTCCAGGAAGCGCCCTCAGGGAGCTGCTGGCCGAATTTTTCTGAAAGGAGATAACTTATGATGGTGGCTGACAAAGAGATCAGCTCCTGGGACATCCTCCGGGAACCGAATCGCATCCTGCTGGAGAAAGATTATAGTTCCGGCATAGAGCTGTTGATTTATCTGCTTAGCTGGGCGGTGGAAATCGGTCTCTGCATCACCTTGGCCATTTCCTATCTGCGGGGCTGAACGGCAAAATCGGCGTCTGTAAAATGTCACAGATTTTTAACAAAAATAATTGAAATTAATCTTTAACAGACTTATAATATATCTAAGCAGAAAACTCGCTGCCATGCGGAAAGTTCCAGTGGCCGGCGGGAGCAGGCGCAGAGCAGGAACCCACCATTTCCTGGGGGTTACCAGAGGCACTGGCGTTGAGGGTATCGCAGAGCCTAGGAACCTTTTGGCAGAGGTTCAGGGAGGTGGGAGAGCAATGATTAACGAACTGTTGGCTCCAGGCGGCAGCCTGGAAATGGTGGAGGGAGTCTTTAAGAACGGCGCCGACGCCGTGTATGTGGGGGCCAAGGGCTTCAGCCGTCGCAAGTGCCAATGGGAGTTGGAAGACAGCGACATCGCTGAGGCGGTGCGCATTGCCGCCAACTACCAGGGAAAGGTGCGGGTGGCTTTAAACGCCGAAATCCCGCCGGAGAAAATTCCCCTGGTGGTAGCAAAGGTGGAAAAGTATGCCCACTTCGGTATCGAAGGGGTGATCGTCAAGACCCCGGCGGTGATGCAGGCGGTGCACCGGCAGTTTCCGCAACTGGTCATCCACGCCAGTGTCGGTTGCAATATCCAGACCCAGGAGGAGATGGCCCGCTTTAAATCTTACGGAGCCAGCCAATTGGTGGCCTCCACCGAGATCAATACGCTGGAGAAGCTGACCCGGTTCAAGCAGGAGGCGGATGAACTGGGATTAAAGACCGAGGTGCTGGTCCACGGTAACCGCTGCATCGGCGGGGTGGGCAATTGCATGTTCCACGAACTCATTGCGGATTCCTATGTCCGCAAGGTCTACCGCGACGAAGACGGCAACGAGATCGTGGAATACGAAGGCTGGCCGGACCGCAGCGGCAGTTGTTTCCGGATCTGCCTCCTCAGCGAAGAGCAGCGGCGCCAGGTCCTTTCCCGGCGGGGGTTGCCCCCGGAGAAGATCGAAGCCATCAACGACCGCGTCCGGCTGCAGCCCAACGTGGCCTTCGCCATTCTGGGAGAAGAATTGAAGGCTTATCTCGACCTGGGGCTGGCCACCATCAAGGTCCAGGGGCGGGAGTATGCGGTCTCCATGATCTCCAAGATGATCTGCTGCTACCGCCAACTCAACAACGCCCACGCCCGTGGGGAAGACATCAATGCCACCTTTTACCGGCGCATCCAGGACCGTCTGGCGGCCCTGGTGGCGGAGCGGGATCGGGCCCGCCTGGAAAAGACCAGGGAACTGCACAAGAATATTGTCGGCCTGTAATCAATCAGGTTAACCAACCTGGAAATTTTAGTTTATTTCGTTGGGAAGCCTGCCCTATAATGGGGCAGGCTTCTTTTATGGTTCTTATCGGCAGCCACGGGCTTTTGCCGGCGGCAGATCCGCCAGACTGTTGACCGGGGCTAACCTGGCCGCTCGTAGCCTCGCCCCGAATGCCTCCTGAGCCAGTAGTGTCCGGCAAGGTTTTTGCTATGAGGCAGGCAGTAGGGATTTGTTTGAACTTAGGTATGCCCACTAGCCAATCAATTCATGGAATTTACAAGCTATTTCCCTCTCCCCCCTTGGGGGGAGAGGGGATTTAGTTGCATCGATATAATATGTTGATATCGTTGAAATTACAATGGTATAGAGTTTAACTGCGAGGTAGTGTAATCTTCCCCTTGCAATTTTGTTGCCGGACAATACTGCTCCTGAGCACCCTTAAAGAAAAATGGACCGGGAATCGCGTCTGATCCGGAGCATTGTCGAATTTCGCGAAAGTTATCATGACTTGCGCGCCGGGGACGCGGTGCTCGGCCCCCTGGCCCTGCGGCCCGGCGAGGAGTTCAAATTGCTGGACCTGGCGGAGCGGGGGGTGGCCCTGTTCCCTCCGGCCCTGGCCCAACTCCTGGCCCGCTCCAAGGCCGCCCAGGCGGAGGCGCTGGGGGAGTTCATGGGGCCCGGCACCTTCGTGGCTTACGGGCTCGGCGATCTGGCCGCCAATATCTCCCGGTTTGCCAGCCGGCACAGAGGCGCGGTGGTCAGTAAGCGTGACCGGGGCCACCTGGGCCTGGGAGTGGGCTGCTGGCCTTCCCTGGAGTCCCTCTCTAGCCTGGCGGGGCTCCAGCCGATGCCTTATCCCCTGGTGGTGCAGCCCCTCCTGGAAGGGGCCAGGGATTTGCGGGTGGTGGTGGTGGCTGACTATGCCGAAGCCTATGAGCGGGTCAACCCCCACAGCTTCCGCAAGAATCTCTATCAAGGCGGCGCCTCACGGCCGGCGGCGCTGTCCCCGGCCCATCTGCTTTTCTGCCGCCAGGTCATGGCCCGGGGAAAATTTCCCTACGCCATCCTGGACCTCCTTGTCGGCCCGGACGGTGAAACTTATCTTTCGGAAATCAACCTCAGGGGAGGCCTCACCGGCGCCCGCCTCAGGCAGGCGGAGTTTCTCCGGCGGGTGGCCGCCCTGGCCGAGGAATTTTGCCGAATATGGGCAGACTCAGTGAAGAGCCCCGTTTAAGAAATCGTCTCCGGGTCTTTGAGGACCGGGCCGACGCCGGCCGGCTGCTGGCGGAGCGCCTCCAGGCCCAGCGCGGCGGGAAGCTTCACCTGTTTGCCATTCCCGCCGGCGGCGTGCCGGTGGCCGCGGAGATTGCCCGGGGTCTGGCCCTCCCTTTGGACCTGCTCATCGTGCGCAAGATCCAGCTCCCCTGGACCACCGAGGCCGGTTTCGGGGCCCTGGACCCCGAGGGGGAAGCCGTCTTCAATGAGGAACTGCTCCGGCGGCAGCCCCTCACGCAGGAGGAGATCGCCGCCCAGATGGCCAAGGCCGCCGCGGTCAGCCGCCGGCGGGAACAGAGGCTGCGGGGCGGCCGGCCCTACCCGGAGCTGGCGGGAGAGCCGGCCATCATCGTCGACGACGGCCTGGCCTCCGGCTTTACTATGCGGGCCGCGGTGCAATTCCTGAAGCGCCGGGGCGCCGGTAAGATCCTGGTGGCGGTGCCCACCGCCTCGGAGCGCACCGTCCAAGACCTCCTGCCCGAGGTGGACGAAATCCTCTGCCTCAACGTCCGTAGCGGCTGGTCTTTCGCGGTGGCCGACGCCTATGTAAACTGGTATGATCTGGATGACGAGGAAGTGCTGGAGATCATGGATTCCCTGGAACCGCAAGATTAATGGATTTTTAACATTAGCATTTTTTACCTGAATTTGCTATTATAATTTTTATGTGAAAAACATTTAAATATTTATTGTTTACGATAATAAGTTAATAATAACAATGGGAGCTAAAAAAATGAGAATCGTAAAAGTTTCTATAATAAAGTTATTTGGCATGTTTGACCATATTGTCCCATTGAATATGGATGAAAGGCTAACAATAATCCACGGACCAAATGGTTTCGGAAAAACTGCATTATTGAAATTAATTCATGGCTTGTTTGAAAGGCGGTTTGCAGTGATTCGCAATATTCCTTTCAAGCAATTTATCATTGACTTTGAGAATAATTGTCGTCTATTAATTGAACATGACAAAGAAAAAGAAAAACAATTAAAAATTAATTTTGTGCATGATGGTATTAAAGAGCAACCATATATTCTTAAAGAATTTAAAGTACCAGATGAGTTAAGGCATAATATTGAGGATGTAGAATTTGAAATACCAGAACTTGATAGAGTCGGTCCTGATAGATGGGTTGATACTATTTCTGGAGAAATATTAACACTTTCAGAGGTCTTAGAAAATTACGGTGATATTTTACAGATTCCAATTAAGTCAAAAAGTGAACCTGATTGGTTTACACAGATATTATTAGATGTTCCTGTTCATTTCATTGAAACCCAACGCTTACTAACTATTCCTGTTCTTGCTCCCCCTTATCGGAGAAGGCACAGAAGAGGCTCACGCTTAATTTCCGCTGTAGCGAAATATTCAAATGAATTATCCACAGCTATCCAATCAAAATTAGCGGAGTCAGCTACCCTCTCTCAGTCACTGGACAGAACTTTTCCCGCAAGATTGGTCAAACATAAACCTTCTTCTGATTTAACAGAGGAGCAACTACGCATAAAGTTAAATGAATTAGAAGAAAAAAGGTCAAGGCTTATGGAAGCCGGACTTCTCGAAAGGGTTCAAGAAATTGACATAGAAGTTCCCGGCGAAATTGATGAAACTAAGAAACCAGTTCTATCGGTTTATATCGAAGATGCGAAGGAAAAACTGAGTATTTTTGATGAAATAACTAACAAAATAGAGCTTATGAAAAATATTATAAATGATCATTTCAAATTTAAAACGTTATCAATAAGTAAAGAACAAGGTTTTATTTTTATTAATTCTCTTGGCAATCCGCTCTCTCCAACAGATTTGTCATCTGGAGAGCAACATGAATTGGTCTTGCTATATGAGCTCTTATTCAAAGTAAAACCATGGTCACTTATTCTTATTGATGAGCCCGAATTGTCACTTCATATAGCTTGGCAGGAGCAAGTGCTAAACGATTTAGAAAAGATTACGAAGCTTGCAGACCTTTATGTAATAATGGCAACACACTCACCGCAGATTATACATGATCGATGGGATTTAACTGTTGAATTAAAAGAACCACAAAAATGAAAGAATATATTTCTTCCCACACAATAGCTAATGAAATACGTATGAAGAGGTCCTTATTTTTAGGAGTTTTCACAATCGTTGAAGGGCCAACAGACTCAAGAATATATAAATATTTATTTTCTAAAACTCAATGCAAAACAGTGGTTTCACATGGAAAAGAAAAAGCCGTAGAAGCATTAAAAATATTGCAAAAAGAGAGTTTTCAGGGAGTTATAGTTATTTTAGATTCTGATTTTTCGAGAGTTGAAAAACAATTATTGGATAACAAAGATGTCTTTTACACAGATACTCATGACATTGAAACAATGATATTAAAATCACCTGCACTGAGTAGGGTACTTGAAGAGCATGGATCAGTGAAAAAAATTGATCGATTTATAAAAGGAAAAAAAATGGCGGTGGAAGATACCCTTTTCAAAATTGCAGAACCTATTGGTTATTTAAGGTGGGTATCTCTACGTAAAAAATTAAATTTAAAATTTGAGGAATTGCCTTTTTTAAAGTTTATAAATAAAGAAACATTGGACCTTAATATTAAGCTCTTGATGGTAACTATTAAACATCATTCAAGACAACATGAAATTAATGATGATATACTTATTGAATATATTAAGGAGCTTTGCAATAAAGGCTACGATTTAGCGCAAATTTGCTGTGGCCATGATCTAATAGAGATTCTATCAATTAGTTTAAGGAAGGTACTTGGAACAAACAATGCTAATGATGTGAAGCGAGAATATATTGAGAAGTCTTTAAGGCTGGCGTATAATATAATATATTTTAGATGCACAGAACTTTATAGTGAATTAGTAAAGTGGGAAACTAATAATAACCCATACAAGATAACTTAGAAGATATCGTAAATTAGCACATAAATAAAGTTAATCTAATGTTTAGTAATCAGTTAGTTACGCTTTAAGTATATGTCGTAATTAGTTAATATTTAAAGGTTTTATAATCAGCACTGCCACCTTTAGAAAAGATGGGTAAAAAACTCGTTTTTAATGTCCTAGTAACGATGAAGCAAAACAATAATTGTATAAGTTGCAACAAGCTGCCTTTCATCCCCCTGGACTCCCTGGCCTTCGACATCGACGGGGTGGTGGCCGACATCATGACCACCTTCCTCACCCTGGCCCGGGAGCGCTACGACTGCGGCCACCATCTGCGCTACGAGCACATCACCACGTTTTCCCTGGAGGACTGCCTGGATCTGGAGCCCCGGATCATTGCCGAACTGATCCGGGAACTCATCGACCGCCCCCACCAACTGGCAGTGGAGCCCTTCCCCCAGGCAGTCGCGGTCCTCACCCGCCTGGCCCGGGAGAAGCCCCTGTTGTTCGTTACCGCCCGGGACCAGGCCGGGCCCATCCGGACCTGGCTGCAGCGCACCCTGGCCCAGGTGCCGCCCCAGGATATCCGGGTGGTGGCCACCGGTGATCCTGACACCAAACTCCATTACCTGAAGGACCATAAGATCCGGTTCTTCGTGGAGGATCGCCTGGAAACCTGCCTGCTTTTGTCCGACCACGGGATCACTCCCATCCTCTTCGCCCAACCCTGGAACCGCCGGCCCCACCCATTTTTGGAAGTGGCGGATTGGCCGGCCCTGGCCGGCCTTCTCTTCCAGGAGGACGAGGGGGAATAGATGAGTGGGGGAGGGGGCTAAGGGCCGATGGCCCTTACCCCCTCCCCCCATCCCCATAATTTAGGGAGTAGGGGCGACCCGCTGGGTCGCCCTTTAACCCTTCCTTTTTCCCTCTCATTAAGATAAAATATCATTATGACTCAGCGGGAGGTGGCATTAGCAGGGAAGATCACTCCGGCCATGGAGCAGGCGGCCGGGCGGGAAGGGTTGGCCCCGGAGGTGATTCGCCAGGGTCTGGCCCGGGGCACCCTGGTGGTGCCGGCCAATCCCGGGCATTTAGGGCTTAGGCCGCTGGCCATCGGCCAGGGGGTGCGGGTCAAGATCAACGCCAATATCGGCACTTCCCCCCACGACTGCGACCTGGAAAAGGAGCAGGCCAAGCTGGCCGCGGCCCTGGAGTTCGGGGCGGACGCGGTCATGGACCTGTCCACCGGCGGCGCCCTGGACGATATCCGCACCGCCCTGCTGGCCCAATGCCCGGCGCCCTTCGGCACCGTGCCCATCTATCAGATCATGAGCCAGGCCGGGAGCCTGGAAGAGGTCCGGGGCGACGATCTCCTGGAGATGGTGCGCCACCACGGCCGCCAGGGGGTGGACTTCGTCACGGTGCACTGCGGCGTCACCCGGGCCGCCCTGCCGCTGCTTGCCAGGCGGGTCACCGGGGTGGTTTCCCGGGGCGGGGCCTTCCTCGCCGCCTGGATGCGCCGTTCCGGCCGGGAAAATCCTTTTTATGAGAGATATGACGAACTGCTGGAGATTGCCCAGAGCCACGATCTAACGCTTTCCCTGGGGGATGGGCTGCGGCCCGGATGCCTGGCCGACGCCACCGATCGGGCCCAACTCCACGAACTGAAGGTTCTGGGTAAGCTCACCCAACGAGCCTGGGCCAAGGGGGTCCAGGTGATGGTGGAAGGCCCGGGTCATCTACCCATGAACGCCATTCGCAAAAACGTCCGCCTGCAGCAGAAATATTGCAGCAACGCCCCCTTTTACGTCCTGGGGCCCCTGGTCACCGACGTGGCCTCGGGCTACGACCACATCTCCGGGGCCATCGGCGGGGCCCTGGCCGCGGCCCTGGGGGCGTCCTTTCTGTGCTACGTCACCCCGGCGGAACACTTGAAACTGCCGGAGGTGGAGGACGTCATCGACGGGGTGGTGGCCTCCCGCATCGCGGCCCACGCCGCGGATATCGCCCTGGGCCGGCCCGGCGCCGCCGATTGGGACCTGGCCATGTCCAAGGCCCGGCGGGCCCTGGACTGGGACACGCAAATTCAGCTCTCGGTCAATCCCCCCAAGGCCAGGCGCTACCGGGACCTGAGCCGGGCCCGGGAAGACCAGTGCACCATGTGCGGCCGCTTCTGCGCCATGAAGGTCTTCGACGAGAAGTTTGAAGGCTGAAGGAGCCTGTTGAGCCCTGAACACCCCACCTGCCCCAGTAGTGTCCGGCAAGGTTTTTGCTATGAGGCAGGCAGTAGAGAATTGTTTGAACTTAGGCATGCCCACTAGCTAATCAATTCATGGAATTTATAAGCTATTTCCCTCTCCCCTCGCAGGGGAAAAGGGATTTAGTTGCATCGGTATCATTTGTTAATATCGGTGGAATTACAATGGGATATAGTTTAACTGCGAAATAGTGTAATCTTCTCCCTGCAATTTTGTTGCCGCACACTACCCCGCCTGCCCAAGTTCCCTGCCCGTATCTTAGAAAAAATTGGGCAAATCTGAGGAACCTGAGAAGATTCCTGGTAATTTTTTCTAGCTTGTGATAGTTTTGATTAAGATTCCTCCATAAAATTGGAAGCCTGGATCCGGCCCAAGCGGTGGACTGGGACTGCAAGGAGGGAATGATGGACAAGAGGGATTGCCTTCCGGGACAGCCGCGGGGGGCTTTTTTGTCTCAATCCCCGGAGACCATGAAATTTTCCGTGGCCTTGGACCATATGCACCAGGAGCTGGGCGGCGTGCTGGCCCAAATTACTCCGGAGATGGCCGAGACCCTGATCAGGGAGCTTAAAGCCGCACCCCGCATCTTCGGGTGCGCCAGCGGCCGCTCCGGCTTTATTCTCCGGGGCTTCTTGATGCGGCTGATGCACCTGGGGTATGCCGTCTATTTCGTGGGAGAGACCACCACCCCCCGCATCCGCCCGGGTGACTTGCTGGTGGTGATGTCCGGCTCGGGGGAGACGGCCCAGCCCCGGGAGATGCAGCGCCGGGCCAACACCGTGGGGGCCCGCACCCTGGGTCTCACCGCCCATACCGACTCCACCATCGGCCGGGAAGCCCAGGTGGTCATCACCATCCCCGGCACCACCAAGCTGACCCGGACCCAGGAGACCGCCTCGGTCCAATGCCCCGGCAGCCTCTTCGAACAGGCCGCCTTTCTGTTCCTGGAGGCGGTGGTCCTCCTCCTTTACCGGAGGCGCTCCGGCCACGACTACGGAGAAATCCTGGACCGTCACGCCGATTTGGAGTAGGGACAGGGACAGGGATTAGGGGACAGGGATTAGGGGTTAGGGGTTAGGGGTTAGGGACTTGGTGCGGTGATGACAGACGAAGTGCGCTCTTATAAAAATTTAGTGGCCTGGCAGAAGTCTATGGCCTTGGTCACCGAAGTCTACCGAGCAAGCCAAGAGTTCCCCAAAGAAGAAGTTTTCGGGCCGATGAGCCAGACGCGATGTGCCGCGATATCCATCCCCAGCAATATTGCCGAAGGTCATGCTCGGACTTCAAAAAAGGAATTCCAATATTTTCTAAGTAATGCCCGTGGTTCTCTGGCGGAATTAGAAACCCATCTCACCATAGCCTATCAACTGACATACATTAACGAAACGGCGATAAATCAACTATTTGACCGGGTTGGGGAAATAGGGCGCATGTTGAACGGACTTATATCTTCCCTGAAAAGATTGTCCAAATTAAAATAAACCTTACCTAATCCCTAATCCCTTAGGAACTTACCGATGCCTCCCATATTGCAACTGGCGCTGGATTTTGTGGACCTGCACCGGGCGGTGGAGGTGGCGGAGTTGGCGGTGCCCGCCGGGGTGGATTGGGTGGAGGCCGGCACCCCCTTGATCAAGAGCGAAGGGCTTGATGCGGTGCGGGAGTTGCGGCGCCTCTTCCCCGGCAAGGTCATCGTGGCGGACATGAAGATCATGGATGCCGGGCGTGTGGAGGTGGAGACCGCGGCCAAGGCCGGGGCCCAGATCGTCGACGTGCTGGGGGCCGCCACCGACGCCACCATTGCCGAGTGTGTCCAGGCCGGCAAGAATTACGGGGCCAAGATTGCGGTGGACCTCATCGCGGTGGCCGACCCGCTGGCCCGGGCCCGCCAGGTGGAGGAGCTGGGGGCGGACTACATCTCGGTGCACGTGGCCATTGACGAGCAGATGCGGGGCGGGGGACAAGACCCCTTTGCGGTGTTGGCCGCGGTCAGCGGGGCGGTGCGGGTGCCGGTGGGAGTGGCCGGAGGGATCAACTCCGAGACCGCCGCCCAGGCGGTGGCCCACGGGGCTGGCTACGTCATCGTGGGGGGCGCCATCACCAAGGCCAAGGACCCGGCCGCGGCCACCCGGGAGATCCGCCGGGCCCTGGATGAGGGCGCGGTGATTCCCACCACCCTGTTCAAACGGGTGGGGGAGGAGGAGATCCGGGGGGTGCTGGAGTTGGTCTCCAGCGCCAATCTCTCCGACGCCCTGCACCGGAGCGGGGTTCTGGAGGGGCTGCGGCCCCTGTTTCCCGGGATCCGCATGGTGGGCCCGGCCCTGACGGTACGGACCTATCCCGGGGATTGGGCCAAGCCGGTGGAGGCCATCGACCTGGCCCAGCCGGGGGACGTGCTGGTCATCGATGCCGGCGGGGTGGGGCCTGCCATCTGGGGGGAACTGGCCACCAATTCGGCCCTGCAGCGAGGACTAAACGGGGTGGTGATCGACGGCGCCATCAGAGACTCGGGCGACATCGCCAAGCTGGGTTTTCCGGCCTTCTCCCGCCTGGTGATGCCCAACGCCGGGGAACCCAAGGGCTTCGGAGAGATCGGGGTACCCATCCGGGTGGGGGGCGTCAAGGTGGAGAGCGGCGACTGGGTCCTGGGGGATGACGATGGGGTGGTGGTCCTGCCCCGGATCCTGGCGGTGGAATACGCCAACCGGTCCATGGACGTCCTGGAAAAGGAGAATCGCATCCGGGAGGAGATCAAGGAAGGCCGCACCCTGGCCCAGGTGACCGATTTGCTCAGGTGGGAGAAGAAGCTGTGAAAGAGACGCACTGCGGCTGGTGCATCACCCCTCTTCCTGGCAGCGTTTTTTAGCCTCCTTGCGGCAGAGCTCCCAGATGACGCAGCCCGGGCGGAACTTGCAGTGGAGGCAGGGGTCGGTGCAGGCCCGGCAGGCGTCTAAGCACTCCCGGCAGTATCCCAATTCATATTTCTGGCACTGGACCCAGGCCTCCCGGTCCGGGTGAAAACGGCAGTGGTCCATCGATTCCATAAGGTAATGATATCAAAGAATCAGCCTCTGATCCATCATCCCGGCACTCACCGGCGCCTGTCCCGCCGCGGAAAATTTTTAGCTTGAGAAAAAAAATTTTCCAGTTTCCCCTGCAAAAACCGGCTTTCTCCTATTATTTTAGGGATCTGGCCGGATAAGGGGACCCGGCGGGTCGCGGCTGGTGACCGCGGGCCGGTACGCCTTGCTGCTGGAAGCTGTTCCTGAGAGGAATATTTCATGCCCGAGGATCAATTTGCCGCGGCCCGGGACCGCATGGTGGAACAGCAAATCCGGGCCCGGGGGGTGGCCGACCCCCGGGTGCTGGCCGCGCTGCGCCAGGTGCCCCGGCACCGCTTTGTCCCTGAGCACCTCTGGAGCCAGGCCTACGGTGACTATCCCCTGCCCATCGGGGAAGACCAGACCATCTCCCAGCCATACATCGTGGGCCTCATGACCGAGATCCTGGAGCTCCAGGAGACAGACCGGGTCCTGGAGGTGGGCACCGGCTCCGGCTACCAGGCGGCGGTCCTGGCGGAGTTGGCCGCCACGGTCTTCAGCATCGACCGCAAGGGCGGCCTGGCGGATCAAGCCCGATCGATCTTGGACTCCCTGGGTTACCGGAATATTCGCATCCGGGTGGGGGACGGCACCCTGGGCTGGCCGCAGGAAGCCCCCTTCGACGGCATCCTAGTCACCGCCGGGGCCCCCCAGGTCCCCAGGCCCCTGGTGGAGCAACTGGCCGTGGGGGGACGGCTGGTGATTCCGGTGGGGGACAGGTTCACCCAAACCCTGACCTGCGTGCGCCAGACCGGGGAGGGGTTGAAGTGCGAATACTACGGCGGCTGCCGCTTCGTGCGCCTTATCGGCAAATATGGCTGGGACGGCGGGGAGGCGGAGGTCAGATCAGATTGAAGGGGGGCAAGGCAGTTTTATTTTTCTTTTAACCGAAAACCGAAAACTGAAAACCGTATTATTCCGATTGGGCCACCCGGGGCTCGTGCTCCCGGAAGGCCGCGGCGATGACCCGCCGGGCCAGAGGTCCGGCCTCCGTGCCGCCGTGGCCGCCGTGTTCCAACAGCACCGCCACGGCCACCCGGGGGTTGTCCGCCGGGGCGTAACCCACGAACCAGGCATGGTTTTCATACTTGCGGATCTTCTCGGCGGCATCGCCTTTTTTCTCCTCTGCCAGCCTCTCCGCGGCCACCACCTGGGCGGTGCCAGTCTTGCCGGCCACCTGGATCTGGGCCAGGCGGGCCGCCTTGCCGGTTCCGGCCTCCTCAGCCACCACCCCCTCCAGGCCCTTCTGCACCGCGGCGAGGGTGGCCGCACTGGCCCCCAGGCGATACTTCACCTGCGGCTGCGACTGAAAGATAACCTCTCCGGTTGGACTCTCCGTTTTTTCCACCAACTGTGGCTCATAGATCAGGCCGCCGTTGGCTATCGCCGCGGCCACCTGGGCCATCTGGAGCGGGGTGACCAGGTTATAGCCCTGGCCAATGGCAACCGACAGGGTCTCCCCTTCGTGCCAGGCCTGGTGGAAGCGGGCCTTTTTCCATTCGCTGGAGGCCACCAGCCCGGGCATCTCTTTATCCAGATGCAGGCCGCTGGGTTGTCCCAGGCCGAAGCGGCGGCTCCACTTGGCAATGCGGTCAATCCCCAGCCTCTCCCCCAGGTTATAAAAATAGACGTCGCAAGATTCCACCAGGGCCCGGTGGAGATTGACCTCGCCGTGGCCGCCCTTTTTCCAGCATTTGAACTCGTGGTCGCCGCAGACGAGGGACCCGGTGCAATTAAAGGTGGTTTCGGGGGTGATGACCTTCTCTTCCAGGCCGGCTACCGCCATGATAATTTTGAAAGTGGAACCTGGGGGATACTGTCCCTGGAGAGCGCGGTTTTCCAGGGGATGGCTCTTATCCTGGCTGAGCCGTTGCCATTCCTGGGGCGGCAGCCCCCGCTCAAAGGCCTCCTGGGAAAAGGTTGGGGAAGAGGCCATGGCCAGAATCTTGCCGGAACGGGGATCCAGGGCGACGATGGCTCCCGCCTTGCCTTCCAGGCAATCCTCGGCCTCCTGCTGCATGCGGCTATCCAGGGTCAGGTAGACGTTGGCCCCGGGGGTGGGGGAAATCGAGTCCATTTGGCCGAATTCCCGGCCATAAGCGTCCACTTCGATGCGGCGGTGGCCCCGGGCGCCCATGAGATAGTTATCGCAGGCCAGTTCGATGCCGTAACGGCCCACGTAGTCCCCCACCTTGTAATTGGCAAACTTGCCGCTCTTGAGCTGGGCTTCGCTAATCTCCCCCAGATAACCCAGGACATGGGCCGCCTGCCCATTTTGGCGGTACTCCCGCTTGGGCTGGAGCTGCACCAGGACTCCGGGCAACTCCGGTTGATAAGTGGCCACGTGGGCCAGTTCTTCCCAGCTCAGGTCTCCCCGGAGGCGCACCTGGTAGAGGCCGTTGGCCCGGGCGTTTTCCAACTGGGCGCCGATCTGCTTCTGACCCATATGAAGCAAAATCGCCAGCCGACGGCTCAGGAGCGCAATGTCTCCTACGTCTTCCAAGACCGCCATCAGTTCGTAGCTGGGCCGGTTGCCCACCAGAACCTGGCCGTCGCGGTCCAGAATCTTGCCCCGCCAGGGGGGCAGGTCTATGAGGCGGATGCGGTTTTGTTCCGAGCGCTGGCGCAGGTATTCACCCTGCACCAATTGCAGAAACCAGAGGCGCAGGAACAGGAGGGCAAAGAGGGCAAGGACGATGAGGGCCACCGCGGAAAAATGGCGCCGCACCCGCTCCTGTTCATCCAGGGGCATGGCGCCGCCGGTGGAAGTTCCCAGGAACTTAAAGTCGCCAAAATGGTTTTCTTCCAGATTCAGCTTGGGGTGGGCCATGGCGCTCTCAGTCAGTGGTCTCGTCTTGGTAAGGTCTTGTCCTGGTATTTGGTGGGATAGGCCGCATTAATCCGTCCGCCTTGAGGCGGCCAGGGAGACAGCCGCCCCACCATTACGCCAGAGGCCGGTAAAACCTGGGCTGGCTCCTGGGGCGCCAGCCGTAGCGGCCCAGATATCTTTCCAGGCCACGCACCAGTAAATACATCAAAGGCCCCAGGGCCGCGGTAAACAGAATTTCCACGGCGTGATGAGACAGCTGCCCCCAGGCCAGTCCTCCTTCGTAGCCCAAGGTGATGAGACTCGCCTGCAGGAAGACCTCTTGCAGGACCAGGGCCAGCAGGCAGGCCACCGCCTGGAGGCCGAATCGCTGCTGGGGCAGACGCTGGCAAAAGAAGCGGGCCACCGGCACCAGCAACAGGGCCGCGCCCAGGTGAAGCCCGAAGGGGGTGGTAGCATAGCTGTCCTGCAAGACCCCCACGGCCACCGCCAGCGCCAGGGCCAGGGCCAGAGAGGGCCGCAAACCCAGGTAGAACAGCAGCAGGGCCAGCAGCCGCAGGTGCACCTGCGGGAAGAACGCCAGGTTCTGCAGGTAGAAAATGGCCAGGGCCAGGAAACTGTATCCGAGAAGGGCGGCGATCATGGTTCCGACAGGCTGAGGTTGGCGACTTTGATCACCAGGACTTCTTCCAGGGCCGACAGGTCCACTGCGGGGGTCACTTCGATTTCCTGGAAGACTCCGGGGCTCTTTTTGTTGGCCTCGGTGACCTTGCCGAAGACCAAGCCCTTGGGATAAATGCCGGCCAGGCCGGCGGCCAG
>Ga0187874_10001245_pt1 | contig 24452 bp, 28 predicted proteins | sample June2016WEW_16_1_3_FD_132993 | JGI IMG/M metagenome (GOLD analysis project Ga0187874, IMG submission 132993) | Peatland microbial communities from SPRUCE experiment site at the Marcell Experimental Forest, Minnesota, USA - June2016WEW_16_150 | ecosystem: Environmental > Terrestrial > Soil >... | reverse complement strand
GACGCAAGAAGGAACAGTTTCTTGCGCAGCTCGATAAAGCGTTTGTAGTGGCGACCTTTTATATGCCTTTGTTGAAAATAAACAACTTAGAGGTTGAATACCCCTCCAGTAGCGGAAGTCGGGCTATCTGCCGATCATGTCGCTGGCGAGCGTGGCGCCCAGCGCGGTTCGGCAATCACTGCTCGCCTCGTTCGATTATCAGGGCAACTGGGATTTGGTCGAAGAATTCATGAACGTCTCCTCCTTCCACTAGCCGTTTCTGATGGACTTCGGCATCGGCGGTGCCCTCGTCGTCTACGCGCTTGCGGCAATCGCGGTCTACTGCGCCTATTTCAAGTCACTCCACGACAAGCGTGTGAGTTGGCAACTTGCATATGCAGTCGTGGCACACAATATCGTGATGTCGCCTTTCACGAACTTCTTCACTCATCCGGTACTCCTTAGACAAATCATGCTGCATCGTTGGCTTCAGTGCCGCCGAGGATGATCCGTTTCAGCGTAGTCGTGCCAACGTTCAATGCGCGTTCGACCATCGAACGGGCACTTGGGTCGGCGATCGATCAACGGTATCAACCGTTCGAGGTCATCGTGGTCGACGATGGTAGTTCCGACGACACCCTGGCCGTGGCGGCCTTGAGGAGCGCGGAGATGCGCAAGCCCCCTGTCAGGGTGATTGCTCTCGGAGCTAATCAGGGACCGGCATATGCCCGAAACGTTGGGTGGGACGCCGCCAACGGCGATTATGTGGCGTTTCTTGACGCGGATGACGAATGGCTCCCGGAGAAGCTCCAAGTTCAGGCTGAGTTGCTAGAGGAGACACGCGCCGTGCTGTTGGGGCAAGGATATCCAAGCCTGAACAGGGGAGGACCGCCTGTCGCGAAGGTAGGAAGGCGGCAAATCCTGATGCGGAACAGGTTCTGGACCCCGACAGTGGTGATCAAACGGGAAATCCCGGAACGCTTTCCTGAGGCAATGCGATACTGCGAAGACCACTTCCTCTACAGCGTGGTAACGCTAACGTACGACCGCTCGTATCACATGTCGCGGACAGTAGTCGTCGAGCACAAGCTACCACTTGCAGCTGCTGGCTTGAGTCGGAGTCTCGTGCGAATGCAGATAGGCGGCTGGCAAGTGTATCGGGAGCTGAGGAGGCGGGGCCACATAGGTCGCGATGAATACCTTCTTTATCAGTTCCTGTCCACGGCGAAATTCATTGTGAGACCGATTCGTGTCTTGATGTGGCGATTGAATCGCAAGGCGTCGACATCTCTTAGGTAGTCGCCTACTCGCGCAAATGCCGTGACATTCGACCTGAGCATCTCAATCGTTACCTATTCGCCTGATCTCGCGGTACTTGAGAAGTGTGTGCACGATCTCAAGCAAGCGGCGAAGACTGCAATTGGGATGAGGCTCCTTTCAGAGTGCATCCTGACGTTGGTCGATAACGGACCTGGCGAGGAAGTTGCTCCCAGATTACAAAAGCTCTTGACGACAGTGTGGGATGATCACGAGTGTAGGAGTGAATATCTTCGCAGTAGCGGAAACGTTGGCTACGCGAAAGGTCACAATTTCGCTATCCTGCGGCAGAATTCTGATTTTCATCTGATTCTGAACCCCGATTTATATATGCAGGCGGATGCGCTCGCAGAGGCACTCTTGTTTGCAATGAGACACGGAGAGGTGGGATTGATAACGCCTGCGGTTTATGGGCCGGACGGAGAACGCCACTATCTCTGCAAGGAAAATCCAACCCTGTATGACCTCTTTTGCCGCGGCTTCGCGCCGCACTGGTGGCAGCGTCTGGCGGCGGCGCGGATGGCGAGATACGAGATGCAGCAGATGGATTACGACCATACGATTTTTGGCGTGAAATATGCGAGCGGGTGTTTCATGTGGGTGCGAGGCCCACTGCTCAGAAAGCTCGGGGGACTTGATCCGGCATTTTTCATGTACCTGGAAGACGCCGATCTGACTCGACGGATCCTCGAGGTAAGTTCAACGGCGTACGTCCCATCAGTGCGAGTGGTCCATCTGTGGTCTCGCAGGTCACATACAAGCACGTGGTTGCGTCTCGTGACTATGCATTCAGCGTTCGTCTATTTTCGAAAGTGGGGATGGCGCGCCTTCTGAGCGAGAGAATCCTTGTCACTGGCGCGACTGGATTCATCGGTCAACGCCTGATTGATCGACTCGTCACGGCAGGATGTCACGTTCGGGCCTTCGTACGTGATCCTTTGCGGTTCGATCGTCGGCAACACGGGGTCGAGATCGTCGTGGGAGACGTGCGAGACGTCAAGGCTGTGGAGACCGCGGTATCAGGTATCGACGTGGTGTTCCACCTGGCCGGCAAAGTGCACGACCTCGAGGAGTTGAGCGACACGGGAGAGCACGTTGAAATTACCATTCAGGGTACGCGAAACGTGCTGACCGCCGCCGAGAAGGCGGGAACGGCGCGGCTTATGTTTATGAGCAGTCTTTCCGTCTACGGCACACCGTGTGAGCTCCTGCGCGATGAAACGGCGGCGTGTGCGCCATGTTCGGCGTATGGAAGAGCGAAGTTGTGTGCGGAGAGGATCGTGCTCGATGTCGGCGTCACGTCCGGGATGCACGTATCCTGCTTGCGCCCCGCAAGCGTGTATGGCACCGGCTGCAAAGGCAATGTGGTCCGGATGATCGAGCTGATCGACCGGGGGTTGTTTCCGCCGCTGCCGCCTGTGAGCAGTCGGCGGAGCATGGCGTACGTGGGAGACGTCGTGGAGGCAGCGATCCTCGCCGTGAGCGCCCCAGCTGCCAACGGGCGGTGCTACATCGTGACTGACGGTCGGGCGTACTCATCTCGCGAGCTCTACGAGGCGATCTGCCGGGCGCTGGCGAAGCGCATCCCGCGCTGGTACGTCCCGCTGGCCGTGCACCGCGCGTTGGCGCGGGTCGGCGACGCTGTCGGCCATATACAGGGCAAGCGGGCGCCGTTCGATTCCGATGCGTTTGTCAAGCTTACCGGATCGGACTGGTACAGCTGTAAGAGGATCTCCGAGGAACTTGGATATCACCCATCAATGACGTTCGAACACGCGTTGCCGGAAATCGTAGAATGGTACCGCAGGTCGCGGGGGTGAGCCCTTACTGGTTCGGTCTCGCGGCGTTGACCTTCGCCTTTTCGTGTTTCGTGACCCAGAGGCTCTCCGCGGTCAGGTCCTGCTTGTATTGGGTCGATGTGCCTAAAGAACGCTCTCTTCACCGGCGACCGACGCCGCGAACCGGAGGCATCGCGATTCTTGGAGGAATCGTCATTGGACAGCTGCTGCCGGTTATCTTCGGCTGGCTGGACGGGCGCGCAGCGAACCGTACGAACCTCCTCTAGGTGCTGGTGATGACACTACTGGTCGGTGGGGTGTCGCTCCTGGAGTTGACCCGGTTTCGTGGACACCCCATGGTTGGGGCGGAAAGGAGCGTCCACGATGCCGAAGAGCCATCGGCCGTACCCGCCTGGCGTTCCGGCGGCAGATGATCGAGTTGGTCCGGCGCGGACGCTCGCCGATGTCGAGCTGACCGCGCACATCGACGCGTAAGCTTCCCCGTCCGGTAGACAGGTCGGAATTAGACTTTTGCCGGGTGGAGAGGGACGGCCACGCGAAAGTCATGCTTCACGGAGAGCCAGATCGTCGAGATGCTCAAGCAGGGCCGAGGCCGGCGTGCCGATCGCCGAGATCGTGTGCCAGCACAACATCAGCAAGGTGACTTACTTTCACTGGCGGGCGAAGTACGCCGGCGCCTCGGTCGAGGAGCTGAAGCGGCTCAAGGAGATCGAGGCCGAGAACGCAAAGCTGAAACGGATGTACGCCGAGCTCGCGCTCGAGAACGCGGCGATCAAGTGATGGTTCCGGTCCATCCTGATCGCCCGTGCTGGACGATCCATGGCGCGTGTGCGCCTCAACGAGGCGGGGGCGGAGGGCGAGCGACGTGCCGCTACGTGAATGGGCTGATCGCATCGCCGACCGTCGCGGGCGATTGATTGCCGTGGTAACCCTGGCCCGGCGACTGGTGGGGATCCTCTTTGCGATCTAGCGAGACGGAACCGTGTACGACTCGTCCAAAGTTCGGCGGGCCGTCGTAGCAACGCATGTCGCATAAGTCGAAACGGGATTGGAGACTGATCGGTGGCTCTGCTGTGGTACGAGGTGAATGGGCGGTGAGCGCGTGTCGATTCTTGGCTGACGTCGAGGGCCGTGCCTCAGATGGCGCCGCCGCCCAATCGCATCACCTATCATGCGCGGGCGAGCATCCCTCGCCACTGACAGCGCGAAGAGAAGGATGAGAAACCTCGCACAGCGACAAGGAGGAACACGTTCGTCGTCCCCATTAACGAGGAGAAGTGAGAGACGAAGATACGGAGGAGTGAACTTGCCTCTTGACAAGCCGCTTCAGAGAAGGATCGACGATCGTCAAGCGAGCCATACTATGACATTCCTCGCCGGTGTCCAGGAAACCGGGTGTGGTACACCAGATGACTACGAGCCAGGCGAGCCGGAGCTCCGGGAGTCCTGGCCCCAAAGATTGCCGCGCTCATCGAGCAGCTCGACTCATACGGGGCACAGCGGACAGCTATTCGATAGTCTTACCTGCTCGAGGCCTGATTCCGGCCACGCCCCCCCGCCCATGCCGACGCTGTCGGTGGTCATGCCCAACTACAACCACGCGCGGTACCTGGAGAGCGCGCTACGGGCACACCTCGGGCAGAGCCTGCCGCCCCTCGAGGTCGTCGTCGTCGACGACGCCTCCACCGACGGGAGCGTCGCCATCGTGGAACGGCTGGCGACAGAGCATCCCCGCCTCCGCCTGATCCGGCTGGCGCGCAACGGCGGCGTCAACGCCGCAATAAACCGCGGGCTGAGCGAGGCGCGTGGGGATTGCGTCTGCTTTTCCGCGGCTGATGACATGGTGACCGGAGAGTTTGCCGCGCGGTCGCTCGAGACGCTGGCAAGGTATCCGGGCGCCGCCTTCTGCTTCTCCGATTGCGCGGTGCTGGTGGGCGACACAGGCACGGTGCGGCCCGTTCCGCTGTATCTGAGCGACCGGCCGTGCCTAGTGCCTCCTGCCCGCATGCTGCCGCTCTTCAGGTGGTTCTGGGTGCCCGGATTCGTCGTCTACCGGCGCCAGGCGCTCCTCGCCGCAGGAGGCTTCGTCGAGGCTCTCTACTGGTACGCCGACTGGTTCGCGAACTGTGTGCTGGGGTTGCGCCATGGCGCCTGCTACGTCCCCGAGGTTCTCATGCTCCACCGCGTCTACCCGGGCTCCTACGGCGCGACCGGCGTCCGGCAAACGCCGGTTCAGCGCGAGTTGATCTACCGCATAGTCGACCACCTGCAGTCTGACGGGCTTCGCGACGTGGCGCCGTCCTTCCGCGAGTGCGCGCTGATGCCGGACCTGCGGCTCCGGACGCTCTTCTGGCTGTTCGCCTCCCCGCGGCACCGTCGCTACCTGACGGCGCGCCTTGCGGTCCGCGTGGCGGTGCGCGGTGCGTGGGGGATACTTAGGCCGCACATGCCGGCCTGGGTGCGGCTGACGGGCCGCCGCCTAGCCGCCCGGTGGCCGCAGATCTGGATTTAAATCCGGTGGTCGCCTGAGACAAAGTACGCGATCAAAGACGCGGCCGACGGGCCGCAATGGTTCCGCCCCTAGGAACTCGAGTCCTACACGCTGAGATGACACGACTACTGAGCTCGGGCGCGTTATACTGCGGCGCTTCGATGCCCAAACGCTAGGATGCGCGCGAGTCTGGCGGAGAGATTGGTTCTGCGACACATACTTCGTTCGACAGCGCTCCATTGGTCACACTCGCCACTGCAGTGGGCGGCTGCGCCACCGAGTTGGTCTGCACCCCGTTTGGACTGCTCACTGAGGGGACGTAACATGCGGCGGGAGGCCTCAGGGAAACGTGCCTCGGAAGGAGGACGTAGGCGGGTCTTTTCGGCTGACTTCAAGCCCACTCAGGTCCAACGGATCCTGACGGGGGAGAAGACGCTGGCGGAACTCAAGCGCGAGCTCGACATCTCGCCGAGTGTCGTCCGCAACTGGAAGCGGCAGTTCGAGACGGGCGGCCCGACCGCGGTAGCGGCGAACAAGGACGTGGTCCCGGCCAGCCAGCTGCAGGAGGTCTATGCCCGGATCCGAGAGCTCGAGCGCTTGCTGGGCTGCAAGCAGATGGAAGTCGAGATCCTGCAAGCGGCGCAGGAGGTCGTAAAAAAAGTCCGTGGTTGCACAAAGGGTCCAGACGCGGACCGGGCATCCGATGAGCCGGATCTGCCCCGCGCGCGGCCGGCTCTACTTGACATCGACGCTCTTGCGGCAAATCCTCGGGCGCATCGCGCGACTCGGGTGGCATCCGACGTGATCGGGCGGACGGCTTAGAGGGGGCGCGGGCGATCTCGGCTGCGCCTCAGGGACGACATGCACGACCGCGCCTGGCGCCAACCTGGGCCCCGGGAACTTCTACTGGTTGGTCCAGACGTATAACGCGCAGGGCTACGGACCCTGGAACTCGCAGGGGTTCACGCTCACCCCAAGGCCCGAGTCCCCGAACGGGTGGAGCGAGCCGCTTGCCACGGCGGACCGGTTCCGCCTAGTCATGGGCGGCGCGACCGGCTTGGACAGGGAGACAGGCCTCGTCTGGGAGCAGAATCCTAGCTCCACCACCTTCATTTGGCAAAGCGCTCTGTACGGCACCAGATGCGTTCTCCCGAATATTGCGGTCTAGGAGCCTGCCCGAGAATTAGGAGGGGTCCCTCCTAATTCTCGGACAGGCTCCTGATATGGAACGACCCGTCAAGCAAAGCTAAATCTCTTTTACACTAGAGCGCTTTTTTGTTTTTGAGTGAAGCAGACCAGGCAGTAGTCGAAGCAGCTATTGCGACGGTTGATCACTCTGATATTCGCGGATCGGGCCTTGCGGCCCGCCATCATGGTCGTGATCCGTCGGGAGCTGCCTCGGACTAGAAACGCGAGTCGGGCCATGAGGCTTGTCGCATAGGAGCGCACGAGGATTCTCCTTTCCGTGTGCCGCTTCGACCCCTGCCCGCTCTGCTCCACCATTTTCATTAATTCGATCCTGTTGGCTACGCCGCCCGCTTTTGTTCGCGCGTGTTATATTCATTCTCTGCCGCAACCGCGATAGCCCAGATGAATCCCAAAAGCTCCCGGCCGACGGCTGTGACTACCTTCTGTGTAATCTTTCCCTTCGCTATGAGCTTGATGTACCGGCGATGCAATCGGTGTTGTGCCTTCCAGGCAATATCTTTCACCTCCTGGCTGGCTGGCTGTCTTTTGTCGCGCCCGAAGCGTGGTACCGATGCCGGGGCGGTGGCGATAGGCCCAGGCGGCCTCGATGACGATGCGCCGCAGGTGTGCATTGCCTGTCTTGGTGATCCCGCCGCGGCGTGTGCGTTCCCCACTGGAATGCTCACTGGAAACGGTGCCACTGTATCCCATGAGCTGCCTGGGTTTTTTGAATCGGGAAACCTCGCCCAATTCGGCCACAACGGTTACCGCTGAGATCTTGGCAATGCCGCGAAGCGACTGGAGGGCTTCAACAACCGCTCGCATTCTCTCTGGCATGGTTTTGATGGCATCATCAATGGCTTGCTCCAGCCGGGCGATACGCTCCTGCTCATGTTCGACTTCGTGGAGGTAGTCCGTGAGAGTCGCATCCTGCGCAGGTTGGTCGAAGTGAACTCCCTTTTTTACCCAGTTTAAGTATGCGACTGTCCATGCTTTCACTTTTGTACTTGGTCTTTGCCCATGCCGCAACAAGAACTTCGACAGTCTATGTCGGGCTCGCAACTGATCTCTTTTAGCCGCCAATCGCGCCCGTACTAGATCTCGGAGTGCTTCGTGCGCCTCGTCCGGAACCCACACTGGCGTAAGATCGCCGGCACGATAGCTGCGTGCAAGTTTCTCCGCATCCTTGCGATCCGTTTTCACGCGATCACCAGCCTTCACCGGGATGAGTGTGGGTGCCACCACCTCACATTTCACTCCCAGTTCTGTAAGCTGCCAATAAAGCACATATCCTGTCGGACCTGCCTCATAACATGCTTGGAGTTGATCCACGGGCTCCAGCTTTTTTACCAGCTTTCGCACCGACTCCAGCCGGTTCGGAATCGATCCCAAAGATCGAACCTCTCCGTTTCGCCCTGGTTCTGCAACTGCCACCGTGATTGTTTCTGCATGGACATCCAATCCGACAAATCGTATCTTCTTCATGACCGACTCCTTTCGTATGTGGCTCTGCACCACTGGTTTAGTCCGAATCGTAGTGTAACCCACGACCTACGAATTCGGAGTCGGTCGTTCCATTGTGACTAGCTCTGCGCATGCCCCGTGAAACTAAACGAGGCTTCCGCCTCTATAAAAACCTAATTTGGACAAGCCTGACCGGCCGGTCGCCGCTACATGGATTTTTGCAGGAGCTGCCTTAATACATAGGGCAGAATTCCTCCGTGCCTGTAGTAATCCACTTCGACCGGAGTATCAATTCTCAGGATCACCTGGACATGTTCGATTCCTCCGCCAGCTCTGCGAATCGATAGAGTCAATTCCTGCCGTGGCTTCAGACCGTCGCCAATCCCGAGAAGATCGAACACCTCGCTGCCGTCGAGCCCGAGCGATTGAGCGCTCGTCCCTTCCTTAAACTGACAGGGCAGTACTCCCATACCTACCAGATTGCTGCGATGGATCCGTTCGAAGCTTCGCGCAATCACGGCACGAATCCCAAGCAGGCTAGTCCCCTTTGCCGCCCAGTCGCGTGAACTGCCGGTTCCATATTCCTGCCCGGCGATGACGACCAAAGGAGTCCCTGATTCGCGATACCGGCAGGAGGCATCATAAATGCTCATCCGGTCGCCGCTCGGATAATGAACGGTCATCCCGCCCTCGATTCCTTGCAGCATCAGGTTTCGGATCCGCACATTTGCAAAAGTCCCACGAACCATAACCTCGTGATTCCCCCGGCGTGAGCCGTAGCTGTTGAAATCTTCAGGTGAGACTCCCTTCTCTTGCAGGTAAATCCCGGCCGGAGAAGCAGGCTTGATCGAGCCCGCCGGGCTGATGTGGTCTGTGGTAACCGAGTCCCCTAAAATTGCGAGCGGACGTGCCCCCTGGATTTCGCCGATATTGCCGGGCTCCATCCGAAAATCCTCAAAGTATGAAGGCTCCCGTACGTAAGTCGACTCGGGGTCCCATTGATAGATCCCGCCGGCCGCGACCGGGATCTCACTCCATAGCGGATCCTCCCGAGCGGAATCACCATACAGGCGACGGTAGGCATCGGCATCAAATGCGAACCGCATGTGTTCGCCAATTTCCTCGGACTTCGGCCAGATATCGCGCAAATATATTGCCTGCCCCAGCGGGTTCGTTCCCAGGGGCTCGCGGTTCAGATCGATGTCCACGCGGCCCGCAAGCGCAAATGCGACCACCAGGGGCGGGCTCATCAGGAAGTTCGCTTTGATCGACTGGTGAATTCTTGCTTCGAAGTTCCGGTTCCCGCTAAGAACGCTCGCCAGGACAAGATCATTTTTTGCAATGAGAGCCTCGATCGCGGGATTCAGCGGTCCGGAATTCCCGATGCAGGTGGTACAGCCGTATCCAACCAGATTGAATCCGAGCCGATTCAGGTATTCCTGAAGCCCGGTTTTCTCAAGGTACTGACTGACCACCCGCGAACCGGGCGCGAGGGATGTCTTCAGGTATGGAGGCGGGAATATTCCCTTTTCCACAGCTTTCTTGGCCAACAATCCCGCGGCAATCATGACACTCGGGTTAGAGGTGTTGGTGCACGAGGTGATTGCGGCAATTGCTACAGAACCATTGCGCATCGTGCCTATGGTTTCCGGAAATTCGTCTTTGGAAATATGAATAGAATCCGGCGTCGGGCGATTGTTAACCATCTCGGTTTCAGTCCAGGTGTTTGTGTTCTTTGCACTGACTGCGCCTCGCCCGGCGGGAACAATCTCGGGTGCCTGGGATCCACCACCGGATGCAAACCGGCCGGCATTCCCGGCGGGATCCACGGGAAATACTTTCGCAAGCTCTGCCGGCGACTTTCCGTATCCTCCTTCACTCAACGGTTTCGTTAATAACTGACGGAAATCTTCTGCCAATCTCGTGAGTGGGATGCGGTCTTGCGGACGCTTCGGGCCTGCAACGCTGGGCTCGATCTCTTCCAGGTTCAGTTCGAGTGTATCGCTGTACTCGATCCGGCTGTCGTCGCCGGTCCCGAACATCTCCTGGGCGATGTAATAATTCCGAACAGCGTCCACCTGTTCCTCGGAGCGGCCGGTATCCGTCAAATATTTGCAGGTTTCTTCATCGACCGGAAATAAACCGACGGTGGCACCGTATTCAGGAGCCATGTTTGCGATCGTTGCTCTGTCGGGAACAGACAGTCCTGCAATTCCGGATCCATAAAACTCGACAAACTTCCCGACCACCTTGGCTTTGCGCAACATTTCCGTCACTCTCAAAACCACATCCGTCGCAGTAGTCCCTTCCTTCAGCTTGCCGACGATCCGGAAGCCCACGACATCCGGAGCTAGGAAATAAACCGGCTGTCCAAGCATTCCCGCTTCGGCTTCAATTCCCCCGACACCGAAGCCCAAAACTCCCAGTCCGTTGATCATCGTCGTGTGGGAATCGGTGCCGACCAGCGTATCCGGAAAGTAAAGACCGTCCTTTTCCTGAACGACTTTCGCAATGGATTCGAGATTCACCTGGTGACAAATCCCGATGCCGGGAGGGATGACATCAAACCCGCGAAAACCCTGCATACCCCATTTCAGGAATTGGTATCGGGCGCTGTTGCGCTGAAACTCCATTTGCATGTTGAGCTGCAGTGCGTCCGGTCTTCTGAAAAAATCCACCTGGACCGAGTGGTCAATCACAAGATTTACGGGTACCAGCGGTTCGATAATACCGGCCCCTTTGCCGAGCCTGGAAACGGCAGATCGCATGGCCGCAAGATCCACCAGCAGAGGAACTCCGGTGAAATCCTGCAACAGGATGCGCGCGACTACGAAAGGAACTTCCTCTGTGCGAGCCGACTTCGGACGCCAGCTGGCCAGTTTCGCAATATCCATTCCAGTAATTCTTTTGCCGTCGTAGTTGCGCAATACGGATTCAAGAAGAATACGAATGCTGAAAGGCAGCCTCGAGACCGGTCCGACGCCTTTTTTCTCGAGTTGAGGCAGCGAATAGAATTCACCGGTTCGCGCGCCGCCCATGCGAAATTTCTGCAGAGCCTCAAATAAATTGTGTCTCATAGCCATCTACCCCTATCATGATAATAATACGGGAAAAAATACTAACCACGAAATACACGAAACACACGAAATTATTTCAATTCGTGTGTTTCGTGGTTAATGTGTTTCATTCGCGAATCGATCGGTAGCTGCGGCGGCACCGCACCAGAGTGTCCGGGATTGCGACTTGAACCTCCAGAGTATGAATCCGGCCGTCAAGCTTTGACTGGTCGGGATAAAACCCAAGCAGATACTGGGATCTCAATTCATCCGAGATCTGTTTGAAAGCCTTGTCCAATTCCGGCACATCGCTTCGGTAAAAGCGCCCTGCGGACAATTCCGAGACTTTCTCGAGGAACTGCGCTGCTTGATCTTCGCTTTGCTGCCACGGATCTTTTGAGCCATCTTTCCGGCCCGCAATTGATTTCGGCACGCGCGCAGACGCGCCCATCAGTCCTTTCATCAATTGGCGAACGTCTACGCGATAAAAGACCGAGTAGATCGACGTGCTGGAAGCTGCGACGGCATCCAGAAGATCCGGCATGCTGATTTCGCTTCCATGATCCTCGCCGTCTGTAAGAAGCACAACTGCTTTCCGGCCCGAAAGGGAGCGGAATTTTTTCTGGGTTATTTCGACCAGCGCGTCCCGCATCTTCGTGCCCACACCGCCGGGTCTTGCCTTGCTGATTGCGTCGCTTAACTCACGCTGATCCGAGGTTAGCGGGGACAGCGCCTGAATTTCCGAATCAAAGCTCACAACCATCGCGAGATCCTTGGGACGCATCTGCAGAAGAAACCGGCCGGCGGCCTTTTTGATTTTGTCCAGGACGGGCGCAGTGCTCCGGCTGGTATCGAGCAATAGAGCAATTTTGATCGGATCTTCCGATGTGAGAAAAAGCGAGACGGACTCGGGCACGCCGTCCTGATAAAGCTTGAAATTGTTGGCATTCAGCCCGGGCAGAAATCTTCCCTGAAAATTGCTGACAATGACCGGCACAGTGACAAGAGCGCTTTCAACGCGCAATCGTTGAGGATCGAGTCGATCCTGAAACGCCATCCCCGCCGAAACAACCAGAAGGATCAGGGCAGAAGCCACTCGCAAATAGGAATGATTCAATTCAGTCTTCATGAGCGGAATTCTTCAACAGTCTCATGCGCGTGTACGGAATCAATCCGCCCGCAGCAATGATGGCGCGTCTTGCCGCGGGAAGAGGTTGAAGCGCAAAGTTTTTCCTGGTGGTTTTGTTCACAACCTGATCACCGCTGATCTTGAGGTCGTCTCCCTCATTCGCCTCGAGCTCCGGACATACAAAAACCCGCAGTCCGAGGTTCACCGCATTCTGCAGGAAAATGCGGGCAAAACTGCGTGCGACGATTACCAGTTCGTGCCCTTTTAGAGTCGAAGCCGCCTGCTCGCGGGAGGATCCACAGCCAAAATTCGAGCCGGCAACCACAAGGCTTCCCGGCGGGATTTCCCGATTCCGCAACCGGGAGTTGAATTCTTTGAGATCCGCGAAAGCATACTGTGGAGTCTCTGACGGCAGAACGGTCGCCATAAATCTGCCGGGATAGATCTCGTCGGTCGATATGTCATCCGCCAGCTTTAAAACCACTTTGCCTGTTGCAGAATTCATTGAGTCTGTCCCAGCCATGCCGGTTCAACTCCTTCCGGGATCCGTGATGAAGCCGGTGAGCGCGCTGGCCGCGGCGACTTCAGGAGAACACAGAAAAACCTGCGATTTTGGGTTTCCCATCCTCCCCAGAAAATTGCGATTGGTGGTCGACAATGCCACCTCATCATCGCCGAGAGCCCCCTGATGCACGCCAAGACAGCAGCCACAGCCCGGATTCATCATGACTGCGCCCGCCTGCACCAAAGCATCAAGAACTCCCTCTCTTGCAAGGCGGCTGTAAATCCTCCACGAAGCCGGAAATACCAGCAGCCGGATTTGAGGCGCAATCTTTTTACCCTTCAGAATCGCGGCGGCAGCAACCAGGTCATCGTACCGTCCATTAGTGCATGAGCCGATGACAATCTGATCGATCCTGGTTCCTTCCCTCTCGCTTACGGCAACGACATTATCGACTGAATGCGGACAGGCCAGCTGAGGACGCAGAGTTGACGCGTCTATATCAATCACCTCACAGTAGGAAGCATCGGAATCAGGGGACAGCAGAGGGATGTCGTCCTTTACGCCCGCTTCCTTATGAAGGTATTCAAGAGTCTCTTCGTCGGGAGGGACAATCCCGGCTGTCGCTCCCGCCTCTACAGACATGTTGCAGAGCACCAATCTCCCGGAGGTCGGCATGCTCCGTATTGTCTCCCCATGAAATTCGATCACTTTGAAATTCGCGCCCTGAGCTGAGATCTTGCCGATTAAATACAGGATCAAATCCTTGGGAGAGACACATTCCGGAAGGCAACCGTGGATCTCGACCTTAAGAGTCTCCGGAACTTCGACATTCAGAATCTTCCCCAGCGTCCAGACACTCGCCATTTCGGTCGCGCCAATCCCGAAAGCAAAAGCCCCCAAGGCGCCGTGAGTGGTCGTGTGGCTGTCGGTGCCGACGATGACATAGCCCGGACGCACATAACCGTTCTCCGGCAAAATCTGGTGACAAATGCCGCCTTGATCTCCCCGGATATCGTGAAATTTCCCGATTCCCTGCTGCGATACAAAGTCCCGGACCCGCTTCTGGTTGGTTGCCGTCTTACTGCTTTCTGCGGGCACTCGATGATCGAAAATGACTGCGATTTTTGAAGGGTTCCACACTTTGGGCCGCAATCCCGTGCCCTGGTAGATCTCCAGGAATTGATTGAGCGCCAATGCAGTATTTTCGTGCGACATGGCCAGATTGACGGCAGGCGCCACAACTTCTCCAATTCCCACCGCCGACCGGCCGGTAGCTTGGGCGAGAATTTTCTGGACCAGAGTCATTCCCATAACATTGCTCCTGGTGCAAAAATAACACAGGACCGTGGTCAATCGTTAGTGGACAGTTGCATTGTGTGGGAAGTATCGGAATCGGTATCGCGATCGCAATCGCTATCGCGATCTGAAAAGCCGATTGCGAATCTCGATTGCGATACCGATTCCGATACCGATTAATTGCTAGCCTTTAGCGCGTATGGGATAATAGATTCCCGATTTTTCTAAGAGCGAACGACCATGAAACATCATCCTAAGGTTGTCGGTATCATACCCGCCCGCCTTGACTCGCAAAGGCTGCCCGGGAAGGTCTTGCTGGAGATCTGCGGCAAAGCAATGGTCCAGTGGGTTTATGAAAGAGCAAGGGAATCTCCTCTGCTCGGCAAATTGCTGGTCGCGACAGACAGCGAGGAGGTCCGGCAGTACTGCGTCGACCAAAGAATCCCGGTAATCCTGACCGGCCGGCACTCCTCCGGAACGGACCGGCTGCATGAAGTCATGGAACGAACCGATGGAGATATCTATGTAAATATTCAAGGGGACGAGCCGACGATCCACCCCGCTCACATCGAATTGTTGCTGCGTCCCATTATCGCAAAAGATGGAGAAGTTACCACGCTGAAGGTTGCAATCGATTCAGAGGCTGCACAGGATCCAAATATCGTAAAGGTCGTAACGGACAATCGTGGGCGGGCGCTTTATTTTTCGCGCTTCGCTATTCCGTTCGAAAGGGACGCACAGGGCAGGATCCGGTTTTATAAGCATATTGGTTTGTACGGCTATACCCGATCCGCCCTAAAGCTTTTCCATAGTCTGCCGCAATCCTCCCTGGAGTTGGCGGAGAAACTCGAGCAACTGCGCTTTCTGGAAAACGGTGTCCCTGTCCTCGTTTCAGAAACGCAGCATGACACGATCGGGGTCGATACCGAAGCGGATCTAAAACGCGCTGCCGAGTTCTTGAGTAAAAAGAAATAGGAAAAAACGCCACGGATTTCACGGATTCCACCGATTTCGAATTCGTGGAATCCGTGAAATCCATGGCGTTTTTTCCTGAGGTTATCCATGTACTTGCTGTACAGCATATTGCTGGTGTTCTGGGGAATCCTCTTACTCCCTGTTTTCCTCTACAGGGCTTGGCGGCGTCACAAATATCTTCCCGGCTTTTCTCAACGATTGGGACAAATTCCCGAAACCTTGAATTCCTGCGGGCGTCCCACGATATGGTTCCATGCATGCTCCGTAGGCGAGACCCTCAGCCTGCAACCGCTGGTCCGTTTTCTGCACCAGCGATTTCCCGAGGCACGCTTCGTCTTCTCGACCATTACCCAGACCGGTCAGGCAATTGCCGCGAGGAGTTTTGCAGCTTACGGACAGGGGAACACGTTTTATTTCCCGGTGGATCTTGCATCGATCATCAAGCGAGTGCTCGATAGGATCCAGCCGGCGATGATCGTTATTATCGATACGGAGATCTGGCCGAATCTCGTCAATCAGGCTCATCGTCGCGGCATTCCTGTCGTCCTGGCGAATGGCAGGATCTCTGCCGCATCTTTCCGATACTATCGCTGGGCAAAGCCTGTCTTGCGCAAGGTCTTTCGCAATTACACGCTGCTCATGATGCAGTCCGAGGAAGACGCGCGGCGCATAACGCAAATCGGCGCAAGTCCGGAAAAGTTAATGGTCACAGGAAATATCAAATTTGACAAATCCCTGGTTGAGCAGGAAACAAAAGAAAGCACCGACCGGGCTCTCGAGGCCGACTTTTGTTCTGCAGATCAGAAAGCGCCGCTGATTGTTGCCGGAAGCACGCATCCGGGGGAAGAGGAGATCCTGTTGGAAGTGCTCCGGCGAGTTCGGAGCTTTCCCGAACTGGGCCAGACGCGCCTGCTGCTGGCACCCCGTCATCCCGAACGATTCGACGAGGTAGCCGGCTTGATTCTGCGAAGCGGATTCACGGTCCGCAGAAGAACCGACCGCACCGGCAGTCCACACGGCGCCGACATCCTGTTGCTGGACACGCTGGGGGAACTTGCCGCAGCCTACCGGCTTGCTACCGTCGTGTTCGTTGGCGGAACTCTGATACGCCACGGAGGCCATAGCATTATGGAACCGGCGCTGCATTCCAAAGCAATCGTGCTCGGACCGTCGATGGAAAATTTCCGCGGGATATTGGAGGAATTTCAGGCCCGCGGCGGCATCCGGCAAATCAGCGCGAGGAAAGAGGACCGAAACCTGCAGGCAGAACAACTGACACGCGAATTTGTAAATTTGCTGCAGAATGCGCAGGAGCGTGAATCGCTGGGAAAGAAGGCTTTCTCCATTCTTGAGGCCAATCGTGGCGCGGCACAGGTCACAGCCGATCAGATTGCCGTCCTATTTGAGGAAAGACAAAAAAACGCCACGGCTTTCACGGTCGATCGCGGATTTTGAACATTGGTTCGCGTCTATGGAATCCGCGGAATCCGTAACGTTTTTTTATCCATAGTATATATTTTAAGGTGACATGAAAGATCGCATTCGAGACTGCCTTGCAGCGCTGAAGCCGCGAAAACTCACAAACGGATTTACTCGGGAAGCAGCCGTGCTCATGCCGATATTCGAATGGGAGCGTGAATATTATTTTCTGCTCACACGGCGCACGGAAGAGGTCCAGACCCACAAGGGACAAATATCCTTTCCCGGAGGGATGCGGGAAGGCGACGAAGCTCTGATTGAAACAGCCCTTCGGGAAACACTGGAGGAAGTGGGAATCGAGAAGAACAGAATCGAGCCCCTGGGAAGGTTTCACGATTACATTTCAATCCACGGCTACCGGGTCACGCCTTTCGCCGGATTCATCGACGGACCGTTTACAACGGTACCGCAGGTTCATGAGGTTGCCGAAGTGCTGCAGGTCCCGTTCCGAATATTTTGGGATCCCGACAGGCTACGGATAGAAAAGAGGACCGTCGGAGATGGAGAAGAGAATGTGTATTTTTATTCTTATGGGACTCATCAAATCTGGGGACTCACGGCTCGCATAATCAAGGACTTCATGGAAACTCTGAATTTATATGGGGAACGTTCCCAATAGGCAAACATGGATTACAGTCCAATAGGCATTTTCGATTCCGGATTCGGCGGTCTGACTGTCCTGAGGGAGATCGAGCAGGCAATTCCGCAATACGATTTTCTCTACTTGGGCGATAACGCGCGCGCTCCCTACGGAAGCCGCTCTTTTGAAACCGTGCACGCCTATACGCTGGACGCCGTGCAGTGGCTTTTCAAGCAGGGTTGTCCCCTGATTGTTCTCGCGTGCAACACCTCATCCGCCAAAGCCCTGCGGACGATCCAGCAGAAGGATCTTCCCCGTCTGGCTCCAGAACGGCGGGTTCTCGGAGTGATCCGGCCGGTAACCGAATCTGTTGGGAAATGGACGCGCTCCGGGCACATCGGCATCCTGGCGACTGCGGGGACAGTGGCCTCGCAATCCTACGTCATTGAACTCAATAAGTACTTCCCGGAAATAACGGTCGTGCAGGAGGCATGCCCCATGTGGGTGCCGCTGGTCGAGAACAACGAATTCGACAGCGACGGCGCGGATTACTTCGTGAAGCGTCACATCGATCGGATTCTGTCCGCCGACCCGCTTATCGATACGATCATTCTTGCCTGCACGCACTATCCTCTTCTTCAGGATAAAATCGGTCGCCATCTCTCGCCCGATATCGCCCTGGTGTCCCAGGGAGAAATTGTGGCGCAAAGTCTGGCAGATTACCTGTGTCGTCATCCTGAGATAGGAAATCAGTGTTCTCGGCAAAGCCGGAGAGATTTTTTCACGACTGAAAAAGCTGATTTCTTCGATTCCTCGGCAAGCCTCTTTTATGGCCGTGAAGTTCGCAGCCGCGAAACTCAGCTATCAGCCATCAGCTGTCAGCCATCAGCAAAAGCAGTGTTGCTGAAGGCTGACGGCTGAAAGCTGAGGACTGATGAAACGCTTGCGTAATAAAAACGGTTGCGATAGAAAAGCAGTTCGCTGCAATGCAAGGGGATCCCTATGTATTCGTTTGAGCCAACGGACGAACAAAAAATAGTGATCGGTGCTGCAAAAAAGCTGGCCCTGAAAGAATTCCGCAGCCGGATGCACGACGCGGATGAAAAGAGTGAACCGGCGCCGGAATGGATGCAGGCCGGCTGGGAATTGAGCCTGTTGCCTGCCAGCATATCCGAGGAGTACGGAGGGTTCGGCGAGCACTCGGCGCTCACCTCGGTGCTTGCTGCGGAGGAGCTGGCGTGGGGGGACCTCAGCGCCGCCCTTGTCCTGACGGCTCCCAATCTGGTCGCGCTTCCGGTCTTGCTGTGCGGAACCCAAGAACAGAAGAAACAGATTTTGCCCCTCTTCTGTACGGATTCCTATGTCCATGGTTCGGCCGCTCTTATGGAACCTCATTTCGGATTTGATCCTAATGCTCTCAAGACTCTCGCCTCGAAGCAGGATGGGAAATACGTCATTTCCGGAACAAAATGCAATGTGCCCTTTGCCGCGGAATCCGAGTGGATGCTGGTTTATGCCTCACTCGAGGGGCAATGTCAGGGCTTTCTGGTATCCAGGGGGACGCCGGGCCTGACAGTCAAGGAACGCGAGCAAAACATGGGCATGAACGCATTCCCTCTTTATGGCGTGGAACTGATCGAATGCGAGGTCCCGGCATCGCAGCGCCTGGGTGGCGAGGAGGGGTGCGATTTTCAGTTTCTTTTGAATTCATCGCGCGCTGCGCTCTCGGCAATGGCCGTGGGAGTCGCCCGCGCCGCGTACGAATTCGCATTGGATTATGCAAAACACAGAAAAGCCTTCGGCGAAGCCATCGCCCAGCGACAGTCCATTGCTTTTACGCTGGCGGAAATGGTCACGGACATTGACGCTGCCCGACTGCTCGTCTGGGAAGCCGCTTGGCGCCTGGACCAGCGAAAAGATGCAACCCGCGAAGCCTGCCTTGCAACGAACTTTGCAAGTGACCTGGCGCTGATGGCCGCGGATCGCGCGCTCCAGATACTCGGCGGGTACGGCTACGTGCGGGATTACCCTGTCGAACTTTGGCTGCGCAATGCGCGGGGTTTTGGTGTTATGGAAGGGATCGCGATTGTGTAGCGGCCTGGAGATATTGGAATGATCAGCTTCGAACTGTCGCAGAGAATAAAAGAACAACAGGAATACGCGGAATCAATTGCTCGCGAGGTCATCCGTCCGCAAGCACGCTATTACGATGATTATGAACACGAGCACGAAGAGCCCCGGGATTTTGAGAAATTCATCTGGGACACAGCGCGCAAAAAGATCGAGAGCTTGAATCCTGCAGCCGTGATCCCGGAAGAACCTTTTATGTTGCAGCTCCATATGACGGAAATGATTTCCTGGGGGGATGCCGGATTTTTTATGTGCCTCCCCTGGCCCGCGCTAGGGGGAAATGCGATCCAAACTACCGGAACCGATGAACAAAGGGCCAGACTGACCGATAGATTTCAGGGAAGCAAACCCACCTGGACGTGCATGGCATTGACCGAAGCGCACTGCGGTTCGGACTCCGGCGCCATCCGCACTCGAGCGGTGCGCGACGGCGACCACTGGGTTCTGAATGGAGAAAAGCTTTTCGTCACCAGCGCCAGAAAGGCGATGATCGATTCAAACGGATTTATGGTCGTATGGGCCACGGTCGATGCCTCCACCGGACGCGCGGGAATCAGACCGTTCTTGATTGAAGCCGGAACCCCCGGGCTGAAAATTACGAAGCTGGAAAAAAAGCTGGGCTACCGGGCCAGTGACACTGCCGTCGTCCTGCTTGAAGATTGCCGCGTTCCGCTCGAAAACCTGCTCGGCGGCCACGAAGGCAAGGGATTCAAGGGCGCCATGAGCACCTTCGATTCGGCTCGGCCTGCAGCGGCCGCCAATGGGATCGGGATCGCCCGGGCCACGTTGGATTTCCTGAAGGAGCAACTGGCGCTGCAGGGAATTAAAATCCGTTATGGAGTGCCCCGCAATCTCCTCAGCTCCATTGAACGGGATATCATTGACATGGAGGCACAGCTTCGGGCCGCATGGCTGCTGGTCGTGAGGGCCGGATGGATGGTCGATCAGCGCAAGCGCAATACCCTGGAATCATCCATGTCCAAAGTGAAAGCAGGAGACGTCATTACCAAGATTACTCAGAAGGGGATCGAGCTCATGGGTCCGCTGGGATACTCGCGCAAATTGCTGCTCGAAAAATGGATGCGGGACGGCAAGGTCATTGATCTTTTTGAAGGAACAGGACAGATTAACCGGCTCGTAATAGCGAGGCGAATCCTCGGCTATTCGAATAAAGAATTGAAGTGAAATTACGAATTACAAATGACGAATTACGAATTGAAAACCACCGGTTGCTTCATTCGTCATTCGTAATTCGTCATTCGTAATTGATATGTATCCGCCTGTTGTGATTGGTCTCAATGCGGTGATTGTTGCCGTCACGGAAGAGACTCCTCGAATTCTGACCGTGAAGCGGGCGGAGCATTCTCTGGCCGGAGATCTGAACCCCAAAAAAGAAAACGCGCTGCAGTTTGAGTCGCCGGATGCAATTCCCTTTGGTCCTTTCGACCCCGCAATCGATCGAACGCTGGAACTGGGATTGCGCCGCTGGGTACGAGAACAGACAGGACTGGAGCTGGGTTATGTGGAGCAGCTGTACACATTCGGCGATCGGAATCGGGACCCGTCCGAAGGGGAGGGCGGCCCACGCGTGGTCTCGATCGCCTACCTGGCTTTGGTCCGTGAAGGAAAGCCGTCCGGCACGGCCGGCGCCAATTGGCGCGAGTGCTATCGCTTCTTTCCATGGGAGGACTGGCGCGCAGGCCGGCCGGAGGTGATCGAAAAGCATATCGCGCCCGTTCTCGATCAATGGGTCAAAGCTGCCCCGGATTCGAGAACGCAGCAAGAACGGCGGGAGCGCAGCGACATCAATTTCGGGCTGGAGGGAGCACCCTGGGTTCCGGAACGAGTTCTGGAGCGTTATGAGCTGATCTATGAGGTCGACCTCGCAATCGAAGCGTTGCGCGACAGGGATCATCCCGCGGTCTCTGGTTCTGAAGAAAGTTGGAAGCAGCATTTGGGTCAGGCGATGGCTTTGGACCATCGCCGAATCCTGGCGACGGCGCTGGGTCGGCTTCGGGGCAAGCTGAAGTATCGGCCCGTAGTGTTCGAACTGCTCCCTTCCACATTCACTCTGTTCCAACTCCAGTGGGTTATGGAAGCCCTCGCCGGGGTCCGCTTGCATAAACAGAATTTACGACGTCTTGTGGAAAACGGCGGATTGGTTGAAGGCACCGCGCGCTACGATCAGCAGACCGGAGGCCGGCCGGCCGAGCTGTTTCGTTTCCGCAGAGACGTATTGCGCGAACGCCCGGCTCCGGGCGTCGGTCTTCCAGGCATCCGGCACACCGGATAGAAAAGCCGTTTTCCGTTCTCCGTTAAGAGACCGAAAAACGAAAAATGCGTTGAGAATCTGCCGACAGAAAAAAGCTGCTTGGGACAGTTTGGGTGCGCGACTATAATCGTCCTGGCGTGCTGGGGTATCCGTTGCCAAAGGGAACTGTTCAAGCCAAGGGCGACGGGGCACTAATCCATCGGAATATTTTAGGGTGAGGGAGCAATGAAATACCGGCTACTGACAGTTGCGAGAGAGTACGGCAGCGGAGGATCGGAAATTGCGGACATCATTGCGCACGAACTCGGTTGGAGACTTTTGGACAAGGACTTGATCACAGAGATCAGTCGAAGAGAGCAAGTGCCTCCAAGCGAAGTGGCTGCTTTCGATGAGAAAGTCGATCCATGGATTCACCGCATTACACGATCGGCCTGGGGCGTGGCAGCGGACGGGATCTCTCCCATCGCGCCGACCGATATGTTTGACGCCCAGAAGGCAGCCCAGATGGCCAAACGCATCATCGAAGAAGCATGCAAAATGGGGGAATGCGTGGTCGTCGGACGCGGCTCCCAGTGCGTGCTGCGCCGACGAGAAGATGTTTTTCATGCTTTCATTTACGCAAGCCGGGAAGACAGAGTGCGCAGGATCCGCGAACGTGCCGGCTCTGGAACCGACGTCGATGCGCTGATTCGTTCGATGGACGCACAGCGCATGGAGTATGTTCGCCTCAACTACGGAGAGAACTGGCTGAATCCGTATCTATACGACTTGATGATCAACTCCAAGAACCAGCCGGAGAAGGTGGCCCGGCTCATAATATCCGCCATGAGCATGGTCCCGGCAACGCCGGTCTAAAAGCGCGAGACTATGAAAAGCGTAAAACCTGGACATTCACCGAAATCCTCCAATTGCGGCTTAGGGCCTGATAATGAATAAAGGTTGCATTTTGGCGCGAGCGCCGGGCGGGCAGATGCAAGGCGCCGCGACGCAGGCGATGCGGTGCCATGGTCGAGGAGCGCCAACGCAGCAGATGCCCGCCCGCCGCCGCGCCCCTTCGGGCTGCGGCCCGCAGGCCCGCTGGCTTCGTTGCTCGCTCCTAACATGCAACCCGGCATGCTCGTCGCTCGCGCCTTGCCAGCGGGCCTGGGGGCCGGCAGCAAAATGTAACCTTTATTCATTACCAGGCCCTTACCAGGGGGAAGTTCCCTATTCGCCTGGATCCGCATCGGTTCAATCGACATAGAAACAGGCAAATAGGGTAGCGTCCCCGATTTGCACTTTAAGAGGAGGAGTTGTGCCTGAAGAACCGGAAATAGAAACTGAGAAGCTGCACGAGGCGATCAAAGAGGAACTCGAACACGGCGGCGGAACTCTTCTGCGCCGGATTGCATTGACGACGGCCCTGTTTGCCGCGCTGGCCGCTCTGGCCTCATTACGTGCGGGTACAACCGTCAATGAGGCTCTCGTGCTCAAAACCGAGGCCGGCAGGCTTCAATCGGAAGCTTCCGATCAGTGGTCTTATTATCAGGCCAAGGGAGTGAAGGCAGCGGTTCAGGAGGCGTCGCGCACCGCATGGCTGGCTATCGGCAAAGAGCCGCCCCCCAATTATGCACAAGCACAGAAAAGATACAGTGAAGAGCAATCAGAAATTCAGAAAAAAGCAAGGGAGTTGGAGGAGGAACGGGATGAGAAGTCAAAAGAAGCTGACCACCTGCTTCATATCCATCACTGGTTCGCCTATGCCGTGGCAATCTTGCAGGTCGCTATTGCGCTTGGTGCGATCGGCGCATTGACGCGGAACCATCTGATCTGGGTCCTCTCGCTCCTGACAGGAGCCGGCGCTTTCGTGCTTTTTGTTCTGGCTGTTTTGCGCTGATTTTCTCAATCAGTCCTTTTTATCCTTTTTTTCCGAATCTTCTTCATCTTTCAGAGCGGACTTAAAATTTTTGATTGCTTCACCAAGCCCCTTGCCCAGTTGCGGAATTTTATTCACTCCAAAGATGAGGATCACGATGACCAGGATTACAAGCAGTTCTCCCATTCCAAGCGAGCCAAACATAGATTTCTCCTAAGATTATTTTTCGAACTCTATATTGAATCCTTCTTGGAATCAACAGAGATCCCGGTCGCGGATTTAGATTCAGCTTCTTTTTCCTGATCCTTCCGGATCTCCTCTTCCCATGTTTGTTTGAGCTCATTGGAAGCTTTCTTGAACTCCGCAATCCCCTTTCCCAATGACTTGCCGATTTCGGGCAATTTTCGAGGGCCAAAAATAATGAGTGCCAGGATAAAAATCACGAGTATTTCCTGCATTCCCAGAGACCCCATATGCTTCACCTGCTTTCCTGAACATAAATGACAATTCTGCACAATCAGAATTGGCGATGCCTTAATCGTATCAAAACCGCTGAAAGTCAACGCGTATCTTTCGTCGGCGCGGGCATATCTTTCGATAAGGTCATCGTCTCAGCAGCTCAAAAAGATGGACTCTCTCGGCCGACTACCAGCACATCCAAAACCCCGCATATAATCGCGACCGCGGTCCGTTGTGGGTGGCATCAATCCGCCTTCATTGGGAGTACTAGCTTTCTCGATAGGATGCGTCATGCGGAGGCGTGGAGAAGCGCTAGCGCGCATTTCTCACGGGGTTTCGTGGCGAGGCGGCGCAGACGGGCGTGGATACAAGGCGCGCGACTGAGGGCCCCGCAGACGTACTCGACAGTACGTCGAGGAGCCCGACGGAGCGCAACGCAGTAGACATGCCTGGATGCGCCGCCGCAGTAGAAAGCCCG
>Ga0187874_10001240_pt1 | contig 24511 bp, 19 predicted proteins | sample June2016WEW_16_1_3_FD_132993 | JGI IMG/M metagenome (GOLD analysis project Ga0187874, IMG submission 132993) | Peatland microbial communities from SPRUCE experiment site at the Marcell Experimental Forest, Minnesota, USA - June2016WEW_16_150 | ecosystem: Environmental > Terrestrial > Soil >... | reverse complement strand
GGCGTCGCGCCGGGTTGCCATCGGCTCGGATTATCAGCTTTCTGCACCCGGCTGGTTTGCGGCTGGGAATATCCTGGGTGATTATCACGGCGCGGAATGGTGTTACTTCAACGGCCGCCGTGTTGCCGGCCAAGTCGCCAAATACCTGCGCCGGCCTGAGGCTCGGGATTAGTGGCGTACCCTTTTGCCAACTTGCCAAGAATGCTCCAGCGTGGTGAGAAATCCGGGCTGGTGAAGACCGGCGGGCGGATGTATGTTACCGGTCAGCGGGAAGGCGAAAACAGGAATACCAGATTATATCCGGCCGTGTGGCAGTAAATACTTGCCGGGACAAATCGGATTTTGATGTCGTCCACTTGCGAGATTTGGGCTTTTGTCCTTGCTGTGACGTTCGGGGAGAAGGTGGGACTGTGAATCATGCGACCAGGCGTTCGTTCCTGGCTCGGGGCGCTGCCTTCGCGGTCGCCACTCTGGCCCTTTCGAAGCCGTCCGCATGGCCAAAACCGCTTTTGGCCACGCCGGCGCCGGAATTTGACACCGACGACGCCACACTGAGGACCGCTTACCGCGCCGCCCTCGCCTGTCTCGAGCAAAATACGGTGACGCTCGCCGGTTTCCCCGACCCGGTGCTCATCGAAGGCAGTGTCTATCGGGGCGTGTGGCTCGAGTGTGCGCCGCAGGAGGGGCTTGTTTATAGCCTGTTCAACCCCGCTGTGGGAATCGCCAATCATCGCGTTTTTTTTGATTTGCAGAGAGAGGATGGGTATCTTCCCTGCTGCGTGCAAATGGATTTCAGGGCTGCTAGCCAGATCCAGATGGTGGTTCCCATTGCTGCCACCGCCTACGAACTCTTCCAACGTCATGGCAATGAGCGCTTTTTGGATATCGCTTACGGCGCTTCGGCACGCTGGGACGGCTGGCTGATGCGCTATCGCAATACGCGCGCTACGGGGCTCTGCGAGGGGTTCTGAGAATTCGACACCGGGCACGACAACAGCCCATGTTGGCGCGGCGTGCCCAAGCAATGCCCTAACAAGGATGCCAGAGTCGTGCCCCCGCTTCCAGGGCTCCCCCGCCTCTGTCCCGATCTTTCTGCTACCGTCTACGGCGGGCGCGTGGCCCTGGCCGGGATGGCCCGCGCCCTGGGTCGCTCGTCCGAAGCCGACCGCTGGGAAGAAAGCGCTACCACGCTCCGCAAGGCCATCCTCGAACGCCTCTACGATCCCAAGGATGCCTGTTTCTACGATCTGGACTCCGCAAACAAATTCGTCCGCATCCGCGGCGATCTGCTCACCCGGGTCTTGGGCGAACACGTCGTCGACCAAGCCACTTTCGACGAAATCTACCGCAAACAAATTCACAATAGCGAAGCTTTTTGGGCTCCCTACCCGTTTCCCTCGATTGCTTTGGACGATCCGACTTTCGTCCGTCCTATTCCCAGCAACTCCTGGGGTGGAGCCAGCCAGGCCTTGACGTCGCTTCGCGCTCCTCGTTGGATGGAGCATTACGGGAAGCCGGCGGATCTCGCCTACGTCATGCGGCAGTGGGTGAGAGCAATGATTGGGGCGGGGTACGCTTTCCGTCAGCAACTCGATCCGCTAACCGGCCAATTCAGCACCGAAGATCCCGGTTGCTACTCCCCCGCCGCCCTGGTCCTGCTCGATTTCGTATGTCGCCTGCACGGCGTGCGTCGCAACGGAGACCTTCTGGAGTGGAACTGCCGCCGCCCCGAGAATTGCGCGACAGCTACATTCTCGGTCCAGACCTCACACGGCCCCGCGCTCCTCCAGCACACAAAGATGGAATCGCTTCTCACCTTGGCCGGCAAGACCATCCTCAAGGTGGAGGGTACTGCCAGGGTCTTGACTGACGCCCAGGGCCGCGTAACCCGCATCGTTGGAATACACGACAAGACTGCGGACGTTCGGCTATCCTGGCCATCCGGAAAATCAGAGCTCCTCCACGTCGCACCAAACTCGACTCAGCCAGCCTTACCCTTCGTGTGAGACCCCCGGCAAGTGACCGCATCGGTTAGTGAATGGATGCCGCAGCACCTATTGCTCGGCCCAGTGTTTGCAGCGCTCGACGGCCTTCTTCCAGTGCGCGAGCCGTGCCTCTCTCTCATCTGTCGAGAGGGCCGGTTCGTATCTCTTCCGTAGTTTCCAGTGCGTGCTGATTTCACCGAGGTTTCCGAAGTCGCCAATGCCCAATGCAGCCAGAAAGGCTGTGCCCAGAGCGGTCGTTTCATTAATGACCGGCACATCGACGGGTATCCCCAACATGTCAGCTTGAAACTGCATGAGGAACTCGTTGACCACCGCGCCGCCATCAACGCGCATCGCCTCGATGGCCGTTCCTGAGTCTTTCCGCATCACGTCCAGGTTCTCGCGCACCTGAAAGGCAATCGCTTCCAGCGTCGCTCTGGCAATATGTGCTCGAGTTGTCCCTCCGGTGATGCCGATGATCATACCTCTGGCGTACTGGTCCCAGTGCGGCGCCGCCAGTCCCACAAATGCCGGGACGAAGTATACACCGCCACTATCAGGGACGGCCCGCGACAGAGCCTCGGTCTCCACCGCATTCTCGATGATCTTGAGGCCGTCTCTCAGCCATTGAACCGCGGCGCCGGTGATGTATACCCCTCCATCGAGCGCGAAGGTGACCTTCCCATTGAGGCGCCAAACCACTGTGGTAACCAACCCGTTCGGTGAGCGCACCGGAACGCTTCCGGTGTTCATGAGCATGAAGCAACCCGTCCCGTAGGTTGTCTTGACGGCCCCTCGCGTGAAGCAGGCTTGCCCAAACAAAGCTGCTGGCTGGTCCACTATACTGCTGCCTATGGGAATTGCCGCGCCCAGCGGCCCGTCTGCCGCGGTGGACCCCAGCGTGCCGGAACTATCGACAATTTCGGGAAGAATAGAGCGCGGGACCTTTAATAAATCGAGGATCTCTTCGTCCCATCGTCCGGTGTGAATGTTGAACATCATCGTCCTGGACGCGGTGGAGGGATCCGTTATGTTGAGCGTGCCGCCGCTCAGCTTCCAGAGAAGGTAGGTGTCGAGCGTGCCGGCCATCAACTCGCCCTTTTCAGCCCGGCGTCTTGCATTCTCCACGTTATCAAGGATCCATTGGATCTTAAGCCCGGAAAAGTAGGCATCGACTGGCACCCCGGTTTTTTCTCTGATAAGCCCTTCGTGGTCCGCCCTCAGCCGATCCGCAACTTGCGCCGTGCGGCGATCCTGCCAGACGATGGCGTTGTAGATCGGCTCGCCCGTTTTCCTGTCCCAGACCATGCAAGTTTCACCTTGATTGTCCAAACCCATGACACGAATATCGCTTGCTCGCAGCCCCGCACCGTGCAGGGCCAAGCCAATTGACTCTTGCGTTGTCTGCCATATTTCTTTGGGATCATGTTCAACCCATCCGGGTTTTGGATAATGCTGCGTATGTTCTTTGTAGCCCTTGGCGCAGACGTTCCACTGGTCGTCAAGAATCAGAGCCGTCGTCCCGGTCGTCCCTTGATCGACACCCAGGTAATAGGCTTTTGACATTACCAGACTCCTTCTTATAAGGTTTTGGCTTCGGCCGTTCCCAATGATGCAGCCGCACTTTGTGCTATTTCATGGCTCAGATCTTTTGACATCCAGATGCAGAGCACGATGGCGAGCAAGCCGGCTGAGAGCTTTCCAATTACTACCGCCGCTATCATGTCCGCCCTCACACCCGCGGTAAACCCGAGGTGGTCCCCCAGCGCGGCAGTTGCAGGCACCAGCCAGGCGACATTGATAACCTTGCTCTTGGGGTTCATGTCCTTCATCATTTTGTAGACAGGAATGCTGTTGGCCAGAGTGATCACGATTCCTGCCGCTCCCGTGGCATCCATGCCCAACATCCGGCCGGCGCGCGTGAGTGGCTTTTCCAGGGCCTTTGTGAATAAGGTCAGCACGGGAAAGGTCCCGAGTAGAACTATGGCAATCTGCCCCGTTATGATGATGCCGTCCATGATGGGGGCCATGCCCGGGATCAGGACTTTCTTGGTGACCTCCTGAAAGGCCGCAGCCGCCAGACCAACCGTAATTACGATCACAATGAACTTGCCAAACACCAGCGCTCCTCTAATCATTTTGTCCGGGATGTAAATCAGGCCCAGTATCAAACAGAGGGCCAGGAAAATTGTAGGGATGCTATTGACGAGGAGCATGGTCAAATCAAACCGGGCGGCGATGCCACCCACAATGCTGCCAAACGGTATCGTGATGAGGCCGATCAGCAGCCCTCGCACAAAAAAAGGCCGGTCTTTGTATTCGATAAGCCCCAGACCGACGGGAATTGAGAACACCAGCGTACATCCCAGCATCGAGGCTACGATCAGCCCGGCGAAGAGGCCTGCCTGTTGGTTCTGCGCCAATCTTATGGCTAGAGGGTAGCCGCCCATGTCGTTGGCTAGCAGGGTAGCGAACATTGCCGGGTCGCAATGGATCAGATGAAACAAGGGGAATATGACGGGACCCAGGGTCTTGGAGATAAGCGGCGCCAGCGTGATGATCCCCACCATCCCAAGGGCTAGTGGGCCCATCGCATTGAAGCCTTCTTCGAACTTCGCACCCAAACCGAACTTGTTTCCGATGATCCGGTCCAGTGCGCCAATCAATATTCCTATCGCCATGATCCATAGGATGATTTGGTCGAGAGACATGGGCTACCTCCGTGTGACAATATCCAAATCGGACCTTTCGCTGTGCCTGTAACGGACTCAGCAACGCCCTCATGGGTCATGTGAACACCAGTCGTAAGACAGCGCTTTGCGGAATAAGCGAGGAAAGCGTCGAAAGTGAGGGGTAGTGGATTGCGCGAAGCATGGTATGGGTCAGTTCGCCAACGAACATTGCTGATAGGATAGGAAGAGCTGGGTCAAACATGGCCCTTGTTCCAGTCGAGATCCAAGATGGGGCCCCGGCGGCATGGGTGAGGCCCTATGCATCAGTTGCTTACTGCTGCTAACCTCAGAGTGGTCAGGGTTCTCGGATTCGTGCTCGCCAAGCAGCAATATGGAGGTGGCCGAGCGAGCGCAGTTCCGGGTGTGATGTTTCCTTGCTTTCGGATCCACAGAACCCGCTAGAGCCTTCGTCGCATTCGCAGCGTCATTTCTGAGTCTGATTCCCCCGGTTTGGCGCGGCAGTGGATTCTCTCAAAATCAACTGTGTGGGCAACAATACCTTCTCGACCATTTCCTGGTTGGGTGCGCGCAGCAACTTCAGGATTGCCTTGGCTGCGGCCGCTCCCAGGTCGTTCGCGGGTTGGCGGACCATAGTGAGTGGGGGGAAGAGCAACGAACTCCAAGCGAAATCATCGAATCCGATCAGGGACACATCGCGGGGGCATGAGATGCCCAGTTCTCGGATGGCGGTTAGAACTCCCAGCGTCGACAGGAGGCTGCACCCCAGCACGGCGGTAGGGCGGTTTGCCTGCCGCAGCAACTCCGAGCCATGCCAGTACCCTGAACCCTCCGATGTGTCACCCGTCCGGACAAGCCCGCGGTCCAGGGGAATACCATGCATACGCAGTGCGCGCTTGTAACCTCTAAAGCGTTCGGCGGCGTTCAGCAGGATCAGCGGACCAGTAATGATGGCGATGCGCCGATGCCCGAGTTCAATCAGATGCTGGGTCGCGGCAAAACCCGCCTGCTCATTGTCAACCAACACACAAATTGTCTTGGCATCGTGAGGGCAGCGGTCAACAAAGACAAACGGCACGTCCCCGACGACTCCTGGAATCGTGGCGATCTGCTGGTCGCTGGCGACGCACGTCGACAGAATGATGCCGTCAGTAATCCTACCTGCGAAGGATGCGAGGTAGCCCTCCTGCCGTTTCCAGTCTTCCCGGGAATCAGCCACAATCAATCGGTACTCAACCGAGCTTAGGTAATCCTCCGCGCCTCGCATCAAACGGGAGAAAAAAGGGTCCGCCAAGTTCGGGACAATCAAGCCAATGGTCCGCGATTCTCGCAGTCTCAAGCAGCGCGCGATGTTGTCGGGATGGTAGTTGGCGTTCTGAAGGGCCTTTTCCACTCGAGCTCGCATGGATGGGCTTACGTAATGGCGCTTGTTGATCACTGCCGAAACTGTCGATAGGGAAACACCTAATGCCTTGGCGATTTCGCGGATGGTTGTCATACGTGGAATATCTTAACGCATCGCATCGTTGCGAAAAACCTTTTACATCCGATCTGGCATCTCTGTCAAGTCTTTTTGATTCGTGGAACTCCGCGCCCCTCGTTCCGGCCTTCACAAAGTCGGCGGCGGGTTGGCCGCCCCTGTCGTCGGACGCCGTGGCCAACGGCCCACTTTCGCAGCCCAGCACCAGCGGCGGGAATTTGACCTGCCGGTCAGCCCTGCCGCCTCTCGGATCTGTTCGGGGCGCGGGACATGGGACAAACCAAGAAAAGCCTTGTAACTGCGGGGTTGAACAGGCTGCGGAAAAACCACTCAAACTGTCATTCATGACCAGTTCCTCACCAGCGCTGCTCTCTACCAGTTTTACTTCAACAAGCCTTGGCGTAACTCCCGCCAGCTCGGCTCACCCGTTTGTCGAAAAGAGCACTCTGAGGCACGCTGAAGGTCGGCCAGCCGTTGTTGATTTTTGGTTCTGCTCCGGCCAGTCGGTGGTTATTTGGAGTCCTGTGCAATGGGTTCTCCGCCGACTCCTCACAGAATTGACTTGACATGGAGGCCCATCGATGGCTAAATCTCGCAACGTTACTATAATCTCCTATTGGGAGAGCTTTGAGTGCCGACTCAGAAGCGGATTGAGAGTGCGACTGTGCTGAACCCAAAGCTGGCATCGTGGTGTTTTCGCCTGGTGACCGCCATTGAGCATTTCCGCGCCTCTACGAATACGACGGAAATTCGTCATCTCCATTCCCCCTTGGCAAGCTGGCCGGAAAGAACTTGTACGTCCACTTCTGCAAAGGCCTCGATCAAGGACAGGGCACGCGCTGCCGACCTTTCGCCCTTTGCGGTCGCGCGCGCCCTCCGCGGCAGTCCGCGGGTGAGGGAAGATCCCGGCACCCGAAACGCGAGGACCCTTAGTGTGCCCGGTGGCCCGCACGGCAATCCCAAACGGCATTGCCGCGGTTCCCGCTGTGGGACCCGGCGCACCCCGGGAAGAGATTGTTTCCCACGCCCTTGCTAAGCTGCGGGTGAGGGCAGAAAGGAGCCAAGAACAATGAGCAAACGGAAACTTCGGTTTGGCATGTTGGGAGTAGGTCGAATTGGAAAGATCCACATCGAAAATTTGGTGAACCGGATCACGGGGGCCGAGGTTGTGGCTTTGTCTGATGTCGTTCCCGAAGAACTTGCCGCGGTAGCAACGAAGTTCGGTATTTCGAAGGCGTTCCCCGACTATCGGCAAGTGTTGGATCTGCAAGACGTGGATGCTGTTGCCGTATGTACCCCGACAAGCACCCACGCCCAGATGGTCCTGGATGCTGCCGCACGGGGCAAGCATATCTTCTGCGAAAAGCCAACCGAGATGTCTATCGAGAGAATCGTGGCGATCAACGAAGCCGTGGAGAAGGCCGGAGTCAGCCTGATGCTGGGCTTCAACCGGCGCTTCGATCCGAACTTTCTGAAGGTGCATGAAACCATTAAATCCGGCAAGATTGGCGTGCCTCATATCCTGAGAATCACCAGCCGCGATCCGGCCCCGCCTCCCGAGAACTACATTCGGGCTTCGGGGGGGATTTTCCTGGATATGACCATCCACGATTTCGATATGGCCCGCTACCTTATGGGTACTGAAGTACTCGAAGTGTTCGCCAAGGCCGAGGTCCTGGTCGATCCCGTGTTCCGGAAGGCCGGCGATTGGGACACAGCGGTGGTGACACTGGTGTTCGAAAGCGGCGCCTTGGGCACAATCGACAATAGCCGCAAGGCTGTGTACGGCTACGATCAGCGCGTCGAGGCGTTCGGCTCCGAGGGCATGGTCACGGTGAAGAACAACACCCCGGACAATCACATCTATTTAGACCGCTCCGGTATGCATTCTTCTTTGCCGTTGAATTTCTTCATGGAGCGGTACGCCGATTCGTACCGGAACGAGCTGCAGGCTTTTGTCCAATCCATTATGAACAACAAGCCGGTCCCGGTGAGCGGCCACGACGGTCTCATGGCCGCGGTGATAGGCCTGGCGGCCGGAGTGTCGGCCCGGGAAAACCGGCCGGTACGTTTGACGGAAATCCACGAAAGGGGGTCTGTACCATGGAAAGCCGCCTGAGCCTCGGCCTTATTGGCCTGGGGAGGATTGGCCGCGTTTACGGGGCCTACCTGGTTAATCGCGTCCCGAACGCCCGGCTCGTAGCGGTTGCCGACAGGAAGCCGGGTCTTGCGGAGTCATTTGCCCGGGAATACGGAATTCCCAAGTGGTACCAGAGCCACCAGGACCTCTTGAGCGACAACGCCGTCGATGCCGTGGCCATCGTCACTCCCACCAGCACACATCGGGAAGTAGTCATCCACGCTGCCGGAGCGGGCAAGGCCATTTTCTGCGAAAAGCCGATCTCCAACTCGCTTGCAGAAGCCGCAGAAGTGCTGCGGGTTGTGGAATCCTCGCGTGCCTTTCTCCAGATGGGATTTCAAAGGCGCTTTGATGCCGGGTATGTTGCCGCGAAGAAGAAGATTGAGGAAGGAGTGATCGGTAACCCCGTGCTCCTGCTCTCGACTTCTCGGGATCCCTTCCCGCCGCCTCTGGAGTTCTGTGACCCCCGAGTCAGCGGGGGATTGATTGTGGACATGGGCATTCACGATTTCGATGTGGCGCGGATGTACATGGGTGAGGTCAAGACTGTTCATGCCGTGGGGGGTGCGCTCGCCTATGCGGAAATGAAATCGGTGGGCGACATCGATAATGCGATCATCAACATGGTTTTCGAAAGCGCCGCAATTGGCGCCGTACACCTGAGTCGCAACGCCGTATTTGGCTATGACATTCGCGCTGAGATCTGGGGCACGAAAGGGTCCCTGCTGGTCGGTTATTACCGGCAGACGCCGATCCTGGTCATGACCCGCGAGGGGATCACTCACGACGCCGTCCCGTACTTCATGGAGCGATTCGAGAGCGCCTACCTCACCCAAATCCAGGATTTCGTCGACAACGTGCTGCAAGGCCGGCAGCCGTCCATTACCGGAGCGGATGCGGTTGCCGCTTTGCGGATCAGCATTGCAGCAACCGCCTCTCAGCACGAGAAGCGACCCATCGAAGTAAGAAATGTTGAGGTGAAGGGTGGACAACCGATCACCGCAAGGTAAAGCCGGCGGGGTCCAGCAGCCAGAAACGCGCACCCGCTCGATCGCGGCGGCGATTCTGCATTGGTTCGCCAGCGGACAAAATAAACCGCTGCTTGGCGACGCGAAACTGATCGACCGTCTGTACCGGCGGAACCGCCTAGCGGTGATGTTGTCCATCACAGTCGGTTATGGAATCGCCTATACCTGCCGGCTGGGCTTGTCGGTCGTTAAGAAACCTCTGATCGATGGTGGTATCTACTCGGCAGAACAACTCGGCGTGATCGGCTCGGGGATCTTTTACGCTTACGCCTTCGGCAGATTCTTCAATGGCTTTCTTGCAGACCACGCCAACATTAGAAGATTTTGGACCACCGGCGTGCTCCTCTCGGCATTGATCAACATCCTCATGGGTTGGTGGACTCAGCTATGGGTGTGGGTCCTCCTGTGGGCGCTCAACGGCTGGTTTCAAGGATTTGGAGCTCCATCGGGCGTGGTGTCGTTATCCCAGTGGTTCAGCAATCGGGAACGAGGAAGGTACTACGGGCTCTGGAGTACGGCCCATCCCCTAGGTGAAGGGCTGACATTCGTCGGCTCGGCCGCACTGGTGACCTATTTTGGTTGGCGTGGTGGCTTTATGGGGCCGGGAATCATCTGTGTGGTGCTGGCCTTCGTGCTCTATGCGTTCATGCAGGACCGTCCCCAGACTCTGGGGTTGCCCTCCGTCGCAGAAAGGTATAATGACTACGGAGCCATGACCGCATCCGGTGCCGGGGAAACGACTTGGCAGGCGCAGCTACACATTCTTAAATTGCCTTCGGTTTGGGTGCTGGCCTTTGCCTGTGGCACCATGACCATGACGCGGTACGGCATCAACAGTTGGGGCATGCTTTATCTGCAGGAGACGAAGGGGTATTCCGATCTTCAGGCGGGCGGTCTACTGGGGCTGAATCGACTCGCAGGGCTGGCGGGTTGCGCCGCCTACGGCTTCATCTCCGACAAGCTGTTCAACGCCAGACGGCCGCCCGTGAATCTTCTCTGTGGCTTGCTGGAAATCCTGGCTCTGCTGATCTTTTTTTACACCGCGCCCGGACATCCGTTTCTATTGACTCTGGCTTTTGTGGTGTATGGCTTTTCCATCAGCGGCCTCATAACTTCCCTGGGCGGATTGTTTGCTGTGGATGTCTCACCCAAGAAGGCGGCCGGTGCGGCTATCGGCTTCATTGGTGTTTTCAGCTACTTTGGTGCAGCCATTGAGGAACGAATCAGCGGCTCCTTGATTGAACACGGAACGACTTTCATAAACGGGGTACGGCAATACGATTTTCACCAGGCAATTGCTTTCTGGCTGGGAACGTCCATTGTTTCACTGGTTCTGGCCACATCATTGTGGCGTGTCAACGCAACGGATTAGCAAAATGCAGGAATCAGCCTACGACCTAGTCTTTATAGGCAATTACACCAAGGATACAATTGTTTCCGCAGCGGGCACGCGGATGGTGGACGGGGGCGGGTTCAATTATGGCGCCCATGTCGCAGCCGCCATGGGCCTAAAGACGGCCGCGGTGACCCGGTTGTCCAGGGAAGACAGCCACGTCGTGGACGCCCTCGTTCGACTGGGCGTTACGGTTTTTCCAACCTATACTCCCCACTCGACTCATTTGCGGCTGCACTACCCGACCCCCAATGTGGATGAGCGTATTGTGACGGTGGCCCATACTGCCGGGTCGTTCACGCCCGAACAAGTCAAAGATCTCCACGCAAGCGCATTCCTCATCAACGCCTCATTCCGGGGAGAGGTAGGTCTGGATGTTATCCTTAACCTGAAAGAGAAGAATGCCCTGGTTGCCGCCGACGTCCAGGGATTCGTCCGGGTCATAGCGCCAGACGGAACGCTCGTCCCTGAGACCTGGTCGGAAAGGGACCAGGTCCTTTCTCAGTTCGACGTCTTGAAGGCGGATGCGGTAGAGGCCGAAATGCTCACCGACCAATCCGATATGAAAGTCGCGGCCCAGGCCGCAGCAGCTTGGGGACCCAAAGAGATTGTACTCACGCACAGGCATGGGATGCTGGTATTTGCGGGGGGCCAGTTTTACGAGGCGCCCTTCTGCCCGCAGAGGTTGGTCGGGCGATCCGGCCGGGGCGATACCTGTATCGCTTCTTATATGGCCAAGCGTCTGGCCGCCACTCCCCGGGAAGCCACCGTCTGGGCGGCAGCGGTCACGAGTCTGAAGCTGGAAGCAGAAGGTCCCTTCAAAAGAAAGCTCGCAGATGTGGAAAAATTGATCAGTGCAATGTACACCCCCCCGACATCTCACGGTTCGTGATGCGTCAGGTGCGCTTTGCAGCTTCCCCATGAGGTGGGTGACACTGCAAAGTGCTCAAAAAGAATTACTTCCTTTCTAAAAGGCACCAAGAAGTCAGGGCCTACCGGCTCAGTCATCAATGGCCGTGGAGGCTGGAGATTTTTCAGATGGAGCCTTTCGAGGTCGAGCGGGGGAGACAAACGCTCGATGCGGTAGGCGCCTCGCTGATCGGCCCGGCGGCTGATTTGAACAATAGGGCCCAGTGCCCACCACGAAGAGGAAACGCTTGTGAGGGGTCTCCACCTTCGCCACTGCGGGCTTAGGCGGGTCATAATAGTGCTTCAGAGAAATCAATTATTATCATGATGATATGATCTTGGCGAAGCTCAAAGGATTGAAAACGTGCATGTTGCGCCCGCATTCAATGGTCCTGGCGTGCATCTGAACATGAATACAGATAGAGTAATGCGACAGGCATACCCGGACGGGGTGATACGCTATAGCGCGGGGCATGCCGTTGAGCCAATGTTGCTGGTTCAACTCAGCCCTCTGCACACGGCTTCTTCCTTAATCTTCCAGAACGTTAACCTCGCGGATCTCTCCGGTGCCGGTGGGCACTCGTAGGGTCTTAATTTCGGACGGTCGGAAGCTGCCGGACCATCGACGGTGTACCAAACCAAGATCGAGTGTCGCTTGCGTTGGAAGTCCCGCTGTCTCGTAGCAGCGCACAATGAGGTCCCCTCCCTGCTCCGCTATCTTTACCACCGAGACCACAATGTTGGGAGCATCGACCGACAAGAATGACGCCGAGCCGGGCCGCTGACCGCGATGGATGCCCTGGTAAATGACCGGTACCGGCGTCGTAAATTCCTCTGCCAGCCTGACGACGCCAGCATCTTGCCAGGTGCCGGGGTGCGGTACCAGGAGCATCCGAAATTCCTGCAGGCCTTGGTCCTGCCATATATAGACACCGTCAGGTACCAAACCATCGGGAATGTGCTGAGCGTACGCGGCGCCGCGCGCCGCTGAAATCCGCAGGTCACTCCCGCGGATGCTGTACCCGTACTTGGCGTCGTTTATAACGGTGAAGCCGTATTCGCGCCCACCGCCTTTCCCTGTCACATCGAGCCAGCGTTGGCCGGGGACTTCTCTCCCGTCGCTCGGTCGCACGATGTGGCCGTACGGGACTTCGCAGGTTGGTACCGGATCCTCGATATAGACGGGGAAGGAGAACTTCAGCATCTTGAGGTGTTCATGCCAATCGAGGGCCACACGGGCTTCCAGGTTCCTGCTGCCGGCGTAGAGCACCCAGTCAATCTCCAGTGACGATTGCCCATAGGTGGACGTCACTCGTACTCTTCCCCTCAATGGGCCTTCCTCCCGGACTCTGTAGCTGGATTTCGCAAATGCACCGATCTCCTTCGAGTACTCACGAACGTTATGGCTCCAGGTATCATCGGGATCGTCAAGCACCACGGCCCGGGCGCCGTGCGTCCCAGGGACGAATACCTGCTGTCCCGAATCCTTGTCAAAGAGAACGATGCCGTCGTCGCCAAAGACCACCTGCAGGTGTTCGTTTTCCAGTTTCCGATTGCCGACCCGGATCCGGGTGGACGGATTGGCGGCCCCCTGAACCAGCCGCACACGAAATTGCCTGTAGCCAAAAGCAGGAAGTGGCGCCCGAAACGCGAGCCTCTGACGCGCGTGGACGGTGGTTGCTTGGACCCATTGGTGTTCGAAACTGGCGCCCGTCTCATCTTCAAGGACCGAACGGTTCTCAGCCATGTCCGGTTTGTCGTCCAGCGGATCCAGGTCGTATTCGGTGTCTAGCACCGCATTCCAGGCATGCGGATTGAACACGACCAGATAATCAGAATTCGGATCTTCCGCCGGAATCTGCCATGCGATCTTCTGAGCAGACCTGTAGATTGCTTGGTTCGCAACCTCCATGGCGTAACCATATCCTTGGCGCGCAGTCACCCAGTAGTGCTCCGGCAACGACGTACCCGCCAAGCTGTCGTGGAATTGCAGGAACAAGACTTTCTTCCAGGCTGAAGCGAGATCGTCCTTGGGGTAGGAGAAACTGGCCAGCAGGGAGCCCAACGACGCCAGCTTTTCTCCCGTCGTCAGTAGTATCTCCGCCATTCGGTTGTTTTTTTTCATCTCCGATTCCGCTGTGTAACAACCCACTGCATGCATTTGAAGGTCGTCCTGGATTACAGGCAAATTAAGCCGCTCCCCCTTGCGGATCTCGGCAAAATACAGGTCTGGCGTGCTGAAGAGTATCGCCGGCGCACCCACCTCGTTTCTGATTTCGAGAATCGACCGGATGTTCTCCCGCGATGGACCGCCTCCATGGTCGCCCATCCCATAGAAAGCCATTAGTTCATGAACGGGTTCATGGAAGTTGGCGATAATCGCTTTCAGGCGCTTGTCGGCTCGCTCCTCGTCGTGGTAGGAGATAGGAATACGGTAGGTGAGGACAGCGCTTTCGTCCGGGCCCCGCCACCAGAAAAGATCAGCGGGTAGTGTCTTTTCGTGTGGTTGCGGGCGCATGAACACGTAGTTTTCCATACCCTGCAGTCTGAGGATCTGCGGCAGGGTTCCGGCATGACCGAAGGAGTCCGGGTTGAAGGCGACCTTGGCAGTGCGCCCGAAGAGCTTCCGGAAGAGTAACTGCCCATACAGGCCCTGCCGCACCAGGGCCTCACCACTCGGCAGGTTGATGTCGGGCTCGACCCACCAGCCCCCTACGATATCCCAACGACCTTCATCCACTCGGTGTCGAATCTCCTCCAGCATCTGGGGGTCGTTCTCAGCCACCCATTCGTAAAATTGTGCAGAGCTTGCCGTGAACCGGACCTCGGGGGTCTCTACCATGCGGTCGAGAGCCGAGCGGAAAGTGCTGTGCACAACCGACATGCCCTCAGGCCATGGCCAGAGCCACACCGGATCGATATGGGCGTTCCCAATCATGTGGAAACGAAAACGGCCAGCATCTGGAGCCCATGGCCCGGCTGCCTGGTCAGAAAGCGTGAAGGAAGGAAGCGGGAAAAACGCAAGGCCCAAGACTCGAAGCATCTCGCGACGATCCATATTCCTCATGGCAGTACCCCCTGGAGCATAGATAAGCTGACTGCCTCAACCGGAGCTTAGCAGCGCACGCCTTCCTCATCCAGATTGACGAAGCGATAGCTGCCTGCCGATTGGTGACTGTGCTCTGAACAACGTTCGTTTTAGCCTCGGTCAGAATCGCGCGGGTCTGTGGGACCATGCCCCGGAAGTGTCACGCACAATCCCCGAAAGACCTGCGAAAGCAGACTGGGTGCTTAGACGCATGCTAATAAGGTGGCGCGGGACAGCATGGCCTGGCATGCATGGACGATTTTCACGCAGATCTTTTGAGCCGAAGGCCTCCATGAAAATTAGTATGCCCTTAGGCAACCCGAGACTCGACGCAAAACAAGTAGAGAAACCAAGATTTTCAGCAGACTGCTAAGACAGGAGCTAAGCTGCTCCCCCTGCCTGCATTGCGATCGGCGATAAGAGATTCGCCGACGTGGGCGATGAAGGGTTGGGTAAGCGAAGGCCCGACTCCGCCCGACAAAGCCCTTGGCCACCATCCGGGCTCGGCATTCGAATGTGCCGAAATTTCGGAGATTCAAAAGGGCCATAAGATTCCATCAATCGCGTCGGGCTGAAAGCCCGTTAGGGGGGAAGCCCGTTCCCCCCTCCTCGGGCGGTTTTATCAAAACGTTACGAACGTTTTTACCGTGGCCCACCGTCCCTGTCAAGTCTTTTCTAGAGATCTCTGGAACTCGCCTGAAGAGGTCTAAAAGGCATTTTAGGCTCATCCCATGCTGGAATCCAAGAAATCTTCGGCGGAGGTCACACCTGACAAGAAACAGTTGACAGGTAGGCGCTAGGCATTGTAAGAGTATCTTCTCGAAACGCTTCTATTATGGTGATAATTCGTCAAATTGCGTGTGAGCTGGGCGTCTCCCTTTCCACGGTGTCAGCCGTCGTCAACAACAAGGGCATCGTCGGTCGCAAATTAACCGACAGGGTGCATTGGGCAATCGAAGCCATGGGCTTCCATCCCCATGCGGGAGCGCCGGGTCTGCGGAACGGTTGCACCCATATTATCGGAATGGAAACCGTGTAGACTCTCTCACGTGGATTGGTACAAAATCTCGGTCAGGTCATTCGATGGCAAAGAGTAGCGAACCCACGGAAGTATCAATAGGTCAAGGGAGTTGCGTAACGGGCGCGGGCTCTAAGTCTGACGGGGGTGCAAACTGGGAGAAGGTACTGGTCCCATTCTCTTTCGCTCTCCGATAGTTAAAGCTTTCACTCTGGGAACATCAGAACTTTTAACGCCTGCTTCGCCATGCACAAATCAAAAGCTGTGCGCCACTCCGAGATGGGAAGCTTAGCTGAAACGAGGTCGCCCAGCCGTACGAGGCCTTGAGCGTAGATCTTCATCATGCAGCTCCAGGTTTGAGCGGTGTAGCAGACCGAGCCGGTGAGGTGCAGTTGTTTGCAAAAGACTTGGTCAATCGGGAACTGGATTTCGCGACCGCAAATCCCCACCTGGGTGTAACGTCCCAGCGGCCGCAGCGATTCCAGACACCCACGCACCGAGCCCTCGTGGCCCGCGCATTCGAAAGCCACGTCCACTCCAAGCCCATCGGTTTGTTCTCGGACCACATCGCGCAGATTCCGTTCGCCGACATTAACAACGGCGGCGGCACCGAAGCGGCGCGCAGCATCCAGGCGAGCGCCATCTCCACGCGCCCCGGCCACGATGGTCCTGACCCCTTCTGCCACGAGTAATTTCAGGCACAGGAGTCCCATTGGCCCGGGGCCGGAGATCAGAGCCGTGTCACCAATCCGCACCTGTGTTACTTCGGTCACCGCCTGAATGGCGGCTGCGAAGGGTTCGCTGAGCGCCGCCTCTTCCAGAGGAAGTCCATCGGGAACACGATAGAGTTGGTCGGGACGCATGACAACGTAACGCGCAAAGCCGCCATCTACGCCATGTCCCATCCCTCGCCGGTTCGAGCAAAAAATGAAATGCCCCGAGAGGCAATACGGGCACCGGCCGCAAGTAACTGCCGTGGCGCCCAATCCCGCTATCTTATCGCCTACCTTAACGCCGTTCACTTGGCGGCCCACTTCCACGACCGTGCCGGCAAACTCATGTCCTAGAATCACAGGGGGGTAGTTGCGGAACGTATCATGCAGCACGTGGATATCGGTTCCGCACACCCCGCAATACGCAATCTCCACCTTTACCAAGTTTTCCCCGCACGAAGGCTCCTGAACATCAAGGTTGTCGACGTTGCCATCTCCGGGAGCATGTTTTACAAGGGCTTTCATACGTTGCGCAATCCTCCTGGTTTCCTAAGGCCTTTGGCAAATCGCAACTTCGTTTTCGGCATACTTGGCGCGCCATGACGCAGACCAGCTCGTCAGTAGTTGTTCAATCCTTTCAAACCTGCGGCCCAGACATGGAACCACCTCAGACACCGCGAAAGAGGCCGGATTCCCTGAATAGCTCGCCGTTGAACTTGACCATAGTAATTGACGAGCACTATAAAGCCGGAAGGGCTTGCTCGCAAGGGAACAATTGCCGGGAACAATTGCCGGGACAAGCGGGGACCCGACGAAGCGTTCTCCCTATTCGGCGGGAACGGCGGGCTGGTGAGCGAGACCCCGCTGTGAGACTCCGCTGTTCCAAAAGGCGCGACGGGGTGTAGACTCACACTTTTGCGGGCTTCCACAAGAGGAGTCCTGGGTTAGATCCATGCCCAAGCTAATATCCTTATACTTGATCGACGACGCACCGGACGGCAGAGTATCCTGGGAGATCCACAACTGGACCGGAAAGGCATATAGGATTCCACGAAATCTCTTGAGGGAGTCTGCCGATCAGCCAGATCTTTACAAGGCTGGCGTCTACTTTCTCTTCGGCCGCGATGAAAATGACCCGGAGACTAGCTTTGCCCACATCGGAAAGGTTGATGAGGTTTGGAAACGGGTCTTCCAGCATCAAGACAAAGACTTCTGGACCGAAGCCGTCGTTTTCATCAGTAAAGGCGAGAATCTGAACAAGGCACAGGTAGCGTTCTTGGTGTCCATGATCTACGATGCCGCATCGGCCACCAAGCGTTGCCGGCTGGCAAACTCCAACATCCCGCGTTGTCCTGCCTTAGCCAGGGCTGAGCAGGCGGAAATGTTGAAGTTTCTGAAAAACCTCAAGTTTCTTGTCGGCGCCATGGGCTACAAGATATTTGAGCCCTTGCGGAGGCGTTCTTCGAAAAGCTCCAAGGCATACCACATCGCGCCGGCACGAGGCGTAAAGGCCCAGGCATTGATCACCAATGAGGGCGTCGTGGTCACGGAGGGTTCAGAAATTGCAACTTCCTCCGTTGTCACTTTAGCGCCAGCAACGGTTGTCCTGTGTGCAAGGTTGATTAAAGACGGGGTGATTGTTCGCGATGGCAAGAAACTGAAGTTTGCCAAAAGTTATCTCTTTTCAACCCTATCGACGGCGACTGCCTTGGTGATGGGCTGTCCCGCGAATGGGCGAATTGAATGGAAAGATAGCAAGGGACACACTCTTAGAGAGAATGAGGAAGACTGACTTCGTGAGGCGCCGTTGGCCATCTCTTGCGAGGCGACCTATCGCAAAAAAGGTCGTGCTGCCTCCATGGATTCATCTCGTGAGTTGACCGATGGCGAACCAACAGGACCACGCCACCTAATCGGACAGATTACCGGCCTGCTTCGGGGACCCTGTTGCCCTCCGCAATACGAGCACGTAATGCTTCCCCTGACGGTGCTGCGCCGATTCGGCTGTGTCCCTGCCCCAACCAAGTCGAAGGTGATTGCCGAACATGAGAAGCGAAAAAGTGGCAAGGTCAGTGGCGCCGCTCTCGATAGATTGCTGAATAATGCAGATGGACAGCGGTTCCACAATCATTCCCCGCTGACTTTCGAGAAGTTCAATGGCGGCCCGGACAACAGCGAGAAGCACCTCGTCTTTCCAGGGGACCAAAACGGAAATCCTGGTTTAGATCAAGGGCCTAAACCTACGTCGGTACGAGGTCCATCCCGACTGGAACCACACCCTGCCGCCCAGCGCCCTTCACCAAGCTGGGTTTGAATATTGTTTTTTAGCAGCCCCGAGGGAGATGACACTATGAAATACCGCTTATTCATTCCCCTTGCATTGATACTGCTCCCCCTGTCTTGCTTCGCCACAGGGTACCGCTATGAAATTCGCGACGGAGGGTTCTGGGTCCACAATGGGGCGGCGTACTTCAACCGCCCATTGTTCGGCACGCACGAACCTTCTATGCTTCTCAGTGGAGACCGGCCGGCATTTGCTTATATTGATCCCACCAGCGCTGGCAAGTTCGGGACACTCTACATCGGCCTGATCGCGCAGCGTGGAGGCAAGTGGCTGGATCATTTCACGGGGACCGACAGTTTCTACGAACCGGGGCTGACTCGCCACGTGGTGATGGATCCGGACGTCATGACTGGCTCGCTGGAAGTCACGGCCGTTCCGCTGTCCTCTGGCGAAGGTTTCACCATAGGGCTGCGATGGATCAAGCCACCGGTGGAAAGAGTTCGTTTGGTGTGGGCTTTTGGGGCGGCTTCAGGGTATACCGCAAACTACAATTTCCTGATCGACAAGATGAAGCTCTCTGCGGATGATGCCGCGGGGAACATCATCCACATCTGGGGTAACCGCTTTTCGCTGAAATCCCCCTTCCCAAAGGGCAGGAACATCTGGGGCACTTGCGACTTGCCGGGTCAGTTGGCGTTGAAGGATACCATGGAAGTCATTCATGGCCCCGCAGAGGCCCTGCGCGCCGCGCCGTCCAAAACGCCAGTGGTTGTTTTTTCGGGCGACTGGTCCCGCGCACAGAGTCCCGTGCATTTGCTCTTTACCTTGGCGGGGGCTGAGACCTTGGAGGAAATCGCCGCCAATCCTGCCCAGACATTTGAGCAATCCCTCCGGTTTTACCGGACGCTGGCGGAGCGTGTTCAGGTGAAGACCCCGGATCCGTACTTCGACCTGGGCGTAAAAGCGATGGTGATTGCCAACGACGGTGTGTGGCAGCCGCCCTCATTTCTTCACGGCGCATTGAGCTGGATGCAGCACTACCTGGGATGGCGTGGCTGGTACGGATCAGAAGCCCTCGGGTGGCATGACCGCGTCCGCACCAGCATCCTCGCTTTCGCCGCCCTCCAGATTCAATCGGGCGACAATCGCGGGGCGATCCCCCACATGCTGGAAACACCGGATTCCGTTTTTTACAATATGGACGAAGTTTATCTGGACCACATCTATTACCACTATCGATGGACGGGAGACCGGGAACTTCTGGCTTCGCTGCTCCCCATGATTGAGGGCATTCTCTCCTGGGAAAAACGCAGGTTGGATCCGGACGACGATGCACTGTACGAAAACTGCTTGAATACCTGGGTCAGCGACTCGCATTGGTACAGTGGCGGCGATTCCACGCAGGCATCCGCATATATGTATCGGGGCTATCAGCTTGCTGCCGAGGCGGCCGAGGCGGCAGGAAAGGATCCAACCCCCTTTCGGAAGGAAGCCAAACGCATTCGCGCAGCAATGAACAGCAGGCTTTGGCTCTCTTCAGAGGGTCACTACGCGGAGTTTATCGACCGCATTGGCCTGAAGAGAATTCATCCCGAGCCGGAGCTGCCGACAATCTACCACCCCATTGACTTTGGCATAACGGACCCGTTCCAAGCCTGCCAAATGTTGCGTTTCACGGAGACGAATCTTCGCAATGAAACGGGCATCCCTCATGGTGGACGGCTGGTGTGGAGCTCGAATTGGGCGCCCAATCTCAATGAGCACTATACCCACAGCACCTACGATCTAATCTATGCAGAGAATCTGAACCTCGCGATCGCCTATTACCGGGCAGGCCAGTTCGACAAGGCATACGAACTGGTAAAAGGTGTTTATGCCTCCATGTACCAGGGTGGGATCCCCGGTGGCCTTTCCTGCCATGCGTACGCGAATGGTCAACAGCGAGCTAATGAAGAGTTCGCCGATGCCATCAGCATGTTCGCGCGAACAGCCGTCGAAGGAGTGTTTGGCATCCTGCCGGAAATGCCGCACGGGATTATTAATATTTCGCCGGGTTTTCCCAAGAATTGGAACGACGCGTCCATTTCCACACCCGATCTGAGCTACCGCTTTCACAAATCAGACTCAGGAATTACCCTGGAAACGAAAACCGCACAGCCGTTGCGCATTCACTATCGCGTGCCGATCTTTGATGCAAGCCTGGCGGCAGCGTCAATTAATGGGTCGCCCGTGGATGTGCATGTTGAACCCGGCATTGGCGGAGCGTTTGTGGACGTCACGGGGCCGTCCGCCACGGAAAGCGTTTTGAACCTGAAGTTGGGACCCCGCAAAACGTCTCTCGATTTCAGGCCGGTTGTCATAACGGGCGAGCGCCTGGTGATTCACGATCCCAGCACGCAGTTGCAAGAGTTCAAAGATCCACAGACTGTTCTCGAACAAGCCAAATTAACCGGCCAATCGTTCTCCGGAACCATCAAAGACAGTTTGGGATCGCACACCCTCTTTGTCCGCGTTGGAAACTCAGTCAATTCTACCTGGGCGCCCGTGGATTTAGAGGTTCGCCGTCCTGTGGAACTCCTGAACGTGCGGCCAGATCTCAGCTCCGGGAGATGCATCTTTTCCCTCCGCAACAATACTGGACTAACAATGAAAGGAGAGGCCAAAACTCTTTGGGCAGGCAGGACAACAACGTTGAACATCAACCTCCCTTCGGGTGCGGAACAGAAGTTCACGGCCGAAGGCGATGTAGCGAGTCTATTGCCCGGGAATAACCTCCTGAAAATCGTCGGCTTGCCGGGGGCACACGAAGTCACCAGCAATGTGCCCTATTGGCCCCAGACCTCACCGGTGGCCGCGGAGATGAATTGGAAACTCTTGCCGTTGGAGGGGTTTTACAATGACAGCCTCGCCACCGTCCTGTCCGGCCCGTTCTGGACCACGGGCACAGATTATCCTTACCCCGTGTGCCGCGATTATATGCTCGCCCATCTGGTGGGGGAGCGCAGTGGGCGGCCCAATGACAACCTCTTACGGGCCCGCGTCAATAAACAGGGAGTGTTTGTGGCAGACGATGGAATTCCGTTTGCCCAGCGCAAAGAGGGAAACAATGTTGTGGCGTTGTCGCGCTGGCGCGAATTTCCAGATCATGTTGCTGTTCCCGTGGGAGACGTGGCCCGCAGAATCTACCTTCTGATCAGCGGTGTCACGTTTCCGATGCAGAGTCAAATTGCCAATCTGCACGTTGTCGTCAACTACGCCGACGGCGGAAAGAGTGAAATCGATTTGGTGAATCCGCAAAATTTCGATTCCGGCTGGGCGGGATTCTTTGGAGGAAATTATCATTACGCTGCGAACGGCATGCAGGTGATCGACGCCTTACCACGGGATGAGACAGCGATGGTATCCAGACAGGTGGCGGTTGCGCCCCCTGAAACTATCCTCGGCCAGATCGGAGTCCCTGAGGTGCTGAACATCTCACAATGGGCCGCCCCGACCCATGCCGATATCGTCGACGTGGGCTGCGACTCATCCCGCAAGATTCAAAACATCGAAGTGACGGTGCTCTCGAACGAAATCGTAGTGGCGTTGCACGGCATCACGCTATTGAAGTAGCAGCAAGGGAAGAGTATTGCTCTCAAGTGGAGTGCGCAGTCCATTCCTAGATTGGATGCGGGGAGTCGTACCGAGCCGTGGTGCGCGTGGACCCCGAAGCACTTAATCAGAAGCAATTTTGGTCCAGCGGAAACCTGCCTCGCGCGCGGGCATTGCGGGGCCAAGGGAACGGTCTTTCATTTGAGGTTTTGGACGCTGTGGCATTCGATGGCACTTTCCAGAACTCAACCCCGCACGAGCGGTAGGCGGGCATCCGGCTGCTTCCAGGTTGAGCGTACCCAGACACGTTCCGGGTCTTCAACGACCGCCATGGTTCGGGAAGTACCGGCCAGGAAGTTCAGATAATAGACGTTGTATCCGGGGCCGGCCACTACAGGATGGTACCCGTCCCGGACGAGCACAGCATCTCCATCTCGAACCTTTAGCGTTAGATCTCGAGAGGTGCGAGGATTATATAGGTTTTGAAAGGCGAAGCCTTCCGGATGGTCAATCCTGTAATAGTAAATCTCGTCCAGGGCAACCTCCTGCGGGGGATTGTGGACATCGTGCTTGTGGGGAGGGTAGCTCGACCAGTTTCCACCCGGAGTGTAGACCTCCACTGCAATCAAGCGGTCGGCCGGAAATTCTGGCCGGACGATGTCAACGATTTGGCGTGAAGTGTTCTCACCTCCCCGCAGACCGCTAACAACGTCTCGAGGGGTGATGAGCTTGGGCTCAAAACGGGCGATGGAGGGAACCCTGCACTCGGCCACCTCACAAATGGTTTGGGCCTTGAGAATGACGTGACTCGTAGAAGGAAGATAAAGAGCATAAGGGAAACCATCAAAAACGTTCTTTCGCTGTCCAATACTTACTTCACCTGCGCCCCAGTTTGCCAGGCATTGCCCCCCTAGTAGGACCAGAATTACTTCTTCGTTTTTGGTTTCAAACTCCCAGGCCGTCCCGGGGATCAATCGCCTCACAAAGAAGCTCATCCACGCCCAACCCGCATCCTCGCGCGGGAGCCGGAGCAGTTCACCGGGCAGATCTGCAGAAAGGTTTTGTGAGTGGACAAGGTTATCGTGTGGGTTCATGCCAAGCTCCGCATTGAAAGGTGGCCATTGAGATCATGGGATGGCATTGTTCTTTGTTTGCCGCTGACAGCGCACAAGCTGCTTCTTAAAGTGCGAATTCCGGTTTCGAGACGACGCCTGCCACGCACGACCTCAAGCCGGGCACCTTGTGCGGCCAACAACTCACGATCCCGGTCGGCCAGCGACCAGGCTCGTGCCGAAAATCTTCTAACCGGTTAGAATTAGATACAGGAAACCCGTTCGGTTGTCAACAACTTCTCTTGGCACGTCTACACATCTGTGGATGCGACCCGCCATTGGCCAACGGTTCGGCGGTCAATTGCAGGATTGGCGTCTCCGACGCGGAATTACATAGAGAGATATCATGCGCTTTCGGCTCCAACCACCGGCTGGTCCTTAGCGATCAAGACCGCGGAAGGCGTCACATGACTGGCGGAGGTCCGAGCGGCTGGGAATCGCTCATGGGTGGAAGACTCGAACAAGCTTCGCTATCACTACTCAGAATTCACGCCAGAGACATAGCCCTCCGAGCGCGATTTTTCCATGTGGAGCCGGAAGCCACAGGAGTCGCGAACCCGTAACTCGGGCATCAACTTTCTCACCACACCCTCTCGGCGCGGGGCCACGATCTTCTCCAGCAGCAATTCCGCCGCTTCGAAGCCTATCTGGTATTTGGGAAGTTCCACGGTGGTTAGGCGGGGGCGAAACAAGGCAAGCCACGGGTAATCATCGAAGCTCACAAGTCCAAAATCCTCCGGGCATCGAAATCCCATTTCATCAGCCGCCTTGAGGAACCCCACCGTTATGAGATAGTTGGCAACGTAAACCCCATCCGGCCGTCGCGAAAGCAGCGCATGCCCGCCCCGGTAACCTGACTCAATCCGGTAGTCTCCTTCCATTACCAGTTCCGGTTCGTACGCGAACCCTTTCACCTTCAGCGCATCTCGAAACCCCCGCCAGCGGGCTTTTCCATTGCTAGAAGCTATTTCAAAACCCTCCGTAAGACGATCATGAGGCAGGCGATATGAACGAACGCCTGGTAGATGGTGAGCGAGCGGTCATAGCGCACGACCAGTCGCCGGAAGTTGCCCAGCCACG
>Ga0187874_10001238_pt1 | contig 24536 bp, 20 predicted proteins | sample June2016WEW_16_1_3_FD_132993 | JGI IMG/M metagenome (GOLD analysis project Ga0187874, IMG submission 132993) | Peatland microbial communities from SPRUCE experiment site at the Marcell Experimental Forest, Minnesota, USA - June2016WEW_16_150 | ecosystem: Environmental > Terrestrial > Soil >... | reverse complement strand
TGCAAGCGGCGACCAGGGACGTTTCACGGGGCGGTCGCGGCCTCTTGATGGTAAGCCCGGCCGGATTTATACAATTCCAACAACTGTTCATTTCTTGCTGCAACCTCCGTTTGTCCTTGCACCAAGGCCAGCGCACGGGCTTTCTGGGCGTTGGCGACCGCATCGTCGAAACGTCCGGCCTCGGCATAAGCGGCAGCCAAAATTCCGATTGCAACGGGGTCTTTGTAATGACTTAGTTGACAGGCCTGTTCGGCCAGGCGCACCGCCTCCTTGCCGTTGCGCAAACTGGAGTCGGGAGCTGAGGCCCGCAACCAGGCAAGACTGTTCAGGGCGACGAATGAATTGGTTTCCAGTTCGAGAGCCCGTTGGTAATCATTGATGGCGGTTGACTCCTGCCCCTTTTCCTCAGAAAGCACGCCCAGTCTCAATTCAGCCTGGGCATACTCTGCACGCAACAACTGACACTCAGTCGCCAGATCGCTGACGTCCCCTTTGTAATCGGGTTTGTGCTTGCCAAGTTCAGACTGTGCCAGATGATCGGGCTGGAGGTTTTCAACGATCTTGTAATAGTGCCAGGCCGCGACACCGGTGGACAACCCTATCACCACAATGGTCAGCGGAACCAATACCGGAAACGTCTCCCGCAACACCCAAGCCGGAACCGCCCTGCCAGACAACTTGTCGGTTGCGCCTGACGCCGCATACTCCTCCCACCGTTCGCTCAAGAGAATCAGGCTCAAGGGCAATACCTGCATGAAAATCCGGAATTCATTGAAGCCTCCATACATAAACTGGCCGGCAAGGAACACGACGATCAGCACCATGTAAGGCAGAAACCGTCGGCGCCAGCACAGCACCAGCACTGCTAACAGAGTTCCTGCGTTGGCAAAAATCGCATGGTTGAACGTCGGCAGAAAAAGCGCTTTGAGGTTATCCAGCAGCAGCGCAGGCCGTAACAGCCCGCCCAGATTCGTGGCGTTGTCCATCGAAAAGGCCGCCACTTGAAAGTGCAACTGGCTCAACAGCAATTTCTTCCCCAGGACATACACCACAACGATGCCGGCAAAGGTCAGAATCCGCTTCCACCATTTCCAGTGACCGGCGAACAGGGCCAGCAGGGCGCAGACCAGGACCGTCTCCTTGAAAAAACAGCCGGCGCAGGTCGCCGCCACCATCAGCCACATCTGCCGCCGCTCGAAAAACAGGACGGCCAGCGTGAAGAACAGCGTGGCGGGCAGGTCCCACGGATAAAAATACAGGCCGGAGGCGGGTGAAAAGTTATACATCAACCCGGCGAAGATACCGAGGTTGATGAACAGCGAGTCGCGCAACGCGCAGATGACGGTCAGGAACAGGAGAAACAGCCATACGCTTTGATACAGCCCGAAGAGCTGGAAAAGATGGTCGATTTGGAACGTGTAGTCCTTCAACAGGGAATCAAACAGATAACCGGACAACATCAAGCCCGACAACCGTCCCTTCCAGACATCACCAAGTTTTTCCAGATGATAACCTGGAATGGAGCATGAGGTGAACACCCAGCCATTGGTCGTGTTGTGCGGGACACCAAGGGCAAAGTTTGTGACGAGAAAGTAATAGGTCACACTCAGTGAGAAGGCGACGAACAACTCGAAGAACAAAAGCCGCCATTTTGTCCCGCCCTTCCGGACGTCAAAATTGCCGCCCATCGCGCGCCAGCAATTCAGAAGGCTTGTCTTGAAGGAACCGGGTTTGAAATTCGCCCGCCGGTCCTTACTGTTGCGTGAGTTCATGATCGTCGGGGATGAATTTTACCATAGCGCGCCGAGACAACAAGAAACAAGCCGCCAATTTCCTCGAATCAAAAGGTCAGTTGCGGGCCGGATCCTGTCAAACAGTCAGGAAGGATCACAAGCGGTAACTAACGGGTTTCACTGGGCGGTCTTGGCTTTTTGGTGCAAAGCCCGGCCGGATTTATACAATTCAAGCAAATTTTCATATTTGGCCGCAATCTCGGTTTGTCCTTGTGCCGAAGCCACCGTGCAGGCTTTCTGGGCGGTGGCGACGGCATCATTGAATCGTCCGGCCTCGGCATAAGCGGCGGCCAGGACGCCGATCATCGTGACATCTTTATATTGAGACAATTGGCAGGCCTGTTCAGCCAGACGCACCGCCTCGTTGCCATTGCGCAGGCGCGGGTCGGAAGAGGTGGCGAGCAGCAACGCGAGGTTGTTCAGGGCGGTGACTGAATTGGTGTCCAGGTTGAGGACCCGTTGGTAATGATTGATGGCGTCTGCATCCTGGTGGTTGGCTTGAGCGATTGTGGCCAGCTTCAATTCAACAGCCAAATAGCCGTTTTGGTACCAGTGACTCACGGTCTCCAAGTCCGCCGGCTTTACGCTGTCCCATCTGTAAATGTATTGGCCCAGTCCAGACCGCGCTGGGCGGTGGAAGTCTTCAAAGATGACAAGATATCGCCAAGCAGCGGCGCCGGTGGACAGCGCAATCAGCACGATGGTCATCGGGATAAGAACCGGAAACGTTTCGCGCACCGCCCAGGCCGCGGCAGGCCCGGCCGACAACTGGCCGGCTGCGTCTGACTCCGCATGTTCCTGCCACCGCTCGCTCAACAGAATCAGGCTCAAAGGCAGGACTTCCATGAAAATGCGGAATTCATTGAGCCCGCCATACAGCAACTGCCCGCCCAGGAACACCAGAATCAGCGTCATATAAGGCAGGAAACGCTTCCGCCAGCCCAGCACCAGTATTGCCACCAGGGTTCCCGCATTGGCAAAAATGACGTGATTGATGGTGGGCGAAAGCAGCACCTTGACGTTGTAATTGAGAAACGTATGCCGGAGCAACTCGGCCAGGTTCGGCGCATTCCCCATCGACAAGCCGGCTACGTCCAGGTGCAGCAGGCCCAACAGAACCTTCTTTCCCAGTACATACACCGCCACGATGCCGGCAAAGGTCAGCATCCGCTTTCTCCATTTCCACTGGCTGGCGAACAGCACCAGCAGGGCGCAGACCAGGACTGTCTCCTTGAAAAAGCAGCCCGCGCACGTCGCGGCGGCCATCAGCCACATCTGGCGGCGCTCGAAGAGGAGGACGGCCAAGGTGAAAAACAGCGTGGCCGGCATGTCCCAGGGATAAAAATACGGGCCGGCGGCGGGCGAAAAATTATAAATCAACCCTGCGAAGATACCGAGATTAATGAACAGCGAATGGCGCAGGGCCAAAATGACAGCGAGGAACAGCAGCAACAGCCAGAAGGTATGATACAGCCCAAAAATATTCATGAACTGCTCCATTTGTACCTCGGTGGCGTTGTGTCCTTTCAGGGAGAAATCAATCAGCGCGCCCGACAACAATAAACCCGACAGGCGCCCTTTCCAGGCATCACATATTAGCGGTTGGTCCAGCCGGTAGAGTTTTTCCGAACCGGCCGTGAACAAATCGCTGCTCATGGGGTCGCCACAAGCAAAGTAGTTCCTGACCAGAAGGAAATACGCTACGCACAGGGAAAGCGCCACAAACAGCTCAATAAACAATAGAAACGACGAAGTACCACTCGTCTGGCCGACCTCAATGTCCCACATCGCATGCCAGCCTTTCAGAAGACTTGTCTTGAGGGAACCGGGTTTGGAGTTCGTTTGCCGGTCTTTGCGGTTGCGTGGGTTCATGGTTGCCGGGGGCAAACTTTATTACAACACGCGGGGGACAACAAGAAACAAGCCGCCAATTGCCTCGAATCAGAAGGTCGGTTGAGGGCTGGATCCCGCTTGGCAGCTCGGAAGGAACACAAGCGGCAACCGACGTGTTTCACGAAGTGGTCTCGGCCTCTTGATGGTAGGCTCGGTGGGCTTTGAACAATTCCAGCAACTGTTCATTGGCATCTGCAATTTCCTCTTGTCCCTTTGCCAGGGCCACCACCCGGGTTTTTGGGGGCGCAAGCGATGGCATCATCGAATCGTCCGGCCTCGGCGTAGGCGGCGGACAAGGCGTAGATTACAGCCGCCTCTTTATTTTGAGTTGATTGACAGGCCTGTCCAGCCAGACGCACCGCCTCGTTGCCATTGCGCAAGCGCGGGTCTGAAGCGGTGGCGAGCAGCAACGCAGGTTGTTAAGGTGGTGGCTGAATTGGTGTCCAGTTCGAGGGCCCGTTGGTAATGATTGATGGCGTCTGCAATTCGGTGGTTGCCTTGTCTTTGGCGCTAGCGTCGAGACCGTTTCCCGCCACACCGGTGGTGAAAAGTGAACACCGCAACAAATAGCGAGGAGCGTGCCGGGTATTTCCGAAACAGTTCCGAGGCAGCTTCCTGGAGTTCGCGGCCGTTAAAACGGGGCGTAAGCGGTAAATCAATTCGCCTTAGGCTGGTTCTTCATACCTCGAAAAAGAACGCCGGTTCCGACTGCGAGCAAAGCCAAATAAGCTACGAATAACGGAAGGCGAATCAAAGTCTGCCCTGTTGCTGATTCGCATTTTGCCATCGGTCGCAGAAGCCACAGCGGTGGATGCAGGTTTCCCATTTTATATACCAATATGTTCAAAAGAAACGTTCCGTGGGACCCCAACACGGCATATTCAACCAGATAAGTGCAAGCGGTAATCAAGGCAAAGCCGGTCAACACCAGACGCCATTTGCCTTTGAAAAAAGCGAATGTGGCAACCAGAAAAGGCATGAACCAATAGAGATATTCTGAGTTATATCCCGGTCCAAAAACGGGAATGCATACCAGCAGAAGCGCTGCGAAAAGAACTGTTTCCCGATCGCCAATGGATCGCCGATGCCAGAACAAAATCGAGGAAGCCACCATGACCATGAAGAGCAGAACATAGAAAATCACGTTATAAAAACCCATCAATTGGTCAGCCCCTGCAAGGTGAAAAAGGCCGGAAAAACCAAAACATCTGCTGATGGACCGATATTCAAGAACCTTGGTTGTTACATCGGCAGGAGCAAGAACGTAGATGATGCTAACACCCAGAGCAACGGGCCCCAACAGAAGGGCAAGTCCCAGGAATTTAAGTCGTGTCGTTGCTCCCCGGAAACCGCCTGCCAGCAACGGAGCAAGAACCAACGGCACCGTCTTGGTAAGAATACCAAGCCCAAGAAACAGACAGGCACACAACCAATCGGCGTAATCCTTAGTCCGGTTATATCGTAGCAAACTGAGCATAAAGAACATCAGCCATAAAGCTAGAATGACATCAAAATTGCATTGCTGGCAGATCAGGAATATGGCTGCGGGATTGAGCGCAAGTCCGATAATAACAAGCGCGCGGACGTGTGCCGCGGGAGCAACCTCGCGGATCAGCTTGATGAGCAGGATGATTACCACCGATTCAACAGCGCTGAGGAAGAATTGAAGGACACGGAAAAATGAAATGGAGAACGCAATCGAAATTTTTGAAATGAAAAAAATGAATTGAAGCCAAAACGGCGGCCAGTTCAGGATGGATGTGGTTTGGTAAGGATTTTGCCCGGCATCCAAAGCGTTCGCCACAGATTCCCAATTATGCGCGTCAGCGGAACGGACTTGTGGAGGCATCGCCAGCATAAAGATCAATCTGGCCGCCAAAGCGACCAATAGTACGACAAAAACGTCTCGACGGGACAAGGCTCGACCCAATAAAGCTGATTGGCCAGACCCCTCTGGGCGACGTGAACCGTTTTCGTCCGTGGCTTTTTGTTTCAATTTCATTGCCAACCAATAGCGACTGATTCTGCGGCATTTTTGAGCGGATTTGCTTGGAAGGCGAGTCGGAAAATGAGAAACTGGCTTAAGAATTTAGGCCGGCATGAGTGGTTTGAACCTGGCGGCTATTCCACGGCTTCTGCCGAAGCCAGCCGGATAACGTGTTTTACGGTACGGTCTTGGGCTCTTGATGGTAGGCCTGGTGGGCTTTGAACAATTCCAGTAACGGTTCATTGGCATCTGCAATTTCCTTTTGTCCCTTTGCCAGGGCCACCACCCGGGCTTTTTGGGCGCAAGCGATGGCGTCATCGAAACGTCCGGCCTCGGCATAGGCAGCAGCCAAGGTGTAGAGCAAGGCCGCCTCTTTATATTGAGTTAATTGACAGGCGCGTTCGGCCAGACGCACCGCCTCGTTGCCATTGCGGAGGCGAGGGTCGGAAGTGGTGGCTAGCAGTACCGCGAGATTGTTCATGGCGAAGGCTGAATTTGTATCCACTTGAAGAACCCGTTGGTAATGATTGATGGCGTCCGAGTCCCGCCGGTTGCTCTGATCGATCATGGCCAGTGCCAATTCGGAATTGGCATATCCATTTCGGAACCATTCACTCTCAACCTCATAATTGCTGCCACTCCTTTCACTTTCGCGGACGAATTTGCCGGGTTCAGACTGCCCCAAGCGACCAGGCTTAAGGTTTTCAAAGATGTTATAATAGTGCCAACCTGCGATACCGGTGGAAACCCCGATCAATACAATGGTCATTGGAACCAGGACCGGAAATGTTTCGCGCACCGCCCAGACCGGTGCAGATTCGCTGTCCAACTCGTCGGCTGCGCCTGACCCGGCATATTTCCCCCACCGCTCACTCAACAGGATCAGGCTCAAAGGCAGTACTTGCATGAAAATCCGGAATTCTTTGAATCCCCCGTACATAAACTGCCCCATGAAAAACACCAGAATCACCACCATGTAAGGCAGAAAACGCCTGCGCCAGCACAACACCAGCACGGTTGCCAGGGTTCCCGCATTGAGGAAAATGAAATGGTTGAGGGTTGGTGAAAAAAGCAACCTGACATTCTTTATAAAAAGCGGAAGCCGGAACAAGTCGAGCAGATTTGTCGCATTCCCCATGGACAGGGCCGCCACATCGAGATACAAATGGCTTAACAGGATTTTTTTCCCCAGCACATATACAGCGACGATGCCTGCAAATGTCAGGACACGTTTACCCCACTTCCAGTGGCGGGCAAACAGCACCAGCAGGGCGCAAACCAGGACGGTCTCCTTGAAAAAGCAACCCGCACAGATTGCAGCGACCATCAGGAACATTTGCCGGCGCTCAAAAAAAAGGACCGCCAGTGTGAAGAATAATGTGGCCGGGATGTCCCAGGGGAAAAAAAACGGCCCGGCTGCCGGCGAAAAATTATACATCAACCCGGCGAAGATGCCAAGGTTGATGAACAACGAACGGTGCAACGCCAAAATGATCACGGAAAACAACAACAGCAGCCAGGAAGCATGGTACAGCCCGAAAGTATTCATTAATTGCCCTATTTGTTCCGTATTGGGGGTGTGATCCTTGAGTGAAAAATCAACCAGCGCACCGGACAATAACAGGCCCGTCAAGCGGCCCTTCCAAACGTCACCGATTATTGACTGGTCCATCCGGTAGAGTTTTTTCGAACCCGCCACGAACACGTTGCTGTTCATGGGATCACCATAGGCAAAGTAGTTCCTGACCAAAAAGAAGTACGCCACGCACAGTGAAAATGCGACAAACAATTCAAAAAACAGCAGCAGCGACGATGAACCGCTCTTTCGACGGTCCCCAACACCCACCAACGCGCACCAGCATTTCAGGAGACCAGCCATGAGGGAATTGAATTTGAAGTTCGCCAGCCAGTTTTCGCTGTTGCGCAATTTCATGGTCGTCAGAGGTGAATTTTACCACAGCGCGCCGGGACGACAAGAAACAAGCCTTCGATTGCCTCAGACTGAAGGTTACAGATCCGGATACGACCGGGCGTGCTGGAAAATATTCGTGCGGCCACCGCACCATCGGCTACGATAGCCGCGATGGCCGGCGCTTACGAACAACTGCTCAACGCGACAATTCAACATCTCGAGGATTTGAAAGCGCGCGGTGTGCGGCATGTCGCCGTTTCGCCGGAAACGCTGCGTGCTCTCGCACAGCCGTCACGTTCAATTGAAGGTAGGCACACACGGCCCGCGCGTCCGGTGGAAGCTCCGACTCCCCGTTCGGACGAGCCGGCGGCTCGTCCCCGCCAAAAGACGACTTCTGCCGCGCCACCGCGTTCGCCAGCTCCCGCGCCCGTTGCCGAGCAGGCCACATTACTTGCGCTCCCGGGCGAAACCATCATCAACCAGGGGCCACCGCTCGATCCACAGGCCAAAGCCGCCGCGTTCGCCGCATTGCGTGAGCGGGCGCTGGGCTGCGTCAAATGCGCGCATCTCGCGTCGTCGCGCAAAAACGTAGTGTTCGGTATCGGCAGCATAGACGCGCAAATCATGTTCATCGGCGAGGCGCCGGGCGCGGACGAAGACGAACAGGGCGAACCGTTTGTCGGCAAGGCCGGCCAGTTGCTTACGAAAATCATCCAGGCAATGGGACTGCGGCGTGCGGACGTTTACATTGGCAATATCTTGAAATGCCGGCCGGATACGTCGCCCGGCCAGACCGCTGGCAACCGCAAACCAACGACCGAGGAGATGGCCACCTGTCTTCCCTATCTGCAGGAGCAGATTGATTTGATCCGGCCCAAGGTCATCGTGGCGCTGGGCGCGACGGCAGTAGAGGGGCTGCTGGGCAAAACCATCGGTATTACCAAACTGCGCGGGAACTGGAAAACCTACCGCGGCATCCCGCTCATGCCGACGTATCATCCGGCCTATCTGTTACGCAACCAGGCGATGAGCGAGAAGCGCAAGGTCTGGGAAGACGTGCTGCAAGTGATGGACAAACTAGGCATGCCCATTAGCGAAAAACAGCGGCGGTTTTTCCTGAAAGCCTGATCCGCGAATTACGCGAATGGCCGCGAATTTTCTGCCCCGACTCCCCGGGTTACAAACGGCCGGTGGTTTTATAGTTTCGCGGTAGTCAATGAAGCTGATAGATTCATGTCGAATTCCATGAATCGCCGCCGGAAAATGTTGGTCGTCGCCGGGATCGCCGTGGCCACAGCGGTGCTCCTTCCGGTCATTCGCCATTATCAACTGCGCGCGGCGACGGAAGCTTACATCGCTGAACTCAAGGCTCAAGGCGAGCCGATGGAATTGGCCCAGGTGATTCCGCCGCCCGTGCCGCCGGAACAAAACGGCGCTGACGTTTTTCGCAGCGCAGCTTCACTCATCGATGCGGATGAAAGCCTTAGCTACACGAATTATGTTTACGGCATGAAAACGGTCGCGCCGGGAAGGGCAATGATTCGCTGGCAGCAACCGGACATTAGGGATAGTGATGTCACTAATTCTTGGGAAGATGTGGAAACAGCGGTCAACAAAAACGCCAAATCTTTTGCACTGCTACAGCAAATCATTGACAGGCCGGATTTCGATTTTCAGCTCAAATATGAACGCGGGGTCGCCGACTTGGTTTTTACCAACCTCTATTTGTCTGAATCTAAACGGGCAGCGCAGCGTCTGACAACGACCGCCCTTTGTGATTTGCATCGCGGCGATACCGCGTCCGCTGTAAAAAACCTGCATACGATGCTTGCACTGACAAAAGCATTACGTGATGAGCGCTTCGCCATTTCCGAACTTGTGCGCATCGCAATTGCTCAAATTGCTGTCACCGTCAATTGGGAAATCCTGCAGTCTCCAAATCTAACGGACGAACAGCTTGCCGAATTGCAGCAAGATTGGATGAGTCTGAATTTTATTCGTGGCGAAGAGGACGCGCTGACAATGGAGCGTGTGACCGGAGAAATCTCCCTCGCGATATGGCGGAATTCTCATGCCGGATTGCAACGCTATTTCAACCTTGAAGAAGGCGCACGCAAATCAATGGGATTGAGCGATGGGGAAGAATCCCTTTGGGACAAGGCGAAGATAAAAACCAAAATTTTTATGTGGCGTTGGTGGTGGTCGTATCCTGACGAATTGCGCTCCCTCAGGGGTTACGCGGTGTTGATAAATGTGGCGCGGTTCGCCCAAACCAATGGTTCTTTTCAAACTGCGCTGCAATATCAGAACGTCAAGTTGGATGAATTGGGAATATCCAAGATAGATGATGAATTTTTGTCGTTTTTTTCCAACGAGATGGATTTTCATACGATGCTTTCTCAATCAATTGTTGGTTTGAGTGGAGTAACCAGAAAGGTTATGCGAGTCGAAGCGGCAAGGCAGATGGTTATAATGACTATCGCTTTGAAGCGCTATCAACTGGAGCATGGAGGTTATCCACCGGATTTAAATTCGCTCGTGCCGGAATTTGTTCCGTCAGTTCCACGCGATCCTGTGGACGGACAACCACTGCGCTACCGGTTGAATACGGACGGAACGTTCACACTCTATTCCATCGGCGAGAACGGCAAGGACGATGGAGGCAACCCTTCCTTGGAAAAAGGTTCCGAGTCTTCATATCCCGGTTGGCAAAATCCTCATGCGCTTGACTGGGTCTGGCCGCGGCCGGCGACGCCTGAAGAGGTCCAAAACTATTACGAGCATCCGCCAAAATAATTTTGCGGCTTTCCAATTCGCGCCAATTCGCGTAATTAGCGGACTCATTTTTAACGCCCGATGCTCAAATCCGTTTTCCAGCCGCTCATCGCGTGGTATCTGGCCGCGCTTAAAACCGGCGGCTATCCGCTCGTCGTGCTGCTGATGACGATGGAGAGTTCCTTCCTGCCGCTGCCCAGCGAGGTCATCATCCCGCCCGCGGCGCATCTGGCGTGGTCGGGCGGCGGCTTGAATCTTTTCCATCTCCACTTCTCCGGCTGGCCGGCCCAAATCGGTATTGTCATCACCGGCGCGTTCGGCTCGTGGCTGGGCGCGACGGTAATGTATTGGCTGGCGCGCGCCGCCGGCCGGCCCCTCGTTTTGCGTTATGGACGGCTCGTTTTGTTTCCGCCGGAGAAACTGGAAAAGGCCGAACGCTGGATGTCGCACTACGGTCCGATGGGCGTGTTCGTCGCGCGGCTGCTGCCGGGCGCGCGGCAACTCATCGGCATCCCCGCCGGCATCGCGCGGATGGATTACCGATTGTTTTCCCTGTTCACGCTGCTCGGCGCAACGATCTGGTGTTCCGTGCTGTGCTGGCTCGGCGTCAACATCGGCGCCGACATCACCAAAGGCGAAATGCACCGCGTCGGGTTTTGGGTCGGCGGCACCGCGCTCGTGCTGGGCGGCCTGTATTATTTCTTTGTCCACCGGCACATGGCCAGGAAGTCCGAAGTCCGAAGTCCGAAGTCCGAATAAAATTCTGCCTGCGGACGTTTCAGCTTCTACTTGATAAGATTCAAGCTGTATGGATATTTGTAATCCTCGCCGTTGTTGGCCTTGATGCCCGCGATGATGGCGAACACCAGCCCGGCGAGGCCGATTAAAATGACAAGCGGAACCAGTAAAAAGCCGACGCAGAAAAAAGACAGAATCACCGCGACGACCACGCCAACGAACGCCGCGAGGGTCACGGTGATTTGAAAATTCAACGCGGCCTTGCCGTGAACATTCACGGAAGGAATTTCGTTCTTCTTGATCTGCCAGACCAGCAGCGGACCAAGAATGTTTCCGAACGGGATGATGAAACCGGCCAAGGCACTGAGATGGCACAGCATGTTCCAAGTGCGGGCCTGGCTTTCGGTACCCGGCGGCGGCGTGGGCGTTGTGGGTTGCGACGGTTGGGCAGGCGGCGGATTTTGTTTTTCTGGCATAGGCTTCCTTTCGTTGGGTTTGCCGCTCAATACGCCGATTCCATTCGGCACGCAAGCGTAATTTGGGGTTAAAATTCCTTTGCGCCTTTGCGCCTTTGCGTTGAAATTCCATCGTGCCTGCGACCGAAGCTATCCGCAAAAAAGTCGGCACGCTGCCGCACAAACCGGGCGTGTATCTTATGCGCGACCGGTTTGGCGCGGTCATCTATGTCGGCAAGGCGCGCGATCTGCGCAAACGCGTCAGCCAGTATTTCCATCCGTCGCGCCGCCTGGGCTGGGACTTGAAATTCAACGCGCTCATCGAGGCTATCCACGATTTCGATATCCATGTCGTCCGCAGCGAACCGGAGGCATTCCTGCTCGAAGGCAAACTCATCAAGGAATTTCATCCACGTTACAACGTCAGCTTCCGCGACGACAAACGGTTCCTGATGCTCAAGGTAAATTTGAACGACCCGATTCCAAACTTCACCTTCACGCGATTGAGAAAGGACGACGGCGCGCGTTATTTCGGACCGTTCTCAAATTCAGGCGCGTTGCGCAACACGCTCGCGCTCGTGCGGCGGCAGTTCAATTTGCGTGGTTGTCGCGCGTTCACACCGGGCGAAGCTGACTACAAGCATTGCCTTTACGCTCATTTGAAGTACTGCACCGCGCCATGCATTGGCAACGTCACGCGGAAACAATACCTTGACCAAGTCCGTGCCGCGTGTGGCTTCCTCGAAGGCGAGTGCCGCGAGATGAGAGGGCAGCTCGAAGCGGAGATGAAAAAGGCCGCGGGCGCGCGGGATTACGAGAAGGCCGCCGCCTTTCGCGACCTCATCCGCGACCTTGAGCAAACGACCAAAAGAACGGAACGATTCGAGCGTATTCCTTACACGTTGCCGCTGGCGATTGAGCCGGTACGCGATCTGGCGGAACTCGCGCACGTGCTCGGTTTGCCCGCGCCGCCGCAACGCATCGAAGGCTTTGACATTTCCAACATCAGCGGCACATTCGCCGTGGCGTCGCTGGTCAGCTTCAAAAATGGCCGGCCCGACCGCGTAAACTACCGGCGATTCAAAATCAAGACCGTCGCAGGCCAGGATGATTTTGCGAGCATGGCGGAGGTGGTAAAGCGCAGGTATTCAAGGTTGTTGCGTGAAGCAAACGTAGTGCCAGCGTCCCGCCTGCCCAAGCCGGGGGAGGAAACCGGGGCGGGAAGCCGGCGGGACGCCTGCGCTACATTGCCTGATTTGATCCTGATAGACGGCGGCAAAGGACAGCTTAATGCGGCGTCCGAGGAGTTGAAGAAACTTGGGCTCGAAAAAATTCCCGTCATCGGGCTGGCGAAGGAGTTCGAGGAAGTTTTTCTGCCGGGGGAAAGCCGACCGTTGCGGCTCGGGCTTGACCACCCGGCGGTCAAATTACTTCAACGCATCCGTGACGAATCGCATCGCGTGGCCAACTCCTACAATGCGCAACTTCGTCTCAAACGGATTTCGGAAAGTGTGCTGGACGAATTTCCCGGCATCGGCGAGCGTCGCAAACAGGCATTGCTGAAAAAATTTGGCTCGGTGCAGCGGTTGAAGACGGCAACGTTGGCACAAATCGCCGAAGTATCCGGCTTCGGCGGGAGGGCGGCGGCGGAATTGAAGAAGTTTCTGGCAGCGCGCTCGGATGTTCCGTAGGGCCACGTGGCGCGCAGCTCAAGTTTCACGACAAGCGACAGGGTGTTGCCACCGGATGGAACGGAATGACGTTGCATCGTCGCGGAGAGCCGTTGGGCAAGCCGGTTTTGCCATCACCGCCACGTAATTCTCTTCGTTTTTGGCGGGAGAAAGGGTTTGCCAAGCAGCAAACCTGCGCCTTTGAACCGCGCTTTTTCAGGGGGTGTGCATCCAAACGCACAGTTGTCACGATGCCACGCAGGGTTAGGATGCCTCAAAACCATTTGTCACCAACATGGCTACCAAAGAGAACAAGCGGCAAGTCCGAGGGCTGATAGAAGGATTGGAGCAACGGGTTAATCGCGGCCCGGCCATCCAAGATGCAGAAATTCAGACGGCGCGGGATTTTCTCCGCCAGAATGACTTTTCCCCCACCAGCGATTATTTCGACCGGCTGGCGCATATTGAGAACCGCCTGCAAGGACGGCCCCGGGAGATTTCCTGGCCGCAGGCGAAACGCAATTACGGCGGCACGGCCGGCGGCTATCAAATGCAGGTGCAATCCATCTATGACCATCTGATTCTTTCCACCTGCTATGAGGGCGATTTCAACACCAAACATGGCAGGGTCAAAATTTCGCATCGGTTCAACCAGGAAGGCCGGATTGATTTCGTCGAATTGAAGTACTTGAGATCTCTGCACCCGCCATTGAATGGCGAATTGCGAAAGTTGCTGGTTGTGCAGGATTATATGTCCATCCGGAAAGATTGGTTTGAGGCAAAGGCTTCGGTTCTGAGGATTCTGCCCCAGGAATTGATTTTTCTTTTTGCGGATTTATTCAAGGTACAAAAAGCCCAACTCTTTGCCTGGCTGCTGAACATCGGGCACGGGATTGTGGAAGACCTTTTGAAAGACTTGAAATCGCAAGCCATCCAATCCGGCTTCGCCTCCAATCCGGACTGTCTGCCTCTGAACTGCCCGGAAGGTCATGAGCCGAAGCCTGACTGGCTCCCGGAAGCCTGGAATCCAACAGCGGTTGACCCGGTTTCCAGAAGCGGCAATGGAAAAACGGCGTTGTGCGTGGCCGCGACGCCTTCGCCGCCGCGGGTTCGGTTTTCGGGGTTGGAAAATGGTCATGCCGCGTGCGGAGTGGCTGAGCGAAACGGGAATGGTTCGGAAGGACAATCACTGCGACCCGCCGGGAATGCAGGTCAACTCCGCCTGAATACGCTGCTGCACGATGAGGTTGCCTTGCCGATATTGGAGAAAGCCGCGCGCTTGGAATCGGTGGTGGAGGTCAAGAATCCTACGGAGGTTCTGGTGCGCTATCTGAGAAAAATCCGGTAGTGGCTGGAATTCCTTCAGTTTTCGAAGTTCGGTGGCAATCCCGCAGAGCGGGAGCGACACCGCCTTGGAAGCGGGGTTGGACAATCGAACGCGTCATTCTCCCGGAATCCCGACCTGCGGGAGACGGCGCTCTGCCGACGCAGTCCAAGCCGCTTTACGCCGGCTGATGACTGTACTATTTCGCCGTCACGACGACGAAATTCTTTTTGCCTTTGCGGAGCAGAAGGTGTTTGCCAAAAAGCAGGTCACCCGTCGTGACCCCGCGCTGAAAATTGGTTTCACGGACGTTGTTGATGTTCACGCCGCCGCCTTCGATGTCCTTTCGCGCCTGGCCTTTGGAGGGGCACAGGCCGGAGTGAACGAGCAGTTCGACCAGCGGCAGACCGGCGCCGCCCAGTTTCATTTTCTCGATTTCCCTGGTCGGTACTTCGCCGACGATTTCGTTGAAGGTGGTTTCGGTAACGCCTTTCAATTCACCGCCGAAAAGAATTTCACTGGCGCGAATCGCTTCCGTGGTGGCATCGGGACCATGAATCAAATCCGTCACGGCCTTGGCCAAAGCCTTGTGCGCCTCGCGTGCACCGGGATTCGTCAGGTGCTTCTGTTCGAGCGCTTCGATCTCCTCGCGCGTCAACAGCGTCAGCATCCGGAGGTACTCGATTACCTTGCCGTCATCGGCCTGAATGAAAAACTGGTAGAAGCGGTACGGACTGGTCTTCTGCGGATCCAGCCACACCGCGCCGCTTTCGGTCTTGCCGAACTTTGTGCCGTCGGCCTTGGTCAGCAGTGGGAAGGTCAGGCCATAGGCAGAGGCGCCGAGTTTTTTGCGGATGAGATCAATGCCGGCGGTGATGTTGCCCCACTGATCGCTGCCACCGACCTGCAGTTCGCAATTCAAGGTTTCCCGCAGATGCAGGAAATCATAGGCCTGCAGCAGCATGTAGCTGAATTCGGTGTAGCTGATGCCGGCCTCGCGATCGTCCATGCGGGCACGGACGCTTTCTTTCTGCATCATCACGTTCACCGAAAAATGTTTTCCCACGTCGCGTAGAAAATCGAGGAACGTGATTTGCCCGATCCATGTGGCGTTGTCCACGAGCCGCGCGGGGTTGGAGTTGCAGTCAAAATCGAGGATGCGCGAGAGCTGGCGTTTGATGCAGGCAACGTTGTGGGCGATCTGCTCGCGGGTGAGCAATTGGCGTTCAGTGGTCTTGCCGCTCGGGTCGCCCACCTGACCGGTCGCGCCGCCAGCCAGCGGGATGGGATGATGCCCGGCCAGTTGAAACCGGCGGAGCATGAGCTGGCCCATAAGATGCCCAACGTGCAGGCTGTCGGCGGTCGGGTCAAACCCGCAGTAAAGTGTGACCGGCGAAGCGACGCGTTTGGCCAGTTCCGCCGCGTCGGTGCAATTGGCCACGAGCCCGCGCCACTTGAGTTCTTCCAGAATGCTCACGTGGGCAGATTAAATTGCCGCCGGCCAATTGCCAATTTCCAATTGGACGGGTGGGTGGGCATCCTCGCGAGCAGACTCGTCAGCATGCTCGGCAGACCCCAATCAGCAATTTGACTTTGCGACTTTGCGACTTTGCGTGAGAATTCCGCGCGATGTCGCAGATGCTCAAGTCGTCCGGTTCAATGGCCGCCGCCACCCTCACCAGCCGCCTGCTCGGCATGGTGCGCGAAATGGTCTATGCGCGGTTCATGGGCGACAGTTGGGTGGCCGGCGCGTTCCAGTTCGCCTTCACAATTCCCAACCTGTTCCGCCGCCTGCTCGGCGAAGGCGCGCTCACGGCGGCGTTCATCCCCCTGTTCAAGGAAAAGGAAAAGACGCACGGCGAAGTCGAAATGTGGCGCGCCGCCAATGCGGTGATCTCCGGCCTGGTCATCGCGGCGGCAACGGTCATCGGCGTGGTGATGCTTGGCCTCTCGATTACACTGGCCGTTCATCAATTCGACGTGAAAACCGAACTCATGCTGCAACTGTTGCGCGTGATGTTCCCCTACATGTTGCTGGTGTGCCTGGCAGCCGCGTTCATGGGTATGCTCAACGCCCGCGGCCATTTTTTCATTCCGGCCATGGGCGCAACCATGCTGAACGTCGTGATGATCGCGTCCGTGCTCTGGCTCGCGCCAAAGATGGGATTGAATTTCCCGAAGGACGAGCGGTTGCCGCATCAAATCTTTGCCTTGGCCATCGGTGTGCTGGCGGCGGGCGTGGCGCAGGCGGCGTTTCAACTGCCAACCCTTTGGCGCGACGGATTCCGTTACCAATGGGTTTCGCCGTGGCGGAATGAAACCGTCCGGCTTGTCGTGACCCGGATGGTCCCGGGCACCATCGGCGTGGCGGCATTTCAGCTCAACGTCACGCTGGTGCTGGCCATCGCGTTCTGGGTCAACCCGCAAATCGTCGCGTCGTTCAACTACGCTGTGCGGCTGATGGAACTGCCGCAAGGCATGTTCGGCATTTCACTGGCTACCTATCTGCTGCCTACGCTGTCCGGTCTGGCCGCGGAAAAAAACTTTGCCGAATTCCGGGCGACGCTCCGGCATGGCGTCGGCACGCTGATTTTCTTGAACCTGATTGCGGCCATCCTGCTGGTCGTGCTGGCCGAACCGATTGTGCGGCTGCTGTTCGAACGCGGCGCGTTTACCAGCGACTCCACCGGCCGCGCCGCGCTGGCACTGATGTGTCTCGCGCCGGGGCTGGTGGCGTTTTCGACGGTCAATGTTCTGGCGCGGGCGTTTTACGCCCTCGGTGACACCCAAACGCCGATGAAAATCAGCATCGTCTGTCTGGCACTGAATTTCATCCTGGCGGCCATGCTCGTCGTCCCGCTGCGGCAAGGCGGGCTGGGCCTGGCGAACACCGCGACTTCCATTGTCAACGTCGGACTCTTGTTTTACGCCCTGCGGCGCAAATTGGGGAAGTTGGAAATGGAAACGCTGCGGGCGGCGTTTTTGCCGCTGACACTGGCCGGTGTGCTGGCGGGAGCGAGCGCCTGGTTCGGCTGGCAGTTTTGGGAAAAGGCAATTGGCCATGAAACCCTGACGCTGAAAATCGGCGCGGTGTTCGTGCCAGCGGGAATCGCGGGCCTGCTCTATGGGCTGGTCGCGCTTGCGTTCAAAGTTCCAGCGGCAAAGGAAATGATGGAATTTGCGCTCGCACGATTCAGAAAATCGAGGTAGGGACGCCGCGCCGCGGCGTCCGCGGACAGCCCGGCGGGCTGTCCCTACCAATCAAGTCGGCACGACGGCCGTCCGGCAACTCGTGCCAAACTTTGATTTGAATTTTTCCATCAACGACTCGGCGGCGGCGACGCTTTCGGTGATGGCAAACGTGGTCGAACCACTGCCGGACATGAGCGCGGCCTGCGCGCCGTTCGCGCACAGAAATTCCTGATACAATTTCAGAACCGGGAATTTTTCAAACGCGGGCGCTTCCAGCGCATTGTAAAATTCGGCGCTGGCGGCGCGCCAATCCCCGGCCTGAAGCAGGGAAACCAATTTTTCCGCACGCCCCCGCCGCCCATTCAGCGCCGCTGGAAACCGTGCGAGGCTTTGGTACGCCCAGGTCGTTGCGATGCCGAAGCCGGGATGGATCAGCAGGAACGTCTTGCCGCGCAGCGCCGGGAAGAAATCCAGCGGCCGGATATTCTCGCCGCGTCCGGTGGCCAGCGCCGGCTTGGATTGCAGGAAAAAGGGGACATCGGAGCCGAGAACTGCGGCGACGTTTGCGAGCGTTGCCGGGGAAAGCGGCGAACCAAAAAGTTCATTCAGGCCAAGCAGCGTGGTGGCGGCGTTGCCGCTGCCGCCGCCCAGCCCCGCCGCCAGGGGGATTTTTTTTTGCAGGCGAATCCTGACGCCGGTGCGCGGATTGTGCAGTTTCAAAAACGCCTCCGCCGCCCGATAAACAAGATTTTTCGAGTCAACCGGCAGGGTAGGTTCGTCGCAGGTGAGTTGGATTCCGTCGCCGCCACGCTCGAAATGAATTTCGTCAAACAGCTTCACCGGATGCAGGACGGTTTCGAGTTCGTGAAAGCCGTCAGGCCGTTGGCCGAGGACGTTCAGCAGCAAATTGACCTTGCAGGGAGATTTTTTTTCGAGCGCCATGGTTTCACAAAAGAAAAACGCGCCAACAGGTGACGGTTGGCGCGTTGATGAAAACGGATTCGGGCACGGTCAATTGTCAAATACTTTAAACCGGCTGCCGGGAATGAACGGCGCGACGTCGCCGCCGCTGAAACCGCTGTAGGTGTCCGTGTCAAACAGCGCGTCCGAAAGCCGTCCCGGCTTGTAGCTCTCCGGGAAAGCCGGTTCGGGATTCAGGTAACTGGTCCAGATCGGGTGATAGGGCGGGATGGGCGCGGTAACGACTTCAAAGAGGCCCAGCCCGGTGCGCGCCAGGGAACGGTTCAAGCCGCGCACCGCGCCGAGCGTGTAACCGGCGCCCGGTGAATCAAGCACCGCCGTTTGCTCAATGCTGCGGCGCATTTCGCCCATGCGGACGATTTCAAAGACATTACCCATGCCGCGGCCGAGTTTATGTTCCGGTCCGGCACAACCGGAAGTGAGCAGCGCGGCCAGCGTGATGACGGCGAGAAAAGGCATTGCATTTCGCATACGTTCTTTCAAGTTAACGAGCCGAGCTTACGCCGAATCCGCCGGATGTAAAGCCCGTTTTCTTTCTTTCCGGTCCCAATACCACGCAATCCAGACGGTGATTTCGTAAAGCGCTTGCAACGGCACGAACATGACCAATTGCGTGATCGGCTCGGGCGTGGTGAGCACCGCGCCCAGAATCAAATTGATCACAATCATGTAACGCCGCGCCTTGGACAGCGTGCGGTAGCTGAGCACGCCGATTTTCACGAGCGTCAGAATCACCACCGGCAATTAGAAACCCAGCCCCATGCCCAGCATGAATTTGCAGACGAAACTGATGTAATCCTCCGCCCGCCATTGGAACGCGCCGAAACCGAGCCATTGCGAATAGAGTTGCGCCGCCGCCAGCGCGACCGGCATCAGCGCGAAATAACAAAACGCCACGCCGGCCAGAAACAATCCCACACCGATGGCCAGACCGCGATAAACGTATTTCCGCTCGCGCATTTTCAGCGCCGGGAAAACAAACGCGGCCACGAAATAAAAGACGAACGGCGACGCCAGAACCGCGCCACCATACAAAGCGACTTGAAACGCCACGACGAACCCGCCTGCCGGACTGAGGTTGATCAAATCAATTCTGGCCCGTTGCGCCTCGGCGGCCACGCGCGGATCAGGGTTGACCCGCCAGCCAAGCACGCGATTGGTCCCGATGACGAGCGGCTCGATTTCAACCGCTACGAAGCGGTTCGTGCCGAGATCCAGCAACTGTTGCTGTTCGGGTGTGAGCGGAAAACTGCCGAGGCGATTCGTGCCGAAACTCACGGCAACGATCCGGTTGGTGCCGAAGTAATGAATCCGGGCGTGTATCAGCGGCCATTTGATGATCTGCACGACGTAATTGGCCGCAAACAGACAGATCAACATTCCCAGAAACAGCGTGACGATGCTCTTGATGAGCACCCAGCGGAAATCTTCGAGATGTTCGAGGAAAGTCTTGACCGGACCGCCTTCGGCCTTGTCGGGACGCTCGGGTTCGTGGTCGCCGGCCATGCCGAGAAATCCCCGCCCTCAGGCCTTCGGCGGGTGGGAAGACTGTGACACGGTTTGGCCGGGCTGCGCCTGGCCGTTCTTCACGGTTTTGTCCGGCGGGGCGGGCGTTTCATTCGCTGCGTTTTGGATTTCATCCGTCACCTCGCGCGCCCCTTTCTTGAATTCCCGGATGCTCTGGCCCAGACTGCGAGCCAAATCGGGAAGACGTTTGGCGCCGAACAAAAGCAGGACGGCCAGGATCACGATAACCCATTCCATGCCACCGAGCCAAGCTGCTAACATGACATTCATAAGTTTTGTTGAGCCTCAACAAGGCTACGCCCATTTCGGAAAATAGTAAAGCGGCAAAAACGGAGTGGGGGCTCCTCCGCGAAATTCCGCAAGGAACCGCCGATGACACGGATTTCGCGGATGAGTTTTTTAACCCGAGTTATCCGTGCAATCCGCGGTTAAAAATCAGAATCACGCGCCGGTTTTCGGATGCAGGAGGACGAAATCGTCCCGGCGGTTTTTGGCCCAGGCGGATTCGTCATGGCCGGGGTCCACCGGCTTGTCCTTGCCGAAGCTCCGGGTCTCGATGCGCATCGGGTCCACGCCCAATTTGGCCAGCGCCTCGCGCGCCGCCAGCGCGCGGCGTTCGCCGAGCGAGCGGTTGTATTCCTCCGTGCCGCGCTCGTCGCAATTGCCCTCGATGAGCAGTTTGGCACTCGGGTCGCTGCTCAACGTTTGGGCGACTTGGGCCAGATTCGGTTTCTCGCTGGTTCGGATTACGGAGCTGTCGAAGGCGAAATGAATCGTGTTTGCCGCCAGCGCCGCGCGGTCAGCCGTCATGTTGTCAAATTCTTCCGCCGAGGCCATCGGTCCGCCGCCGGGCTGGTTTTCTCCAGGATTGACAGCCGTTCCCGAACCCATAGTGCCGCCGGCGCCTGGTTCGTTGACGAGGGGTGGATTTTGCCCCGGCAGTTTCGTGAGGCCAACGGGTTTGTGGGAGTGACAGCCCGTCGTGGCGAGGGCGGCAGCCAGGGCGAGCACCAGTGGATAAATCAATTTTGTCGTTTTCATGTTTTTGTTCCGGTTAATAAAAGTCAGTTAAAAGTTCGTGAAGATCCGAAATCATCTCGCCCAAGCAGGCTGTGAATCGCTTCCCGAAACTCGGGCCACATCTTTCACTTGTTTCGTCGGCGCGTCAAGCAAAGACAACACATACCGGTAGGAGGCCGTGCGCCGCGCATAGACCAGTGTCCGGGAGTTCGGCGCCCAGGACGGGTCCTCCCCGCTGGTCAGCACCGTTGCCGTGCCGCCGCCGGCAGGCACGACGCAAACGTCAAACTCGCCCATCTGCGCCGTGAACGCGAGCCATTTGCCGTCCGGCGACCAGTCCGGCTCGGTTGGATTCGAGACGCCAACGGTGCGCAGGATTTGGACCTCGCCGCCGCCGGCGGGCACTTTCGCCAGCAGCCGCCGCGAATTGATTTTGGTTGCAAAACAAAGCCATTGACCGTCCGGCGACCAGCACGGCGACGAATCCTCACTCGTGGTCGTCAACCGTTTCAAATCCGTCCCGTCGGCGTTGCCAACATAAACGTTCGGGCTGCCGGCCTTGCTCAAAATCATCGCCACCCGCGTACCATCCGGCGAAACGGCCGCGCTGGTGTTCAAACCGGAATACCGGGCGACGGCGCGGCGCTGACCGGTGGAGAGGTCGTGATAAAAGATGTCCGGGTTGCCCAATTTGTAGGAGGTGTAGTAAACCGCCAGCCGGCCCGGCACCCACGCGGGCGCGGCGACAATGGCGCCGTCGTGGGTGACGGCCTGCGGGTTGTAACCGTCGAAGTCGGCGACGTAGATTTCGCCATAGCCGTCGGGCTGTTCCACCTTGAACGCGATTTTGGTTTGCGCGATACCCTTTTTGCCGGTGATGGCCAGCACCATGTCGTCGGCGAAGGCGTGCGCTTCCCGCCGCAACGACGCGCCGGTGTAACTGCGCGCGAGCAGCACGCTCTTGCTGAACCGGTCCGTTACCCGGCCCTGCACGTTGCCCGCGTTGCTGCCGCTGATGAGGTACTGCGCGGCGTCGGGACTGACAAAGCCGAAACCCTGGACGTAAAGATCGAATCTCAAAACATTGGCGACTTCGCCGGTGAAACCATCCAATGAAACGGGAATCGGTTTCGTCATTCCCATGACGGTGATGTTTTGTTCGATGTTGATTTCGTTCTGGCCCCGCGCCGTCGCGGCGGCCCACAGCAGAACCGGCAGGAAAATTTTCAAAAGGTTGAGGCGGTTTTTTTTCATTCGAGCAAGCGTTTGGCCTTGAGGTTGAAGTTGATGGAATAAGTCCGTTCCTTTTCCTTAGCACCTTCAGGGAAGGGAGCGATGAACGTGACGCGATCCAGGGTGCGCTGGACGGACGCGTCCACGCCCGGGTCGCCTGAGGGCGCGAGTATGCGGGCGGAAATCACCGTGCCATCATTGGCAATGGTGACGGTGACCTTGACATTCGCTTCGTCGTTAGCGGCGTCATCCGGCGGCTGCCAGGCCTGCTCATAAACGCTTTTGACGACGGCGGCATAGTTGGCGTAAGCCGCACTGCTGTTGCCGGGCATATCAATCGTCATGGTCGGAGTAAGATTGTTTCTCAAACTCCGAAGGGCATTTTGAAACGCCTGCTGCCGCAACCGTTGTTGCCGCCGCGAGTCGTCCTGCGAATTCGCAGATGTCGTGTTTTTCGGCGCGGTGCGTGTGACCAGTTGCGTGTTGATTTGAATTTTGGGCTTTTCGCTGACCGCCGATTTTTCCACGGGCTTCGGCTCCGGGGCCAGCGCCTTCACGATTTCCTTGATGGGTTCCGGCGTTTCGACTTTGGGCGGCGTAACCACCGGTTGCGGGAGAGGCGGAGCCGGTTGCGGCGGGGTGACCACCGGCGCAGGCGGCGGCTGGGCGTTCCGGATGCCGCTGTTGAACGCGGCGTCAATCAAGTTGGCCGGGATGACATCCAGTACCTGCAAATCGTCGGCCTTGGGTTTGGGCGAGAAGAAACCGGGGCCGACAATCAAAATCACCAGCAACAGCAGGTGAATGCCCACCGTCACAATCGCGCATTTTTTTTGCAGGCGGTTCATTTGGGCGGTTCGGTACGGAGTGAATAGCGCGTGATGCCATTGCGCTGGCAGCCGTCAAGCAAGGCCGCGACGTTTTTGTAGGGCCCGTCCTCGTCCGCGCGGATGTAAACGATGAGGTTCGGATTCGATCGAAATTCCGCCGCCAGCCGCGCCAACAATTCGTTGAACGGCATCCGCTGCCGGTCGAGCGCATAAACGCCGGTGTTGCTGATTTCGACGGTGCGGATGTCGCGTTTGTTCACCGATTTGTCCGGCTGGCCCATGCCCTTGGGGAGCTTGAGGTTGATGCTCTGCTCCAGCAGCGGGGTGGTGATGACGAAGATGATGAGCAACACGAACGCGAGGTCGAGCAGCGGCGTGATGTTGATTTCACTCAACGTCACCAGATAACTGCGTTGTGAAAATCGTCTCATGACTGCAAATTATTCCTCTTCTAGGTATTCTGCTTCCATTTGGGAAACGAGTTCCTGCGCGAAATTGTCCAAACCGACCGTGAACACGCGCAAATTGTGCACCAGCCAGTTGTAGCCGAACATCGAGGGAATCGCCACCAGCAAACCCGCGACGGTGGTGATGAGCGCCGCCGCGACACCGGGTGCCATCGCCGCCAGTGTGGCCGCGCCCTGCGGCGCCTGCGCGATGCCGCCGAACGCGCTCATTACGCCCCAGACCGTGCCGAGCAAACCGAGGAACGGCGCGCCGCTCACGGCAATGGCCAGCAGAATCAGGCCGGATTCCAACTTCAACGATTCCTGCGCGACGACGTTCTCCACGGCGCGTTTGACGTGTTCCATGTTTTTGAGCGTGACGCGTTGCTTGCGCCGTTCGCCGCCCGGACCGCGCAACCGCGCGTCCAGTTGCAGGCAACCGGCCTGATAGACCATAAACAGCGGACAGCCCTCGACCTGCAGCTTGCGGTCAAAAATTTCGAGCACGGATTTCTGGGCGTGAAATTCGGTGGAAAAATACTGATTCAGCTTCCGGGCGCGGCGCATTTGAGTGGCCTTGTAGAACATCGTTGACCACGCGATGATGGAAAAGACAAAGAGGCAGGCGATGACGCCTTTGCCTTCCGGCGTCGCCTGCTTCCAAACGTAGATGAGTTCCGCCTGGTTCGAAGCGGCCCCCACGACAACAAACGATAATCCGCTCATCATAACGACTCGCAACTTGGTCGTGAGGAACCGA
>Ga0187874_10001231_pt1 | contig 24655 bp, 25 predicted proteins | sample June2016WEW_16_1_3_FD_132993 | JGI IMG/M metagenome (GOLD analysis project Ga0187874, IMG submission 132993) | Peatland microbial communities from SPRUCE experiment site at the Marcell Experimental Forest, Minnesota, USA - June2016WEW_16_150 | ecosystem: Environmental > Terrestrial > Soil >... | reverse complement strand
CTCGTCAATGTCTACAATTACGCGGTTAGGCGCCAGGTCTTCCATGGCGACAATGACGCGTTCAGAACCGTTAACAACAAAGTATCCGCCTTGGTCATCAGGGTCTTCTCCAGCCGCAATAAGTTCTTCCTCTGAAAGCTGGGATAAGAAGCAAAGTTTCGATTTGAGCATTACAGGAATGTTGCCGATGTAAACGAGTTCAGTGTCCTGTTCTCTTCCATCGATGACAGGCGTCATTTCCAAAGCTATAGGCGCCGAGTACGCTAAATTGCGCAGTCGGGCTTCCATCGGGTAAATTTCATGTTTTGTACCGTCCACTTCGGTTACATATGGGCTGGTTATTCTTGATTGAGGGTCAATTACCCATATTTGCCCAAGTTTCACTTTGTATGGATTTTCTGGAACTTCAATGGGGATTTCGGCGACTTCATCACATACTTCTTGTAAGCCATGGTCGATGAACTCGTTGTAACTGTCAAGGTGTTGGCGCACTAAGCCTTTCTCGCTGAAAAAAGTTTTCAATAACTCATGAATATCTTCTTTTTGTATGAGGCTGGTCAATTTACCAATTCTCCATAAATTTTAAGTTTTTGTGATTTAGCTAAGCGTGTTTCTTTCAAACTTTCGACTCCTTCGATACGTGGATCATCCAACTTGAAAAAGGATTCTGCTAACTTTTCTAAGAGCACAAACACATGCTACATAGCTCACTAATAAACCTTATTATTCATATTCAGGCTAAAATGAAGGTCCGATAAACTTTCATAGAGCCAAAGCTTCAGAAAAACTTTGCGAAGTTGCCGTTGCATGAAGCAAAAAGCGAAAGAAAGGCAAAAAGTCAAGCGTTAGCTAAAACTGGTTTTTTTGGTGTAAATTTTTGTGGAAATCGGGTTTTGTAGAATTTTTAGTTGCGACTTTGTGGTTTTGTATAGTTGCGACTTTTAGCTTAGTCTAATTATTGGGATGCCCACGCTTCTAAAGCAACGGCGCTATCAAAAAAGTCAGCTGCCAAACGTTGCCTCTCCAGAATCCAAGAACGCTTCTTTGCCCCACCTTCGATGGCTACCATCAACCTGCAACGGCTCAGGAAGGATAGGCTTTAGAACTAAGAAGCCGCCCTCACAGACTAAGTCAAATTCGATGCCACCTATCAAGCCGAGCCTCTTTCGCTCATCTATAGGAATAAGAATCCTGCCCTGTTTATCCATCTTAACTCTTACCAACAGTATGCAACCACTACATAATACATTAAAAGCCAGATAAGAGTAAAACTTTTTTGGTCCCATCAACTACTAATATTATTCTGCAAAAGCGCTACGCTCAAAGGCGAACAAAAATGCCGTCACTTAAAGATTCCAAAGACGCCGAAGAATACGCCACTCGAGGACCGCTTGCAAGCATATTTAGCGGACCAGTAGCACGCTTCCTTGACCAAGCCCTAATCGTTGGAAACATGGAACAAACCATATCCATTCTGGCTGAATCAACAAACCAGTCCTACAAGACAACCAAAGCAGCACTCGAAAAACTTGAAAAAATGGGGTTTGTTGCCCAAACAAGAAAAATAGGAAACGCCCAAGCATACAAATTCCAAATCGAAAACCACCTTAACGGATTGCTGGCATGCGGCGCAGAATTTCAGCGAAACCGTCGGACATTTAGATAAAAAAGATTGATTCGATTTATTTGCTCGGTTCATTAAATATTGATAATCACTAGCGGCTTTGCCACTGCTTTTGTCTAAGTGAAAAAAACGGGATTTATTACTATGATTAAAAGCATAAAACAGATTACGGATTAATGATAAGTATATTTGGTAGAAGTGTATGAGCGAGGTTGTCTTTGAAGTCGTCTCGAAACTTTCAAAAAAGATTGCTTTGACAACAAAGGGGTATGAACATATTTCTGAAAGGCATCCTGAGGTTTCGGGGGAGTTCGAGAAGATGAAGGAGACGCTGGTTAACCCACGAATAATCCGAAAGAGTATGTATGACGACAAGGTTTGGTTGTTCTATAGGCTATTTAGTAAGACACCTGTCAGTCGGAAATATTTAATGGTTAGTGTGAGATTATTCAATAACAAAGGAATTGTGATTACGAGCTACTTCACAGACAAAATAAAGATGGGTGACGAAATTTGGAGGGAAGAATAAACTTCTTCTTTGACGAAGAAAGCGATGTATTAGACATTACCATCGGAGAGCCTAAAAAAGCTGTAGCAAAAGAACTCAAGAATGACATCGCTGTCAGATGTGACCCTGCGACAGGTGAAATAGTTGGAATAGTAATATTGAATTTCAGAAAAAGATTTGAAGGAAAAAATAAACCCGAGAAAATCGACCTACCCCTCAACATCACCATAACACCAAGCTAACAACTTTTCAATCAAGCTTCAAGTTCTGTACGTTCAATAATAGTTTTGTTTTAAGGGAATTTTATCTCAATATGCGGCGCTGAATTCCAAAGAAACCGAACAGACATCTAAAAATTCGGAACCTGAAACGTGGCTTTACCGTTTGATTATCTTCACATCTGTGTCCTTGTTGTCGTTATTTCCTGTTTTTTTGGTTAAGATTGGTAGCAGGTTTTGGTCTGTTTCATACCCGACGCTGTTGCGTTCATTTTGCATGGCAATTTTTGCTGTTGTTCCTGAGCCTAGGAAGGGATCTAGAACGGTGTCGCCTTTGATGCTGAACATTTTGATTAGGCGGTCGGCGATTTCGTCTGGGTAGGCTGCAGTTCTTCGTTCCAGCTGGCTTGCGGTTTGGCGTGTTCCCTTCAGCGTCCAGATTTGGCTGAACCATTCGTCGCGCTGGGGCTTGGTGAAGGCGCTGTCGTATCGCGTTTGGTCGTGGGGTGGGAATTTTCGGAGGCTGCCTTTCCTGAAAAGCAGGATGAATTCGCAGTCAAGCGTGACATAGGCATTTGGCGGCAGAAAACCTGAGCCTAAAAAGGCGCCTTTTCCTTTGTATTTTGGTTTGGTTGTGGGTTTTTTCCATAGAATGTATGGGAGTGTGGTGAAGCCGATTTTTTCGCAAATCTCAGTTATTCTGGCGTGGTTGGGGTAGAGCTTGAATTTTCCGTTAAGGGTGCGTGTTGCGTCGCCGATGTTTATGCACGCTATGCCCCCGTCAACGAGAACACGCCAAGTTTCCTCCCAAACCTTAGCGAGATAATCATGCATGGCATCGTAGATTTGCCTCACGGTTTCTTCTCGGCTGTCCGTTTCCAGTTTGCGCCATAACTCTGCAATTTTTGGGTTTGCTTTGGCGAAGAGAATGTCCCACATTTGTATCATGGGGTAAGGCGGCGAAGTAACCATTAGCTGGATGCTGCCGTCTTGGAGTTCGGGCATTGTTTGGCTGTTGCCGAGGATTATTTTGTGCTCCGTATGCATGCGTGTTCCCTATTGTATCGTTGATGCAGCGTTTTTACTTTTGCGGTGATGGAAATGATTAATGAGAAAGAAATGTTTTATTCTTACTGAAAGGCGAAAGAAATGACCAACAAGGAACAGGAAGTCACATGGGACCTAACGGAGCTTTTCCCCAGCATCAACGATGCTTCCGTTGAAAAAGCAATTAATGAAGCAAAAGCTTTGGCGGACGCTTTCGAGAAGTCATACCGAGGAAAAATAGCCTCTCTTGACCCAGCCAGTCTGCTGCAGTGCATTCGAGAACTGGAGGCTTTTGAAGTTGAACTGGGCGACGTATCGCTTTTTGCAGGCTTATCTTTTTCAGCTAACATGACACTGCCCAAGACGCAGGCGCTATACGATAAGGTGAGCAAGTTTGAGGCGCAACTGGGTAAGCAGCTAGCTTTCTTCTCGCTGGAACTCGGCACGCTCGTTAAAGCTAAACCCGAGTTGATTGCGGAGCCAGTTTTGGCTGTGTACAGGCATATGCTGGAGCGTGTGCAACGTCGCGTGGCTCACCAGTTGACGGAGGTAGAGGAGCAGCTTATCATCGAAAAGGACCAGTTCGGCGTTCAAGCTTGGGAGGAACTGCAGAGCAAATGGCTCAACACCCGCATGTTCGACGTTACCGTCCTGGGCGAGAAGAAGACTCTTAGTTACGGCGTAGCGAACGGGTTGCTGCCGCATCCTGATAGGGCAACAAGGGAATCCGCGAACCGCTCGATTTACGGTTTGCTTGGCAGAGACGGCGAAATCTTCGCTTCAGCCCTGCGCAGCATCTGCAACGACTGGGTCACCGTTTCTCAGCGCAGAAAATACGCTTCACCTATGGAGTCGAGCCTCATAAGCAATGATACGGAACAGGCGATAGTTGAGAATTTGCTAGGGGCAATACAGGACAACGCGGGCACATATCGCCGTTATCTGAAACTGAAAGCTAAACTCATGAACCTGCCCATTCTGGGAAACCATGACATCGTCGCGCCCCTGCCAGATGCGCCTGAACTCAAGTTTACCTTTGAAGGAGCCCAAAACCTCGTCGAGCGGGCATACAGCCGCTTCGATGAAGAATACGCCACCGCGGTTCGGGAAATGTTTGCGAAACGCCGCATCGATGCCACGCCCAGATTTGGCAAACGCAACGGCGCGTTCTGTGCAAGCTGGTACAGGGGCAAATCCGCTTTTGTTCTTGACAGCTTCAATGGCACCCTCAGCGATGTTTACACGTTAGCACACGAGTTGGGACATGCCACCCATGACTACTATGTCTCCCGCAGTCAAACCATCATGAATACAAGCATTCCGTCTATTGTGGCGGAGACTGCGTCGATTTTCGGTGAGCTATTGCTTACGGATTTGCTGCTGGATGAGGCAAAGTCGGATGCGCAACGCAAAGCCGTTCTCTGCCTGGTTCTAGACGAGGTAGGCATGACGGCGTTCCAAGTCACCGCACGCGTCTGGTTCGAGCAGGCACTCTACAACTCCATTCAGCATGGCGAATACCTGGATTACAAGACTATCTGCAGCCACTGGACGGGGGCGCGGGACCGCATCTTCGGCGACGCAGTCACCTGGTTCCCCGAAATGGAAGCTGAATGGACCATGAAACCGCACTATTACATGGCGAACTACCGCTTCTACAACTACCCCTACGTCTACGCCCAAATGTTCGTTTACGCCCTCTACGAGCGGTACCTACAGGAGGGCAAAGCATTTGTGCCAAAGCTGGAATCGGCGTTGTCGGCAGGCAGCAGCGTGTCGCCGCTGGAAATCGGCAAAATCGTCGGCTTAAACGTGGCAGCACCCGACTTCTGGAAAAGCGGCTTAAAAGTGTTTGAACGCTTCATCGTTGACTTAGAAAAAGTCATCTAACCTGTAGCAAAGGATGGAAATGATTAATAAGACAGAACCCAGACAATTTTAGCTACACTGTGCTGCGGTAACCAAGCCAGGTCAAAGGTGAAGGACTCAAGATCGACGCTTTGACTTGAGCGCCCGAATGGGAAATCCTTTCCCGTAGGGGTTCGCAGGTTCGAATCCTGCCCGCAGCACCAAATAGCCCTATTTTGGACCTGTTTTACAATTTAAAGCGTAAATTGCGCTGACCCTAATTAATTTCAGATTAATGAGAAAGAGAAAAAGATCAATCCAAATTTTGTAACTTGATCTTAAAAAAAGAAAAGATGGCTAGAGGGGTTCAGGAGACGAACCAATTAGTCGATATAGGTATGTCGGCTTTTGTCTAAGCCATGGTTTTAGCTAATTTCTCGCCTAGTTGTTTTGCTTGTTGTTTATCGGTTTCTGAAATTTTGTTACCGATGGCTAGTCCGGGCAGAATCAGCTTTGGGTTGAAAGCTTTGAGAATGCTCTCGATGTTTGCGGTAGTCTTCGTTTGGCTTCCAGCTCCAGTTGCGAATGCAACCATAGGTTTGCCAGCTAATTTTTCGCGTACAAAGTAAAGTTCTGTAAGCAAAGTCAGCAATGGACCTGACATCATGCTAAAGTATGCTGGCGACCCAAATGCGAATCCGTCAGCTTCAACTGCTTCTTTTACACTGATATCTTCAACCTTTTTTATTTCAACATTGACGCCTTTGACGCTTTTCGCGCCCTCGGCTATGGCTTCAGCAACTTGTTTGGTGTTTCCAGTCTTAGAATAATATGCAACTAACACTTTTGGCACATAAATACCTCCTATTTCATGATACAAAACAAACAGAATAGTTTTATATACTTTTAGCGAGCGCTAGTTGAGGGTATGTCGGGAGAATTTGAAAAACAAATAAAAAAATATGGCTCTTAACGAAAAACAAAAAAGGAAATAAATGAAATTATTAACAAAGCTGGAGAAGAGTTCCCTTGTTTATCCTGTACTTCAAAGGATGAATGCAACAATTTTAACTGGTTCAAAAAATGGTTTACCAACAAGTAGCTACCTTATATAAAAGAAAGACCAAATTTAAGTTGAAATCTATTTTCTGACTACAACTCATGAACATGTCTGCACCGAAAAAGACAGCGCAAGGCAAATGGCGTTGGCCTAATGACAACACAGAATAAGACACCGAGGAAGACTATGAGGCACACTGCAGAGAAGAGCACATGTAAACAAACTAATTAAAGGGATTAAAAATGGAGCAGAGAACTCTTGCCCTTTTTTACTGCTTGTTTTCTTTCTCGTCTGGCTCTTGGAAGAGTCTCTTGATTGCGCTGATTCTTGCTTTCTGCGCCAGCACGTCGCTTGTGACTAGTGTTAATGCTTCTTCAGGGCACCATTTGATGCATTGTGGGCCGTCGGCTTTTTCTTTGCATAGGTCGCAGACGTAGACTACTTTGGTTTCAGGATGCAGCATTATGGCGCCGTAGTCGCATGCTTCGATGCACCAACCGCAGCCGTTGCATTTGTCTGGGTCAAGGGTTATTGTTCCTGTTTCTTCTGACTGAGTAAGTGCGTCTCTTGGGCAAGCTGCTACGCAAGCTGGATCTTCGCAGAGTCTGCATGTAACCGACATGTTGGCTAACTGGTTAATGCGCACAACACGGATGCGTGATTTAAGCGGGTTGAAGGCTTTCTCCTTCGTGAATGAGCAAGCGTACTCGCAGACTTGGCAGCCTACGCATTTTTCTGGGTCAACGGAAACAAATTTTCTATCGTGAATCTTCACCATTTTTTTATGCCTCTTTTCCTTCTATTATGTTGGATAAGTCTTCCATTCCCAGTTTGTCTAGTTGAGACTTTGTAGGTATGCCGTCTGCTGTCCAACCGCGTGATTGGTAATAATCATCCAGCAACAAGTCAAGTTCATCTTGGGTTATCATGGCGCCTTTTGCTGGTCCATCGTCAGGGATTGGCTTGTTCATAACTTTCCATGGCAACGTGTCATCTTTGCGGCTTAATCCTTCTCTGATGTTAATTAGCCGTGCAAGGGTGTTTATTCTTTGACCGGCAAGGCTGAGTTCTTCAGGCGTCATCTCGTAGCCGGTTACTAAAGTGTAGAGCTTTGCCATATCAGCTAGTTCCTTATAGAAGGTACCTTTGGCATTCTTGCAGACAATAAGTGAATCAAGCAACGCGTAAACATCCTCTGAATCTTTGACAAGTTTACCGCGACCCTTTTCAGCCTTCAAACGATCAACTTTACCCGTCAAATCAAACGTGTAAGCGCCGCTTCGGTTATGGTCTGCTCCTCGGAACGAGACGGCAAAGCCTAAAGCGGCAGTTTTGAGGCATCGTAAATCATAGCCTGTGACTTCCAAGCCCTTAATGTTTTGAGCAAGCTTATCGGAGCCTTTGCCGATTTTTTCTGCAGCTATTTTTACACCGTCAGCGAGAACATCGCCGATTCCTTCCCGTTTGCCTATCTTCTCTATGAGTTGCAGGAGCGCTTCTGCGTTACCAAAGTGAGCGTCAATTCCACCAAGATCCTCATGGGAGAGGATGCCCGTTTCATGGCAGTCCATTACGAAACTTACGGTTACACCTGTGCTTTGCGCGTCAAGGCCATAGTAGTTGCAGAGTTCAGCGGCTTTTATTATTGCATCAAGTCTATCGATACCGCAGTTTGGTCCAAGCGCCCACAAATTATCATATTCCATCCTTGCCATAGTTCCCTTGTATGGTCCTTCACGAACTACAGCTTCATGTTCGCACCGCATTGCGCACGAGTTGCAAGCAATTATTTTTGCGATGAACCGTTCATTTAGGGCTTCACCGCTTACTTTTTCAGCGTTCTCAAAATGAGCATTATTATAGTTGCGTGTGGGCATGCAGAACAAAGCGTTTTGAATCATGACGTTTTCTGCTGACCCTAAAGTTCGGTATTTCTGAGCTGCAGGCCCCTTCATTCTTTCATGAAATTCTTTCACCATTTCAATGAATTCGTCAGGCTTGGCGACAACAATGTCGCGGGTTCCGCGAACAGCAATTGCTTTGAGGTTCTTGGAGCCCATAACTGCGCCTAATCCTGTTCTTCCAGCAGCACGAGTTTTCTCGTTAATTATGCTGGCTATTTTTGATAGTTTTTCACCAGCTAAACCTATGGATGCTACGCGTACGTAGTAATCGCCAATTTCATCTTTAATTGCGTCTTCGGTTTCAGATGGTGATTTGCCCCAGATTTGTTCAGCATCAAGTAATTGGACGGAATCATCATCGATCCATAAGTAAACAGGTCTTTCAGCTTTCCCAGTTAAAATAACCGCGTCATATCCAGCTCTTTTTATTTCTGTGCCAAAAGTGCCGTGGCTTACTGCTTCCCCGACACCGTTGGTGGCTGGAGACTTTGATATGAATGCATGCCCGTTTCCGCCTGTTGGAAACATTGTTCCTGAAACTGGACCGACTGCTAAAACTAGTGGATTGTCAGGGTTGAATGCGTCAACGCCTGCTTTTGAATTGGCTAGCCATAGTTTCATGCCTAAACCTATGCCGCCAATGTATTTTTTGGCAGTTTCCGCGTCTAGTTTTTCAAAGCGAGTTTTGCCTGTGGTTAAGTCAACGCGTAAAACTCTTCCTGCGTAACCGAGCAAACCTTGTTCCTCCGTTATTTTTAGAGTTATTAGTCAGTTGAAAAGTATATTAACTTAATGGGTTTCTAATTTGGAAATTCACGGCTAAAATGGAGTCTTCTGCCGCCCGTTATGTACAAACAGTCATAACGGTTTTCTTGGCATTGCAGGTTAAAGCTGCATTTGAATAGAGAAAAAAGATATCAGATGCTTCTGTTAATCTCATACTAAGGCTCGAAGGCAAGGTGGAAAAAATGAAAATAAAAGTCCACTACATCAGTCTAGTTAAAAGCTTTACAAAAACAAGCCAAGACGAATTCGACCTAAAAGAAGCTGCCCCGCTATCGGAAGTGCTCTACCAAGTCGCCGAGAAATATGGAAAACCGTTCACTCAAGAAGTTTATGACCCAGAGCACCAAGAGATGAAATCAACCTTTGTTGCAATGGTTAACGGCGTCTTAATGGATCAATTACAAGGTATTAACACGCAACTAAAAGACGGCGACAGCATAATCATCATGTCGCTTATGACAGGCGGATAAAAAACTGGCTAAAGATGAAAAACCCAGAGCCGTCTACTGGCTAGATAACAAGCTGTACCTAAACATAACCAATCAGTGCTCAAACTGCTGCTTTTTCTGCCTCAAACGCTACAGACGCGGGGTCGGCGGCTTCAACCTTAAACTATCTGAGGAACCGAGCATTGCCCAAATCACAGGTGAGCTTGGCGAGGTTTTGAACATGAGAAGATGGGATGAATTGGTCTTCTGCGGCTTTGGCGAGCCAACGGAGAGGTTGGATGTTTTGTTGGAGGTTGCGCAGTGGGCAAGGCAGCATTATAGCAGACCACTGAGAATCCGGGTTAACACAAATGGGCATGGTTACGTGGTTAATCCAGGCAAAGATGTGGCGGCAGAGTTGAAGGCTGCTGGCGTTGATAAAGTAAGCGTCAGCTTAAATGCTGGGGACAGGGAAACCTACAGGGAGATTTGCAGGCCAACTTTCGCTGATGCCTACGAAGCAGTGATTGATTTCATACGAAAAGTCAAGCCTAAGCTCGAAGTTGAGGTTACGGCGGTAAGAATGCCAGAAGTAGACATAGCGAAAGCTGAGGCTGTTGCTGATGGTTTGGGTGTTAAGTTTAGGGTTAGAGAGTATATTCCATGTTTCTACTGACAGATTGACGCCATGGGCGAGTCTGGGCTTAAATGTTTAATTTATGCAATCGCAGAAACTTAACTTCAAAAGACTTGGTAGCGGTGGGAAAAAGCGTTTTTGTAAGAGTGATAAGGGTAAAACATATATTATTTGCTAACGAAATATTTCTTAGTTGTGCTGAAAGAGGAATAAACAATGGTTTCTCTTAGATCAATAGCCCCATCATTAACAAGAATAACAGTCGCAGCAGCAATAGGCGCTGCTTTGCATGTTGGTCAAGGCGACTGTGACCTAATAGATGCAAAAGCCATTGAATATTCAAGAGCAGTCCTTGCCCAAACAGATGTAGAAGGCGAAGTAATCTGCTGCGAAGGACCCAAAGACCACGCGCCATCATTTGAACACCGCGAAAAAGTCGGAACAGGCGGAGGACCCAAAGTCGAGTTCATTATTGATCCAGTTGACGGAACCACAGCCGCCAGCAAAGGCAGAAAAGACGCCATATCTGCATTGGCATGTGCACCAGCAGGACGCTTCCAAGTTTTGCCCGATGACGGCTACTACTTTAAAATTGCCACAGACTACCATTCAATAGGCAAAATATCCCTGGACATGCCCATTGAAGAAATCGTGCACAAAGTAGCCCATGAAAAAAAACTCCTCCTACCTAACTTCACCGTCATCATGCTGGAGCGCGACCGCCACAACGAAATCCTCGCCCAACTCAGAAAACTCGGAGTACGAATTTTACTTATCCCAGACGGAGACATCGCAGCGGCAGTAGTCAGCTGCCAACCGAACAGCGGCGTCGACTTGCTGATTGGCGCTGGCGCAGGACCTGAAGCCACCATAGCCGCAACAGCAGTAAAGATTCTCGGCGGAACCATGCTCGCCAACGTTTGGCGGGACAAAAAAGACGATGCAAAACGCTTAGAACGTTTAAAGAAAACTGGAGTTGACGTGGACAAAACTTACAACCAAGATGAACTTGCCAAAGGCAAAGAACTAGTGTTTGCAGCTTCAGGCGTCACTAAAGGCGAACTCTTAGATGGCGTAAGAATAATTCCTGATGGCGCAGTTGTCTATTCAATTTGCATGCGGTTGCCAAGCGGAACCCAAGAGAAATCTGAAACTACATTGCGGTTCAAGGATCACCCGGTTTACCAGCAGTTCCAGCCATAATCCTTCTTTTCTTTCTTTTTTTAGTAGAAGGCATATTGTTACAGTGTCATGAACATTGCTCGTACTTGTTGGATCCCGTGCATGCCTCTTAGTCGGTTAATTAAGTTAAGTATTCTATCGTTGTTTCCTTCAGTTACGAATATTTCTACGCAGTATTTTCCATTGATGTGTCTGTGAACGTTTTCGATGACTACGTCATCAAACTCATGCCGCAACTCTGTTATCTTCAAGTCAACATCCTTACGTGCATAATCACATGTTGTCATAATAGTGGCAGCCACGTTTCCTGAAGAAAATTTCGCAATTTCAGCTTCTGAGATGAGGTTTCTTACAGCGTCTCGGAAAGCTTCTGATCTGCTGAAGTATCCTCTTGACTTCATAAATTCATCAAACTGGTTGAGAAGATCCAACGGTAACGTTATACTTATCACTGTCAAGGTTGATTCTCCTGCTATTAACATTCAAGAGAATAGTTAATATCTGGATATTAATTTTTCCCATCATATTAGCACTATCTTAATATTTTCTCAGCCTTTTTCTTTAAAAGATAACAATGACTACTGAAGAAGAGAAAATCTGCCTAGAAAAGCCAAGGCAGAAACAAGCAGAGGAACATGAAAATAAACATGTAATGATTTTCTTCGCCATTCTACTAGGCTTAACTGTTCTTATTGGCGGTTTACTTGACTTTTTCTTCGCAGGGGTCCCCCTTCACTTTACTATACCACTTATAAACGTTCGAGCAACCTTAAGCACGATTTTGTACTATGCATCTGTTCTGTTTGCTTCCGCATACATTGGTATAATGGGTTTTAGGGAGCTGTTTGTTGAAAAAAGATTTTCTGTTGAATTTTTGATGGCTGCCGCAGCGCTAGGCGCCTTGTACCTAAATGCGCGGTTTGAAGCGGCAACGGTGCTGTTTCTTTATTCTATCGCTCAGTACTTTGAGGGCTACATTGAGGACAGAGCGCGCCGAACAGTTGAGAAATTATCAAAGTTCATGCCGGACCAAGCTAGAATCGTAGCTGATGGAACGGAAAAAACTGTTAATGTCAACGAAGTCGAGCCTAACATGACTTTGCTTGTGAGACCCGGCGAGCGGATACCTTTAGACGGCAATGTTGTTGACGGTTTCTCACATGTTGACCAAGCCATAGTGACTGGTGAATCCGTGCCTGTCGCCAAGAGAGTGAACGATTGTGTTTATGCTGGCACATTAAACATGAGTGGCGTTCTAAAGATAGCTGTTACAAAAAAGGCCAGTGAAACTCTTGTATCAAGGATTATGGTGCTTGTGGCTCAATCGGGCAAACGAAAGGCATCCATGGAAAAGCTTGTTGACCGATTTGCAAAAATTTATGTTCCAATAGTTATCGTGTTAGCTGTTTTAACCGCTGCTTTGCCCACGTTGGTCGCTGGCATGTCTTTTCACGTGTGGCTATATCGTTCGCTTATTCTTCTTGTGGTTTCTTGCCCAAGCGCCTTTATCATTTCGGTTCCTGCAACAGTCCTTGTAGCGATAACAGTTGCGGCTAGAAGAGGAGTAATAATCAAAGGCGGAATCTACGTTGAAAAACTCGCCAAAGTAAAACGAGTGGTTTTTGACAAAACAGGCACATTAACATTGGGCAGACCAGCCGTTCATGAAGTACGGCTTGTGGAAAGAACTGAACAAGAAGCATTGGCTTTGGCTGCGTCACTTGACCAGTTTTCAAATCATCCCGTCGCTCAAGCCATTGTTAGACGCGCCACGGAAAGAGGCATTGACCTAAGCAAGTTCAAGGTAACCGACGTGGCTGAGGTTCCTGGAAAAGGCATCGTGGGGAAAGTTGACGGAAATTTTGTGGCGGTTGGCAACTTGGAGTTGATGAAAGATTTCGGTTGCAATTGTAAGGAAGCCTTTGAAATCACTGAAAATGACACCCATACTACAGTTTGTGTTTCCCTAGGTAAAGAAGGGTTGGCTACAGTTTGCGTTGTTGACCAAGTTAGGGAAGATGCTCTCAAAGCAGTGAATGATTTGAAGAAAAATGGCATAAAAACCGCCATGCTAACTGGCGACAGAACAGAGATTGCTAAGGAAACTGGGGATATCTTAAAGATTGATGAGGTTTACGCGGAACTGTTTCCTGAGGATAAACTGAAATGCATTGAAGAGATGAAGGGTAAAGACGGGCTAGTAGCAATGGTCGGCGACGGTGTGAATGATGCTCCAGCGCTTGCCGCTTCAGACGTGGGCATTGCTATGGGTGCAGCGGGGGTTGATGTTGCTTTGGAATCTGCGGATGTGGTGTTGGCAAAAGATGAGCTTGCGCAAATTCCATACCTAATTAAGCTCAGTAACAAAACGATGAATATTGCAAAACAGAACATCACTGCATCACTTATCATAAAATTAATTTTAGGAGCACTAGGAGTACTCGGCGTGACAGGCTTGCTGGCAACCGTGATTGCCGGCGACGACGGACTTACAATGCTTCTTTTGCTAAATTCTCTACGTCTTGAAAGAATAAAATAGGGTTGCTGAAACGTAGTAAGCGACTTCTCAAGCAGACTTTAGCGGAGATTGAAGTGGGTAAAGCCTTATGCTTTGCCTATCTTGCTTGTTTTTCAGGGTCCTTTTAATTTTGAGCTGTCGCTAATTTAGCCCTTTACACTTGTTTTTTACGAAGTTGACTGAGGACTTTCTTGTTATTCAATGAAAAATTAATTAAGGGAAAAAAGTAGTCAGATGAGTCATGCCTAAGACTTATCCGAAGACTCAGCGTAAAAAGACCAAGCGTAAGAAGCCTCAGCCTAAGACTCAATCGAAGCCAGTAAGCATAACAACGCGAAAATCTTATTGGATAACGCTGACGTTATTTACAGTTGTTTTTGCTTCTGTTTTCGGATATTACGTGAACATGTCTTTAGAAAGAATAGTAATGATGCTTGTTACTGTTCTGTTACTGATAGGCTTTGCAGTCTATATAAGATTTAAACCTTCCACTGCAACGGCCGACAAAAGAGCAATATTCATTTTTGTTGGAGCATCCGTCATTGGTTTCTGTATTTGGGCTATAATAGTGCTTTCCTTAAACGCAACTGAGCTTCACACGCAAATAGCAAGTGCAATAGGTGATAGTTTCTTTGCCATAACAAGCCTAATGATTTGCCTAATTTTAGGAGCATTTATAGGTGACTGGATAGGCGAGAAGAGAGAACGCATAAGTATTTTTCTTAAAAATAAATTGAGCAAATAGATTTAAGTTCTTTTGACTAAAATCTCGTCTAAAGGACGCATGCAAGCTCAATCGATCTTGTCCTCTGATTATTGGTTGGCGGAAGAGACAGGATAAGCCGTAATTTTCCATTTTCGGTGCTTTGTCACAGAAACTTTAAGAGCTTAATCATTAAGCATTTTCTAAAGACCGACCAAGGATAGACCTGTATTGAAATTTGGAATAATGACGCGGAACATGGAAGCATGGAGCAGCACGCAAGTACGGGAAGCCTTAACTAAACGGGGCATTCCATACGAATGCTTCATTTTTCCTAAACTTGTTGCAAGGCTCGCATACAAACCCTATTTTAAAGTTAACGGCACCAGCATCCTAGACGATTTAGATGCGCTTATTATTCGTCCGATTGGTCGGGGTTCGCTTGAGGAGCTGGTTTTCCGAATGGATATGCTCTACAAGCTTGAACGCCAAGGCTTCTACATGGTTAACCCGCCAACAGCGATTGAGCATTGCGTTGACAAGTATGATATTTTGGCTATCCTTGAGGATGTGGGTGTTCCTGTACCACGCACATTAGCCACTGAAAGCGTAAACGAAGCGCTAAAAGCTTTTTCGGAACTAGGCGGAGACATTGTGGTTAAACCAGTTTTCGGCTCCCGAGGACAAGGCGCAACACGCATAGTTGACGCAGACATCGCTGACACAATTTTCAAAGCAATAACCTTCCATCACGGCGTAATTTACATGCAAGAATTCGTACCTCACGGATACTCAGACATACGTGCATTTGTAATCGGCGACCGAGTAGTCGCATCTATGCGTCGCGTAGCTAAAGGATGGAAAACCAACTACAGTCAAGGAGCCAAACCAGCACCAGCAAAAATCAGCAAAGAATTCGAAGAATTAGCAGTTAAATCTGCTAAAGCCGTAGGCTGCAAAATCGCAGGAGTAGACATCCTAGAAGGACCCGAAGGACCACGCATCGTTGACGTAAATAGTCAGCCGGGATGGAAAGGTCTGCAGGTAGTGGCAGAGGTCAACATTGCCGAAGAAATAGTAAGTTTTGTGCTATCTGAATTGAAAAAGTAAACTATTTTCTAGAAAGAATTGAAGCGTAAGGGTCGTCGGCAACTTGTGGAAAAAGCGTTTCTTTTCCCGTTTTGATTAAAACACGTTCTTTACTTTCCGTGAATTGTCCCAAAAAGCATGCGGAAAGCCCGTTCTTTCTTAATGTTGCTTTTACTTTTTCTTGTGCTTGAGGATCTACAGCAGCCAAAATCGTGCCCGTTGAAGACACAGCCAATACTTGTTCATCAATTAGCTTAAAGTAATCCTGCAAAACCAGCATTTCCTTGCAGACGAGTATTTTTTCCCAATCGACCCTAAAGCCTACTTTTGATGCTTCTGCCAACTCGTTTAGCGCTGCTAAGAGTCCTCCTTCTGTAGCATCGTGCATGGCATGGACACCGCTTATTTCAGCCAGTTGCAATGCTTCCTTTACGCAGCTTTGCATGTGAACCTGCTTGGAAAGCTTTTCTTGTTGCGCTGCTCCGAAGAGTTTTTGCGCTAAGGCTTTTTGCGTTAGCGAGAAATTGGTGATTGTTTCTAAACCAAGCGGCTTAGTACATAATATTAGGTCTCCCGGCTTAGCGTTTCCCGGCGTAATCAGCTTTTCAGGTTGAACCGACCCGTAAACCGTTGCGACGCCAAGCAAATCTGAAAGACTATCATACATACCTGTGTGTCCTCGAACGATGGCCATGTTCAATTCGTCTGCTGCCGTGCATGTTTGCTTCATTATTTTTTGGAAAGTGGCTGGTTTAGTTGATAGTGGCCCCAAGAGGTTAATGGTGCAGAATTCTGGTTTAGCTCCGGAAAGTGCCACATCTGAAGCAGCATAATTGATTAGTAGCCAGCCGAACCATTCTTCTGGGACACCAGTGCATGGGTCACTAGCAACTACTACGTATTTGCCGTCTAAGATGTGGACGCCTGAATCGTAGCCAATCGTGGGCGGAATGATGACTCGTGAATCCTTCTTTATGCAGCTTAACAGTGTTTTCAGTTCCTTATTGGACAGCTTTCCCATGTTTCTTTGAACCTTACATGTAAATTTTTAGAGTCTTGCTTTTTTGCAGTAGGAAGATTGCAAATGCACAGATTATAATGCTTGGCACCATGTAGATTCCGTTGTATACTGCGGAGTAAACGATTGGGCTCATGCCTGGCGGTGCGTACTGGGGAAAATAGATTACGCCTGAAGTAAAGTGAGACATGAAGCGTGCTGTACCGCCTACTACTACACCGATAACCGGACCAGCAACTGTAAGTTTTCGGAAGAATCCTGCAAGTCCAAGACATGCAAACGCTAATGGATAATCAAGAATGAATTGAGCAGGGTTAACAACGAAAGGCTCAATCGCAAGGTCAACTACGCCAAGCACGGCGCCTGCAAATATACCGATTTTTGGTCCTCTTCTAAGCGCCAGCCAAAAGATAGGCACCATCCCAAGGTTAATTGTCCCTCCTTGTGGCATGACGAAGAAGGAGTGGCTAACCAGAGCTAACGCTCCTGCCATTGCGACAAATACAATTATTTCTGCAAGTATCTTGGTTGAAAAAATACTATTATTTTTAGTCAGCTCAGTTTGTTGTTTCATTTTTTTCCCTCCGCCAGTATTATCTGGTTCAGGTTCTAAGGGTCGACAGCACTTAGCCGTCCTCTCAGCCGGGTCATTCTCCCAGCTCCCCGAGAACTGTTTGAAAGAATTATTGCTGTTTCGTTGCATATTAGTTTTTCTAAAGCGTTGGTTTCAGCTGTTATTTGCTAAGAAGCATCGTTTTTTTTCGTTTGGTGGAAATGTAAAAATTAATTTACTCGTAAAATATTTCAGTAATTTATGGCAGAGGAAATCGAGGGTACAATCAAGGTTTCATCTAAAGGTCAAGTAGTAATTCCCAGAGAGGTCCGCAAGAAATTGGGGGTGAAGGGCGGCGAGAAGCTTTTGGTGCTTACGCGGGATGGGGATATACTGCTTAGGAAAACTGGGGAATTATCCCTTGATGACATAGCTGAGAAAATTGAGAAAGTAACCAAAGAACAATCTATTGACGTTGACAAGCTTGTGGCTGAGGCAGTCGAGTAGGCAAGAAAGTCAAAGTAGTCTTCGACACGAATATTTGGTTTCAATCGTCATGAAAAAGATCCTTGGCAAACTGGCAGAAAAGGAGTCTCTATGTGGCGAAAAAAATTTGCCTATAACCCCTCGCAAATTTTATTTCTGACGTCGTCTGAAAGATTGAGGTTTAAATCTCTCAATTTGGCAATCAGATCTTCCATTGCCTTGATGCCATTGATAGCGTCAATTTTTGATGGAAAATAGCCTTGATGTTTTACTTTATTATCAATATCAATAACTCTTTTTCTAACCTCATTTAAATAAAGATATGGCTCTACTTTGAATTTGTCTCCTTTTCAAGTTTGATAATTTTTAACAAATGCTCCACTACTGAAATTGCCTTATAACCATTCATGTCAGGCGAGTTTTGACTAGAAGAATTGAATAGCTCACTATATTCTGGCAAAGTTTCGTTTGATACTGCCATAAGGTTATTAAATTTCGCATAGTTACCAGGCAAGTATTTGAGAGAAGTTGTGGTTTTAGGCAATTCGGCTAATACTAATAAAGCTAATTTTTCGAGTTTATCCAAATTCATAGTTCTTCGATCTTCTTTAAAGTTTCTAAGTTTAGTTATACGTATTAACAATTTTCTCTTTAATATTTTTTAATAAAAAAGGAGTTAAGGTCTTAAAGAGTCTTCTGAATTCTTTATCTAGACTACGGTTAGCAGAAAAGCAGAAAGTGCTATGTTATCCCTTTCTTTGTCTTAAGTTCCCTTATTCGAGCAGGTCTAACAAAAACTTCATCAAGTAATTCCGAAGTGAATTTTAGAATTTCCGAAGCATCCTCAAGTGTTACATCTCTTAAAGGATCGTTTTGTGGGTGTGCACCCCAGTTACCAATCATTCTAATAGTATGTGCCATATCTTTTAGAGTTGGATTGATTATTCTTTTTGCTTCAAGTTCATCTATTTGGTCAATTAAATCAGCGTTTGGTGTCCCTTTTAACAAGCACGTGGTTTGCATTGCTCTTCGACACTGTGTCACTGTAGCTTTAGAAGCTGAAATGTTTTCACACTTGATTGCTTCTATAAGATCATCTGCTACTTCTTTTGGAATCGCCTCATTTACATTTGGTATTAAGCGTGGGTAATAATCAGTGATACTTTCTAATTCAACTATTACAGTCTGAGGATAATCCTCTTTTATATTCCAACTGTCAGGGACTTCAAAGTAAACAGGTTTTGAACATCCATTGCAATTTAGAACGAACGCACGATTTGACCCTTTCCCAAAAAAAGAGCATTTAGTGTGGCAATGCGGACACATGAAAGACTTAATGTAAATTGATGCCAAAGGTATTCTTCCTTATTTGCTTATCGCTTATTATTTGACAGCTTTGTTCTTTTAAGAGTTTGTTGTGTTTTGGTTTGCTAAATCTGTTGAGGTAGTTTGATGTTTACGCAGGTTGTGACAATAGCACCTAAATTATCGCATATTGCATCAAAGTTTAATTGAAGAAAAGAAAGAATCTAATTCTATCTTAAGATCTTCACTCGACTCATAACTTCGATATTCAATTCCTTTTAAATCCACTGGGACTTCAGACTCCTTATCTTTTATGAGAATAACACTTTTCCCTAAACCGTACGCTAGCCCCAACTCAAAGAGCACATTTGCGTTCCAGCCAGTTATATTCATAATAGCATATTTAGATTCTTGCAGATGCTCACAAATCTTACATAAAATATCTATGTTGTCGAAATCCTCATCTGCTTTCCAGCCTTTAAGACGATATTTCTCCAAAACTGGTCGTATGCCGTGTCTATAAGAATCATCAAACTTTGCTCTAAAAGGCATTCCAATAAAAACTTGACGTGGATTGACCGCGATCTCTTTTGAACATAGAGCACCCATTTTAAAGCAATACGGTTTAGATTCTAAAGTAGGTCGGTTCATTAGGGCTTGCACCTTTTCTTTGATAAATGGAATATCCCTTTTTTTAAGGTCGTCTGCATTATTGCCCATCCATTCAAAATTATCCTCGTCAAAATATCTTTCAACGAACATAAGATGCCGATTGAAATTAGAGAATGTCTCATCATAGAACTCTAAGGGCAACATATCTTTTAATGTATCAGTAGCTAGTTTCAATTTCTCGATTTGAGGTTTTATTTCATTCTTCTTTTCATGCTTAATTGCTAAAATCAAAGCATCTACGCTATCTTCTGTTTTATCAACCAGTTTTATGGTAGATATTAGCGAGGACATAGAAGTCATAGTAACATACAATCAAGCATTAAACATTTCTTCTTACAATGAACAAATGTAGGCATCTTTCGTAATGCATTACCTTGGCTAATTCCACTTCCAGTTTTCACACACTTACTAAAAAGTTGCCAAACAAACCGAAAATCATCATTTTTCGATATCTTCCTCAACCAGATCATTCTACTAAACTATCGCCAGTCTTATTTAGGTGAAATGTTCAAATAGGAAATGCGCGCTAATCGAAAGCGCTGGAATGGTGTAATGGAAGCACAGCCAACGATTGGCAGGCTAGGCGGGTCCGATTCCCGCCACCATTCCACCATATTGGTCATGAGTTGGGCAGTCTTATGGACAATAATTATGTTTATCATTGCGAAAATCTGCGGATGATAGAAAAAGCAATAACTAATGTCGAATTGGCTTTAAGGGACTATATATCCCTCAGCGACAATGCTAATACTCAAATATACACTCGAGTCCTCTCCCAATTAGTCAACAGTTGGGTTGAAGTAAGATTACTTAAACTCGTTTATGAGCCAGATGCGTTTTCAGATGATAAGAAAGGCAAAATTATAACGACCTCACGTTTGGAAGATCAATGGAGAAGTGCACTCGACTGTGCGTTCTGTAAAGCGTTTTCCTTAAAGGATATTACAAAAATATCTTCCCCAAATGTTCGATATACCGCTCGAAAGCAGTATGAAGCAGTAAAGCAACTTATTGAAAAAGACCTTTTAGCGTCTTCTGAGGTGCGGAATAGAATAGCTCATGGTCAATGGAGGTATGCTTTTACTTCAGACTTGCAAAAAATCAATCCAGATCTAATGCGTGACATAAATAAGGAAAATATTCTAGTTTTACAATTTAGATTAGCTCTATTCAGAAGTCTATCTCAAATTATACATGACCTGGCGGTATCAAAAAAAACCTTTGAAAGAGACTTTGACAATAATTTCAAAAAGATAGAATCTCAGATAGTTAATGCAAAAAAGGTAAGTTTTACTGTGTACCAACAAAAAATGGTTAGAAAGAAACAAAGAGGGATTATTAAGAAAACTCAGAACCTTAAAACTTAACTGTATTCTTCTAAACCATCATACGAGAATTTTAGCTGGGCATGAATGTTAAAAATGAGTCTGGCTCCATTTTGTTATGGCGTGTACAGCTATTATTGTCGTCTGTGCGCTTGCTAGGCGCTGCTGAGTCCTATGTCCTTAGATTGTTGTTGCATAGTTGTTCTATCTGATAACTGGCTGTTACCTAGTAAAGCAAAAAAACGCTGCCTCCGTTATATCCCGATGCGGGATAATGTTTTTAGGTGATATTTTAGTTTTCCTACCGTCATTACTAACGAGTAGGATTGATTAGTATGCAGCCTTTGCCTAAAGATTACAACTTTGCAGAAATAGAGCGTAAGTGGCAGCAGAAATGGGAAGAAATGGGCATCTACCATTACGACTGGAACGACAAGGAGCGGGTTCCCTACAGCATAGATACTCCGCCGCCTTATCCGTCAGGGGAACTTCACATGGGCAACGTGCTCAACTGGACCTACTTTGATATGGTAGCAAGGTACAAACGCATGCAAGGCTTCAACGTGCTCTTCCCGCAAGGCTGGGACTGCCACGGCTTAGGCATAGAAATCCAAGTTGAAAAAACATATAACATACGCAAACGAGACGTTCCGCCTGAACAGTTCCGAAACTGGTGCATGGAGCTGGTGGAAAAATACATTGCCATGATGAAAGAAGGCATTCTCAAGCTAGGCTGCAGCATAGATTGGACAACAGAGTACCGCACAATGAACCCAGATTACTGGAGAAGAACGCAATTGAGCTTCATTTTGCTCTACAAAAAAGGCTACATGTACCAGGGCACGCACCCCGTGAACTGGTGCCCCAGAGATGAAACCGCCATTGCGGATGCTGAGGTAGATTATCAGAAACGCGAGGGCATTCTGCACTACATCCGTTTCCCATTCGAAGGCACAAGCGACTACGCGTTAATCGCAACCAGCAGACCCGAGTTTATTCCTGCATGCGTCGCCATCGAAGCCAACCCAAACGACGAGCGATACGGCAAGTACGTTGGCAAAAAAATAGTTGTACCCATAGTCAACCGTTCAGTGACGGTTATCGCTGACGAATGCGTTGATCCAGCCTTTGGCACAGGAGTAGTCATGATATGCACTTACGGCGACAAAGAAGATGTTAAAACAGTCATCAAACACAAGCTTCCCGTCATCATGCTTCTCACCGAGAATGGACGCATTAACGAGAACGGCGGCAAGTACGCTGGCTTAACCATAAACCAAGCGCGGGTAGCCATAGTTGAAGACCTCACAGCAGCTGGGTTGCTTGAGAAAACCGAGAAAATAACTCAGGAAGTAGGAGTTTGCGAGCGCTGCAAGACTCATGTGGAAATCCTTGAGCGAAAACAGTGGTTCATGAACACTCGCAAACTAACCGATGCCGTAGAAAAAACGGCGAACGAGATAGTTTGGTATCCTGATTACATGAAAAACCGTTTAATCGACTGGGCGAAATCGCTGGATTGGGACTGGGTAATTAGCCGCCAACGCCTTTTTGCCACGCCGATTCCAGTTTGGTACTGCAAAAACTGCGGCGAACTAATTCTAGCTAAAGAGGACTGGGTTCCCATAGACCCGAAACTTGAAAAACCACGCATAGACAAGTGCCCAAAATGCGGCGGCAAAGACTTCGCTGGCGAACAAGACGTTTTCGACACTTGGATGGATTCGTCGATAACATGTGCTGTTCACGCTGGCTGGCCTGACCGAGCAGACTGGAAGCATCTTTTCCCAGCGGACGTTCATCCCTCAGGCACCGACATAATCAGGACTTGGGCGTATTACTTGATGGTTCGGCACCTCGCACTTTTTGATGAAGAACCATTTAAGAGTTGCCTTATCAACGGCATGGTGCTTGGCTCAGACGGCAGAAAGATGAGTAAGTCGCTGAAGAATTATGCTGCTGCACCTGAAGTGCTAAACAAGAACGGAGCCGATGCTACTAGGCAATGGGCTGCTGGCGGCGGAGCAACAGGCTCGGACATTCCTTATCGAGCGCAGGATGTTGAATATGGCAGACGCTTCTTAGTGAAATTGTGGAATGCTGCAGGTTTCACAAGCAAACTTCTAGCAAACTACAAGCCTGATGCAAAGGCCCATTTTGAACTTCAGCCGTTAGATAAGTGGATTATTAGCAAAGCCGAAAACTTGACATTGAAGGTTTCGGAAGCTTTTGAAAAATGCCAATTTAACGTTGCCGTTGAAGAAATACGCAATTTCACATGGCATGTCTTCTGCGATTCTTACTTAGAAGCCATCAAAGATAGGCTTTATCGACAGGAGGTACAAGGAGAAACAAAGAGACAAGCTGCTCAACAGACGCTTTACGAAGTTTTGTATAGAATCTTACAATTACTAACGCCGGTGACGCCTCACTTGGCAGAGGAAATCTACCAAAACATGTATGCTGAAGACAAAGGATTCAAAAGCCTGCAGATATCACCTTGGCCACGGTTTAACCAAGATATGGTGGATAAAAATGTCGAAGAGCAAGGAGACAAGGTAATAGCATTAATCAACGAGGTCCGCAGAAAAAAAGCAGAGCAGCAGTTGCCATTGAATGTTCCTACTCTATCGCTTACAATCTATACGGGAAGTCAAGCAAATGCTGATATAATAACTGCCAGCAAGGACGATATTGCAGGAACGCTCAAGGTTACGGGCAATTTTAATATTATTCCAGAAGCAGGTTGCGGAAAAGAAGTAGCACAGTTTCCAGGAGTGATTCCTGTAGCCACTTTTGGGACGGTTACTAAAAAATGAAGATCGTTGGTTTGATAGGGTGCGGTGCGATTGGCACTGTACTGGCAGAAGCTATCGAACGAAAACTAGTAATCTGCGACGAGCTGGTTGTTTATGACTTTGACGCCTCAAAAGCACAAAAGCTTAAAACCGCACTCAATTTTCCTGTTACAATTGTTGGAAGCGTTGATGAATTACTTGCACTAAAGCCTAAGGTTATTGTGGAAGCGGCGTCACAGCAAGCCGCAAAAGATTACGTTCCAAAAATTGTTTCTGCAGGAATCGAGCTAATCGTTATGAGCACAGGCGCGCTTCTGGATTTGAATGTTGATTTGGGCAGGGTTCATGTTCCTTCAGGTGCTATCGGCGGCTTAGACGCACTCTCCAGTGCAGCCTTAGCTGGGATTGACGAGGTAATTTTGACTTCACGCAAGAACCCCAAAGCTTTAGGAACCGACAGCAAAGAGGAAAAAATTGTTTACGAAGGCTACGCTGAAGAAGCGGCCAAGCTGTTCCCAAGGGAAATGAATGTTGCTGCCACTTTAGCGTTAACTGTTAAACCAGCCAAAGTAAAAGTACGAGTTGTCTCTGACCCTTCAGTTAAGCGTAACACACATGAGATTCAAGTTAAATGGCGGTTCGGCGAAATGTCCTTACGCTTTGCGAACGACCCTCACCCGGATAATCCACATACAAGTGCATTGGCTGCATGGTCCGCCATTAAATTATTGCAGTCTCTTTTGAAAACCTAGCCAATCTACTAAAAGTCAGGCGGAAAAATGAATGACCGCAACCTTACGGTTGCGGTATCTTCAGAAAAATCATGGATGCTTAGATTGTTCTATGTAGCGTTTGATTGTTTCAGCATTGACCTGGCCAATTGAACGGTAGAATTTACCTCTCGACCAAAGATGCCCTCTCCAAAGCTTACTCTTAAGCCCAGGAT
>Ga0187874_10001223_pt1 | contig 24766 bp, 27 predicted proteins | sample June2016WEW_16_1_3_FD_132993 | JGI IMG/M metagenome (GOLD analysis project Ga0187874, IMG submission 132993) | Peatland microbial communities from SPRUCE experiment site at the Marcell Experimental Forest, Minnesota, USA - June2016WEW_16_150 | ecosystem: Environmental > Terrestrial > Soil >... | reverse complement strand
TGTTTTGAGAAAGCTCCACTATATCAAGTACTTACAGAACCGGTATGCGAGGTTATTCAGGTTGACTCGCGTAACCAATTGAATCTATTTAACGTTTAATGGGACAGTAGTGGGACGCCTCCCCTTTTCACCGGAGCAATAAGCAGTTCCATCAAAAAATAAATAGGTGAAAAGGGGAGGCGTCCCCATTTGCTGTGCTGTATCCGAGTCTTCGAGACTTAGGGGTTTATCCCAAAGTCTCGAAGACTCAAAGAACTCAATCTACTTTTCGGCTGCGGGAACAATCGTGGCGGATTTGATGTAGTCGAGATTTGGGAAATTTGCCTGCAAATAGGCGTTGCCCTTCATTTGAATTTGCCCTTGTTGCGGCTTCTCGCCATATTCGCCGTTGATCGAATCCACAACGCTCATGCCTTTGCTCACCTTGCCGAAAGGTGTGAACCCCTGGCTGTCTAGAAACTTGTTATCTACGAAATTGATAAACAGCTGAGTAGTTCGCGTATTGGCTCCAGCCGTTGCGAATGTAATGTATCCACGCAGGTTTGACTCTTTGGGTTTATCGTCTGGGATGTTTGCAGCCTGCCAGGCCGCGCTGATCTTCGGATCGCCGTTGATTCCAAATTGAACCATGAAATTGTTCACGACACGGAAGAACCGGCAATTGTCGAAATACCCATTCTTCACGAGATTATAAAAACGGTCGGCTCCATTGGGCGACCATGCTCTCGTCACATCCACAATAAATTCACCCTTTGAAGTTTCAAATTTTGCCTGAAACTTTTCAGGTGCTTTTTCGGTCATTTGGGCAGGATTCATCAGCTTCTCCATATTGGGTTTTGCAGCCTGTGGGTCGGCGGCCAATCCGGGCGCAATTGCAAAAAACAAACAAGCAATCACCATCAAAGTCAGTGCCGTCAAGCGCATTGAATTCTCCTTTTCTTAAAAAGTTTGATGACTCCAAAAACAGAGTTTCCTTCGGAGCGCGCCAAAACTCAAGAGAAAATGACCGTAGGAATCGATTCGAGATTCGGGATTCCACCAATTTCGAATCTCGAATCTCGAATTTGGAATCATCGCTCCTCGTTTGCGTTAAACTTGACAACTGTCCACGAATGTAGAAAATGCAGAGTCATTTGCACCGGCAGGAGATCACACTCGGCAGGTTGCCGAAAGAGGGTTAAGGCGAGTGCAGGAGACATCGGGAGTGGCATTCAGGGTCTTGGCGGCGTTCGCGCTTGCCTGCCTGGGAGGCCTGGGCAGCTCGATCATTGCGGTTTCGCACGAGCGCTTATGTCGCCTGATCAGCTTCGCGGCCGGGACGCTGCTGGGTGTCACAGTTTTTTCCATTATTCCCGAAACGATCGTTGCGGTATCCCTGTGGCGAATGATTCTTGCGCTCGCATCCGGCTATCTTCTTTTTCTGCTGATCAGCCGGTATGTCTTTCATGTTTGCCCGGCATGCGCGGCGAGCCACTTTGATGAAGTGACAACCCACCGGTTTGGTGAGATCGCGGCCGCAATGGTCATTGCGCTCGGCTTGCACAGCACCGTGGATGGACTTGCGCTTGCGCTGGGGAAACACTCCGAAATGGCCGGCGGGCTCGATGCCTCTCTGCTTCTAGCCATTTGCGTGCACAAGGTGCCGGAAGGCCTTGCCTTGTGCGCTTTGTTGCTGGCGTCCGGCCTGCGGCGCGGAGTGGCGCTAGGTTGGGTAGCGGCAGTGGAAGCGACGACTCTAATGGGCGGAGCCGTAGGATTGTGGGTGGCACCTCACATTTCAAACCTCTGGCTGGATCTAATCATGGCGCATGTGGGCGGCGGATTTATATTCCTGGCCTTCCACGCCGTCTTTGGGGAACTGCTCAAACACGGCCGAAAACTGGTGCTGGTTAGTTTTGCTTCCGGAATACTGTTGATTGCCGCGCTCAATGTGCTCATTCGAATTCTGTAATACCGCACTCTAAAAACGCCACGGATTCCACGGATTTCACCGATTCTCGGCAGGGTTCATCCGTGAAATCCGTGGAATCCGTGGCGTTTTTGAGTATGATGGTCCCGCAAAATCCCAAATCGTTTCATGTTCGTGGCATTTGTACCCATAAAGGAGGAATTACAATGCGGATGAGAATCTTTGTCGTCGTTTCTGTCTTTTTGGCTCTGTCGCCGGCGGTTTTCGCTCAACCGGCCGCCAAGGTCGCCTGTGACCGCGCCTGCCTGCAGAAATACATCGACCAATATCTGGACGCAATGCTCGCTCACAAAGTGAGCCCGGAGCTTTTTGCAAAAAATTGCAGATTTACCGAAAACGGTGTCCAGTTGCCGTTGGGAGGAGAAGGGCTGTGGTACGGCATATCTGGAAAGGGAACCTACAAGTTTTATGTTCCCGACGTCGAGACGCAGCAGGTCGCGTTTATCGGGACAGTCAAGGAAGGGGGGGCAGCTCCCGGGGCGCAGACAGCGCCGGGCGCCAAAACTGCCCAGCCTGCAACCGTGGCCGTTGCCATCCGTTTGAAGATACTAAATGGCTTGATCACAGAGGCGGAACAGCTCGCAATCAGACCTGAACAGAGCCTGCTTGGGCCTGCACCCGCCTCCAAATTCCCGCCGACGGGAGAGGCCGTCGAAAAAATGGGCGCTCCGAACCCGATATTTGCCGAAGTCATTCCGGAAGCGGAACGGCCGTCCCGCGAGGAACTGGTCAAGACCGCCAATTATTACTTTGCAGGACTGCAGAGGAATGACGGGAAAGGCTATTACCCCTTTACCGATGACTGCGCGCGATTTGAAAACGGCATGCAGTCAACCCGGGAATGCAAGAAGCAGTTTGAGAACAATCTTAAAGGCATTGTGTCGCGGATCCGCGATCGCCGCTTCGTGGCAGTGGACCGTGAACGTGGAATCGTCTTTGCCTTTGGTTTCTTCGATCACGTGCAGATCGATTGGACCTGGCAGCTCGCAGAGCTGTTTAAAATCGAAAAAGGCCAGATCAGACGCATTGAAGCAGTTTTCCACCGATGCCCTTACGGGATGAACTCCGGATGGAGCACGTACGAGCAGGGAATGTCGGAGGAGATCCAAAGTATCAGGTAATTGAAATTACGAATTACGAGTTACGAATGACGAATTGAAAAATTCTTTATTCGTCATTCGTAACGCGATGTTCAACGAAGGATCTGAGTTTTTAAATTTGTAATTCGTAATTCGTAATTTTTCAAGGGAGGAGCATATGCGAATGAAAATATCCGTGATCGCTTTAATTTCGGTTTTCATATTTCTCATTGCGGCCTGCAAGAACCCTGCACCTCAGAGCAGCAGTACAACGAATGCCTGCAGCGACCGGGCTTGCCTGGAAAAATTCGTCGATCAATACATGGACGCGATGCTGGCCCACGAGGTGAGCCCGAAGCTCTTCGCCAAAGACTGCAAGTTTACTGAAAACGGTGTGAAGCTGCCGCTGGGCGACGAGGGGCTTTGGTCCAGCATGGTCGGGAAAGGAACATACAAATTCTATGTTCCCGATCTCGAAACTCAACAGGTCGCTTTCATCGGCACTGCCCGGGAGGAAGCGCAAAAACCTGAAGACACACCCTCCGTTGTAGCCATTGCGCTCCGGTTGAAAATACAAAACGGATTGATCTCCGAGGCGGAACAGCTCGTGATACGTCCGGAAAGCAATTTACTGAATCCAAATGCTCCCCGCAACCCGTCGGCTGGAGAAAACATCGAAAAAATGGGCTCGCCGCATCCGATATTTACTGAGGTAATTCCTGAAGCCGAACGGCCTTCCCGCGAAGAGATGATCAAGACGGCCAACTATTACTTTTCGGGAATGCAGAAGAACGACGGCAAAGGCTACTATCCCTTCACGGATGACTGCGACCGATACGAAAATGGCGGTCGCGCGACGAATAATCCCTTGAAGCCCGGAGAGAAGAGGCCGGATCCAAAAACCTCGACGGTCTATTCAGGCGCCTGGGGCTGCAAGGAGCAGTTTGAATCCGGCCTTATTCATTTCGTCTCTCGCATTCGCGATCGCCGTTTTGTGGCAGTGGATCGGGAGCGGGGAATTGTATTCAGCTTTGGCTTCTTCGATCACGGTGCCGGTAAAACGCGACGGTTTAAGACACTGGACGGTCGCGACGTTATTGAGGGTCCTGCGGAGCCATGGACTTGGCAAATTGCCGAGCTCTTTAAGGTTGAAAAAGGGAAGATCCGCAGGATTGAGGCGGTCCTGCATCGATGTCCGTACGGCATGAACTCCGGCTGGAGCAGCTACGAGCAGGGTTTGTCGGATCAGATTCAAATCATTAAGTAATTACGAATTATGAATTACGAATGACGAATTGAAAGCAGATCATTCGTCATTCGTAATTCACTTGTTTTTACGAAATGGCGATAAAGAACAAAACATATGGTTTAGCAACAATTCGTCATTCGTCATTCGTCACTAGTTTCATATGAAACGATCCGGATTTGCCGATCTGCCCCTTCACGGCGGGCGTGTGCCGTCATGGCTTGCCGAGCGCATGACCAGGCTCGGTACGGCCATCGTGGAAGCCATTCTGCTTCATTACGGCCCTTCGGAACTGCTTTCACGGCTGGCGGACCCTTTCTGGTTCCAGGCTCTGGGCTCGGTCATGGGCATGGATTGGCATTCTTCAGGGATCACAACGTCGGTCATGGGCGCTCTGAAGCGGGGGCTGGCGCCGCAGGCCGATGAACTGGGCATCTACATCTGTGGCGGGCGCGGTAGGCATTCGCGCAATACTCCGAATGAGCTCCGGTCCATAGCAGACCGTAAATCATTGGACGGTGAAGCGCTGGTGCGAGCCAGCCGTCTGACGGCCCGGATTGACAACAACGCGATCGACGACGGATTCCAGATCTATCTGCACACGCTGGTTTTAAGCGCAGAAGGGGAATGGACGGTCGTTCAACAGGGAATGAATCAGGCCAACGGCATGGCCCGACGCTATCACTGGCATTCGGCCTCGGTGCGAGACTTCACGTCGGAGCCGCACACCGGAATTGTCGGAGAGCATCAAGGGACGATCATGAATTTGGTCGACGCCAAAGCCAAAGATGCGCAGAGCGCCTTGCTGGCAATCGCAAAAGAAAATCCCGGTGTCACGCTGCGCACGGCTCAACAGCTTCTCGTCCCCAGACGGCATGAGGTAACAGCAGAGGACGTTGATTTAAAGCGCCTGGGCGCCGTGCTGGCCGTTGCATATGAACGTGAGTTCCGCGATTTTGCCTCGCTGCTCCTGCTCGAAAACCTGGGACCTCGAACACTCCAGTCGCTTGCCTTGATTGCGGAAGTGGTCCATGGCGCCCCGACCCGTTTTTCGGATCCGGCGCGTTTTTCCTTTTCTTTAGGAGGCAAAGACAGGCATCCGTTCCCGGTGCCGCTCAAGACTTACGATGAGTCTATCTCGGTCCTTCGCACCTCACTGGATGCGACAAAAGTGGGGGACAAAGAAAAGCTTGATGGGTTCCGCCGGCTCGAAAAATTTACACGAACGGTTGAAGAACGCTATGGGCCCAGCGCGGATTTCGACGCCGTTGTGGCCTACGAGAAATCGATCTCCCGCGACCTGGGCGGCAGAAGCGTTTTCGACGATTTCAAGAAGAAGCCGGGTTCCCGGACAAAACAACTTTCCCTTTTCGGGAAGTAAAACGGTGACAGCCACCGGTGTCCCCAAGGGGACACCGGTGGCTGTCACCGTTTTACCTAGCTCCAGGGTTTTTCTGCGGCGGCGCGCTCGCCCGCAATATGACCAAAGACAATGCACTCCAGGATGTTGCCGCCGCCCTGATAATGCCAGCTGTAGACGGCTCCCAATTCCCCGGCGGAATAAAGCCTTGGAATAGGTTTTCGGTTTGTATCCAACACCTGGGAGTTGCTGTTGCGACGAGGGCCTCCTTGCGTGTTGGTGAAGGCAGGGACGAACTCAGCGGCGTAAAAGGGCGGGGATTGAATCGGCGATCTTTTTGGGGTCCCGGCCGTATTCCGAATCATTTCCTGCGGCACAAGATTTATTCCAGGCGACCACCGTTTTTTCAAGCGCGTCGGGATTCTTGCCTATTTTGGCGGCCAGTTCCTTAAGCGTGTCGGCCTTCACAATCCAGCCCTTTTCAATTTCCGCGCTGTTATCCTTGCTCCAATTGTACTTTTCAATCTGTGACCACCAGCAGAAGAAGTAATCCGGCGGGTACAGCGGCCCGCTCTTTCTCATGGTCTCATCGAAGACGAGGTGTACGGGCAATGGAGCAGGGACGGGGATGTAGATGCCGTGAAAAGGTATTTTGCCGTGCTTTGTGCTGTAGGCCTCGTTGGTGAATCGCGTTGCATCCTTGGCGATCCAAATCCAACCGTTTCCCTGAGGAGTAAAGGAATAGCCGAAAGCCCAGTCCTTGCCAGGAGCCTTAAAATTAAAGTCCGGACCTGCCTGGTTGTCCATGTGCCAGAGGTCCGCGCCGATTGCCATAGCCATCCGGATTCCGTCGCCTGTGTTGTAGGGACTGCCCTTTGGATACCCGCAAGGCATGCCGAGGTAATCGCGGATCATCTCCTGGTTGTTTTCAAAACCTCCCGTGCACAGGACCACCGCTTTTTTCGCCTTCACGTAAACCTTCTTGCCGTGGCTTTCTGCAACCACGCCCCGGACCTCTCCGGTTTTAACGTCCCGGATCAATTCCACGGCGGGCATCTCATACTGAACCCTGACGTTTCTCTTGAGAGCGTTTTCCTTGAGCAGGATCCATAGGCGTTGAAATCCGTTGCCGAGCTTGGACCAGCAGACGTTCTGGGCGCCTCCCGGAAATTCCGGATATTCGCCCTGCGTTGGAATCGTCCTCATGTCTGCTCCCATTTTCGTAAGCCACTCCGTCACATGAATCGAGTGTTCGTGAAAGATCTTGGTCACATCGTCCGGAATAGGATATCCGTCGCTCATTGCCTTCTGGTAAGCGACGCTCTTGTCGTAATCAGAAGGGCACCAATAACCCTGGCCGCTAACGCGGGTATTGCCTCCGGCGTGAGCTTCCGGCGCTTTCTCCAGAATGAGAACATCCGCGCCCTGATCTTTAGCGGTTATTGCGGTCATAAGACCGGAGCCGCCGGTTCCCAGGACGACAACTCCGGCTTCGTAATCCCATTTTATCTGATCTGTCTTAGCCGTGCCGGTTTCAAGGGCCGTGAGTCCGGCCAGACCTGCGGTTCCAACTGCTGCAGTCTTGATAAAGGATCTTCTTGAACTTTTCATAGCCTGGTTCCTTATCATAAAGTTGTTTTAACACGAAGACTCAAAGACACGAAGACTCAAAGATTTCAAACTTCCAAGCCAATGGATCGCATGAGCTCCAATGCGTTGCTCTTTCTGACTATTCCGGGGAGAAGATAGTAGTCGAAAACCATCTGCCCATTTTCAACATGATCTTCGAAGTGAACATTGACCGCATGCGGCGCGAGCACTTCGACAATGTGTGCCAGCGCAAGATCGTGCGTGGTCAGCATTCCAATCGAACCCTTGCGCACCAATCCTTTGATCACAGCTTCAGCGCCGATCCTCCGGTCATGGGAGTTGGTCCCATGAAGCAACTCATCCAGCAAGAACAGAAGCGGAATCGGACCCTCCGCCAGTGTAACCAGTTTCCGAAGCCGGGTAATCTCGGCATAAAATCTGGACGTGCCTGCATGCAGCGAATCCATGATCCGGATGGATGCGCCGACCGCCAGAGGGGCGATGCGCAAATACCGCGCGTGCACCGGGGCTCCGGCCAGGGCAAGCACTGCGTTAATCCCGACGGTCCGCAGCAGCGTGCTTTTTCCCGACATGTTCGAACCGCTTACAACCAAGACCTGCACGTTGCCTGTGAGACTGACGTCGTTTCGCACGCATCTGTCTTCGGGGAGCAGAGGGTGGCCAAGTTCGAGGCCTTCAAAACACGGCGACTCTTCAGATAACTCCGGAAAGGGATCGTGCGGATGTTCATAGGCATATCCGGCGAGTGAGGAGAGCGCTTCCAATTCGGCGACTGCTGCAAGCCATCCGGCAATTGCATGCCCGTTCTTCCTGCGCCAACCCTCGACCAAAAAGGCCAGTTGCATTTCCCAGAGGAGAATAAACGCGATCGGTGCAAAAAGCAGGTTCCTTCTTGAATCGAGGAGCACAATCAAACGATTTAACCGGGCAATCAGGCGAGATGGAGGCGAGCCCTCACGGTCGAGCGCGGCACGCAATTTTCTCAGATGAGCGGTTTTAAAAAATTCTTTCTCCAGACGAGCGAGTACCGAGGAAAGCAGCCCAAGATCCAGGCCTGCCTTTTCGGCTGCCTCGACAGCCTGCCCAATGGTGCGCCTCTGAGAGAATGCGAATATCAACTCGGTAAGGATGGTCAGCAAAAACCATTGATGGTGGTCGGTTGCAATCCAAATCCCGATGGATACCAGCGTCAGGCAGGTGATGAGGATAGCGATGATCCTGATGAGATGTGAATGGAATCTCTCAGGTCCTTCTCCCCAGCGCACCAGCAGGTCCGGACTGACTCCCGCGCGCACATCCGCACCCAGGCCTGCCAGATCCTCCCGCAAATCCAGGCCGTAGCGAAGTTCGTTCACCGCTTCCTGCCTTGCGCGAATCTCCTCAATACGGCCAGACGACGTGAGCCAGGATGCAAGCATCTCCTCACCGGCACGAGTGCGTGCGCTGCACAAAAGCTCGAAGAGCGAACCCTTGCCGAAAAGGTCCAGGTCTTCCGAGTACGGGTGCGAGGGATCCCTGAATCGATCCCCTGGCTCGCCGGCGCCTTCCCAGGACTCGTTTAAACGCGCAAGTCCGCGCTCGTAAAAATCTACGGCGCGCCTGAATGTTTGCAGGTCTTGAAGCACGCGACCATGCAAAGCCATTAACCCGACGAACATGCAGCACGGGATCAGAAGCCACCAGGGAGAAATCTGCTGGGATTTGAAGGCAAACCATGCCATGACAACGGCCGTGATAAACAAAAGCAGCCGCGTGTTGCCGATCCGGTGATGCCAGAGATCCAGCCTTTTGGCAGAAGCGCGCCGCTGCTCGAGCCGCTTCGTATATTCGGTCCGGGGATCTGCTCCCATCAGCGTCACGTCTCTCGAAGGCATTTATTTCTTCTCTTCGTATTTTCAGCAGATATAATGCCCCATGCTTTGATAAATAGGCCAAGGATAATACAGAATAAGGAATAAAAAACGGAAATAGGAGATTTAATCAGAATCGGGGTCGGTATCGAAATCGGGGTCGAGCAGATCTTTTTTCGACCCCGATTCCGATACCGACCCCGACCCCGATTTGCCGCAGGAATTGCGAGTAATGGAGGTCCGAATGAGAATTTTGGGCATCGTGGGCAGCCCCCGCAAAAACGGAAATACCGAAATACTGATGAATGAAGCGTTGAAAGTGGCTCGGGAGGCCGGCTGTGAGACGGAGATGTTCTTAATGTCCGAAAAGCAGGTCGCTCCGTGTGATGCTTGTGGCGCATGCTTTGAAGTCGGATCCTGTGTCGTGAAGGATGACATGCAGGAACTCTACCAGATGATGGAACGCGCGGATGGAATCATCATCGGCAGCCCGGTCTACTTCGGCACTGTGAGCGCGCAGACCAAAGCGATCATGGATAGAATGTTTGCTCTGCTTCGCCAGCGGGCCCTGAAAGACAAAATTGCCGGCGCCCTTGTGGTGACCCGAAGAGTCGGGGCGATCCAGGCCAGGTCCCTCTTGTATTCGTTCTGCATAGCACAAGGAATGGTAGTTGCCGGGGGTGCGATCGGTTATGGCAGAGAACCGGGCGATGTCCTGACGGGAGTGGGTGGCGGGATTGACATGTCTGCCATGGAAGAAGCGCGCCTGCTGGGATCCAATGTGGTCCAGCTAGCCAGGCGGTTGAGACAGAAGTAATTGACGATTTACGATTGAAGATTGACGATTGAACACCACGCTTCGAGCAAAGGTTTTTCAATCGTCAATTCTTCAGCGGAGCCGAGGGGCGCCAGCCGCCGTTCACGCAAATCACCTCTCCCGTTACGTAGCTTGCATCATCCGAGGCCAGGAACAGCGCAGAATATGCAACATCCTCCGGCTCGGCCAACCGGCCCAGCGGAACCATTCCTGACGTTTGCCTCTCTATTTTGGGATCCTTCCAGAATGCGGCGTTGAAATCTGTTTTGACGATGCCCGGAGCGATTGCATTCGCTCTGACGCCGTAGGGCGCCAGTTCCAATGCAATCTGGCGGGTCAGCATGATGATTCCCGCCTTGGATACAGGATAGGCTCCGGCTCCCGCACCGGGGGTCAAGCCCACCTGAGATGAGATATTGATGATGCTGCCGCTTTTCCGCAGCATCATTTCCTTTCCAACGGCTTGGCAGCAGAGATATGTCCCTTTTAGATTCGTGTCGATGACTTTGTCCCAGTTCTCTTCACTGCATTCGATCAAAGTCTCACCCGGGATCCAGACTCCCGCGCAATTGGCCATAATATCGATTTTGCCGTATGTCTCCAGCACGCGCCGGGCCATGATTTCGACCTGTTCCCGTCGGGAAATATCGGCATGGAGAACGAGGCTCTGCGAGCCGGCTTCATTCAATTCCTGTCCGGTCTGCTCGAGCAGGCCGTCTTCGACTGCTATGTCACAAACGGCGACATCCGCGCCGGCCGCGGCAAATGCAACCGCGATCGCCTTGCCTATCCCTCTTCTGCCGCCCGTCACAACCGCCGTTTTGCCCTGAAGACAATCATTTTTCATCGCATTCACCCTAGGGACGCCGCCCTGTTTCTCCTGCCTTGTTCTGCCTCTTGTTGGGAGAAACAGGGTGGCGTCCCCGTCTTTCTGGATTATAATTATGGCCCTTGGTTATGGCAGAGACTCAAGGTGCAATAGCTAACTTATCACTTCTAAAGAGGAGTTGAAAATGAATCGATCGCATTCGGTCCGTTGGGCAGTTGCAACTCTGGGATTGATATTGATGAGCGCAGGCGTTTTCGCCCAAGAGCAGCAACAGGGCGGATACCAGCCGCAAGTTGGACAGCCGGGAAAAGACGTGGTTTGGGTTCCAACACAGCAGGAACTTGTCAATAAAATGCTCGCAATGGCAAAGGTCACGCCCCAGGACTATGTGATCGACCTGGGTTCCGGCGACGGGCGCACGGTTATTTCTGCCGCGAAGATTGGGGCTCAAGCGCTCGGCATCGAATACAATCCCGACATGGTGGAACTCTCGAAACGCAACGCGGCTGCTGCAGGCGTCAGCGACAAGGCCACTTTTGTCAAGGCGGACCTGTTCGAGAGCGATTTCTCAAGAGCGACCGTGATCACGATGTTTCTGCTTCCCGACATCAATATGAGGTTGAGGCCCCGACTCCTCAATTTGAAGCCCGGGACGAGAGTGGTTTCGAACAGCTTTACCATGGAAGATTGGCAATCGGACGAGACGGCTAATGTAGAGAGCGGAGCCTGCACGAGTTGGTGCACAGCCTATCTCTGGATCATTCCGGCGAAAGTAGAAGGGAAATGGCAGTTGCCCGATGGAGAGCTTACAATCAAGCAGCAGTTTCAAATGATCGCGGGAACGCTTGCTTCGGGGGGCAAGGAAACTGCGATCCAAGGCAAACTAAACGGCGATGGGATCAGCTTTGCTGCCGGCAGCTCCCAATACGACGGCCGCGTGGAGGGGGATGTTATCTCGGGAACCATCAAATCGGGCGCGGCATGGCGAGCCACCAGGGTAAAACAGTAGGCAATCGGCAGTGGGCAGTTGGACTGCCTACTGTCCACTGCCCATTAGTATCTCCACCAGTTTGTCGCAGTTGCGGACAATTTCCGCGATTTCCTCTTCAGTGATATCATCCAGATGGATTCCGGCGATTGCACAAACCGGTTTTTTCAGGCGCTTGCATAGCTTGCGCGCGGCATTGGAAGCTACCACATCATCCTTGTGACCGAGCCGGGTGATGATCGATGCAGACGCCCGTTCTTCCTCATTGCTGTAATCTGCCATTGCTACTGCGCCCAGGTGGGCCTGTTCGTTAAAAAGGTATACTACCAGGTCGTTTCCAATCGATTGGACGGATAAAGTTACCCGCGTGCGTCCTTCACCTTCGCTCAGCGTAACCGCATTCATACAGGAATGCCTGCCCCTCCCCATCTGTTAAATAGGTTGTGTCCAATTCCAAAGAGGTCGAGGGCTTTTCCGACGGTATGGTCCACAATGTCCTGAATTGTCTGCGGATGGTGATAAAAAGCGGGTGCCGGCGGCATGATGATGCCGCCCATTTCGGTAATGCTGACCATGTTCCTCAAGTGCCCCAGGTGAAGCGGAGTTTCGCGCGCCAACAGAAGCAACCGTCGCCTTTCCTTCAGCGTGACATCGGCGGCGCGGGTCAACAGATTGTCCGCGTAAGAATGCGCCAGGGCAGAGAGGGTCTTCATACTGCAGGGAGCAACAATCATCCCATCGTGCTGGAACGAACCGCTGGCAAGCCTGGCTTCGACATCATCGATTGCATAGCAATAATTGGCCAGTGCTTTGACTTCTTTGACTTTGAAGTCTGTCTCAATTTCGATCGTCTTTTCCCCGGCAGCCGAAATAATCAGATGGGTTTCCATTCGATCGACGCCGGACAGCACCTGGAGCAGCCGTATACCGTAAATAACTCCGGTAGCTCCGTTCATTCCTATCACTATTCTCAATCTTCAGCTCTCCTTTACCATGCAGCCTAATATAACTCGAAGGCGGGAAGACTCGAAGCCTCAAAAAGTCAATGTCGCAATCCAATTCCTTTGATTACCTTGGAATGCAGATAGTGATTGTAGAGATCTCTCGGCCGTCCGACCCGCAGCTCGACATGGCCACACTCGCCGCAAACATCCGCGAGAAGCCTGGAATACATGCGATTCTTTAAAAACAACGCCTCAGGGTCGGAGTCGACATAGGCAGCGAGTCTGCCGCTCGAGCGCTCGCCCTGGGCGCGAATTGGCACACTGGGAATCACCGTTGTTGACCCGCATCTTGGACACTGATGGTAATGCCGATTGGGGAAGACGGTCCGCTCCGTTTCATCCTTTGCCCGGAAACCGGCGTCTTCGCCTGCCGATGAATCCTTGCTGCAATTCTCCGGCTTTACGTTGTTATTGTGCAACGACGGATCATCGCCTGCTGCCTGGGGCGGTTTCTCCGCAATTGCCTCCAGCATTGCGCCGCAGTTTCGGCAAAAATTAAGGTCATCGTCATATTTTGATGAGCATTTTGGGCATTCTCGCATTTTTCCCCTCTATAGAATTCCTTATGACTTTAATGTCCCCCCCCCCCCAACCAGCCACTTGAAGCAATCGCGAATTCAGGACTGACATCTTAAAACAAAACCGCACCATGGAAAAGCTATACCAAACTTCTTCTTGACATGTACGGTAATGCCGTACATATTTACTTCGATGTGGAGACAAAATGAATCTGGTTCGATTCCGCCATAAAGGGCTGAGACGGCGGTATGTGGAGGATGATTCCAAGGGTGTCCCGGCGGAAATGGCGGATAAGTTGCGTAAGCTCCTGTTTGCCCTCGAGACTGCGGCAAATATTGAACAAGTAGGGCGTTTTCCGGGATGGAAATTACATCCGCTCAAAGCTGATTTGGAAGGGTTCTGGAGCCTTACGGTTACTGGGAATTGGCGATTGATCTTCCGCTACGAGGAAGGGGAAAACACCGCCAGCGACCTTAATTTAATTGATTATCACTGAAGGAGCTTTCTGTGCCGATGAAGAATCCACCCCATCCTGGGGACCTAATCAAATCCGAGATCATTGAACCCCTCGGTCTGAGCATATCCAAAGCAGCCAGTCTACTGAAGGTTCGTCGAGCAACTCTATCGGATCTTCTTCATGGAAAAGCTGCGCTTACGCCGGAGATGGCCTTGCGCATTGAGAAAGCATTCGGGCCCGACATGGATCATTTGCTGCGAATGCAACTCGCTTACGATGTTGCGAGAATGCGCCGGCGCGCGAGCCGTATTGCCGTAAAAAGATACATTGCAGCATAATTGGCGTCGTGAGACGCCCTTCTCATTCGTGGGTAAACGGTTTTCAGTTCGTTGCGGCGCAGGGCGCGCTGCGGACACACATCCAAGATGCGGGAACGTTAGTCCTGTTTTTCAATCACCTCGATGGTAATATCGTCCGGTCCTTTCAGGTAGGAAACACCCCATCTGCCTTTTCCGTCATTGCCCGGAGCCCATACCGGCGGATTCACGAAGCGCACTCCCTTTGCCGTAAGTTCCCGGTATGTTTTTTCGATATCATCAACCAGGAACGCGATGTGCGCAATTCCGGCGTTGCACGGATTGGAGTCGACCTTCTTGCCTTCCGGATGGACATATTCGATCAGTTCAATACTTGTGCCGCCCGGCACATGAACGATTGCCACACGAAGAACCGCGTCCGGTATTCCCACCAGCCTCTGAATGTCCGGGCTTTCAACTTCGACCATAGGTGTGGAATTCAATCCCATCACATCGTGAAAAAAATGAAGTGCGGCACCGATATTGCTGACGGTAAAACTGAAGTGGTCTGCCGATCTGATCATTATTCACCTCCTGGGCGGGGCGACTCCCGGCTCAGCGGGCGGTCCAGCCTCCGTCAATTACGAGCTCCGATCCGGTGAGAAATTTGGATTCATCCGATGCAAGATAAAGGACGCCGTAAGCCACATCCATAGGTTCGCCAAAATGTCCCATGGCATGCCAGCTTAAAGCTGTCCGGTATTTGTTTTCATCGAGCTTTAAATCCTCAGCCATTTTGGTTTCGATTACACCGGGGTATATCGAATTAATGCGGATGTTGTAGTCATAACCAGCCTTGGAGCATTCGATGGCCGCCGCCCTGGAGAACGACCGCACGCCGCCCTTGCTTGCGTGGTAGGCTGCAGCATCCGGATTCCCGATGAGTCCGGCGACCGAGGCGATGTTGATGATGGATCCTCCCCCGGTCCTTTTCATGGCTGCTATGGCGGACTTTGTGCCCAAAAAAACGCCGTCCAGATTGACGCTCATCAGCCGTCGCCACTCGGTCAGCGACGTATCTTCGATTTTTTTATAGATAATGACTCCGGCATTGTTGACGAGCACATCCAGCCTGCCGAACTCCCCCATGGTTTTGTTGATAACTTTCTTCCACTCGTCCTCGCTGGTCACATCGTGCCTGAGAAAAATGGCCTTTCCTCCCCGGCGGTTGATCTCTTCCGCCGCTTCCTTCATTGCATTTTCATCCACATCGGTGATTACAATGATTGCTCCCTCGCTGGCAAGCAAAGAAGCCGCGGCCCTTCCAAGTCCACCCCCGCCACCGGTTACAATCGCCACCTTATTTTTGACACGATCCATTCCGCTTTCCTTTCCGAACCACTGCCGATCCTCAGGAACCAGCCTGAACGCAACCGGATTTTACGCCTGTGGCGACTTAAAGGATATTGCTTTTTCTGCCCGCCACTGGCCAAAGGTGAGATGTGGGTTTTGAAGACAAATTAGCTTGGAATCTTCGATTCTTTGAGCCTCGCCAAGACTCGAAGACTCTAAATTCAGATTTTTCTCAATTCCCGGCGAAGGATCTTGCCCTGCGGCGTTTTGGGCAGGTCCGCTACGAAGCGGATCGACTTGGGCACTTTATATCGGGCTATCCGTTCCTTACAGAAGGCGATGAGTTCGCGCTCGTCAACGGTCATATTCGGTTTCAGCGTGACAAAAGCCGTGACCGCCTCGCCGTACTCGTGGTGAGGCAACCCGACCACGCCGCATTCATTCACAGCCCTGTGCTGGTGCAGAAGGTCCTCCACCTCTTTGGGGAAAACATTCTCGCCGCCGGTGATGATGATGTCCTTGATCCGGTCCACAATATACAAATATCCCTCCGGATCGAAAACGCCCACATCTCCGGAATGCAACCATCCATTGCGGAGAGCGGCTGCGGTTTCTTGAGGCTGTTCGAAATAGCCCTTCATGACATTGGGGCCCCGGATAATGATTTCGCCCTGTTCTCCCTGCTTTGCTTCTTTGTCATTTGCGTCAACGACCTTTACCTCAATAATCCCTGCGGGCATTCCGATAGAACCGATTTTGTGCCGAAAGAGATGGTTGAAAGTTACGAGTGAAGCGGCCTCGGTCATGCCATACGCTTCATGGATGGGAATTCCGAAAGCGTCAACCCACTGACGCACGATCTCGGCGGGCATGCTCGTCCCTCCGGAAAAGACATAGCGGATGCCTCTCAGATGCTTTCTGGATTCAGGGTTGTTCAGAAAGCGGATAAAGATCGTGGGAACGGCATAGAAACGGGTCACCTTGTGTTCGATCACCGCAGCAACCACTTTATCCATGTCGAATCCCGGGAAAAGCAGGAGTGTGGCGCAGGAGGCAAAGAACGTGTGCAGGATATGGCATTGCGCGAAAACGTGGTTGAGCGGCATGAAGCAGACCCCGACGTCATCACTCACCATTCGTTCGTGGTATGCCACATTCTGAGCGCTGTACAGGAGATTTCTGTGCGTCAGCATCGCGCCTTTAGGAGTCCCTGTCGTTCCTCCGGTATACAGAATGGCCGTCGCGTCGTCTCCCGAGGTCTCAACTTCAATGGCAGATCCCGGAGTAATTTCCCCTCTCATCGCCGTCTGAAGTATTTCGTCGCGTTCAACAATGATTGCTTTGCGAATCAGCGGGATGGATTCGGGATCCGGAAACTGTGGAATGAGTTCTTCGGAGCTTATCAGGACGGACGAAAGGGAGTCATTCACTACCTCTTTCATTTCCTCTCTCTTATACGCTCCCGGCACGCAAACGGAGATCGCGCCGATCTTGGCAATAGCATAATAGAACAGAATCCATTCGGGCCGGTTTGCCATGTAAATCGAAACGCGGTCTCCCTTTGAAACTCCGATGCCGGTCAAGTATCGAGCCAGGGTATTGATGATTCTGTTCATCTCGGAGTAAGTGAAACTACGGGCGCCGAAGATCAGCGCCTTTTTCTCCGGATAATAAAGAGCCGCTTCGGCAAACAGGTCAGCGACGTTCATGAGAACTCCCCACAAAGAACACGCCACGGATTCCACGGATGTCACAGATTATAATCCCGAGATCTTTAAATTCAGGGCCGTATTCTGTGATATTTTGTGATTGGATTTCCGGGAGTCCGTACGGGATTTGGAAGAGTGTTGATTATCTTTTCGGCAATTGGAAACGCCGGTGCAGGCGCGAGCAAGCTCGCGCACTCGAAAGCAAGGCAACTTATGAAATCAATTGAATGCAAATTAGGGCGGGTTTTTGTGCTGCGTCTCGATCATAATGATCCTCTTCCCAAAAGCATTGAGGATTTCGCCGAGGAAAAGCAGATCCAACTCGGGCAGGTCGTTTTTGTCGGTGGAATCTATGAAGGAAGTGTGGTCGCCGGTCCAAGGAAAACCGCGGAACCCCGTCCCGATCCAATCGTGCTGCCGGTGAATGAAGCCCATGACGCGGTTGCCGTGGGAATTATCGCTCCGGCCGAAAGCGGCCGACCTTCTCTCCACATGCACGCCGCTCTCGGACGAGCCGGGCAGACCCTGGCCGGGTGTTTTCAAAAGGGCGTTTCGGTTTGGCTGGTCGGAGAAGCGGTTATTTACGAAATCCTGAGCAGTGGGCCTGTAGCCAAGAGGATCGTGAGCAAAACTGCGGGATTGAGCCTGCTTGAGATTTTTGAGTGACACCGGTTGCGAACCAAGAGAACGTCCGATGTTTGATCCCATTCGTAATTCGTCATTCGGAATTCGTTATTCAATCTTGATGTGGCTGGTCTTGGGATTGATGCTGATTCCCGCTTCTACTCAGGAGACGCAGGGGAAATTCAAGCGCCTCATTCTCAAGGACGGGTCCTACGAATTAATCACCCAATACGAAATCCGCGGCGACCGGGTGCGCTATTACAGTTCGGAGCGCAATGACTGGGAAGAGTTGCCGTATGCGCTGGTTGACTGGCCCGCAACGGAAAAGTTCGCAGAACAGGCTGCGCATCAATCGTCCGAACGCAAAACCGAAGAGCCCGATGAAACTGCTGCGGAACGCCGGGAGGAAGAGGCGCATCAGCCGCCGGTCGCGCCCGGCCTTCGACTCCCTTCTTCCTTTGGCGTGTATTTGCTGGATTTATACCAGAACATGCCGGAACTGAATCGACTGGTTCAGAACGGGGCGGATTTAAACAAGAACACGAAGGGCAACATCCTGCGTGGCGTCATTAATCCGATCTCCGGCCCCAGGCAGACCGTTGAACTCAAAGGACTGCATGCAGGAATCCAGTCTCACGCGCTCTCTCCGTCAATTTACTTATCGATTGACCCTGAGGATCCTTTGACCGGGTACGACAGCAGAACGGCCAAAGACCATCTCTGCATTGTGCGCTGCCGGGAGAAAAACGGGAACAGGGTTGTGGTTGCAATCAGTATCGCGCTTTACGGAAAAATGAAGCAGCAGGCCGAATATGTCGAGACGAAGGTCGAACCGGTTTCGGAATACTGGGTGAAAATAATCCCCGGCAATCCATTAAAACCGGGGGAATATGCACTGGTCGAGTTCGACGACAAGGCGGGGATGAACGCATTTGTCTGGGATTTTGGAGTGGATCCTGCCGCTCCCCCCAATCCCGCCACGATGCGCTCGAATCCGGGCAAAAGCGAGCCGGTTTTGATCCAGAAATCTCCAAAGAAAACAAATCCCTAATTTTCAGGGGAGCCGATCCATGGTTATCCGACCAGACGAAATCCATTTTGAATTTATCCGGGCTTCCGGACCCGGCGGTCAGAACGTCAACAAGGTGGCTTCCGCCGTTCAGCTCCGTTTCGACGCCCGCAATTCGCAGTCGATCGGACCGGAAATCCGGGATCGTCTGCTTCGGCTCGCCGGCAGGCGCGCAACTGCTTCCGGCGAAATCATTATTGAAGCCAGGCGATTCCGTACGCAACTGCGCAATCGCGAAGATGCCATCGAGCGCCTGCTTCATCTCGTGGAACTCGCCTCAATTGCGCCCAAGGTGCGTCACAAATCGCGCCCGACAATGGCCTCGAACCGGAAACGGCTGGAGACAAAGAAACGCCGCTCGCAGATTAAGAAATTCCGTACCCACGCTCCTGAGTATGAATAACCAAACCCATAAAAACGCCACGGATTTCACGGATTCCACTGATTTTAAAATCGGTGAAATCCGTGGCGTTTTTCGGTTTAGAGGTACCTCAGGAATTTGTTGTTCTTGTCGACGAGGACGATCTTGGGAGTCATCGGTTCCGAGGTTAACTCGAATCCCATGACGATAATTTCTTCTTCAGCTTTGATCACGAGGGCGGCAGCCCCGTTCATGCAGATCTCGCCCGATCCGGGTTTCCCGACAATCACATACGTCTCGAGCCGATTTCCCGTAGTGTTGCTGACCACAAGAACCTTCTCGCCCGGCCACAGCCCCGCCTTCTCGATCAAATCCCGGTCGATCGTGATGCTGCCGACATAATCGACATCGGCTTCGGTAACGCGTGCTTTATGAATCTTTGACCGTAATATCCAACGCATAAGGTTTTCCAGCGAAAATAATGCCCGAAATATGGCCTCTAGTCCACAGCGAAGCAAATGTGGGGCAAAAACGTTTCTGAAAAGCGACTGGAGAGGAAAAATGATACACTCTTCCCGGGGGTTTAATCGCGCGTGGAACCTAAAGCCTCAGGAAAGGATATCATCCTTGCAATCCTGGACAATATGGATGAGTCCTGCGAACCGCTGCTCTACAGAACGCTGGTCCCGAGCCATTATGACGTGTATCCGCATTTTGACCATTACAACCGTCTTTCCAGTGTCTTCTCCAGAACACGCGACGAGATTGTTTTGGCTCTTGATAAGAAATTAGCCGGCCTCAACAGGAAAGGCCGTTCGCTTCTGCCGGGGCTCAAACCATCGAAGGCGGTGTATGAAGCCGCCGAAAAATCCTGGTCCACAACCGGGATATTCATTTGTCTGTCGATGTCCGGCTGCAGCTTTGGCTGGCGTCAATTATGGAAAAACGCATCCGCGCATCAGGAACGGCCGGCGGGGCAGCGGTTGTGATTGACCCTGCTACCGGTGATCTTCTGGCTTCGGTTAGCTATCCCTGGGCGGATATCGAGAAAGCCCGGAAACCGGTTGCCGCTTCCGATGATGTGCCGGACAGTTCGGAATTGAACAAAAATCTTTTGGATAAAGCAAAATACTGATTGTATCCGCCCGGTTCTTCTTTCAAAATCATTACGTCGATTGTTGCCCTGGAAACATTTACGAATGCGGAGACAGTCCGCTTTGAATGCAAGCGGCTGCCGGACGGCCGTGTGGGAAATTATGTTCGAGGCTGGGGCAAGCCAATCCGCGATGATCTGCTTGACAAAGAACCGCACGGCAGTACAGACCTGGCAAAAGAATTGATTTTTTCGCGCAACGCTTATGCGATTCTGATCGAGAACGGACGCTACGGGGGGCGATCCGCGGCGCCGGCGGCAGCCGAAATTGCGGATGCTGCGGTTGAGCTTGGATTAATCGGACGGGAATAGCATGGGTAAAGAAATGGGATTTTGGGACAGGTTCCTGAAAGCGGAGAAGAACATACGCAACCGGGTTGAGAACGCCTTCGGCCGTGGCATGGCCCAAACACTTCTCGAAGTTCGCAGGGAAATTCTCGAACAGGTGGAGGCCAAAGTAGTGATTGATAAAGGAGGGAACCTATTCCCCTGCGCGAAGGTCGTGGTTGCGCTGCAACCGCCCACAGAGGCAGTTGCCGAAATTTTTAAAACCGCATTTCTGCAGGACGGATCGCTCAAATCGGACATCATCGACAAGTTGAAGGAGTCCCAGGCTCAATATCCCCCTGAAATGGAGGTCAGCGTTGAACTGCGGCAAGTTTCCAAGGCGGCTCCGGAACAGGCTCCCCCGATCTTTCAGCTGGATTTTATTATGCCCGATCCGTCGCGCAAACCTGAGATTCCCGAAACCAAGCTGGTCATTGTCAAAGGCTCGGCCGAATTTCCCGAATACCGTTTGAAAAAAGAGCGCATTTTGGTCGGACGTCTGTCGGAAGTGCTGGACCGTGAAGGGAGGATGGTGCGTATAAACGATGTGGTTTTCCTGGACAATGGCGACGAGATCAACTCCACCGTGGGTCGTGCTCATGCCCGGATCTGGTTGAATGCCGAAAAATTGGAATTCCGCATCATCGATGAATCCAGCCGCTATGGGACCCGCATTATTCGCGCAGGGAGATCCATCGAGATTCCCGGCGGAAATACTCGAGGGATCCGGCTCCGTTCCGGAGACGAGATCTATTTTGGCCAGGCCTGCCTGAGATTTGAACTGATTAATCCGGAGTAAAAATAACGCAACGGATTCCAGCAGCCCAATAACGAAAGCAGTCGCGGAACAGAAGAGTCCGGCTGTCCAAGAAGTCCATCACTTATTTTGTCACAGGCCCTTACACGCGCCGAGGTCAAATCCGCGCTGGATCAGGCAGCAAGCCAGAATTCACCCTCGAAAAAACTTCGTTTCTTGACCGCAAATGGCAATGTCCGCTGGTCAATTACAACAAGTGATATACAAATCGCAATTTGTTCGATGCCCCATTGGGCCACAATCATGGTCCTGCGACAATTTGCCGCATTTATGATAGGTTTGCATCTGCCATATTGAGAGCAAGGGAGACTTGAAACCGAATCGATTGACTCCCCGAGTTGGACGCGCCGGCAAGAGCCGCGTGCCAGTGCTCTTGGTCTCTTTGCGGGTAGAGTCATTCGCGGCAAGTGATCTTAGTTCTGAAACACAAGCTTTGAAGGAGGCTCCATGCGTAAGCTCGTGTTCTGTTCTTGTCTGGCGGTCCTTCTGATATCGGGTTCCCATCTCCACGCAACGATTTTTGGCAAAATACAAGGAATCGTACACGACCCGCAGCATCGGCCCCTGGCCGGAGCATCGGTCGCGCTGAAGGCGATTACCTCGGATTGGTCTCAAACCGCTCAGACCGACGACAACGGTGAGTTTTCGTTCACCACCGTGCCGTTGGGCGATTACAGGATCACCGTCACTCAACCCAAATTCGAGACTGCGGAACAGACCGTCACGGTCGTTTCCGGATCATCGCCGATTCTTCACTTCCAACTGGGGATCGCGAGCATAAATCTAGCCATCGTTGTCCCGGGCCATCCAGAAGTCGCCAATGTGGATTCGGTAACCCCAACCACTCTAATCGATCGCCGGGACATTGCCCAAACCGCCGGCGCCGATCGCACCAACAGTATGGCGATGATCACCGACTACACTCCCGGCGCATATGTGACCCATGATATGCTGCACATTCGCGGAGGCCATCAGGTCAACTGGCTGATTGACGGCGTACCTATACCCAACACCAATATCGGCACTAACCTGGGCCCGCAGATCGACCCCAAGGACATTGATTATCTCGAAATTCAGCGAGGCAGCTACGATGCCCAATACGGAGACCGAACGTATGGCATCTTCAATATTTTGCCCCGCAACGGCTTTGAGCGTAACAATGAGGCGGAACTCCTCACTTCTTTCGGCAATTGGCGCCAGACCAACGATCAGGTGAATTTCGGAGGGCACACCAAGCGCTTCGCATATTACGTGAGTTTCACCGGAAATCGCAGCGACTACGGTCTGCAGCCCCCGATCGGACAAGTGGTCCATGACGCGGAGAACGGTTACGGAGGATTTGCGTCTTTCATATTCAACGCCAGTTCCCTCGACCAATTTCGGCTGACCGCGGCGCTGCGCCAGGATTATTACCAGATCCCCATTGACCCGGATCCCAACTCATCCGGAAATCAGACTTTTGCCAGCTACGGCCTTCACGATAGCGAGCGTGAACCCGACGGGTACATCACCTTCTCCTGGGTCCATACATTTAGTCCAAACCTGCTGCTGACGGTTTCGCCCTTCTATCACTACAACCAGGCCAGCTACAACAGCTCGCCGAACGATTTCCCGGTGATCACGAATGTAAACCAGGCCTCCAATTATGCCGGTGCGCAAGCGAGTCTGAACGCGACCATTTTGAAGAAAAACGAAATCGAGGTGGGAGTGTACGGATTGGCCCAGCACCAAAGCAACTTCTTTAATAACGTATTCACGGATTGCGGCGCCAGCTGTCAAAACTTCGGCCCGTCTTCAGGCGCCGTGACCGGCGGCCTGGTGGAAGTCTTCTTCAGCGACCGATTTAAGGCGACGCCGTGGCTGACGCTGATCGCCGGCTTTCGCGATTCGCATTTCAACTCCGGCTCCGTGGGCGGAGGAACCCAGCCGGCCATCGTGGAGAACGCGCCCGATCCGCGCTTGGGCGTCGCCGTCCGGGTGCCGCGCCTGAACTGGGTTTTTCGTGGCTTTTACGGCGTGTTTTACCAGCCGCCTCCACTGCTGACGGCGACTGGTCCATTGATCGATTTAGCCAACAGCCAGAGCCTGACTTTCGGCCCACTGCGTGGAGAGCGGGATCACGAATACCAATTCGGTGTCACGATTCCATATCGCGGCTGGGCGCTCGATGTCGACACCTTTCAAACAAGTGCCAGGAATTGGCTGGACCACAGCAATATAGGAGAGTCGAACCTCTTTTGGCCGCTCACTTGGGACCGCGCCTTGATCCAAGGTTGGGAAGCCACACTGCGTTCCCCGCGCCTCTGGCGCCGCGCTCAGGCACACCTGGCCTACTCGAATCAGATTGCACAGGCCTCGGCGCCCTTCACCGGAGGCTTGATCTGCCCTTCTCACATTCCTGCGGGATGCGAGCCGCCGCCGGGATTGTCACCGTTGGACCACGATCAGAGGAACACGTTGAACCTGGGTGTCAATGCAATGCTTCCCCGGCATGCGTTCGCTTCAACCAATGTATACTACGGCTCGGGATTCACCAATGGTTCGCCGGACGCGCAATATCCGGGCGACTATTTGCCCCAGCACACTACGTTTGACATTTCCGTCGGAAAAAGTTTTGGCGAGGGCGACAGATACAAGCTTTCGTTGACCGCCCTGAACGTGGCCAATCGCCGCGTATTGCTCGACAACAGCCTGACCTTCGGAGGATTCCACTTTAACGACCCGAGGCAAATCTATGTCGAGTTCCGTTGGAGATTTCACTACTGAGAAGAGGAGAAAACGCGAAATATCCTGGCAATCGCTATCCACCCTACCACGGACAGATCGCAGACAGATCCGCACGATTGCCTGCGATCTGAAACGTCCGCCAACAGCCTTTCTTGAATCTTACGGCCGTCGGTCTTGTGCATACATCTGGGGAGCGACTAACGCCTTCGGTAGTGCGCCCGCTAACGCATATCGGGATGAATTCGCGGCCCGCCAGCCCGCAGCGCAGCGGGCATCCACCTATTTGTTGAAAGCGACTTTGGTGACGGCAATATACTTTTTCCCGTCCTTTTCAGATACCGTCCCGGTTACCGTGCCTTGCTTGCCAGTCTGGCAAATGGCATCGTGATTGGCTTTGTGCGATTTTTCGTCGAAGTAGTATACGACGTCCTTTCCGCCTTCTTTGACCACAATTACGGTTGCGCAGTTCTTTTCAATCTTAACCCGACTTTGACAACTGAGGGGGTCGCGCGCCTGTAAATTATTGAGAATATTAGAAGGCACTCTCAAAAGTCTTCACTACACATTCATCTTCAGTTTGGGCATCGTGGGCTTCTTATCC
>Ga0187874_10001219_pt1 | contig 24817 bp, 30 predicted proteins | sample June2016WEW_16_1_3_FD_132993 | JGI IMG/M metagenome (GOLD analysis project Ga0187874, IMG submission 132993) | Peatland microbial communities from SPRUCE experiment site at the Marcell Experimental Forest, Minnesota, USA - June2016WEW_16_150 | ecosystem: Environmental > Terrestrial > Soil >... | reverse complement strand
TTCCATTGGTGCCGCGCTCTGACGGCAGGGTCTTCTAACAAGTTCACTGCGTCGCGAATCATGCTTGAAAAATCAATCCAGCCGCCCTTCATGCGCTCAACTTCGTACTCGTTGTATGCCCGTGGAAATCCGTATTTCCATTCGCCGTTTTCTTCCATGGCCTCGGCAGGTGAGATATTTTTGTGGCGCATGCGGGAAATGTAATTCGTGAGTTCTTTGTAGTCCAACCCGTACTTACGGATAAGTTTACAAATGAGTCGGTGCCGCAGTTCGGGCTCCATAGGTGCGCGGCCTTTTTCTGCGGACACGACGGAGTAGCCGTAGGAGTGGAATGTTCTGAATTGCCCTTTTCCTGCCCGCCTTTGCATTTCGACGGACGCCTCTTTTGTAAATGTTATACCAAGGATTTCATCCGGTCTAACACCTTTTGCAAGTAGTGCTTGATAGCGAGCAATAAGCGTATGGGTTTTTCCCGATCCCGGCCCAGCGATCAGAGCATATGCACCGTCATGAGCGTTCACAACTTCTTGTTGCTCTGAATTGAGCGCCATTTATTTTCGCTTTTCAACTTTCGGCATACCCATCTCATCCCGCTCAATAACGGGCCCAAAGGAAACAAACTCTGCTCGCTGTTCCCGAGCCATGGCGTGGGCCGTGTTCGTGAGTTCGGTCACGCACGACGTGTTTACAGGCGTAAGAGTCATGTGCGGGTCTTCGCCGCCGAAATACAACTCAACTTCTGAAATCATCATTCCTCCAGAAAACGGAAATCTGACTCTGTCTCATGGGTGCTCCCCAATCTCAACTCCTGTTATAGAGTCCGGCAGAGTCAGAAAATTTTTAGACAGGAAACTCTGTATCTCCATCCGCACCGCTTTCATCAGCATCAGAACGAGTTTCCGTTCGATTTCCATTACCCAAAAGCGTGACGCGCGGGAATTGCAAAATCAACTCCGTTCGCGTTTCGCCTTGAACTTCGTATGTCCGCAAGTCCACCTGTCCCGATACAGCGATGGGATCGCCCTTGGAAATATACTTGGACAGGTTTTCCGCCTGTTCCTTCCACAACGTGACGCCGACCCAAAGAGGATTGCGCTTTTCGCCATCCTTGGACTTGCCGCGATCCACGGCCACGCTGAAATTGAAAACTGCGTCTCCGCCATTCGTGCGCGACAGTGGTCTAACTGTTCCTACTCGTCCAGCAAAGGTACATGAATTCATTTACTTTTTCTCCTGTGGTGTTGCTTCGTTCACGAGACTGACCAAACTCTTAATGCCACCCTCGCTTGATTTTTCGGCACCAACAACTTGAAAGAACGTTGCCCACTGCGTCTTCGTGATCTTGTCAGCGGCAGGTGCGCCCGTGGTCTTGAGCAGATAAGCCAAAACCAATCTGTTTATCGGAAGACCGCGCCGCGCCTTGAGTCCTGCTGACGCCAGATCGTCACCAAGCAGTTTGAAATTGTTGCGCAGTCCCTTGAGTTCGTCTTCGGTAGGAAGGGCATCCGAAGAGCCAGCGGGCAAGGATTCCGTTTTAGCGGTCACTGGCTCTTGGGATGGTTGCGCAACCGCAGGTCCCGTCGGGATTTCTGCCTTCGGGGGCTGGGCTGCTTTGGTGGTTGACACTGCCTTGGGAGCACTTGTTGCGGGACGCTGAGTGGATTGCGTGGTGGTTCCTGCCGCTGTATTACCATCATCATCTTGTTCGGCTATATTAATAATAGCTTTGTATGCGCTTCTACGAGCATAGGTGATTGCGGCACAAGATGTTTGAGCATCATATTTTTCTTTACCCTCCTTGCTAGTAGTGAGTGCAGGCAAAAGAAGTGTTTCTGAAATAAATTCCCCCGACTCATGGGCAAGAATGGTTGTTATTCCTGCGGCTTTTTGACTGATATCTGAAAAAGCTAGTTGTGATATTACCAAGCCATTACTTGCCAAAGTTGGTTGAGTTGCGCTAATAACGCCTGATAGCTCAGCATACTTGGAATTATAGAAGGGGTTTTTTGTATCTCGCAGAACAGGGTCAAACTCCCCTTGTGATTTCAAAAGAGCCTTTATTAAATTGGTAATGCTTTCACTTTTAATCATGAAATTATGTTACTCCTCCGTTTTTCTGTCGTTTGTAAATACTGAATTAAATACTCGGGAATTAAATGAGGCTCTGATTCTACCATACCCAAAAGTAAATTGCAACGATTACATAAAAGCCCGCGAACGCATTGGCCGCAAGATCGCTTCCCGGAACAGCATTTATGGTCGTGGTCAATATGCGCAGTTTCAAGTTCTCGGCCACACGGACATAACCCGTTTTGGTTAAACAGCATTGTCATGTATTGTGATTCGGTAATACTCATACGAACGCAGCGACGATGCCATTTCGCTTCAAACGAAGGGTTATATGCAGGCCATTTATGTTTGTTCGCCTGATAATATGCCGCATGATATTCTAAATTCATCTGCTCTTCTCTATCTCCTCTTCTATTTGTGCAGCAAATACTGCAGCAGCGTCTAATGTACCTCGCAACTTCGCCACTAGCTCATCCAACCGTGTAAGATTTACATGTGTCTTTTTTGACACAGTTTTTATTCCAAGTTTGTGCTTGACATTCTCTTCAGTCATCTGCGATACTGGCAGGGAAATTGGATTGGAGCTAAAAGGTGCCCAAAATAGCACGAGTGGTTCGGCATCTCCAAAAGGAAGTTGGACGCCATCATACCTGCCGCCCGCTTCCTCGACCATCTGTTTCCACACTGGTATGCCTTCCGCGACTCGATCTTCGATTTTCATGACTAAGATTATACCACAGGAAGCGGCCAAAAGCAACACTTATTTTCGTGCGTTTTTGCTTGACTTTGCGGCGATTTAGGCGTATAATGGAATGGTAGAATGGAGGTAAAGATGCCTGAAGTTGGACAAGCAGTAGATTGCAAAGTATGTGGTCGCCGTAAAAAGCCTCGGGGACGTTCTGCACCTTTAGAAATGGCAAATTCTCTATGCGATTTTGAATGCCCGGGATACGATCAAGAACCTGAACCGGGCTGGCTATGGCCGGGAGAAACCCGAGAACAATTCGGATATTAGGAGGATTCCACAAAATGACCATGGAAAAAGTAGGTTTCACTACCCGTGAGATGCGAGACGCAGAATGGCGGCGACTGAAAGCCGAAGGCCAGAAAGGCGTCTGCAAATATACCACACACAGTTTCCACGAGCAAACGAACAACGTGACGGGTGAAATCACTCGCCCGTATCCGATTCTTTGGATTGTCGCGTGGAGCACGCCGAAGCCAGAGACGGTTGCACAGGAGAAGAAATGAAATCGTATACTTTTACTATTAGAGGAGAAGATCATAAACTTCTTCCGACATACTCTGCTCGAAATTATGATCGTCTTACTTTTACGGAACTAATAGATGAATTAGATTGGATGAATCGCCATCCAGCCCTTGATTTTCCTTGTAAATTTGAAATCACTAAAAACGGTAAGCTAGATTTGGGCTCGGGTCGCGTAGAATGGGACGAAGTAAAAGTTGATAAAGATGGAAGAATGATATAGTCAAGTGTCTATTGACTAGATAAAAAAAAGGAGAAAAGAAATGAAAGTTGCTACAATTTCCGCCGAGTTCGCAGAACTCAAAGGTAACAATCTGGCCATCGGACGCGGCCAAGGCTCCACAGCTAAAGCTGCGATTGCTCGGGCAGTAGCCGATTTACTGAAGCAACCAAATGTAAAAAGAAAACGAGTGTCGCATATCAACGCAACTATTACAATTATAAACAAAACCGACAAAGTTACACTTTAATGATGCCGATTCGTGATCTAACAGATCAAAAATTTGGTCGATTAACTGCCATAAAAATAGGGTGCCGAGACAAAAACAGAGCAATTCTTTGGTTGTGTAAATGTGATTGTGGAATGTTTACCTACGTATCTAGTTCTTCCCTTGTTAGAGGACAATCAAAAAGCTGCGGATGTTTTCAAAAAGAACTAGCTGCCATTCGGAGTACTACACACGGCCATACGAAAGGAAAAAGAACATCGGAGTATCTGTCATGGTCGTCAATGCTCTCTCGATGTTATAATAAAAACAAAAAAGGATATCATAATTATGGGGGTCGCAGCATCGAAGTTTGTGACCGTTGGCGCGGTATTCATGGATTTGAAAATTTTCTCGCTGATATGGGATATAAGCCTTATCCTCACGCTTCACTTGATAGAATCGACAACGATGGGAACTACGAGCTCAATAATTGTAAATGGGCTACGCCCCAAGAACAAGCAAAAAATCGGCGATGCTCACGAGCTATTCAAAACATATCTGATGAATTAGTGCTGAAAGAAATACAGCGACGCTGGCCAAACGGGTTTCCCAAACCATGAGTTTTCTTTTTCTTGATTTCGAGACGGTTTCTGAAGTAGATTTAGAAGAAGTTGGTCTCGACAATTACAGCCGCCATCCATCAACGAAAGCCGTTTTATTGGGCTGGGCTATCAACGACCGCAAGATTCAATTATGGCGGATATACCGTGATCCCATGCCCGCAGAATTGTCCGTCGCATTAGCGAACCCTGAATTTATCATTGTGGCTCATAACGCTCAATTTGAACGAGTGATTTTTGATCGCATACTTGGCATAAAACTTGATTTTCCAAGATGGCGAGACACGATGGTACTTTCATATTCTTGGTCGCTCCCGGGCAAGTTGGAAAAAATCTGCGACGTGCTCAAGATGTCGGCGGCGGATCGCAAGGCAGATTTCGATCCCATGTTTTTCAGTGCGCCCGTCAGCAAGGGTGGCCGCGAGACTTTGTTCGGCATCGAGCCCCCGATGTTCCGTGACTGGACTACCCATCCCAAAGAGTGGGCAGAATTCGAAGCCTATTGCATGCAGGACGTGCATGCTGAGCGTCATCTGTGGAATCGTCTGAATAATTCCCCGCTGCCCGATCTTGAATGGCGCGGGTGGTTCTTGGATCAGAAAATCAACGAGCGCGGCATGCCATTTAATCGCCAAATGGTGGTCAATGGACTGGAGATGGGTATTCGGTCAAATCAGGAATTGGTGAACTGGCTCAAGGAAAAAACCGGACTGGAAAATCCCGGTTCGCCCGATCAGATTAAGAGTTGGATTTCCACTCGCGGATATACGCGCAGTTCCATCCGCAAAGATTTTGTGCAGGAAGCATTGTCTGATCCCAATTCGGCCATCACACCTGAATGCCGAGAAGTTTTGAAAGTTCGACAGGAAGCAGCCAAAAAATCCTATACCAAGTTGGAACGATTGTTGCAAGTGGCGGGGCCAGATGATCGCATTCGATATCAATTTCGTTTTGGTGGCGCGGCTCGCACTCTGCGCTGGGCAGGTGGCGATGTGCAAACCCAAAACATGTCACGCCCAACTAAAGAAGTCAAAAAGAACTATCAACAGGCCATTGATTTGATTATGGAAAAGGCATATGACAAGATCAAAGCCAAGTATCCATCCGTGGTCGGTATGGTCGTGGGTTCCATTCGCATGGCGTTTCAGGCCACTCCGGGCAAGAAAATGGTCGTATCCGACTTGAATGCCATTGAAAATCGGGCACTCGGATTTCTTGCCCGCTGCCCCGCTATTCTGGAAGTTTTTGAAAAAGGCCGCTGCCCCTACTTATCTTTTGCCGTCTATCTCTACAGCATGGAATACTCTGTTTTGGAGGCTGAATACAAAGCAGGCAATGAAGAGCGTCGGACGGGTGCTAAGGCTCCTGTACTGGGTGGCGGATACGGTCTCTCTTCGGGCGTGAGACTGAATAAAGATGGCACATACGAAATTATCTACCGAGTCAACGAATTCGGTGATCGTGTTACCACAGGTTTGATTGCTTATGCGAAAAATGTTTGCGGTGTGGATTTGCCACCTAAACTAGCCTATGATGCCGTTAACATTCTGCGCAAATCGTGGCCCGAGGTTGTCCAATATTGGACCGATCTTGAGGAAGCCTTTAAGCAAGTTCTGAAAAATGGAAAATCAATTCGCGTTGGCGAAATAACTTGGAACAAGCGCGAAAAGAAGTGGGTGCCCTGCGAAACCGTTGTTGAAGGTACAGTCATTGAATTTGACCGCAGGAAGATGCGCGATGGCGGATACATGGTTCGCATTCATTTACCTTCTGGCCGCTGCCTGCATTATTTGAACGCCACACTGGAAGAAGAGACGGTTGCGGGCAACGATGGGAAGCCGTGGACGCGTTCGCAGATTTATTATGATGGTATCGAGCACAGCGCGACTCAAAACGAAGATGGGAGCACAGCACGGAAAAGTCACAAGTGGGGGCGGGTTAAGACGTATGGCGGGAAGTTATGCGAGAATATCGTGCAGGCTTTCTCTCGTGATTTGCTTTTGAACGGGATGCTATTGGCAGATGAGATGGGTTTTGAGTTGTTTGGAATGTTTCACGATGAGTTGGCGGCTGAAGTGTCGGATGATCCGTGGGGGTTGGGGATTGCCGATCTCATGCAATGTATGATGGAGCCGCCGTCATGGGCTCCGGGGATTCCGCTAGGAGCGGAAGGGTTTGAGAGCAAATTCTATCGGAAGTAGTTACTCGTCTTTCACGCCAAGAACATACCTATAGAAGAAAATTTGAAGGTACAGCCACGCAAGTTTCAAGTAGTGTTCAGCCAAAACAAAGAACATGCCCGGGATGACATGGAACCAATAGGACCCATAGAAAGCCAGCATGCAGACAAATCTGAGCGCAGGGCTTAATGTGGGGTCCGTTTCTTCCCAAGCAGATTTCAGGTTCATCAATATTCCAACGTCGCATATCGCACATTGTCCATCAGCGCCAGCCGCAACAGCACGGGCAGATTCGGCACGATGGAATACGGCTCGTCAATGTCCAGCAAGTGGTTCACCAGAATATTCATGACCGGCTCGTCGGTCGTAGTTTTCACATGGGACAAATGCTTGGTGTCGAATGCCCGGAAAACATAAACCGCAGTTTCGTCTCCACGAAGCAAAGCAAATTCATTCCATTCATTCCATGGGACCGTGACGCCCGTCTCTTCATAGAATTCGCGCTCCATGGCGTCGTGGATGGATTCGCCCGGTTCAACCTTGCCGCCGATCCCGTTATATTTTCCTGCCTGCCACTCGGGACGATTCTTTTGGATCAGAGATACCCAACGGCGGTCAGTGGAAAAGAGAAATCCGACAACGTAAATCATCGTTCGCCTCCGATGTAATCTGCAAGAAAGAGTTTCAAATGCGCCACGTCAGGAACATGATTGATGTTTTCCAGATAATCAAATACACACTGGTATCCTCCAACCACCACAATTAGAGCGCCGTAAGCGTAAGCCAATCCCATCTCAAACATGCGCGATCCTGTAGCAAGGTGCGAAGGCACCGTTTCTGCGCTCAAGTTATCCGTAAAGCGAACAAGCACATCCGCATTAATTATATCATCAACATCAATCTCTGCCCGCTCCTGAAGAAACTTTTTCTTGGCGTAGTCTGTGGGCAGAAAAGTGGGTTCGTCAAGCCACCGAGATTGCACGTTGACACCCATGGCAATCAACTCATCCGCGATTTTCTTGATCTTGTCCTTACGAGACCAAGACGCCGCTAAATATACTCTCATTTTTTCTCCCCTAATGAGCCTTTTTGAAATTGTCGATTTGTCTAGATTCTGGCTCTATATCATCGTAAAGAAGCGGAATTCTCTGTTTGAATACAGCGAGTAAGGGAATGGTTACCCGGCGCATATCTGGGTGTGACTCGCGGCTTGTACGAGCCAAAAAGAACCATCTCCATGCCCGCAGATTCCCCGTCATCCCAATTGTGGAAGCCAGCGCATTGGGCAGCACGGAGCGAGCTTCCTGTGGTTTGGCTCCGCATCCCAGCATAGTTAAGTATTCAGTTTCCGCTGCTTGAATAGATTGTACCCACGACCAAATTTTTGTATCAGAAGACGAGGCGAACCAGCCATTTGGCATGATAAATTCTAGTTCACCGCCTTTTTTCTGATAATTGACAAAACGAGTACTCTCCTGTGTATAAGCAAACAACCGATGACGAACTAATTCATGCGTGATCCCGCGATCAACACGAAAAAGAACGGATGCAGTGGCATGCTCAACCACGGACCAATCACCGTGCTCGATTACGACGGCCTGTAAGAATCGCCGCCATGAATCGTTTGTTTGGGCGTCTTCGGACTTATGGGAAATTCGAGCCATGGCTTCAATAGCGCGCAAAGCAATCAGACCACCTTCTTCAGTTTGTGGACGAAGTAATTCAGCCGATGGTTGAATGATTCTCATTCGATTTCCTCACGGAGAATTTCCAATGATGAAAGGTGCATATAATCCAGAAACAAAAGAGCGCGTTCAAAATTTTCATTCCATCGTATCTGAGCATCTGGTTGAGCGGACGGGTATATAAACTTGATAATGCCTGCTTGTGCTAGATGAACTATACAGCGGTCGCAGCACATAAATGGCCACGTATAAAGAGTGCATCCTTCAACTGATTGTTTGGCCTGAATCAAAGCGTTCATTTCCGCATGTATGATTCTTTGATATTTTCTTTCTCGGTCTTCATACCATAGGGGTAAATCAGGCATTAGACGCGGAAAGCCATTGTAGCCAGTTGAAACAATAGAACGATCAGGACGCACAATGATGGCTCCCACTTTTGTAGATGGGTCTTTACTGCGAGTCGATATCTCCCGAGCCAATCGTAAAAAATAAGCGTTCCATTTATCAACCATTGATTCTCCTCAATTCTGCAAGCAAATCGTCTTGATTGAAAAATATTCCTGTGGCAAATTGATACATCACGTCCCACCGTTCGGGTTCTTGGTCAAACAGGATGTAGCCTCTTTTGCCCTTTCCCAATGAGTATCCTAATTCAAGATGGCCCGATTTGCCTGTGGGCATATACATTACAACCAAGTCAGCAGCGTCCAAATGCGTTCGATCAAACTCAAAAATATGCCGGGCCGCGTGACCTTTCAGTGCCTGTTCATATGTCCGTCCCCGCGATTTTTCGTATTTCAGCCAGAAGTCATCGGCTTCGGGGCCGGGTGAAAACCAATCATCGAAAACATCAAAACCAATTGCTTCCAAGGCATTAGCCAACTCTGGAATCTTCGGGTTGCGAAGTGAACCAATCAGATAAATTTTCACTTGGTTGCCTGTTCTTTTTTAATTAACTCATGCAGGTAACCTTGAGCATTAAAAATAAGAGCGCAGATTTCTTCTTTGAAATCCACTGGATTGCCTTTTTCATCAAATGCTTTATGACCGCGATGCATTTTCCACCACGAGAAAAAATGCCTCCAACCAGATTTCATGTACGACTCAGGAGTAATCCCCTTTTGCCAGTTATCGGAATCTCGTAAATTACCATTCGCTTGAATCCGATGCTTATGCATGAAGCGACCAAATTCTTCGATGACCAGCGGTGATAAAAAACCTTCATAATCGAATTTGTTGTTGTCCGTACTACGAGTCGCACCTGTCTCAAACTTCCGAACTGCCTCTCCCATGTTTCCTCCTCAGTTATTCGTTTATAAAACCACGGCCATAAATCAACTGCACTTCACATTCTTTTGCAGGTGCCGCCAACTTATTTTTGATGGTCTTGATTTTCGTCTTTGCGCCAATCACGTTGTCGCCCTTTTTGATCTGCTGGATTCGGCGCACATCCATGCGGAGCGAAGCATAGAATTTCAACGCCATGCCCCCCGACGTGGTCTCGGGATTCCCGAACATGATGCCCAACTTCTGACGAACTTGGTTGATAAAAATCAGGGCGGTATTTGAATCCGAGACAGCTTTGTTCATCTTGCGCATGGCCTGACCCATCATGCGGGCCATCAAACCCATCTGCGCGTCACCGATATCCCCTTCAAGTTCGGAACGCGGAACCAATGCAGCCACGGAATCCACAACCACGACGGAAATTTCCCCGCTTTCAATGAGACCGAGAGCAACGGAAAGACCTTCTTCGCCACAAGATGGCTGGGATACAAGCAAATCGTCCACTTTGACCCCAAGCGCCGTTGCATAGGTCATGTCAAGAGCATTTTCAGCGTCAACATACGCTGCCCGACCGCCCGCCGCTTGAGCCTGCGCAATAATTTGCAGGCAGAGAGTGGACTTGCCGCCCGCTTCGGGACCGTAGATTTCTGTAATTCTGCCTTTCGGTATGCCGCCAATGCCGGTCAAATCGTCAATGGCTTTGGTTCCTGTCGAGATCACATCCACCGCTTCGGCAGCATGACTTTGTGACATAGGCATGACCGTGCCTTTGCCAAACTGTTTGTTCAAGGCCGCTATGGCATCTTCGAGTTTGTTTTCCGCTTTCACTTACTCTCCTCTGGAATCAATGGTGAATTAATTACGTTTTTCTTGTACCGCTTTAACATTGTCGCGAAGCGTAGGTTGCATTCGATCAAGTAACTTTTCAAAATCTTCAACTAGCATTTCTACGTATCGCTGACTACTGCTGTACTTTTCACCGATAAAAATACGCACTCGCCGTTCCTCAGCGCCCGATAGTTGAAAGAAAGCGAAACTTATATCTTCTGCTTTTCCGTTGACCGTGATTGTCGATTCAGAGAAACACCGTGTTAAATGATCTTTCATTGTTACCTCCTGTAATCAATCGTCTAGTGATTACCGCCAAATCCATCCGCACGGGCACACTAATGGCTTGTCCGGTGGATGCGGCTTCTTCAGATGTCGTCTGCAGCGCGGGCAATCGCGTTCCCAATATTTCACACATGCCTGCGATTTCTCTCCTCAATTCTGTACGGCTGTCGGAACTGCCGAAGCAGATTCAATTAAATCATCGCTGTCCGTGTATATGACAATTCCAATAAGTCCCTGAATGCTATCCCAAACGAATGCTTCGGAACTTCGAAGATTGCCAACAAATCCATTTTCGGCATGCCATGCATCAGGCGGGCAGAGCGCGGGCAACACACGAACTCGAATACCGTGATGTTCTTCGGTGCGCGTCTGATGAGTGTGACCTGTATGCCATTCGTGGAATTTGGTGATTCCAAATAGTTCTCGGGCTTCTACGGTCATGAGCAAAGGCAAATCTTTATTGCGGCCTTTATCGCCATGAGCATAGCCAATCAAAGTGTTGCCAAACTGATGATACTTGCGCGGAGATGGGCGATTATCTACTTCCACATCATCGTATTTCGAAAAATACAATTCGAGCGAGTCACCTAAATGCCACGTCGCATTATGATCGTGATTACCCGGCACAACAACTACCTTAACTTTAGTAGCCAAGTGGCGCAGCTTCTCGATGGCTTGCACCATCAGAGTGCGGACAGTAACGTATGTCTTCTCATGACGCACATCACTTTCGACTTGCGTGCCCGCCGTTGTACGGCCTTGAGTATCGTCGGCATTGAACAAATCATTTCCAACCACGAACCAAATTTCTTCGTAGGTGGAGAAAGGTGAACGGTTTAGAATAGTATCAAGTGCGCGATGAAAAACTTGAGTAGCAATTTTCGTATCGTAGTTTGCTCCCAAAGTTTCTAATCCCCATGCTAGTTTGCCAAAATGATGATCGGTCAAATTGATTTCAAGCATACCGCCTTGAATTTTGGCGGGTTTTTTGATGGTTGGCGGTGCAGGACGCTTCTCAACAGCCAGTTCAAAAAGGGCTTCGATTTCGGTTTTGACTGCAATGATAGATGTTTTCTTTTTTAGCCACGCCTTTACCTGATAGAGTTCGGTAATGATAGGTTTGGTGCTCGGGCGCTCCCAAACATTTCGGCCTTTGTTGTCTTTTTCACCTGTAGTAGTAGCCCGAGGAATTGCAGCCATATCCCATTTATTACAGATAAATCTTTCGACTTCCCATATAGTCGTGTCTACTTCGAAAGCTTCCAACAATTGTTTAAGGGTATGAATACGAGTTTTGGGTAGAGTGATTGTCCAATTATCTCCTACCACTTCGCTTACTTCATCTGGTTTGCCCAATTTTTCCTGTTTGAAAGGGTTGGTTCCCCCGCAACCGCACGTTTTCACATCTGAACGGAACTTCTTTGTCTTCCCGCAGGCGGGACATTCGCGTTTAACTAGAGCCATGGCGACCTTTCTCTTCTTGCATTCGGAGTATCCAAAGTTCTTGCACCGCCACCATGTATTCGTCCGGGCCAGCGGCGTTATGTAGTCGATCTATAGCATCATTCCAATTCACTTCAGGTGCCCGCCGATAAATCCGGTGAAAACCCCGATGAAAAACCACTTCAGTTTGCCCTTGCGAGCGTCTGACCGCACTGTGGCGACTTCAGCCTTGCATGCCTTGTCCTGATCCGCCAATTGCGTCACCTGTGCGGCCACGACTTTCTTGGCTTCAGTGGCGTCGGATTGCGCGTTTGTGGCTATCTGCGTCTCATTTTTTAATTGCGATGTCGTATCCGCCAAATCAGATTCTGCCACAGGTAGCTGGTCGAGATCAGAAGTAATGATCCGAGTGATAGGCAAATCAATTGTAACATCGTTAGCCGATGCAACCACTTCGCCCGGAGCAGCATTAGTTTGCTGGGCGATTCGTGCAGCGGCTTCTTGAGTGGATAATGTCGCATCGTTTTTCACCTGTGCAGCGACGGCCTGATTACGGGCAGTAATCTGCTGAGTGAGTTGCGCGTTCTGCGCCAATAATTGTGCCTCAACCTGAGCCCAACTGGCCTCGTCAGTCTGAAGCTGCTTTTGGAGAATTTGTGTTTGCTGTGTCTGCGCCGCAACAATGGCGTTGTATTTCGCGGATGTCTGAGAATCATGCGCATAAATCAATTTCTCTACCCCATAGACGGAAGCGATTACGAGCACACCCACAATAGCGAGAGTGAAAAGATGGTGTGTTGTGGTAACAGTTGGGGCGACTGCGATAGCAGGTTTTGGTGCCGCCGCTGGGGGAGCGGGTGTTGCCGTGGGTGTTGTGGCTTCTGTGGTCATTTTGTGGAATCCTTTTGCTAAATCAATGCATAAAGATTATACCACAGGTGGGGGTGTAAAGTCAAGGGATTTTGCGGGGGGATTCAGAAGATAATTGCGGGCTTTTTCAAGCCAGTCGGGGTTGTCTACTCTGCCGAGTAAACGATTGCAGCAGCCGTGTCCAGCTTTGCCGTGTCTGCCGGGGCACAGTAATCCACGGACAGATAAAGGAAGAGCGTCTTCTTTCAAAGATGCTATGGCGGCGGTCTTAGTTTTAGCATATCGTACTAGTACTTGTCCCTGAACAGTGGTGCCTGCCAGCCATCTCAAATTGAGACCACCCAAAATTATCGTTGCGTCGTCTGCGTCCAAGAGAGTAAGACGCCGGGTGTATATTTTGAAGTGTTCGTGGTCTAAGTTGAGCGTAGAATGCCCGCCAGTCGCAATACGGCCACATATGGCGCACTTCCAGCCCTGTAAGGTACCCAAAGCTTGGTACATGGCCCAAGTCCACCTGTAGGCTTTGTAGAGCCTTTTTGCCTTGGCGCGTTCTTGGGGAGTCATTTCAGTCATTTTGTGGAATCCTTAAAACAGTAATGGGGAAGGGTGCTATACTCTTCCCCACCGTTTGTCAAGCCCCCGCTTGATTATTTTGTGCCTGCCGTTTTCAATGAAATTTTTTCCGGTTCAAAAACTGCAACGGCTTTGCGATTTCCAGCATACGGATCTCGAAACGCCACAGCATCATAACCGGCATCTTTCATTTTTTGTCGAAAGTCAGCAAAATCTATCTGACCATCAGGGAGTTTTTTAACCCCAAGTTCCTGAGCCGCGCTATAAATACTTCGAGCATTTTTCGGAGCAAATGTATGCGATTGGTCAAAATTTACTTCTAACACTTTAGGACCGCCAAAGGCAGGATTTCGCACATTCTGATTGGCGAACCATGTTGCTCCCGCTTTATGAGGACTAAGAAAAGTAAGTTGTTTTTCTTCTTGTGGCGCTCCCGGGGCTATCCCGCCAATACGTTCAGGGGTACTAAATCCATGCTTTTGGATATGTTCAGCGGCTTGAACATTGGTGCCATGAAACAACGATTCTTTCGGAGCCATGCGTTCGCGGGCAGCATCAATATGCTCCTGCAACTTTTCGGGGCTCCATTCATCCAGCTTGACCGCGACGGATGTTTTTGATTCGGGGTCCTGAAATATCGCCAGCCCCGGATGCTTGCCGGGAAGACCTTCTTGCACGCCACGGAACTCTACGCCAGCTTTTTCAGCAGCGGATTTGTAATCGGGTTCGGCGGGTTTTCCACCTTCTGGAAGAGGCGCAGCCTCTGGTTTCGCAGCAACCTCACGGTGAATTTCCACAGGCATGCGTTCAGTGCCTTCCTGCAGATGTGCCAGAGCACGGTGACGCCCGTCTGCGCCGACAACATTGCCATCGGCATCATAGAAAATCTTGGCGGGACCAACGTCTTCGCCTGCCCGAATTTGAGCGCGTTTGGCGTTCACGACTTCAGATGATATCTTGCCTCGGCTTACTTTGTCAATGAAATCTTTCGGCGGGATGTGTACTGTCTCGACAGTTTTTTCCTTGCCTTCCAACGGATTTATATCTTGGTGGCCTTCAACGGAATCGAAGTTGATGTGTTCGGGTTTCTCACCTACAACAATATGTCCAGCTTCCGCACTTCCTTCAGGAGCGCGAGCATGAATGGCAGATTTAACTTCTTCCTTGGCGCTTTCTAAAGCGGTGCGTCCGGTTTCAGCAACAGCTTCTCCTGCTTTCTTTGCGCCACCAATAATTGCTTCTGTTACAGGTGCAGTCTCTGCACCAAATTCACCGCCCACAGCCATTTGCTCAGGATGCGCCAATTGTTCCTGCACAAACTGACTCACTTGCTTGCCTGCTTTGGTCTTTTCGATTTCCGGCTGAGCCGCAAGAGCTTCTTTGTATCCCGGCACCACATACGAAAGAACATGATGAACTTTATCGCTGATGGCTTGGTCATCCGCAGCGTACTTTTTATCATACTGGTCGCTGGGCATGGACATGAAATCTTTCACGCGCTGCCAAATGTGATGCGGTTCATCTGAACTGTGGTTTACATAGCCAGAAACAGAAGAAAAGTCTATGGGCGCACTTGTAGCGGGAGTTGTGGCGAGTTGAGTTGCTTGGTTCTTATTCGGTGGGGGCATAAAGATTTCGCTTGACTCCTATCTTTGAATGTGGTTTACTCACATCAGGAGGACAACATGATCGTTGCACTGACTATTTGGATAGCATGCATTATCGGATACGGAATTGGTTTGCTTATTGAAGAACTTCGAGATTAGGATCGATTTTTTTTGCGGCATCTAATTGATCGTTTGGCACCGAATGCGTGGCCCCATCCGACGATCTGAAAATAGTTCGCCCAATTTCTGATCCTACCATAGCTGATGTAGCTTTGGCCCCTTCTTTAGCTGCCACTTCTGCGGCACTTGGGCCTGTTGCTTCCCGTTCGGCAGTTTTCAATCCCTGTCTAATGAGAGATTCCGGCGCATTTCTCATTTTAGCCGCTGTTGCAATCGCTACAGGCGCTGCTCCTGCCGCTGCCGCCAGAGGATGACCAGACAGAATAGCACCAACTGCCTCTGCGCCGCCTGCCATCATTCCAATCACTTGTTTCATATCCAAAGGCGCTTGTCGGTCAGCAACTGTTGCCCGCTTTCCAAACACACGCTCAATCTGTTTCAAAGCACCGTATTGTTTGCGAAGCTCGGCAGGAACATCTTCTCCTGCCTGCTCAAGATGAGTATAAAGTTCATTACGTAATCCCTCCGCCGCACTTTCAACTGCTGCAACGTTACCTTCTGTCTTTAGAAGGGCTGCACGAGCTTCTGGAGGTGCTTTGTAGTATGCTTTCAACTTAGCATTCAAAGCCTGAAGGTCTGCATCAGCTTCAACGACTGTAGTAGGCATGCCAAAATTAGCTGCGAATCGTTCAATTTCCGCCGCTTCTTCAGGAAAGAATTTTTTCATAGATGGAGTAACAGCCGCTTGAACTTTATCTCGAATAGGAATCGTATTAAGGATTTCTGCGGCGTGGCGATCAACCTGCGGTTTCACTTCTGTTTTCCACAAAGTATCCGCCGTATTATGGGCCAAATCTTCGAAATCGCCAACCGTCTTGATTGGATTTTGTTTGGCGGCTTCAACAAGACGAGGCATAACTCGCTGCACATTTTCTTCCCAATTCTGCTCACCCACATAGGGACGACCAGCTTTAGTCATAGCTTCTGTAGATGTTAACCCACCCAATCCAAGAATGCGGGCCAATGGGCGAAGTCCAGCAGAAATACCTTCTGCAATCGCACCCCCGACTGCTCCGCCTGCCCCTCCAGCAAGAGCTTCTTTTGTACGCTCACCTTCAGGAGCTTTTGTGGCTCCCAGTGTAGCTCCTATAGTTGCATCATGAATCATTTTCGCAGTCTTAGGATATTTTTCGGCTAATGCAATAACTTCAGGAGCGACTTTGGCAACCTTTGCAAGTTTTGTGAGCCAACTTAAAGCGGCGTCACCCGTTTCCCATTCTGCAATATTTTCAAGTCCAGTACCAACAACTTCTCCTGTTTTATATGCCGTGGGAGAAATAGGTGCTGCCCCCGGACCAACTTTTTGCGCGGCAGTAGTATCAGCACGCGAACCAATAAACGGAAGTGATTTCACGACGCCTGTAACCCCGCCCTGAATCACATCTTCGGCTTTAGTCAGATAATCAGAAGGTTGCGGCGCAGCAGGGGATGTTTGACTTGTAATAGGTTGTGCTTTGGACATATCCAAAGTCACAGGAGCCTGAATGGGCTGCGCTTTGGACATATCAAGAGTAATAGGTTGACCGTCTGCCATTTTATTGTACCAAACCTAAGTCCTGTCCTTGTGCATTCGTATAGTGCATTTTACCGTCACTGCCCGGAGCCTGATGAGTTGCGCCCGCAGGCGGGGTCTTTGGAGCACCACCAGTAACTGCTCCTGTTCGTCCTGCACCACCAGCGTATGTTCCACCTGATTGATACTGGCTTGTATTGATTCCCAGTTCTTGAGCAGCCGCGCGGCCAGACGGTGTCACCAAGTTCGGATAATCCTGTCCTGTGGCCGTTTTGTAGCTCTCATTCAATTGGTCGAGACGACCGATTGCCTGCGCGCCCATGACTCCCAAGACGCCCATGATCTGAGACGGCGTAGATTTGTCGCTCATGAGAATGTCTGCCCGCTTGTTCATCTGCTCATCCGGCGAATATCCGCTGTTAATGAACGTTGTCCATTCTTGACGTGCCGCTTCGACGGCGGTCATCATTTCAGGCACACCCGGACTTCCCATTCCCTTGGCTTCAATTTCATTCAACGGTGTGTTCAACCACGGACTATTAGTACGCTGAAAGCCTTCAGATACATGCTTCAACTCCTGCGAGTGAGCCAAGAACTGGTTGAATGAACGGATAGATTGTCCTTCCTTGCCGGTGACATAATCCGCTTGAGTCTTCTTGATGGTATTGTACAGATTGTCGCTGTAGTTTGGATTAATCTCATTCATAACGGCAGTAGCTTGCGCCCGTGTGATACCCAATCCGCCCTTTGTCAATCTTGGCGGGAAGGTAGCGGGATCAATCCATCCGTGCGCACCTCGGATCAATAGACCTTGGATGGCAGGAGAATACTGTTGCAAATCTCTCTGGGTTTCTGGCGGCAAAGCAGCCACAGCTTGAGCGACAGCGGGCAAAGGTGTATTACCTGCGCCGCCCGGTCCACCAGCACCCCCACCCATCTGATGAACATATGCATCATTCAACGCTGCCGCAGATCGCTTTTCGGCAACATCGGCTGCTTGGGCTGCAACCTCTCCTTTAGCTTTCTCGGTAGCCAATTGCTGCGTGTATATGCCCTGAAGATTGTTGAATTTCTTCATGCCGCTATCGTGTGCAATGAGCGCATCCCAAGCCGTGTTTTGACCAGCTTTGAGCGTGCTATATTTCGGGGTCATCGCGCCTGTCTTGGAATCAATATCCCAATCAGTTATGACTTTCACATCACTGGGCAGAACTGTATTCTGAAGTTCTTGGTTGTTGACAAAACCGTATCCAGCATCTGCTCCGGTTTCGCCATTGTTAAGCATGGTCTGTTTGCCTGTGGCGACTGCCTGCGCGTGATCCTGCGTTAGATTAGTATGAAGCGGGCCATGAGAAGTATCAACATGAACCCCAATGGATTCCAAGGTTGAAGCAAAATCGCGGTCAGCCGCATTCTGTGCCCGGTGTTGGTCAAGAAGAGTATTACGTTCTGCTTCTTCCTGCATCGGATACAGAGATTCCAAGTGGGAGTTTTCAACGACCTTATGCGCATTGTCTAGAGACATGCCGTTTGTGCGCACTTGAGCTTCCGTATGCTCGTCCATAGCCTTTACTTGTGCCTGCTGCATTTCTTGCTGGGCTTTTTGACGAGCCAAAGCGTTTGCTTGCAATTCCTGTCCACGCGGAGAATTCGCAGCAAAGTTTGCAAGTCGTTGTTTCAATCCACGTCCGACTGTTGCGGCGGGTCTTGCCAGTTTCTGTGCCGCTCCAGCCAAAGCCCCAAGCATAATCCCACCAAGCACGCCGTGAACTTGAGATGTTCGGGAAGGCGCGAGTGCGGCTGCAGGAGCCGTCGCAGCGGGCGCAGGCTGAGCTTGTGGTTGTTGCGCTGGCTGTGCGGGTTGTGCGGGTTGTGTGGGCTGTTGAGTCGGAACAGTCAATTGCGGCTGGTCAGACGGAACTGCGTTGGGATTGGGTGCGTTTGGAATCGTTACCATTTTATTTTTCTCTCGTTTTCAAATTATTATGAAATAGGTGCAGCAGGAATTGTTGTGGCGTCGGAAGTCATATTATAGATTGTCATTTACGGCCTCTGCTATTTCAGGATTAGAAACTTCAAGAAACCAACCAAGTGTTATATCTGATGGGATTGTGTCATCTTCCAGCGCGTGCCGCAAAAAGTTGACCACGTATTTTGTTGCTGTTGCGGGGTTACCGTACAAGCAGACAAGATCGGTTATCGTGCTTGTGGAGCCGATCTTCGAGAAACTTTTGCCCGAGCATTTGATTTGCGCATCCAGTATACCATTATCATAGCCGGATGTAAAGGACTTAAAGCGTCGGAGTCCTTTTTCATCTCGGTCATGCTTGGGAGAGAATGCCCGAAGCAATAAAGGATTTCTCAACTTGTATGCGTCAGTTTGCGGATCAAGTGCTCCATTTAATCTTGCGAATGCGTCAACCAGTGCGTGTATACGTGGTATCATTTTTTCCTCTTAAATGTAAGATAGATCGTCTTCAACGCCAGGTTGGGCTGCTTGAGACGCTGAAATGCCTGCAGATGTTTTAGGATTGTTGCCCATTGAATTACTAAACATAGACCCAACATCACCGATTCCTGTAGCTACACCAACTGCCTTTCCGGCCAAGTCCAGACCTTGTCCAACTTCACTCATTAGAGATGTTTGCTGATTTTCTTGGAATTCGGCTTCGCCTGCACTGAGTGCCAACCCACCCGCGCCCGTAGCTGCTTGTCCCAATTGCGGGGCTTCTTCGGCACCAGCGATCCCAAGTTCCGCTTTCGTACCTTCTTCAAGATTGGTGACTCCCTGTTGGTATCCGGCGATTTTTTCTGCCTGCAATCCTTTGGCGATTTGCTGCTGACTAGTAGCGGCGAGGTCCGCATTTATCTGTGCCTGCGCGCCTGCAGGAGCCGCACCCGGTGCCCCACCCGCGAGTTGTCTTTGTTGCAGAGCAGCGGCATTGGCTGCGTTGACTTCTGCCGTCGTGCCGGTACTGATGACATTAGATTGAAGCAAATTATCAAGTCCAGCACTGAAACCATATGGAACTGCGCCGGTCTGAAGCACGGGGGCCCATGCCTGAGAAACCGCATTCAATGCCGCCTGATTTCCTTGGAATGCTTGTTGCTGTTGTGCCTGAAGCGTATCGAAAAACTGAGGCGCTTGCTGGGCAACGTCGATTACGGTCGGATTCGCCATGTTTTATCCCTTTTACTTGAGCCATCCAAAATGGACTCCAAATTGCTGCAGAGCAACCGTAAACGGAATCACTACTCCCGTTTGGATTCGTCCCCACACACGATCAGAAGACGCCTGCTTTTCCAATGTTTCGACTTTTGCGGCAGTGGTTCCCTTGAATTCTCGAAAATCCCCATGCAAAGAATCCAGTTTCTCGCTTTGATTGGTCACTGCTTCTAAAAGTATTTTGAACTTATCATCATCTAGCATTGCGTGTCCTTTAATTCAGGTAAAATATTGGTACATATGTTGCTGAGGCTTGCGGAGTCGATGGTGCAAAAGACCCGATTATAATAGACGCGGGTAATTGGCCCCCTGATGAAACCGATGCTGTCGGACTTGATGGATAAGCACGATAGTAAATTATCATGCCTATGAAATTCGCTCGACCGGCCTGTGTGGTTACTGCGATAAAATAATTTCCCGCTGGTAACGTCGTCGGACCTTGAGAAACTGGGGCACTTAACCAAGTATCCGATGAAATATTAACTACTTGCGGTCCAACATCACACAACAAGTTTCCGTTATGATCGTAAATTCCCCAACTATTGGTGTCCGCAGGAGAAAAAGCCGCCTGCAACATGGCAATATTATTGACCGTGATAGCAACGGGCAATTGAAATGGAAAAAATAGAATCTGGTTTGCTGTCGGGACGATTACGCCTCCAGCAGAGGCTCCATTTGGCGTAAATTCCGGCCAAAAGAACCAATCAAACCCCCCTGTCGGTGCAGCATCAATAGTAGTCCCGCCCGCTTGATCGGCTGTCAGTGTGATGCCAGTTCCTGCGATCAAGTTTTCAGTACTCTGAACTGGATTTGGAGCACCATTTGTTTGAAGCGATATTGCAGAAGATTGGGATGATGGCGCTGATGGTGCCGCTGCGACCTGTGATACGATTGTTTTTGTAACTACGGGCGCAGCGGTCGGATATGGATACACAGAGCTTCGCGCGCCTGCGCCACGAAATATGCGGTTGCTATCATTTATGTCAGCGGGATTCACAAGATCAATTGGGATGGTTCCCCGTTGTGGAAGTCCTAAACCAATAGGCAAATCCTGTGGTGGCGTAGGAGCAGGCATGATCGGAGATTGGATAGGACCTACACCCGTTCCAGTTTCTCCGCCCGCTGCAATTCGTGCTTGATTTTTCGCAATCGCATCACTGATAGACGGCATATCACACCTGCTCGGAAACCAAACAACCGCGAAGAGTTAACGCCAAAAGCTCGTCCTGACTGCTGGCGGGCAAACCAGAGGTAACCGCCCCGTTAAGCTGAATTTGAACATGCCGACAAATTGGGGGGTTTGATCCTTGAGACAGATAAAATCTATTAGACAAAACAGATGTACTAGGAGTCAACTGAGGTGGATCGTCCACATAAAGAGGTAGCGATTCAAAGGTACCCGCAATTTCATCTAGTAGCACCGAGACTGTACATTGGGACGCTCCACTTGCATTGGCCGCATTAAATTCAGATGTCACTGACTCTAGCTCAGCAAGCTTGCCCGGTGTCGTCAATAGAATGCTTCCAATCGTCGCAGTCCACTGATATGGAACTCCGTCATCCGAAAATGTATTCAAATCTCGGACAAGAACGGGTCCAGCCTGTGGAATTCCTGAAGTGCTTAATGGCGGCAATCCCACAAGAAGTTGAATGACGCCTGCGGAAGTTTCAATCGATGCGATTGCGCTGATGCCGCCAATTGACGCAGTGAAATCTGCCTTCGGTGACCAAACTGGAGTCTGTTCTCCGCTCATGCTTGCGCCTTGTTGGTTCGGGTTCAATCGATACCAGCCTGTGCTTCCATCGGCCAAGAAAACGGCGTTGTCTTCTGATCCATCAACGTGCCGAACAAAGAACACATTATTGGGTGCGAATGTTTTTTGGAGTGTGTCCCCAATAGGATATCCGACTTCCACTGATCCTGAATTGGGACTAATAATCAAACACTGACGGTCGCTCGTATAGATATGGATCGTGCTGCCATCCACATCAACCGCATTCCATGATCGCACGCCATGATTCGCCAGAATCTTGCGGGGATTGAATCCGCCTGCGAGAAGATTTTGGCCTTCCACAATCCATGTATCGCGGGTAGTGCTATTTAACAAACCTCCGCCCGTGGCAACAGTTCTAACATTCGGGGCGTTGAACGGAATGTAATTTGCCGGTGCCCACGATTCAGACGGCACGCCGTTTTGTGTGATGCCCAAGAGTGCCGCATTGTCTGCGCTCGTGTTGTAGTACAATTGATTTCCGACTGTACCCCACATACGACCAGCGAAATATTCCATGTTTACCAATCCTGCAGGCGGCAATGAATTCAACAAGCCAATCGGTGCGAAAATCGCGGTGTTGAGTGAAGTTGAAGGCGTCGTATCATTGTAGGTCCAAATACCCGCACTGGTTGTTGTGCCCGGATTGGCGAAAGTAGTCACTTGATAAAAATACGGCCCGCCATCAGTGTTTCGGAAAAGCGCAATCGTACCCACTTGCGGGTCTTGTCCATATGGGCCGGACGGAGTGATCTGCATTCCCGCCCCTGAGAGGCTGACACTTTGTCCTGCGATGGGTCCCGTGCTTGCGGAAATCGGAGAAACATTGCTGACATGGCCCGTGTAACTGTTCATGAAAGCGTAGTAATATTGATATCCAATAATCGCAGTTAGGCCGATAGGACCGTAATTCGTCCAATCAAGATATGTGACCGTGCCGAGAGTTTCAAAGGAAGCGGTTATCCCCATTTCACGGCTTCCACCCGCCGCAAAAGTGACGCCCCACAAAGGATTGGCAACGACCTTAATGGGTGCATATTCAAATCCGGCTTGACAAGTCGCTTTTCCTTGAGAAAACGGAGTCTGACTTGAAGTAGAAGCAACAATGGGAGCAAACCCAGTCGGCACCGTACTCGTGCTGGCCGCATGGTTTCCAGCGACTATGAAGCTGAAACTGACAATGAATTCCTTGATTTGTGTTGTGGTAACGACACCTGTTTGAAATGCTCCTGCCGTTGTCGCACCAATGCTGTTGGCGCTATTTGATGCAAATGCATCAACAGCAGTCAAAGGAAGTCCTTCTTGAATGCCGAGCCATAAACCTTGTGCGCCCGTCACGGTTGCTGTAACCGTCGTTGCTCCTGCAGCAGCCGATTGGCACCAGAACATGTAAGCGTCAAAAGGTCCTGACGATATAGTTGCAATCTGAACCCATACATTGCTTTGGGTATCCGTAATGGAACAGCTAGTAGAACTGCTTTTGTTCAAAGCAACATAAGCTATGAGACTGTCCGTCGCCGTGACATTAGCTGCAAATGCTACGGCTACAGATGACGTACCGGATGGAACAGTTCCAGTTGCGGTCTGAACGATAAAAGTCTGAGTACCGTCTGATGTTGTTCCACCGATTGTATTATTCCACAATGGGGGCGTTGAACCTGAAGTCCCCGAAGCATTGGCTGCTTCCAAATTTCCATTTGAATCCGTAATAGCTTGGCCCAATAATTGAGCGCGAGCAGACATTGTTTCCGCTACGGCCTTGTTATTCAACAAAGTGATCTCAAGATTGGTGCTGGAGATGCAATAGAAAGTCCCGTTGTTGGGACCATTCACAAACCCTGTTATGGTAAAAGCGTATCCTGCCCAAGCATTGGCAAAACCTCCGGTTATCGTGCCGGAATATACTCCCGCTGCCGTAACCGATGTCAATGTCAGTGTCGGGGTTGCGGTTGCTCCGTTTGCAGGGGTTTCTGAAATAGTGCCTGCATTGGCCAATGTAAGAGTCGTAAGAGAACTGCCAGTGCAAACAAAATATCCGTTATTGGAAACGTTAGCAAAACCAGCAATAGTAAAATACTGGCCGACAAGCGCGTTGGATGCGCCAGTTACAATTTTCCCTGTGTAAACTCCTGTGCCTGTGGCAACCGAAGTCAAGGCAAGAATTGCCGTAGAGTACGCATGATTCGGAGCCCAAGCACTGCCAACGACCGATGACGATGCAACGGCGGTAGGCGCACCGGCTGGTGCCTGAATTCCCCACAGATACACGCCTTGCGGCTTGTTCGTGGTGATCTGAGTCGTTGTAGCGGGACCACCTACTTCAAGTTGTGCCCCGTAGATCACCATGGTATTCGTAGTCGTGGGACTGGTCAACAGAACCTTGATTTCTGTTGAACCCGAATTCATAGTGGCCGTGACAGAATACTTTGTCCATATAGGAGTCAGCACACAGACTTTTGTCGCAATCGATCCGCTCTGATCTGCGATTTCCAATGTGACCGTTTGCGCGCCACCCGTCTCTTGCATCCAAAACGAGAATGTGAAAGTGTTTGAACCAACAGGGGTATAATTGGGCACAACAATCTGTTGCAGATATGCGCCTGCTCCCGTGGTGCCCCAAATCAATTGGGTAGCGGCTGTTCCACCCACAGGATCAGCATATCCGCCAGTTTGAAGTGGCTGGATAGAAGTTGCCGGAACAGGGCCGGTCAGAGCGAAGATGTTAGCTTCCGTCCATGGCGACTGGATAGAAAAGTTTGTGCCCGCTCCGACTCCGAAGGTATTTGATTGTGTTAGAAGATTGGGACCGACCATCTTGAATAGGTCAACCCCGTCGCCAAAATATAAAGTGTCGGCAAGCGTCAAAAAATTTGTAAGTCCAGAACCTTGAGCTTTATTGATGATGACCCCGCTGGCAGTCGGGGAGTAACGAATGACCCCGCCGTATTGACCCACCTGATTGTCACCACCACCAGTTTCAGTG
>Ga0187874_10001217_pt1 | contig 24874 bp, 29 predicted proteins | sample June2016WEW_16_1_3_FD_132993 | JGI IMG/M metagenome (GOLD analysis project Ga0187874, IMG submission 132993) | Peatland microbial communities from SPRUCE experiment site at the Marcell Experimental Forest, Minnesota, USA - June2016WEW_16_150 | ecosystem: Environmental > Terrestrial > Soil >... | reverse complement strand
GGAGCATAAGAGCCCTTTTTTTGACCGCGATAGCTCAATTTTGAAACCTCTTAGGCGACACTCAGAACTAACGATCCTGAGAAGACAAATACAGCACCAAGATCAAACTCCAGCATACGAAGCAAAGGTACACTGGAAAAAACAATCGCCAAAGACCCCGAACTAATTGATAACAGCGTTATTGAGCCATATAGAAGTGCTACGCCTATTACGAGCAGAACCAAAGATACAAGAATGAAAGCAGGTCTTTTTGCCTTTTGTTTCTTAACCAAGTCTCAAACCTCTCTAGAAAAATAGAGAAGCCGAGGGAAGTGAAAAAAATTGAACTATCGCGATATGCAACAAAGCCCCCGACTCCTCTACAAAAGAAAAACAGAGAAAAAAGGGCGAAACAAAACCAAGAAGCCCTAGGTAGTAGCCCTGGTTCAAGGGGCATGATGAGATGAGTTTTGAGTTATCGGGCTCTTGGCCGCCCTTACAAAAGAAAAAATAAAAAAAAAGAAGGTTAAGATCATAATGTTTGCAGAATTCGTTCTCTCAGCGATTCCATAACAAACTCGTTTAAGTCGTTGTAGTATCCTGTTCTTGCTATGTAGTCCTTTACGGTTTTGAGGAAGCTTTTTGGCACTTTAACGGTCACGGATTCCAGCTCTAATTCAGACATTCTTCATTTCTCCCTAGACCTTCAGCAAGTAGTTCTGAGTTTGGTTCTTTGGCAAAGGCCAACTGTTTATCTCTCGGCAAGTTTCTGAGCGCCTGGATGGCAATGCAGGTCCTACAAGCGGTTGTAGCTAACGCTTTTTGATACGCTGCGGTGCCTTCTTTGAATTTCTTTAGGTCCACTGAGTCCGGAATTGGAACATTAGTCATAGCTATGTAGGGTTTCTCTGATCTGATGCCATGTCGGCAATGTTTACAAGGTTTGAGGTATTGTTGCAAGTTTTCTATTGTATCCAAAATTTCTTCAGGTGACATTTTAAAAGTTTCTGTTTTTTCCATATTCTTATTTCTCCTTGTGTATTCTTATTATTATAGGGTAAAATATATAAGCCTTTGCATTACATATTTTATCGTATAAAGCATTTAAAGGAGTTGATTATGTATTGCAAAGTATGAAGCAATCGATTAGCGTCACAATAGACAAGGAACTAGTTGAGTGGATCGACAAGCAGGTTGAAACCAAAAAGTATCGAAACAGAAGCCACTTGGTCGAGCTGGCCCTAACAGAGTTTCAAGAAGCAGCAAAAAAGAAGGAGTAGGCCGTAACACTATGCCTAGAAAGAGTAAGAGAAAAATTCCGAAGGCAAGAGAAAACGACACCATAGAAGACCTACAGGAAGACGGCGCGGTGGGAAGCAACGGTTGGAAAAACTTTCACCTTTCAAGTAGAGGAAGAAATCTTATGGACCTAACTTCAGAGCAGATAAGAAACAAGTTAATAGAAATCAACAAAGGCTTTTCAACCGGCACGATCCGCTATGACGGTTGCCTTGATAACTTGGAATCAAAGATCGCCTTGGAGATTGCTTTAGTTGTTGCAGAGCAGCATCCCTTCACTGACGGTAACAAGCGAACAGCGATAAGGTTCTGTGAGTTAATGCTTAAGGAGAAAGTTCCAGAGTTCGTTTATCAAATATTAGAGAGAGCGTAAACCCAGAGTTTCATTTTGACAAGAATGGTAAAATTTGCTCTTAACTCTTTTTTCTATTGAGGAGAGGGGAAAAAGAACCTTGAAGGTTAGGAGCTGTGGCAAGGACTGGCTCAATAACTCAACAGTTGCCTTGTCATGGCTCTAGCCTTCTTGGCATTTTTCGTATAGAGAGGAAAGAGGTGAAACAAATGCAATGTTTTAAAATGGTCGCAGAAGAGAATGAGAAAAAGACTTTAGAACTGTTGGAAAACAGTAAGATGCCGGTCAGCATCGGATTTGTCGCGTTCAACTTGAAGATTACTTGGCAAACAGCCAGGGGTCTTCTATTAAAAATGTCATTGAACGACAAAATCCGAGCACTACAAACAAGCAAAGGCTACTTATTTGAGCTGAAAAGCGCCAACTAAAATTCCTTCCCCTCTCTTATTTTTTAGCTTGAACACACTTTTAGAAAAGTTAGTTGCCCAACAGTTTTTTCTATTCAGCCATGTTTCATGTGCGACCAAACTTTCTGATAACCATATTTACGAGAGAAGCAGAAAAACATGAAGAGAAAGAAGTCGATAGTATCTTGAGTACTAACAGTCTGCTGAACTGCTTCAGCAGATTGGTTCGTATAACGAGAAAGGCATTTTTATTAACTGTTCATAAACCTTTTACCTCATCAGAGTCTGATAATCTTCCCCCACACAAGCGGCTTGTAAAGTTCACCAGAGTCTGGTATCTTTACCTATCGAACAGTTCGAATTAGCAGATGTGCTAACGATTTCGTATATAGTATATTTTTCTTGTGGATACGCTCGCTTTGAGCGGTCCATAAGGTAAAAACACATTGGTAGAAACAGAATTAGAATCGAGCCCAGTAAGCAAAATTTCAAACCCTAGAGTTTTTTGTAAGAACCCAACTGAATTATCGAAAGAAGAAAAAAAACTGAAACCTAAATTTCCAAACGCTACAATCGTCAAGATTAGCAGCCCAGACGTTAACTTTCTCGACCAAGTCATAGCCTACCTATCTATTGGTTTCGCCGTCGCACCTACAAGCGCCAAGATGTTCAATTCTGAAACCAAGCAGTTTTTCGAGTTCGTCAGCGTGGCACCAAAACTAAAGGAGGCTCAGTAACTTTGACCGAGCAAATTTTAGACTTACCACTGACATGCATAATCGCTGATTCAGAGCAGCCACGGAAATATTTTGATTCGCAGGCGTTAGAAGAGTTAGCGGATAGTATCAAGCAACATGGGTTATTGCAGCCGATTCAGGTTAGACCCCTGAGTGAAGGCAAATATGTTATTGTTCATGGTGAAAGACGCTTTAGAGCTCACCGCATAGCACATCTATTGACAATCAAGTGCATTGTAAGGGAAATGGATGAAGCCACGGCCAAAGACCTGCAGTTAATTGAGAATCTGGAAAGAAACGACCTCTCTGATATGGAGTTAGCAAAAGAGTTTCAGAGGCGCATTGAAAAAGGGCAAACGCATGAGGAAATAGCAGCGGTCATTAAGAAAAGCAGAGCCTATGTTACACAGCGCCTTTTATTGCTTAAACTACCTGAAGAAACTCAGACAAAACTTGAGCGGAAAGAAATCACTTTTGCTAACGCAAGAATCCTATCAAATTCGATTCCGCAACCTATACCTACACCGCAAAAATGTTACGCCGTAACAATAGAAGAACTGGAAGTTTACAAGCTAATCCAGCAATCAAGCAAACCCGATTTAAAAACACTCCATGAAGCGTACAGAAAAGACCTTCTAACCATTCGGAGGGCTTTATCGTGAACCAATATATCTATACATTGATGCAACTGCAAGCCATGACTCCAGAGCAGTTAATCGCAGCTTTCCCTCAAAAAATGTCGCAATGGGTAAGAAAAGGTTACTTGGTTGATTTTAACAGTTTAATCGAAGCTGTAATTTTAGCTACTAAAGCCATGCATTATCCGTTATCTGACCAAAGAGGTTGCCGCGAGGTTTGGTATAACCCAATTAAGCCAATATTGCTGAAGATTGAACGCAAACGCTCAGAAAAATACATGAAGACTTTTGAGGCAGTTCTAGCGAAAATGGTTAAGGAAGGACGGTTAGCTTACGCGGATTTAGGCATAAATGAGTTTCGCATGCTAAAAGAAACTTATAACGTCAATCAGAATCAAGCGCAATGCTGGAGCAACATTTTGTTATTCGTTGAAAAAGACGCTGTGTATGTTCATTTATTGCCTTTGCAAGAACTCTTTAACATCAATATCTTAAGCGGTGGTGGCTGGAGCAAAGGAGCAGGTATTGAGCACATGTTACGGCTGCTTCAGGAAAAAGGTATAACTGAAGTGGTTATTTTTTCGTTGACTGACTATGATCCCTTTGGTTTTGCTATAGACCAGGAGTTTGTTAGTAAGTGCCAAACCTTTGGATTAACCGTAAGCAAACATTATAGAATAGGCGTTAACGTTGAACATGCTACACCAGAAATCTTAGACGTACAAAAATATCCAATTAAAAGAGGCAGAAAACTAAGTTGTGAGGGAATAGACTTTAACAGTGACAAGTGGTTAGCCAAGTATGGCATAGAAGGCGCTTATGGCCTAGAAATCGAAGCAATATCAGCACAACCACAAGGACACGACAAAATCAGGGAAATCGTAGCTACAGAACTTTTAAAGTATCTTTCGGAGGTAGACCGAATAAACGAAATAGTTACTACAGCATGGAATAATGCACCTAAAGAAGCATTGCAATCTTTGATGTATGCTATTGATAATTGCGATACCTCTGAAGAAGATTTAGCAGTTCCGCAAGAGCTACCTACCGAATACTTATCTTATGACGAATATAGTGAACGTGTTAGCCCTATTGAGTCCGAAATGGAAAAGAAAACAGAAGGGATAGCTGACGAAATCGCTGAACTGGAAGATCAACTTAGTGATTTAGAACAACAAAAAGAAAATATGGAAAAACCCTATCAGGATCAAATAGAAGAAATACAATGGCAATATACAGCAAGCCGTCAGTTGTTAACCTCTGCTCTATGGATACTGTACAATGAGAAAAAAGAGAAGTGGACGCGGGAAAAGTATGATTTAGGTTTTCCGCAAGGTTGTTTAGTGCAAGCAGTTAAAGAAAAGAAAAATCTCAATGCGTTCAAACAGCAACTTGATACAAAACAAATAATACTTGACATAAAAAACGGTTTACAAGAAGCTATAGACAACGGCAGTATAGAAGCATCAATCCAACGTTTTCTTAAAAGAGAGCCAGAACCGTGATTATCTACTGGAATTTCTTTTTTTTCCTTTTTTCTATTAGTGATATAGTATATGGTGATAGAAGAAGACAGATCAAATTTTGAAACAACCGTAAAAGTAACTTCAAAAAATAAGGCGATTATCGACCAAGTTTTCAACTGTCTAAAAACTGTTTTTAACTGCGAAGCAACTTCACCAAAGATGTACAATGACGAAAAAGACATTTTTTTCCAATACATAACCATCCAAACAAAGGAGGCCTAGCCTTGCCTTGTTTTGGTGTATCATTGAACGGTTTTCTTCCTAAGAAACCCGAAAAACCTGAGTCCTGCGCTGATTGCGTTCATTTCCAATACTCAAAGTGTAATTTGGGTTATTTTACCAATGCGCGAAACAAAAGCTGTGGCCAAGGATGCGGAAAACAGAATAACAGTGGAGGTGCCTAGAAGTTGGCTGAAACAGAACAACAGACAAAAACTGAAGCAAAGACTGAAGACCGAACCCAAATCTTTCAAGTTCTTGACCATAGAGATGAAAACCAAATCTTAGCTGAAATGCGCGGCGAAATCTTAGAAGACCTTGTTTATGATGTTACGATTCAAGGCAAACGAGTTACTAACTTGTCTTATGCCGGTGTCAAAGAAGCAATTCGACATAGAGGCAATGTAGAAATCCTCGATGTCCACATTGAAGAAACGGACAAGGAAATCCGAGTAACAATAAAAATGCGTGATCTTCAGAACCGCATTGATGTTATCGGCGCGAGCAGTGTCGAAAAGGAAAAGCCCTTTGCGTACATATTAGCAGTTAACAAAGCTGAAAGGAATGCTTTTGCAAAACTGATTCCAGCGAAATGGTTAGCAACCTTGATTGATGACTACCGCACCAAAAAAACTCAAGTACAAACACAAAGCAAAATCCCTGAAAACGTTACACCAACTCCTCAAAAAGAGCAGCCTATTCCTCATGTGCCAATAGTCAAAGATACTCTGAAGATGGAAGGGTTACGGCAGTTCCCGTTATGCGAAGGCTTGAAAGCCATAGGCATGTTGAACGTTTTCGAGGATGAGATAAGTATTTGTCCAGAGCATCCATTCAAAATAGACGGCCCCACAATCACTAATTTTCTGATCCCAAAAGTCTTAGAACCTATGGTTGCAAAGTACAGCTTTTCATATAGTGTTGCAAAGAAAGAAAACGGAGACCTTGACTACATTCTTGTTATCGGTAAACTCTCGGACCAACAAATTAAAGAATTGCAGGCAGCAGCGCGGTGGAGTTTCTCTAAGGCTTTAGAAAAAACAGAGGAGAAATGACAATTTGGGCTATTACTATGTTGTAGGCCACCTTGTGCGCTCTCTTGGCAATGGTTCTGTGGTAGTAATTTACCTGTCAAATAACACTGAAATACCTCGTATTTTTGGTGGATTTGCAAATGCTTCAAGAGTTGCTCTCCTTTTGCAAAAACAAGTGGAAGAAGTTGACTTATACATTCACAGTAACAGCATTTTGGAGAATCGTATTCAGATTCCGGCTGACCTCATAGAGTACAACAAAAAGAACCCTGGAGCTATAACACAGTGACAGATCCAGAGCAGACAGCAACCCCAGAAAAATCGCCAAGAGATAATATCACTTCAGACATACCGACTGTAAAAGAGCCTTGGTTGGAAGAACCAACACCGCCAAAAAAAGAAGATTATAGCAACCCTGAAAACTTCGAGTTTGCCTTGAATGAATACAAAGAAAAAATGGCACGATACCAAGCTAGGTTGCAATTTAAGAAGGCTTGTGACGAAACAAGAGAAGAGGAATTGGAAAATCAACCGTCAGTTTTAGAGCATATCAATAACATTGAGAATCCCTCTTTAGTTGGTAAACCTGTTATTATTGAAGCTGTTATCTCAAGCACAAGCATAGCCTACATTGGTGTGCCTTCAAGAATCAAGGCATTTATAAAAGGTGAAACTGAGGACGACAATTATGAAGTTTTTAAAGTAATTGATGTAGATAACCCAGTGAACATTGGTTTAGTAGATGTTTCAAAAGAAACTCAAGCAATACGACTAAAAAGTTTATTCTATCCGCTCCATGCCATTATCGAAGAAATACAACAATATCGCACTATGTACCGGTTGAGAGTAAGACCACCAGTTTTTACTTTGGAAAAATGCGGTGACAAGATTGTCGATGAAAAAGGGTACGAGTACAAGGCCTTAGACATTTATGTCGCTTCCGATGTACCGTTAACTTTTCAACCGAGCACTCTCATGCGGATTGTTGGTTTACCATTACCGAATCCAAAAACCCAAAAAACAACTTTGCTAGCTTACAAAGTGGAATTCCCAGAGGATATATTAAGTTTTGATGTTTCAAAATTGGCAGCTCTCAAAGAAGTTTTTAAGGGGAAAAGCGTAAGTGACCGGCTAAACTGGATATTAGACAACTTCGAGTTATACAGTCATATTGTTGGCAGAGAGAACATAGCTACTGCGGGATTCCTAACTTACTTCACACCGCTATACGTTAAGTTGGACGGTGAAGTAAAAGAGGGCTGGGGCAAATGCGGAATTATCGGTGACACAACCACAGCTAAATCTGAAACGGTTAAGAAACAAGCCAAACTCTTAAAGGCAGGGTCCATAATTTCAGCCGAAACCGCAAGCACCGTTGGCTTAACTGGAACAGCAACGCAAGTTGAAAAGGAAGGCTGGTTCATCGATTGGGGTTTCTTGCCACTTATGGATCGCAAACTTTTAGCTATTGATGGATCGCAAAAACTTAATGCTTCTTGTTGGGCCGCTTTGGCGGAAGCCGAAAGGAGTGGAGTTCTCAGTATAGCGAAGGCAGCAAAAAATACGACATACGCAAGAACTAGGCAACTCAGAATCTACAATGCTGTAGACCCAGAAGATGATAAGTATAGTACGAAAAGCCTAAGTTCCTTTTTACATCCGGCGCAAGCATGGTCAACAGTATTAGACAAAACAAGCATAGCAAGGTTAGACGTAGCAGTTTTTTCAGATCAACGTGACGTTGCACCTGAGAAACTTAATGTTAAGGTAACTGAAGAATACGACCCAAAGCTGGATTATATGGCTGAAGTTTTGAAGTGGTGTTGGAGTAATACCGCTAAAGTTCAATGGGAAGAGGCAGCCGTAACCTTGCTTTTAGATATGTCAACAGAGCTCTATAACACGTTTTTCAGCGAAGAAATCCCATTAGTAAGTATTGATGTAAAATGGAAAATTGCAAGACTAAGTGTTGGATTGGCTTATAGCACCTTATCAACAAACGATGATAACACTATTGTCACAGTAACGACAGAGCATGTTGAAACTGTTGTAAACTTCTTAACAGAAGAATACATGAAAGCCGGTTTAGGAATTTTAGCGCAAGAAAACAAATTTGAAAAATTGACCCTGGAAGACATTAAAGAAATTTTTGCGATAATCTTTTCCAAAACACAAGGCAAAATCGAAATCGAGAAACTTGGAAAAATACTACATTGGATAGTAACGCAAAACAGGGTAACAAAAGAGGTCTTAGCATCAAAGTTTCAGTTAACAGACACCAATGAAATGCGTCCATTAATGGCAGTTCTACAAAGTGAAGGCCTATTAAAATCTGGAAAAGGCTACTACTCAACACCAAAACTGATAGAAGCCTACAAAGTGACTGAGGGTTTTACCACGATTACCACGCTTACCACACTTGGAAACGATACCCCTACTGCTAAAAAGGAAAAAAGTATAGGAGATTACGATAATGATTAACAGTAAACTCCTAAAAACAGTCAATAAACTAGCAGTGGTCAATGTTCAAATCAATATACTAAGGAAAAGAGGGGTAGGGGGGTCTTATTCTGAGTATGTTAAACGTGGTAATCGTGGTAACATACAAAGAAACTCTCTCGAAACATACCCTTGCAAGTTTGATTATCAATGCAAATTAGAAGGCAAATTTAAGAAGGATAATTATTCGTGCACTCACGGCGGCGGTATATCCTGCAGAACTTGGCGAAGGAAAACAAACCTTGAGATTGGCAGCCGAAGGCTTCCAGGGGATGCTTAGTCTTTGTGCGGTAGTTTCTTTTTAGCCCAACAATGCGCGCTTGAGTTACATTCTCAAAAAGTGGAAACGTTCAGGCAACATGCAGTTTTGCTTTCCCAAAAACTAAAGAACATAGGAGTTTTAGGCCATGATTAAAGCTGAAATCGCTAAGGTTCAAAAACAGATGCAAGATTGCCTAGGCCGTTTAGGTGTTAACCTGGTTGTTCTCTGGAAACCGGATAAGGCAAAAGCTAATCATGGAGAGATCAAGGGCAACGTGATTTTTCTTTATGATGCTTCAGAAATAGAGGCATGGCAGACTTTCACGCATGAGGTAACAGAGTATAAACTTCAGAATGTTACTAGGCCCTATAGGCTTTTGATTAATAATTTAATCGAGGCTGTTGAAAAGTCAATTTATGCGGAGAAAGAGCAGTTCATAGACTTTTTGCCAAAAATGATTGAGACTATTAAAGAGAGTCAACGAATAGAAACTAAGACTTGACCAAAAAATAAATTATGGTGAATAAATCACCCATTAACGGCGTATTTACCCGGATAGGGCGCCTAATACTTCTAACGCTGCTTCTTCTTTGGCTTTCTCTTCTTCAGCTTTCTTCTTCTTGTCTTCTGGAGCGGCGGCTGCTGGCTTAGCTTCTGCACCTGCTGCTGGAGCTGCAACTGGAGCGGCTGCCATCATGGTCGGTGCTGCTTTAAGCGCCTCATCAATGTTTACCTCGCTAAGAGAAGCGACGAGCGCTTTGATTTGAACTACGTCAACAGTGATTCCTGCAGCTTTGAGAACGTTTGTAACCGAATCTTCGTTTATTTCTTTTCCTGCCTTGTGAAGGAGCATCGCTGCGTAAATGTTTTCCATACCTTTTCACCTCTTCAACGGACTATTTTAACTTTTCAGTTGGCCAACACCAGCCTCTTTCATGATGCTGGTCGTTACCTTGAATTGGCAGTTAGTTCTGCCATTGTTGCCGTTAGGAAAAAGACCCAATTACTTAAGAACCTTTCGTCCATACTATTTGGTAGATCAGCGTTCTTTGGTTTGCTTGCGAGTTATGTTTCAGGAGGTTGTTTTTTGATATATCTACCTTTTTTGAAGAAAAAAACTTAAGCTAAAAATATTTAAGAATTTGAAGCGCATGTTAGAGCCATAATTGACAAATATCAAATCAATCAGGCAAAGTCCTTGATCATCAAAATGTTACGGTCGCCATATTCACGAGAAGGCAAAGTTTTGATAACGTTAGTTATAGCGGTATTGATAATTTTCAACTTTTTTGTTTTGATGTCTGCTTATCCTCAAACTCTTCAACTCGATGGCGGCGGGAAAGTAGCGAAAGATTTTTCAGCGTATTACATAGGCGCTTGGCGGCTGTGGCATGATACCTCAGCGTTGTATATCCCCGGTTTAATTCATGATGGCGAACCAATTATCTACCCGCACCCGCAAGATTACAAATATCTACCTTCCTTTCTGCTACTGATTATTCCCTTTCAGTTTCTCAGTTACCATCAAGGCTTGGAAGGGTTCGACATTTTTCAATTTGCCCTACTGCCTTTAGTTGCAATGATGCTGTACAGTTTGCTACATCGAAAAAATGCAATCTTGCTCTTGGCAGTTACTGCAATAGTTTTGCTGCCTTTCCCCTTGCCACATTGGGGAATTCTTGCTACTTATTACTGGCAATGGGCGGAAGGACAAGCCAAAGTTTTTGAAACATTTCTTTTTATTTTGTCTTTCTACTTGGGTTTCAAGGGTAAACCTTATGCATCGGGGATAGTTTTTGCCTTCGCAGCTTTCGACCTAAGATTTGCCCTTTTAGGTTTGCCTCTTTTTCTTTTCTACAACAAAAATAGCATGGCCGCTTCGGTAAAAACCGCTTTTGTCGTATTAATCGCTTCAAACGTAATTCTTTTCTATCCTCCAACAGGCGACGGATTCCTTGACATGGTTTTTGGCCAGGCTTTTAAGACGGCACTTTATGCTTACGCCTATATCCCATTGTTGACGTTGACCGCGCTGCTTCTTGTTAACAGCAAGGAAATCATCGAAAATTTCTTCGTGGTTTGCGAGCAGTCAAGGCTTAAACGATTTTTCGCTAAAATTGAGTTAAAGGAAGGCCATCTTAGGCAGCTTGACTCAGAAAAATCCTAAACAGTTAACTCGTTCCTCAGGAAGCTGCTAAAACTTTCACAAAACTTATCTTTAAGGCGCGGCACAGTACGTTGAATCTTTCCAGGTCTTTGATATTATGGGAAATATAACAGTCGCGGCGCTCGGCGCTTTAGGTTACGCAGGGAGCATCGGCAAAAAAGGAACATCGACAGACATAACTTTCTACAATCTTAAAAAAGGCGAAGACACCGTGACTCTGATTGAACCCGAAAGGTACCCTGAAAGGCTCGCGCCTCTTTTTTACGCTGTCTCGCTGGCCAAAAAAGCCATAGTCGTGGTGGATCAGATAGACGCTACCTTTGGCGAATGCCTTGTCATGCTTCAATGCTCAGACATCGAAGCAGGCTACTTCGTTCTCAGGAACTACATTCCCAAAGAGAAAATTGAACCCCTCATAAAGGGAACAAGTCTTGAAAAATTCGAGTTCGCAAACGACGACCCCAACCACCTCCGAGAGCAACTTTTAATGGAAGCCTCGCGACAAAAACCCGCAGAGATTACCGCTGGGCAGCAGGCGGTTGGGACCGTTCCAGTTGACCACTCTTTTAACGTTAAAGGCGTCGGTGCCGTCGTACTCGGCAATGTTGCTTACGGCACAGTGCAAAAACATGAAATCCTCAACGTTCTGCCAGCCGGAAAATCGGCTCAGATTCGTTCAATACAGAAACATGATGACGAGTTCGACGTTGCCGGTGAAGGTGACCGCGTTGGGTTGGCCCTAAAAAACATCGAAGTCGAAGATTTGGATCGGGGCGTCGTCTTGTCAAATGACCCGTCAATTAAGTCTTCATCTAAACTGAAAACGCATGCCTCTCTCGTGAAATATTGGCAGACCCCAATGAAGCAAGGAATGGTCATGCACATTGGACATTGGACGCAATTCGTAACCGCAAAGGTCGAAGCTGCCGAAGACGCTGGGGACTGGAGAAAACTAACTTTAACCCTAACTCTCGATAAACCGCTTATCTATCGTCCAAACGACACGGCAGTGTTGATGTATTTGGAGGGCTCGAAGCTCCGAGTGGCAGGGAACCTGGCTTTACCAAAGCTTGGTTAAAAAAGAAGAAAATAGTCTCAAACGAAAATTTTGGTGTTTCAAAAAACGGCATGGTTCTCAACGTAAAATCTTATTTGTAGCTATGCCATACCCTTCTAACAGGAGCTTTCTATGAGCGATATGGAACTTAGGGTATCAAAAATCAAAGATGACACGGTGACTGATCATACTAAAGGCGGATACGCACTTGATGTTGTCACGATCTTAGTTGACTTTGAAATGCCATTACTGCTGTGTAATTCTTGAACAAGCTGATATCTTGCAGCAGTTTTAACTGCCAGTTTTTTGAGCTAACCTTTCTTGAGCTATATCGAAGAGTCTATTGAAGTCGGCTTTGTTCAGAAGTTTGCCCTGATTTATTCCTGGGCACTCAACGGTGAAACCAAATTCATGCGATTCTTTATCTTCGTTGAATTTTAATTCAAAGGGGTAAAACGCGCAGATTAGCGGTCTTAAAGAGTAAATGGTGCATTGGTTATTTTTTAAGAAGACGCATTTGCCTTCCCTTGACTTTTTCACCTCGTAAACATAAGGATACTTGCCGCTAATTTCATCTAAAAAACTAGTTATTGGTTGGCTGGTTTGGAGTGAAATTTTTTCTGCTTCGTTTTTCAAAAGGAGAATATGCCTTGTTCTTTGATTTGTATCGCCGCAGCATAATCCGCATCGGTTGCATTCAAACCGTATCCCAACGGGGTAACCAAAGTCCACTTTCATTCAACAAGTATAGCTAAAAGCCTCACATAAAAAAGTTGGCGGTCACTTTTGTTTTTCTTCAGGATCTTTTGCACGGTGGCCTTCACCGTACTGGAAGGGTCGGCTAAGGTTTTTATCCAGTTTCCTCGCGAATGCCTCATCCATGTTCGTGTTGGGACAGGCCAAGCGACTGGCGTCTAAAACGTAAAAAATCACATCGATGAGCTCTTCCGCTATTTTCTCCTCCGGCAAACCTTTTTTCCAAGCGTCGCTTGCCTCACCTAACTCTATGAAGGCAAAAAGCAGCTTTTTTGGAATGTCCTCAGGCTTGTTGTAAAATCCTTTTGCAATTACCAACGCTTCAATTTGATTCTTCATTTCTTCCAAACTCAACTTCGTTTCCCCCAAGCTTCAACAAAAACCGTTTCTCTCTTATTTATACTTAAACGTGGTAGCGGAAGCTTGAAGGCTGCCTGTGACTGCTTATGTACTATCACAAATTTTTGTAATCTGCTTAGCGCGTAGGAGTTTATTTAGCGAACAAAACGAGTCGTTTGGCAGGTAAATCTTCTGTCATGATATGGCTCTGATTTCGGAATCTGTACTATGGGGCTTAGGCTCCCAAATGTATATTTCTGAGCATCCTTTTAGACAGTGGAAAAAACTGCCAAACGGCACCTGAAAAGATTAGCTTCTGTTTATTGACTTGGTTTTTTAGCTTCCTAAATGGAAAAGAGCCATGTTGTGTAAATTAGACGCCCTATTCATTTTTCCTTTCTTTCAGAAAAGCGCTAATTTCAAATGGGTAGGAAGCATTGGGAAATTGCACCATTGGGCAAGGGTACAATGTTTTCTATGCCTCCTACCCCAATCATAACAGTGTTATTTTTCATATTAATTTTGCCCCTTACATTTATGGGTTTATTGAGCTATGCAAGCACTTTGCGCACAATGGAAAAAAATGCACTTTCCTTCAAGTTTGCTCACTTTATAAGTATAAGTGAAAATGGTGCGGTAACCGATGAAATATCGGTGTAGCAAAAATTCCTATGCCTATTTCAATAAAACCGTAGTACAAAGCGTAAATTCCCCCGAATATTTTTCCGTCCGTGCGCCGGAAAGCGTTTTTGAGTAACTATCTTTAATTTCAGGTTTTTCTGTTTACATAAGATAGGGCTGATAGACGTGGTTGATGCTTGGCGTGAACCTTACCATGTTGTGATTGAAGTAGAGAACAAGCAATGTAAAATGGTTAAGAAGCTTGCTACGCTTGGGTTTGAGCATTTGAAGGTAGTTGACGTTAGAAGTTCCAGCAGCGGGTCAGTTAGGCACCTAATGGATGTTGGCGAGGAACAGGCACGTAGAGTTCCGCGTGAACTTGCCGCTAAAGGCCATGTTGAAGGAAAATCTGCCGTTTGGCTTGAAAGCGAAGGCTGCGAAGTCTGCAACACCATATTGTCCCATGAAGCCTTCCTGGTTTCAGGCAAAAGCATGCAAGGCAACATCATCGCTTACAGTTTCATGGTGCCAACTTTTGAAGCCTACAAGGGTATAATAGACGATTTAGAAAAAGCATGCGGCACCGTGAAGGTTCTAAAAGTAGGTAAGTTTGAGCAGCAAATCGGGGTCTTAACTGAGAACCAAGAGAGGATTTTTTGGCTTGCTTTGAAAAGCGGCTTTTTCGATTATCCCCGCAAAGTTGGTATGGCAGAGCTAGCGGCTAAACTCGAAATTAGCCCCGCAACGTTGTCGGAGATCATACGAAGAGGAACAAGAAGACTGCTTGAACACTACTTCAAAAAAGAACTATAGCCAGCAAGCGATTTTATTCTCGGCTTTTCCAGCACACATTTATGTCCGAATAGCTAAATGGGATAGCGTTTATTAGTCTCGAAAACCATTTTTAGCATGCCCAAAAAGGGTCAAAGTCTTTGTCGGTCAAAAAAAATTAAGCAAGCGATTGGTTTGGCTCGCAATGGCTTTGATGGCTTAATGTTCAACTTAATCAAGAGTTGAAGAAAGCAATCGTGTAAAATGAAGGAATAATTAATGGCAGGATCTAAAAAAAACATACTTGTTGTTGATGATGACAAATCGATTCTTAGAACGTTCACTCGTATTCTTCAGAAAAGCGGCTACGAAATTGATGTTGCGGAAACCGGTAGGGAAGCCATTGACAAAGCGGAAAATCAACATTACGATTTAGCATTAGTTGACATCAGGCTTCCAGACATGGATGGCACAGACCTGCTTGCAAAACTCAAAAAACAACTCCAACATACAGTGAAAATCATGATTACTGGTTTCCCATCCCTGGAGACAGGTGTCAAAGCGCTCGATGAAGGGGCAGACGCTTACCTGGTCAAACCCGTGAAACCCCAGGAGCTGCTGCTGCTTTTGGAAGAGAAACTTAAAAACCGGGAAGAACCGACAGAAGTGCGCAGCTAAAACCTGAACGATTCAAAGCCCAATTGAGTTATCTTTGTTTAGCTTTTAAACGGACAAAAGCAAATAAAGGCTTGATGGTTGACTAATCAGCGCACGTTTACTCGATGTATATTGCTGGTTGATTGGGCATAGCCATCGCTGCCCGATGCTTAGGGTCATAACGTTTCTCGTCGTTTTCGCTGTAAATTGACACTTCAGCTTTGAAGCGTTCCTTCAAAAAGCCAATCGCGTCCTCCAAGATTTCTTTCTCGCATAGACCTTTAAACTTAAGCATGTTAGTTTTCCGTTCGGTAGGCAACTTGGTTAAAGCCTTCATTATTTTTGGCACCAACCCTGCAATGTCCTTAATGCGCGGCTTGAATTCACTGTCAAAAGCGAACTCCTTCATTAGCTCGTTAATTTTTGCGTCGCCAAGCAAGCTTTTGTCTAAGATTTTAAGGTAAACCTGCCATTTCCAAGGTGCGTTTGTGTAATAGCATATGCGTTTAGGCGTGATTTTCATGACTTTCAGAATATTAGACGTGTCTTCAATGAGGTCGATTATCATGTTTTCTTGTTCCTCAGCTGCTGCGTCAATTTTTCCTTCTTCACAAATTGGCCATGGAGCAACGGTGACCAAGCACTTTTCGCCTGTTCGGCTCCAAAGTTCCTCGCATAGAAACGGAGCGAATGGTGCAAGTAGCTTGACCCAAGTTCTTACTACTTCAGCCAACTCTTTGGCGTCGTTGCTGCCTTTTCGTTGAATGTACCAACGCAAGTCATTCCAAGTTTCAAACAGGGCAACCTGTAGGGCCGTACGTGTCTTCAACTCCTCAAGACTTGCAGTAACTTCTTTGACTCTACTTTGAAGTTTACTTTGCAGCCACCGCTCCATTACCGTGTCCTCATCATGTTTGGCTGAAGCGATCACTCCGCATGCAAAGCCATTTAACGCTTCAAACTTGCTCTTCAAGTCGCTTACGTTTTCTGCTCGCCAATCAGGGTCATCCATGCCCTCCGCGCCTAAAAGTAACGCGCATCGAGTTGCGTCGGCACCGTACTTTTCAACTGCTCCCTTCATGGTTATGAAATTTCCTTTGCTCTTGTGCATTTGTTTTCCTTCAACCATAAGCATGCCGTTGACTGCTATGGCTTTGGGCCAATATTGGGGTGGAAAAAGGGCAGCGTGGTGGAAGATGCAGAAGGTCAGATGATTCGGCACGAGTTCTTTGGCTGAGTTTCTCAGGTCAAATGGGTACCAGTACATGAATTCGCTGCGCATCGTGTCAAGTAAAGAAGCCTTTATGCCGACCGCTGCTTCAAGATGGGACGGGTTACCTTTGCCGTAGAAAATGTAGTCGAAAACCTCGGGCGTCAAGGCTTCAGGTTTGAGGTCGTTTTGTTTAATGTACTTGTTTATGGTGTAAAACGCCATGTAAACCGTTGAGTCGCTAAGAGTCTCGATTATCCAGCCTTTACCCCACGGCAGCGGGGTTCCGAAACCTGTGGTTCTTGCACATGCCCATTCCCGGAGCCAGTCGATTACGGTGCAGAACCATTGTTTGGCTGAGTCGGGGTAAACCGTCATTTGAGCCACGACTTCTTTCGCCAGTGTTTTCCACTGGGGGTCAGAGTAGTTTAGGAACCACTGGTCGCTGAGAATCTTCACTATGCACTGGGTCATGCAGCGGCAAATCACTGGCTCAGGCAAATCGTACATGCTGTCGGCGACTCCGAGCTTACGGAAATCATTGATCAAGATGTCTTTGGCATCCCGTATAGTTTTCCCGGCGTAGGGTCCGCAGTTTTCTTTTAGAACTCCGTTGTGGAACTCTTTCTTGTACAATTCTTTTGTAGCTTGATCCGCTTTAGGGTCCTTCTGGTCTTTTATGCCCATCTGCCGCGTTATTTCAACGGCTGGAAACTCGCCGAAGCCTTCAACCTTTATGATTGATATAGGTTTAATCTGCTTGACAACCTCTGAGTCAATGCCGAACTCGGAGAGAACTTCTGGTTTTTCTTGCAAGTCTTTGAGGGCTAGCCAATCGTAGGGTGCATGTGCGGGAACGCTGTAAACGACGCCAGTGGCGGTTTTAGGGTCAACAAACCAGCCTGGCAAAATGGGAAGTATCTCTTTTGTGATGGGGTTTTGGAAGGTTTTGCCGATAAGCTTCTTGCCTTTGAAGGAGCGTTTCACTTGTACCTTCTTTTCTTGTTCTTTGAGTTTTTCCGCTGCTTCTTGGCTAATTATCCAGTTTTCCCCGTTAACCACTGCTTCAACGTATGTCGCGTCAGGATTTATCCACATGTTTGTTATGCCGTAGATTGTTTCAGGCCGGAATGTCGCTGCCGGCAAAAACGTGTTTTCACCTAGCACGTATTTTATCAGGGTGTATTCTTCGGGGGTCACTCCTTCGCCCACTTGGCGGTCGTGGTCACCTGTTGGGCTTTGGTCCTTTGGGCACCAAACCACAGGATGGGTTCCCCGTGTAACGTAACCTTTTTCTCTGAGGTTCTTGTACTGCCACTCGATGAATTTCTGGTAAGTCGGCATCACCGTTGTGAATTCCCGACGCCAATCCACTGAGAACCCTATGCTTTTAGCCGCTAAACGCCCTTCGTTAGTGTAGTACTGCGCCATGTAGAGGGGTTCAACGAACTTTTTGAGTTCTGATTCGGGTACGCCGTCGACTTCACGGAGCACTTTGATGAAGGCTTCGTCGCCCCTTGCAACACGTTGACTTGCTCCTAAAAGCGGCTGACCTGTCCAGTGCCAACCCCAAGGCCAAAGCACGTTGTAGCCTTGCATGCGCTTGAATCGGGCGTACGCGTCAACTCGTGAAGCAGTGAAGGCGTGTCCAACATGCAAGGGACCGTTCATGTACGGGTACGGGAAAGTCACCATCATCTTCTTTCTTTTCGGGTCCGGGTCAGCTTCGAAAACGTGGGCGGCTTCCCATTTGGCCTGCCATTTCTGCTCGATTTCCTTGGTTTGGCTCATGAAACTTGTTGATTAAGGCATTGGCTATTAAGAGTTTTGCTTAAATTTTTGCTGCATTGCTTGTTTTTTTGTGTCAGCGACAAAGTGTTGTTGCTTTAGAAAAGTATCAAATAATTCTTGCGTTAGTAGCCCGTTTTGCTTGTCTACAAGAAAAAAGGGTTGCTGGAGCAAAAAAGTTTTATGTACTTGTTTTCAGCTTACAGGGAAGCGGTGAAGATGTTTGGCAGAGGCTGAGGCAAAACTTAAGCAGGACCTTTTTGTTGAAATCAAAAATTTAGAGCAAAATCATGGTGTTCTTCGGAGTTTCATTTCAGGGAAAGATTATGATGCTTTGGCTGTCGGCGGGGCTATTCAGTCTTTCAAGGATAGCTTAAGCCGAGCCAGCGCGTTTGTGCTTGCCCTATACAATCTTAAAGGCAGGCGGGTCAACATCCCATGGGAACCCCTATTTACAAGCCTGGATTACGCGTTGGCGACCGTTAGTGTTTCTTCCTCGCCTAAGCAGAAGACGGCGGTGCGGACGATTCTCGCGATGTCTGAAGAGCAAATGGAGCAGGTTCTAGCGTATTTTGCTGCATTAAAAGAATCGCTGAAATAGCTAATTTACCATCATAAATTTCCCTTTGATGTCACCTTCAATGGATTTTATGAAAAAGTTCTTCTATCGATTGAGGACCGAAGTTAAGCAAGCTGTTGTTTAACGATTTAAATAATAAATCTCAGTTAGCACTTGTTTGGAAGCGGAAGTCTATGCTTGAGCGTTTGGCGCTTTACTCTGATGGAGGGGCAAGAGGAAATCCTGGACCAGCCGCCATAGCTTTTCTTGCCGTAACGGATGCAGGGCAGACCATTAAGGCAGATTCGCGTTTCATCGGCAAAGCAACCAACAATCAGGCAGAGTATAATGCGTTGATTGCAGCCTTGGAGTTTGCCAGAGCCTTCAAAGCACAAGAAGTCATCTGCCATTTAGACAGCGAACTGGTTGGGAAACAACTCAAAGGCGAGTACAGCGTAAAAAATCTTGAGCTGAAAAAACTGTGGTGTAAAGCTCAGAAATTAAAAGGGTGCTTCAAAAAAATAGGTTTTGTTAACGTTCCGAGAAGCAACCCGTACATTTCGAGGGCTGACGAGCTTGTGAACAGAACTTTAGATGAACAAGAAAGAAAGCTTGCGTAGCTCAAGGGTTATTACGAACAGTGTATTAGAAAAGTTAGGGATGGAAAACCATGTTTGTTCATACAAGTATTCGCACTAGCGATGTGGAGAGGTCAATTGATTTTTACACGAGGTTTTTAGGATTGAAAGTCTTAAGCCGCCGCGAGATCAAACAGAATAATGCTGAAATTGTTTTTCTTCAAGACCCAAAAGCCGAGGGATGCACGCTTGAGTTAACGTTTTATCGCGACCAGAAGACATTTTTGCAGCCTGAATATGAAGAGCGGCTGTTCGACCATTTAGGTTTCGCAATTTCAGACATGAATCAGACCATAACTGCAATGCGCAAAGAAAAAGTGAAGGTTACTGATGAGCCATTCAAACTCGGAACGAATGGACCAATAATAGCTTTCGTTGAAGACCCTGATGGAACGCTCATTGAACTTATAGAAAGGCAATCTACAGATTAATCATGATGTCATTGTTTTCGACTTTTAACTCGTATTTCGGTTCGCCTTTCTTTGTGGGTCCCTTGAGAAAGTTGCCTGTTTTAAGATCGTAAGTGGATCCGTGGCATGGGCAAATCACTGTTTCTCCTTCTAATTCTCCTTTAGAAAGTTGGCAACCTCTGTGCATGCAGACGTCACCTATCGCGTAGTAGTTCCCGTTCACGTTTGCAAGCAATACTTTCTGGTCCTTGACAACGACCTTCATCATGGTGTTTGATTTTACGTCGTTTTTTGAAGCTAACTTGACAAATCCCATTGACAAACATATCGCCTCCTAAAAACTTATTTTCAAAAAGCTATTCATAGAATCTTGGCCTAACTTTCTGGCTATACTCATCAAGAGCTTTAGCTCTTACTTCTTCCTCTTTGTCTTTAGCTTGAGCCTCTTTTTCTGCGGGTTGGGTAACCGATTTTTCAAAGTCTCCATCGAAACCCTTGCATTTGCCCTCAAGGGCAATTACGTAATTCTTAAAATCGCCGATCGTGCTTTCAGCTTGTCTATGGGACGAGTGCACCTTTTCCGACACGAGGATAACTAGGTCTTGGATGCTTCTAACTGTTAGCTTGTCTGCTTCCGCTGCTTGGTCATAGAAACGTTGAAAAACGCTTAAAAGATCCATAAACATCTCGTCTACTTCCTTGGTTTCTCGTTTAAACACGTTTTCAGAAGTGAGCGATTTAGTTTTTAGCAAAAGCATAAGGTTCTTAAGAATAGCTGAGTCGCAACTTGACAAAACAAAAACCCAGACTTAACTATGCAAGCTGCATAAATTATATTTTTTGGTCAAATCTTTTAAGCCTACTCTATTTTGACCCAATAAGGCCACTATCTAAGCCGTCTCTATTTCAGCTTAGCGTGTTCAGCTTTGAAAGCCGCGTTGTATGTTCTTTTTCCGCTCTCATTTAGGACAAACGTCACTTTTCCCTTGAAGGAAACTCCTCTTAAACGCCTCAAGTCCCGAGTCATGTCCGGCTCAGAGTCGTCAAACCAGCACATGACGTAATGGTCTGCTGCGCCTTTTGCTGACGAAAGGTAATCAGCGTCGCCCATCAAAGTGAAGAAATCTTCAAGGTTTCCTTCGACTTTACCCTTATCCTTTTGGGACAGCGATATTTTTCTGGCTTTGACAACCACGAATGGGTCTATCTCTGGGTTATCGTCTCGCTCCTTAAAAATGCATACAACAGGCTTATTCCAAACAAGTTCTGACAAGATATTTTCCTCAAAATAGCCTTAGTTTCAAGTTATATATAATCGTATTGCACGCAGGGTGATGTAGATTTGCGTTTATTCTACGCGCCCTCCTAGATTGAGCTTGGAGAATCTTTTTGGTCTCCGATAGCAGTGGACTACGGTTCCGCCGATGCTTAATTCGTCGTACTTGATCCATCCGGTTTGTCCGAGTTTCAGTACGTCTTCCACGGTTGTGGCTGTTGCTGTTTCAAATTCGTCTTCTTTGAAGTCGATCATGCCAATGTACTTCATGCTGTTTTCAACACGTTTGTGGCCTAGCAGTTTCTTGACGATTAGCACGTTTCCGTTTGTATGGTACGCGATCATGGTGCCTGCCCACTGTCTAAAGGTTCTGAGTTCTATCGATAGAAAGCGAGGGTTCTTTTGGAGTTCAGCGGTACGTTTTCTGAGTCGACTGAAGGCGCAGCTGACGCTGCGGTAAGTGCAAGCGAAGACTCTGGGTGATTTTTTCGGAAGACTATTAAGCATTGAAAGCAGGCGGTTGGACACTTGCAGGGTTCGGGGGTTATGGTGAATTCATAGGTTCTCTTGCGCGCGCTACGCTCAATCATATATATCCATCATAAAGTCTACGTGCAGTCTGCCTCTCATCTTATAGTTTATCAATTCTGTCCAGCTGATTTAGTAAGCATTAATTAGTGTTTGGTCTTATTGGAAATCGAGTTTTCTAAGCACTTCAACCGCTTGGAAGGTGTTCTCGAAGGTGGAAATGCCGAGGTCTGAGCGGGCGAAGCCTCCGTTGTTATTCTGGCACCCTAGCACAAAGTCTATTGTTTGTGAAGGGTACTTGCTTTTTTCACCGAGCAAGTGCAGCGTCATAACCCCGTAGTAAGTATGTTCCATATAAGGCGTGAAATTTATGGGTACGACTGTGAAGCTTCCATGGGGTTTCTCGCATTTTCTCATAAACGCTAAGGTTTCAAACTGGTTGCTTAAGCTTTCTTTTAGAAGATGAATGGATGCGATGGCGTAGTAGGTTGAGTTAATGTTTGAGTACCCTTGAACACCAAATCCTCCGTCGTCGTTTCTAGACTCAAGCAGCCAATTGGTAACATCTTCTGCGTTGACCTTGACTTTCAGCAAGTGCGCAATTTCTAGAGTCATGAAAGTTGTAGTGAACTCTGAGGAGGGCTCAGAAAATAACACGGTTGAACCAAAATAATTCTTTGAGTTAAGAATTGAAACAAGGCTTTTTTTCAATTTTGGTTCAATGTTTTTGCCAAGAAGCAGAGAAGACTTGGCTACGTAGTAGGTGGAGTAGATGCCGTCCAAACGGGCGTCGTCTATGAATTTGACGGTTTTTTCAACATCAGAAAAATTGCCTCCCAGCAAACTTAGCATAGCCAAGCCATAATATGTGTCCTGAAGATTTGACTCTGCACCTTGACAGAAAGTGTAGCCGCCATCAGCGTTCTGACGATTAACCGCGTAATCAGTTATCTTCTTGACCAAAGAGGAGTCTTCTGTCCACCTTCCAATCAACGCACTTAGCACTCTTCAAGTTTGGCTTTGAACCTAAGATTTAACAGAACCCAAGCAGATAAATCAAATGGATATGTTTTTCACTACACACGTATCGTTAATTCTGATTTCAGATTGCTCCTTAGACGATTAGTATGAGGCGTTCCAAACTAGAAATGTACGTTGACATTCTTTCGGTTCTGGCTCATAGAGGCCCTTGGTCTTAGAGGAGAAACTGAAGCTTAGACACGCTCTAACTATATTTAAAAGAATAATCGCAGAAAACTTAAAATCAAATAGCTTGCTAGATACTTTTAGGAGAAGATTAAATGGTTAAGTGTGAAAATTGTGGAGCCGACTTGTCTGAAGGGGCCAAATTCTGCTCAAAATGTGGGGCTCCTGTAGGCGTAAAAGAGGAGTTTACAGTCCGCTCAGAGGATCTTGTTGCGAAAATCAAAGAACTGATCCATGAGGGAGACATATCAAGAATCATCGTGAAGGACGAGGCGGGTAAGACCCTCTTAGAGATACCGGCTTGGGCAGGTATTGTAGGAACATTACTGGCTCCTTGGCTGGCAGCCTTGGGCGCAATAGCAGCTTTAGCAACAAGATGCACCATCACCGTTATTAAACAACAAAGCTAGCTAACACAAAGCGCGCTGCCTTGTCCCTTTATTACGTGTTGAAGTATGTTGGTGAGCACGCCGCGCGATTACAAAGCTTAAAAAAATTTCTTGTCATAACCCAAAAAACACACTCGGATAATCGCCCTAAGACCAGTAGTTGAAACTCAGTTGAAGAATTTACTATGAATGCGTGGTTGACCGACAAAAGCTATGGGAAATAAACTATTCTTCCTTTTTGTTAAATTTTTAGGTGTTCTGTGGTGTTGTTCTTAATTATTTTTTTCTTCGTTTTCTTGTCGGATTCTTTGTTCGCAGCTGTCAAATATTTTTTCTCCCTTTGTTTTGTTTAGGTAGCTGATTAAGGAAAACTGCAGTATACCTCCAGTACCGCTGGCAACTAGCCATGTCCAAGCCCCAAAAGTGCTGAAAGCAACGCGAAGATGGCGGTTCCGACAAGGAAAACAAGAAACCTACCAAATTGAATTTAATGAAGGCTAGAAGCCACTTCTTTGCTCTTTCTTCAAAGCTCTTCTCGGCTGGCTTACTCATGTTTATCACCCCAAAACTTGTGAAGCACACCCCAAAAGGGGATAAGCTATCTGCTTAACAATTGACAGTATTTTTCCAATTTCTTGAAAATCTTATTTCGGCTGATTATTGAAGCTTTGAATAGTTGGTTTTAAGCTTTGTTAGGCTTTTCTTTTGGCTTTGCCTACGTCTTCTTGGATTTTCCCTTTTACTTTTTCAGGTGCACTCATACCGGTGTCGTCCGGGCTGACGATCGCTTTTTGAACTTTTTCGACCGCGTTTTATGGTTACTTCCTCAGTTAACATAGTTTGTAAGGCGTTGTTGGCTCGACAAAGCCTAAAATGTACGGCTTTCTATTTTTGGCTTAAACTTCGCTTGAAAAGAGAAAGTCGTGCGCCTATAAAAAAAGCACCGTTGATGCTCTCCTGCAAGCATCAAAATTTGTTTCTTCTTAGATGCTGAAGATTTACTGAAGAAACGGAAAATTTTTTTAACGTCAATCCTGTACTGATCCCTTAGATTGAGCGCTTTTGAATCAAAGAAGAATTCTGCTATTTTCTATCCTGTTCATGATTTGTTTCTTACTTGTTGCATCTTTTAGAGACAGCTTTGACACGGTAAATTTGAGTCTTAACTTTTGGTCGGCCTTAGTTAACACGGGCTTTTTCACTTTGGTAGCCCAAACCATATCTGTCGTCTTTGATACTATCGCGTTAACAATCCTATCACTTGTTTTAGCTGTCTTTCTTTTCGTCTGGCATTACAGAAGGTACGGTTTGTTGTTGATAGGTGCAATGGCTGGAGTCACTTTTCTCGTAGAATTATTCAAAACCATAATTAAGTCTCCAAGACCATTAAATGGGATTATCGCTGTGTCGGGCTACTCTTTCCCAAGCGGGCATACTACGAGCAGCGTGGTTTTCTTCGGGGTACTAACATACTTCGTTTGGAAAAACTGGGACTCACCGAAAGTTAAAGCTTTAACAGCCGGACTCTACGTTTCCATAACTGCAATCGT
>Ga0187874_10001211_pt1 | contig 24923 bp, 23 predicted proteins | sample June2016WEW_16_1_3_FD_132993 | JGI IMG/M metagenome (GOLD analysis project Ga0187874, IMG submission 132993) | Peatland microbial communities from SPRUCE experiment site at the Marcell Experimental Forest, Minnesota, USA - June2016WEW_16_150 | ecosystem: Environmental > Terrestrial > Soil >... | reverse complement strand
AGTTTACAGTGTTGGCGAATCGATAACGTTTTGCGGATTCGCCTGTCTGAAACTGGGCAGGCGGGGCGGGATCATAAACTCCGCTGGCTAGGATGCCGTAGATCCGTGGGAATCCAGGCTAGTGTAAACCACGATTCCATAACCCCGAAACACAGCGGTGTTTGCGGATGCTCTCACGCCACACGTGTGCCATTCTGACTTCCTCGACTTCTGACTCCCGACTCCCATATCCCGAAGGGATATCAAGGGCGCAGCCCTTGTGTTGTCTTCGCGCCGAGCGCTTCTTCGACCACTTTCAAGGTTTCCTGAAATCGAGATTCCCAACTGGTTCCGGCGACGGACGCCATGCGTCTTTGCCGCTTTTCCGGGCAGTCCTCCCGCAGGGCGGTCTCGATGGCTTCCAGATAGGTGGCGTAATCGGTAGCCAGGTAGACATATTCGGCAAACTTACTGGTTTCCGGAGTCACCACCGCCACCACCGGCTTGCCGGTGGCGAGGTACTCGCGCAGCTTGAGCGGGTTGGCGTGTTTGACGAACCGCGTCATGCGGTGTGGAAGAATGGCCACGTCGAAGGCCTTGGCCCAGCGGGGCAGGTCCTCATAGGGTTGGGGTCCGGGCAGCACTACATTACTGCATTGTGCTAAGTCGCCCAACGGGGAGGCGACAAGCCCAATCAACAGGAACGTCCAGTTCGGCCGCGAGCGCGCCAGATGCGCCAGAAGGTCGTAATCCAACAGCTCATTCAGCGTGCCGAAAAAACCGATGACTGGATGCGGGAGCGACCGGACGCGTTCGGCGGGCTCGAAGGAAGGGTCGCTCGAGCGGGCGAAGAGCTCCATATCCACTCCGTGAGGAGAGAAGTGCACATGCTCATTCAAAGCGCGCTTGGAGTCCAGCAGCGTGGAGGAAGCCACAAACACCACATCGGCCTTGCGGGTGAGCTCGTCATCGAACTGGCGGATGGCCGCTTCGTCCACGCCCGGGAGGGCCGAGTAATCGTCAATGCAGTAATAGACCACCAGACGCTCGCCGAGATTCCCGGCGAGTTTGCCCGGATGGGGCACGACAAACCAGGAGAGGTACCGCGTGAACCCGAGTTTGCGCAGCGCCCGTTTTACGCGCCAGCGTCCCAGCCATTCGTTTAGCCGCCCGGCCAGCGGCAGGCTCCGAAAGGGAATCTGCGGTAGTGTCATGACGTGAAGGCTGTCGTGGATTCTGCGGGGCGGCGCAAACCAGGCCGGCAGGTTTCGCCAGATCTTGCGGGCATCTCTCGAAGTGAGCGCCGGTTTGCGCATGCCCGGCGTTTCGATGTAAAGCACGGGAACACAGGCAGCCAGGCGCCGGGCGATGTGGTGGCTGCTGGTGCGGTTCTCCGTCAACCAGACGTTGCCGAAATACGCTACGCAATATCCTCGGGAACGCTGTGTGGGTGTGGCCGGCTCAGGCATGATATCCATTCTGACGCGCCCGGCGGCGCCGGCGCCAGCGGCGAATTCAGCGGCCCCTGACACGCGCGGACTCAACCACGCTGCGGCAAACCTCGAAGGTCGCTCGCGCCACCTGCTCCCAGCCGCGATGGAAAGACCGGGCGATGGTCGCCCGGTCCCATGGCTTGGCGAGAGCGTTCTCCAGGGCCACACGAAGGCTCTCCGCATGGCGCGCCGGCACCAGAATACTGGATGAATGGTCGCAGAGTTCGGGAATGCCGCCGACGTTGGCAGCGACGATCGGGCAGCCGCACGAGAGCGCTTCCACGATCACATTGGGACATCCCTCGGAATAACTGGGAAGACAAAACACATCGGCGGCCCGCATCCAGGGCGCTACGCGTTCCGAGGGCAGGCGCCCGAGCATCAGAATCCGGTCGAGGATACCCGCGGCGGCGGCATTATGCACGAACGTCTCTTTGTACTCGCCGTCCCCGATCACCGCCAGCCGCGCATCCGGGGCTCGCCGGAGGAGCCCGGCGAAGGCTTCGAGCAGTTCCGCCATTCCCTTGGTCTTGAGGGCGGAGCCGACGAACAAAATCAGAGGGCCGGATTCAAGATAACCGGTCTCGCGCCGAGCCTCCTCACGGCTGCCCGGGTGAAAGATGGCGCTGTCGCAGCCGTTCAAGACCGTGGTGACATTCTCCGGCTCCGCGCCCAAGGCAATGGCGCGCCGGCGCAAGTCTTCGCTCACTGTGATTACGCCGGAGGCTCCCACCAAGGTCCGCTTCACGTTGCGGAGCGTGAAGGGATCCGTGATTCGGCAGAGATCGGAGCCAATTGACCCGACAATTGCCGGTATCCCCAGAATGCGGCCGGCGCCGGCTGCGGCGAAACCGTCGGGATAAAGCCAGTAATTCACGATGACGTCCGGGCAGGCAGCGCGCAGCAGGGGCAATAAGCGTCTGAGACAATAGAAGCCATTCGCCGGACGAGTAAGCAGCGGGACGGCGGGGTAGCGAAAGTAAGTAGTCTCGATGCCAGCGGGTCTGTAGTCAGGATCCAACCGGGCAGGTTGGTGGAACAAAGCGCGCGCACTGGGATATGCGGGCAGAGGAACGATGGCTTTGATGTCCGCCAGATTGCGCAGGTATTGAAAAGTCCGAAAAGCCGAATGTCCTTTGTAAGTGTCGGTGGAAGTGGGGAAATAGGAAGACACCAGCGTAATTCTCAGTGCGCGCGACCGGAAGGCCCTTGGTTTGATTTTCGCGACCGGTTTGGCGACCTCTTCGCATTTCGCGTAGGTTTCCTGTGCGACGGCATCCCACGAGCGCGAGTGGACGGAGGCGATTCTTGGGCGGTCCCAGGTGCGGGAGAGAGCTTCGCGCAAGGCGCGGGCCAGACTCGGCACATCGGCAGGGGGAACCGGGATACTGCAATCGGGGTTGACCACTTCCGACATGCCGCCGGCATCGGAGGCTACCACCGGGCATCCGGAATTGACCGCCTCGATCACGACGTTGGGGTAGCCCTCGGAATAACCAGGCTGGCAAAAGACGTCGCATGCGGCCATCCATGCCGCCACCTGCCGGCTGTTTTGGCCGCCGGGCAGCAACAGACGGTCCCGAATTCCGAGAGATTCGGCCAGGCGTTCGATTTCGCCGTGGAGCGGGCCGCTGCCGGCGCAGGCCAGGCGAAAACCCGGGCTCGATCCGGCCACTTGGGCAAACGCTTTGAGCAGTTCGACCAGCCCTTTGCCTCTGGCAAAACGGCCCGCATACAGGACAATCCGGCCATCCTCGGGAAGTTGCAGTTCGCGGCGGGCCTCCCCGCGGTTACGGTAGTGGAAGACGGAAGTCTCACAGCCGTTCGGGATGGCGGCGCATTTGTCTGGAGCAACTCCCATTCGCAGGGCCCGCTGGCGCAGCTCCTGGCTCACCGTGAGAACGTAGTCGGCCCGGCGCAGGGTCTTCGAAACCGCGCGGTGGGTGAACGCATCGGGAATGCGGGACAAATCGGAACCGCGGGCGGCAACCATGGCGCGAAGGCCGAGAGAGCGCGCCACCCGCAAGCCCGCGGAGCCCTCCGGATGCAGCCAGTAGTTCAGAACGACATCCGGCCGGAGCTTGGCCAGATGCGGGTAGAGGTACCGGGCGCACGCGGCGGCATTCCAGGGCCGGGTCAGCACGGGTATCGCGGGATACTTGAAATGAATCACGGGCACGGCGGTAGCCGGGTCGGGCAGGCCGGCATGAAAAATGGCCTCGTTCGGTTCTTCTCGTGGTATCGGGTAGCCCGGGTTGGGACAGATCACCTGCACGTCGGCGCAGTTGAGGAGCCGTTCGACGGTTTTGAAAATAGGCCATCCCCGATCAGGTTCACTGGCGGTCGGGAATAGAGGCGTAACTACCGCAATCAGCATGCCGTTTACGTCCGGCTGGCGAACAGCCAGGGATTATCGATGAGGTACTGGACGGTCTTGCCCACCGCTTCGCGGATAGGATAGCGCGGTTCCCAGCCGAGCGATCGCATCCGGGCGCAATCCAGAAAAATGAAGGGGTTGTCTCCGATCCAGCCGCGATCTCCGCCGGTATACTCCAGTCGCGGCTGAACGCCCAGGCGTTCACAAATCCAGCCGATGGAATCGTTGACTTCACAATACTCGCTGGTGCCGAGGTTGAAGATGGCGATCTTGTCTTCCCCCTGGTTGATGGCTCGCAGAATCGCGTCCACGCAATCGTCCACGTGCAGATACGATTTGCGCTGGCGGCCGTTGCCGAGAACCCGCAGGCGGCCGGGGTGTTCGAGAAGCTGTTTCGAGAAGTCGAAGACGTGGCCGTGGGAGTAGCGTGCGCCCAGAATGGAGACGAAGCGGAAGATCAGGCCTTGCATGCCAAAACCCTCGCAATAAGCGGCGATCATGCCCTCGGCGGCCAGTTTGGAGGCGCCGTAGAGCGAAGTCTGCACGGGAAAGGGGCAGTTTTCGGGCGTGGGGATCACCTGCGCCTCGCCATATACGGATCCGGTCGAGGAGAAGGCGATGCGGCGAATGTCGTTGCGGCGCATGGCCTCGAGCACGTTCCACGTGGCTATGGCGTTCTGGTCGAGGTCGCGCCGGGGGTGTTCGGTTCCAAAGCGGACATCGGCGTTGGCGGCCAGATGGAAGACCATTCCGCACCCGCGCATGGCTTGCGAGAGGCGGTCGAACTCGAGAAGGTCGCCGCGCATCAACTGGAAGGCCGGATGCGGCGTGGCTAATTCCAGAAACCGCTCCTGGCCGGTGGAGAAGTTGTCGTAGCCGATGACTTGGTGGCCCAGAGAAAGCAGGCGGTCCACCAGATTGCTGCCGATAAAGCCGGCTGCGCCGGTCACAAAACACTTGGCTGGATTACCCATGGATTTTGGTTACGCGTAGAATGCTTTCAGAGTTTGGCAAATCTGTTCGATCTGGTCAGGCGCAAGTTCGGGGTGGATGGGCAGCGCCAGGGCTTCGCCGGCCAGGCGCTCGCTGACCGGGAAATCGCCGGCCTTGTATCCCAGGTCCCCAAAGCAGGCCTGCAAATGAAGCGGCAGCGGGTAGTAGATTTCCGTGCCAATGCCGTTCTCTTTGAGGTAAGCCTGGAGTTGATCCCTGCGCGGGCACAGGATCGAGAACTGGTTGTAGATGTGACGCGTTTGATAGGGCGCGGGAACCGGAGGCGTTACCGGCACGCCCAGCGCGGCTAGAAACTCGCGATAGAGCGCCGCGTTCGACTGCCGGCCCTCGGTCCAGGAATCGAGATAACGGAACTTCACGCGCAGGACGGCAGCCTGCAACGCGTCGAGGCGGGAATTGATTCCCACCCAATCGTGGTAATACTTGCGGCGGCTGCCGTGGAGGCGCAGCGCGGCCAGGCGCTCGGCGAGAGAAGCATCGTTGGTGGTGAGCATGCCGGCGTCCCCATATCCGCCGAGATTCTTACTGGGGAAAAAGCTGAAGCATCCGATATCCCCGATGCCGCCGGCGCGGCGGCCTTTGTACTCGGATCCGATGGATTGGGCGGCGTCTTCGATCACGGGGATGCCGCGCTCCCGCGCCAAGCTGCACAGAGGATCCATGTCGGCACAGCCTCCGAAGAGGTGAATGGGGACCATGGCTTTGATCTTCGGGTGGGTGGTCAGGGTCTCGGCCGCGCGGCTCACGTCGATGTTGAAGGTATCGGCCTGGATATCCGCGAATACCGGGATGGCGCCGGTGCGGTGAATGGCGCCGGCCGTGGCGAAAAAGGTGTACGGCGCGGTCAGTACCTGGTCGCCCGGTTGCAGTTCGAGGGCCAGCAGGGCCAGATAGAGAGCGTCGGAGCCGGATGCGCATCCCACACCGAAGCGGGCGCCGGAATAGGCCGCGATCTCCCGTTCCAGCTTTTCGACATCCTCCCCCATGATGAACTTTTGGGAGTCGATGACACGAATCACTTCGGCCAGGACTTGATCGCGGATCTGGCGGTGCTGGGCCCGCAGATCCAGCAGGGGGATAGGTTTTTCGATGACTCGGTTCATAGGGCAATTAGTACCGCCAGGACGCACGCGGGGCGGCCGTGGGGCAAGTCCTATTGTAGGGGCCCGCGCGTTCCGCGTACAATAGGCTGTTCTTCGTAATGGAAACCATCGATCGGGAGTCTCGACGTGATCATCACCAGTAGTCCGCTGCGCATATCGTTGGGAGGCGGAGGAACCGACCTGCCGTCTTACTACCGCGAACACACGGGCTTTGTGATCTCAGCGGCCATCAACAAGTACGTTTATATTACTCTGCACGAAACCTTCTCCGAGGAGATCATCGTGAAGTACTCGAAGATGGAGACGGTGCAGACGCCGGGCGAAATCAAACACCCGATCGTGCGGGAAGCGCTGAAGCTGGTGGGAACGGACGAGCATCCGCACCTGGAAATCACCAGCATGTCCGACATACCGGCGGGAACCGGCTTAGGCTCGTCGGGCAGTTTCACCACCGCGTTGCTGCGGGCCCTGCACTGCCTGAAACGGAACTCGGTGCCGGCGCGGGAGCTGGCGGAGCAAGCATGCCACATCGAGCTGGAGCTATTGGGAGAACCGATCGGCAAGCAGGATCAATACATCGCGGCCATCGGCGGCATCACGTGTTTTACATTCCAGCCGGATGGGCACGTGCAGGTGGAACCGCTCCGCCTGGCGCCCGAGACGCTGCACACGCTCGAAGACAATCTGATTCTGTTCTTCACGGGGTTTACGCGCAGCGCTTCGGAGATTCTCAAGGACCAGGATTCGCGCAGCCGCCGGAAGGACCAAGGCATGCTGGACAATCTGCATTTCATGAAGGAGATTGCCCTGGAAAGCAAAGCCGCCATGGAGCGCGGCGACTTGCGGCGGCTCGCGGAATTGATGCACGTCCACTGGGAGCACAAGAAGAAGCGCACACAGGGGATGAGTAACACCCAGATCGATAGTTACTATGAGTTAGGGCGGTCCAACGGCGCGCTGGGAGGAAAGCTGATCGGCGCCGGGGGCGGCGGGTTCCTGATGTTCTACACCGAAGATAAGACGCGCCTTCGGCAGGCGATGACGCGGGCCGGGTTGCGCGAGGTGCGTTTCCGCTTCGATTTCGGCGGCAGCCAGGTGATCGTGCAGTCCTAGAGCCATTCCTCTATGCTGCCAGTCGCAATTCTCGCAGGCGGGTTGGCCACGCGCCTGAGGCCGGTGACGGAAAAGATCCCGAAGGCGTTGATCGAGATCAACGGGGAGCCTTTCCTGGCGCATCAGCTCCGGCTGTTGGCTTCCAGGGGAGTGAAGCGCGCGACCCTGTGCGTGGGATACCTGGGCGAGATGCTCGAAGCTTATGCCGGCGATGGAAGCCGATTCGGATTGGAACTGACGTATGCGCCGGACGGACCGCAACTGCGCGGAACGGCGGGCGCCGTCGCCCACGCGCGGCCGTTATTGGGAAAGAGTTTTTTTGTGCTGTATGGAGACTCCTATCTGCCGTGCGACTACCGGGCGGTGGCTCGAGCGTTCCAGCGAAGCGGCCGGGCGGGGCTGATGACGGTGTATCACAACCAGGACCGGTGGGACTCGAGCAATGTGCGTTTTGAAGGCGGCCGCATCCTCGCCTACAATAAGAAGCACCGCACCCCGGAGATGCGCTACATCGATTACGGGCTCGGCGTTTTCCGCGGCGCGGCGTTCGATGGTATCCCGGAAACCGGCGCGCACGACCTGGTGGACCTGTACCAGGACCTGCTGGCGCGGGGAGAGCTGGCGGGCCTGGAAGTGAAGGAACGTTTTTACGAGACCGGATCGTTCGCGGGGATTCAGGAGCTTTCCCACTATCTGGCGGGCAACAAGGCGGCTACCAAATGAGTTTTGCGCAGCAGTTTCTTTCCGAGGCAAAAGAGGTGATCGACGGGCTGGACCTGGAGCAGATCGAGCGGATGGCGGCGCTGCTCGGGACGACGCGCGCGGCGGGCGGGCGGCTGTTCATCCTGGGCGTGGGAGGAAGCGCGGCCAACGCGTCTCACGCGGTGAACGACTTCCGCAAAATCGCCGGCATGGAAGCGTACGCGCCCACCGATAACGTCTCCGAGCTGACCGCCCGCACCAACGACGAGGGCTGGGCCACGGTATTCGAGAGCTGGCTGCGCGGCAGCCGCCTGCGTAAGGAAGACGCGGTGCTGGTGTTTTCCGTGGGCGGAGGCAACCTGGAGAAAAATGTCAGCCCCAATCTGGTGAAGGCCCTGCAATACGCCAAGAGCGTGGGCGCACGGATTCTGGGGATTGTGGGCCGCGACGGCGGGTTCACGGCACAGGCCGCGGACGCCTGCGTGATAGTGCCGACTGTCAACCCGCTGCACACCACGCCTCACGCCGAGGCCTTTCAGGCGGTGGTCTGGCATCTTTTGGTCTCGCATCCCGACGTGAAGCAGGCGGAAACCAAATGGGAATCGGTCCGCTGAAGCGAGCCGTCTTTCTGGACCGCGACGGCGTCTTGAACGAAGCCATCGTACGGGACGGCAAACCGTATCCGCCACAAACCGCGGCCGAGGTACGGATTGCGCCGGGGGCCGCGGAGGCGTTGCAGCGGCTGAAATCGCGGGGTCTGGCGCTGATTGTGGTTACGAACCAGCCGGATGTGGCGCGGGGAACCCAGACCGCTGAAGCCGTGAATGCGATTGGCGCGCGGCTGCGCCGCGAGTTGCCGTTGGACGAGATTCTGGTATGCGTGCACGACGACGGTGACGGCTGTGATTGCCGCAAGCCCAAGCCGGGGCTGATCCTGAAAGGGGCCGGGCGTTTCGGCGTGGACCTGGCGTACAGCTTTCTGATCGGCGACCGCTGGCGCGACATCGAAGCCGGACAGGCGGCTGGCTGCCGGACCGTGTGGATCGATCGGGGATACCGCGAGCGCGGACCGGCGCAGGCGCCCGACGCACGGGTGAGGTCGCTCGGCGAAGCCGTGGAGTGGATCGTCAAACAGACCGAATTGCAAGAAGATGGAACCCAATAGCAAGGTGAAGGTCGGCTTGGTCGGGGCCGGATATGTCAGCGCGCACCACGCCCGGGCGCTGCGCGGTCTTCCGTTCGTCGAAATCGTGGGGATCGCGGATCTGGATGGGGAGCGCGCGCGGAAGCTGGCGGAGCAGTTCGCTATCCCGCGCGTTTACCCGTCTCTTCAGGCTATGGCAGAGGCCCGGCCGGACGTGATTCACGTCCTGACGCCTCCGGCGACGCATGCGGCGCTGGTGCTCGAAGCGCTCGACATGGGATGCCACGTGTTGGTGGAGAAGCCCATGGCGGAGACGGTGGCCGATTGCGACCGCATGATCGAACGGGCGCGCGAGAAGGGCCTGGTGCTCTCGGTGAATCATTCGGCGCGCATGGAGCCCATCGTGCTGCGCGCGCTCGAATTGCTGCGCAGCGGAGCCTTGGGTGAGGTCACGGGCGTCGAGTTCCTGCGCAGTTCCGACTATCCGGCGTATTCCGGCGGGCCGGCGGTGCCGCCGCAATTCCGCAACGGCTCGTATCCCTTCCAGGATCTGGGTGTGCACGGATTGTACCTGCTGGAGGCGTTTCTGGGCCCGATCCGCAAGGCCGAGACGAGATACTATGCAAGCGGACTGGGCGACCCCAACCTGGTCTTCGACGAGTGGCGCACGCTGCTGGAATGCGAGAAGGGCACCGGGCAGATGTACATCTCCTGGAATGTGCGGCCCATTCAGAACGAACTTGTGGTGGAGTGCACACGCGGGGTTATGTTGGTGGATTGCTACCTGCAGACGCTCTCGGTGCGTAAGGTCTTCCCTGCTCCCAAGCCCGTGCAGCGCATTCTGGGGGCGGGGTTGAATTCGCTCGGGATGCTGTGGAACGTGACCGCGAACACGATCCGCTTCGCGACCAAGCGGCTTTTGCCGTCTCCCGGCATCGTTCGCTCGGTGGTGAAGTTCCACGAAGCGCTACGCAAGAAGGAAGCGCCGCCGGTTCCAGCCGAAGAAGGGCGGCGGGTTATCGCGCTGCTCGAGGAAGTCTCGTGGAGAGCCGATGCCGATAAGTTGCGCTTCCTGGCCGAGCGCGAACCGGTGCGCCAGCCGCGCATCCTGGTGACGGGCGCGAACGGTTACCTGGGACGGGCGCTGGTACGGCGGCTGCGTGGCGCCGGGGAGCCGCTGCGCGTGCTGTTGCGCAGGCCGCCGCGGACGCCGCTCGACGACGACGTGCATGAAGTCTACGGCGATCTGGGCAATCCGGCGGTGGTGGACCGGGCTGTCGATGGGATGGAGATTGTCTACCACGTGGGCGCCGCCATGAAGGGCGGACCGTTCGAGTATCAGAGCGGCACGGTGTGGGGCACGCGCAATGTTGTGGAAGCCTGCGCGCGGCACGGCGTGCGCAAGTTGGTGCACGTGAGTTCGATGGCGGTGCTGGATCACGCCGGCCACCAGCCGGGCGTGCCGGTTACGGAGTCAGCCCCGTATGAGCCTTATCCGGAACGGCGCGGCCTGTATTCGCAAACCAAGCTGGAAGCGGAGAAGATGGTGCTGGCGGCCGCGGCCGAGAACCGCATCCGCGCGGTGATTGTGCGGCCCGGCCAGATTTACGGCCCAGGCACGGAGAAGGCGCCGCCCGGCGGAACGATGGCTATTGCCGGCCGCTGGCTGGTGGCCGGCTCCGGCCAGAATCGCGCCCAGTTGGTGTACATCGACAACCTGGTGGACGCGCTGCAACTGGCCGCGCACGCTGACGTACCCAACGGCGCCATCTTCCAACTGGTGGATCCGGGAGGCATCCGGCAGAAGGATTACGTCGAGTTTGTGCGGCGTAGCGGCCGGGGAGTGCGGGTATGGTACGTGCCAATCTGGTTTCTGAAGTTCGCCGGTTGGGGCGTCCAGTTGCTGGGCAAAATCCTGAAGCGCTCCGTGCCGCTCACCCCGTACCGCGTGGCGTCCCTCACGCCGGTGGGGCCATGCGATTGCAGCGCCGCGCACACGCAACTGGGCTGGACTTCACGGATCGACATCCAGGAAGGCATGGCCCGCACGTTTCCGCCGGTTCTGGCAGAATAGACTGCAAGCGAGGAACCAATGGTGAAACCGCCAGTCAATCTCAAGGTCAAGCTGTTTGCCGACGGGGCCGAGAAGAAAAGCATGCTGGAGCTTTACGCCGATCCGTTGATCCGCGGCTTCACCACCAATCCGACGCTGATGCGCAAGGCCGGCATCACCGACTACCAGGCGTTCGCGCGCGACATTCTGTCGGTGATTACGGACCGCCCGATTTCCTTCGAAGTCTTCGCCGACGAGTTCGACGAAATGGAACGGCAGGCCCGCCTCATCGCCACCTGGGGCGCGAACGTCTACGTCAAGATTCCGGTGACCAACACGCGGCGCGAATCGGCCTGCCGGCTGATCGACCGGCTCTCTCACGCCGGCATCAAGGTGAACGTGACGGCGATTCTGACGGTCGACCAAGTGAGCGCAGTGGCGGAGGCGCTGGCCGGCGGCGCGCCTTCGAATATCAGCGTGTTTGCCGGGCGGATCGCGGACACGGGAGTGGACCCGGTGCCGGCCATGCAGGAAGCGGTGCGCATGCTGCGGCCCCATCCGCAGATCGAGCTCATCTGGGCCAGCCCGCGCGAGCTGCTGAATGTGTTTCAGGCGGACGCCATCGGGTGCCACATCATCACGGCCACGCCGGACGTTCTGAAGAAGCTGTCGCTGGTGGGCAAAGATCTGGCGGAGTATTCGCTGGACACGGTGAAGATGTTCGCCGACGATGCGGCGAAGTCGGGGTTCACGTTGTAGGGACCCGGGCGAAGAGCCGGACCAGGGGGTCCGGCGCAGGCGAGGGGCGGCTGCGGCCAGGATTGGCCGCCCCGCAGAGCGGCAGAGCCGCAACCAAGAGGCGGGCTGCAGCGCCGGCAAGAATGTCGGCCTGCAGGGCTGGAAGGCCTGCTCCACGAGGGTAACGAAATCTTCGCTGGGGGAGAAGAATTCAAAAGGGTGTAATACGGGCTGTAGAATGAAAGCGGCGTATGGGGAAACGTTGGCAGCACATTCGGGGCGCGTTGGCGCGGCGGATCCGCTACAAGATCACGCGCGGCGGAATGCTGTTCAGCGTCGCCATCCTGCTGGTGTCGCTGGCCGCCCTGATCTCAACCAATAATCTGTTGTTCCTGATTGCCGCCGCGATGATGGCCACGCTGCTGGTCTCCGGCCTGGTCAGCCGGCTGTGCCTGGCCGCGCTGGAACTGGATTTCCTGGTGCCGGAGCACATCCCGGCGGGGCGCACGGTGCCGGGGAAGCTGTTCGTGAGGAACCAGAAGTGGCTCATGCCGTCCTTCTCGATTCGCGTGGAAGGGGTTCGCGACGCAGCCAGCCCGGCCTTAAAGTCGGGTGTCTATTTTCCCCTGATCGCGGCACGCGCCACGCTGGAAGAAACCGTGGAAGTGCGCTTCCCCGCCCGCGGCGCGTACCGGGAGAACAGTTTCGCGTTCTTCACTTCATTTCCCTTCGGGTTCCTGGAAAAATCGGCGCGGGTGACGCTGCGGCGCGAGATGATCGTCTACCCTTCGATCGACCCTCAGCCGGGGTTCGACGATCTGCTGGCGGGGATCGCGGGGGAGATTGAAACACATTTTCGCGGCCTGGGCCGGGACTTCTACCGCATCCGGCCTTATGAAGCGCTGGAGAGCGCGCGCCACCTGGATTGGAAGGCGTCTGCCCACACCGGCGCCTTGCAGGTGCGGGAATTCGCCCGCGAGCAGGAGCAGACGGTGGAGGTCTTCCTGGACCGCGACATTCCCCCCTCGCTCGACGCCTGGTTTGAGCATGCGGTGGATTGCTGCGCCTTTCTGGCATGGCGCCTTTCCAACCAGGGCGCCGCGATTCACTTCCGCTCCAACGGCTTTCAGTTCCGCCAGCCGGAAGACGGGGATATTTACGCGATTTTGAGGTACCTGGCTTTGGTTTATCCGCAGAGCGTCAACGCGATTGAAGTGCCGCTCGATGACACGAGTTACAAAATCGTATTCACACCGCGGGCCCGCCAGTTTACGGATGCCGGCTGGACGAATGCGCACGTGCTGACGCCGGAGGTGCTGCCGGCGACCGCTCGCAGCCCAGGCGCTACACGAGCGTGGGCTTGAAGCCCGGCGGCGCCCTGAGGTAGAGTCGGCCATGAACCCTTACGCTTCTTGCTTAGGCGACCGGAAGCCGCTGCCCGTGATGGCGGGAACAGCCGAACGATGTGCGGCTGAGCGAGAGCGTGCCGGCGAGCGCGTGGTCGAAGCGGCTGAGCCATCCGGAGCGGGGCGAGATGACCTTTCAGACCGTGGTTGAAACCATGGCCGGGCATGATCTGAACCATCTGGGGCAGATCCAGAGAATTGTGGCGGCGGCCGCGTGACAGACGACAGAAGGCGATCGTCCCGCCTCCACGGAGTACAATGCTAAGCGTGCGTGGCTTGCGTGGAATGCTGCTGGCGTCTCTGGCGCTCGGCTTGATGGCGCTGCTGGCGGCGAGCGCGCAGGTGACCATCACGCCACGGCCCAAGAAGCCGGAGCCGAAGGAAGAGGGGCAGCGGACCCCCAATATACGGGTCGAGACGCGCCTGGTGCTGATCCCCGTCACGGTGAACGATCCGCTCAACCGGCCGGTATCGGGCCTGGAGAGAGAAAACTTCCGCGTCTACGACGATAAGGTGGAGCAAACCATCACGCAGTTCGCCATGGACGACGAGCCGATCGCCGCCGGGCTGGTCTTCGATACCAGCGGCAGTATGGGCGAGAAGCTCAGGCGCTCGCGCATGGCCGCGGCGGTGTTTTTCAAAATCTCCGATCCGGAGGATGAATTCTTCCTGGTGGAGTTCGACAGCCAACCCAGACTGGTTGTGCCGCTTACACGGGATTTCGGAAGAATTGAAGAGGAGCTCACCTTCTCGCGCTCCAAGGGCTCCACGGCCTTGCTGGACGCCATCTACCTGGCGCTGCAGGAAATGCGGAAGTCCCAGAAGAACAAGAAGACGCTGCTGCTGATTACCGACGGCGGCGACAACAACAGCCGCTATTCCGTGACGGAAGTGAAAAAACTGATCCAGGAAAGCGACGTGCTGATCTATGCCATCGGCGTATTCGGCGGCGGCAGCACGCCGGAAGAGGCCGGCGGCCCGGAGTTACTCGGCCACATTGCGGAATCCACCGGCGGGCGCATGTTCGTGGCTAATTCGGCCGAGATGCCGGATATCGCCAAACGAATCGGCATCGAACTGCGCAACCGCTACATCCTGGCCTTTGCGCCCACCAGCCAGGCGCACGACGGGAAATACCATCACATCCAGGTGAAAGTGGTGCCGCCGCGCGGCCTTCCTCCGTTGCAGGCCCACTGGCGCACCGGCTATACCGCGCCCGACCAGTAGTCCGGGCTCCGCGAATAGTACTTTACATTGCAAATTACTTTTTGTTATCCTGAAAACCATGAAGCTCAGCGCGATTGCCGCCTATTTGTTCTGTCTGGCCGCCGGACTCTTCCTGGCAAGCTTCGAACTGCACACTGACGATACGGGCGTGGAGGTGTTCTTCATCCTGCTGTTCACGTTTGTGCTGGGGTGCTGGCATCCGCGGCGCGCGTGGCAGTGGGCTTTGCTGGTGGGACCATGGGCGCCGGCCGCGGATGTGTGGCAGCTCCACTTTGGAACCACGAGGCCGGCTTTGGAGCACACCGGCGGGCTGCTGCTGGTGACGGTTGTCGTGGTTGCGCTGGGGCTGGCCGGGAGCTATGCGGGGGCGCTTTGTAGAAAGGGCGTGCGGGTGGCGGCGGGGCAGCGGTAGGCGTGGCGGAAGGGTGGGCGGCCGGGGGGTCGCCCGACAGACCAGGAGGTCTGTCCCACTGATCCTTGATAGGATAAAGAATCACCCTTGATCGACACGATTCCAGACATCCTGGCCCGTATTGTCGCTAAGAAACGCGAGGAACTGGCGCACTGCGCTCAGCCTCTCGACCACTGGGAGCGCGAGGCTGATTTGCGCCTCGCCACGCGGCGCGATTTCCGCGCCGCGCTCTCTGCGCGCCACCCCGCGATTATCGCCGAGGTGAAGAAGGCGTCGCCCAGCAAGGGCCTGCTGTGCGCGGATTTCGATCCCGCCGGCATCGCACGCCAATACCAGCAGGGGGACGCGTCCGCCCTTTCCGTGCTCACGGACGAAACCTTTTTTCAAGGGAGCCTGGCGGATCTCGAAGCCGCACGAGGCGCCGTCCGGTTGCCGGTGCTGCGCAAAGATTTTACGATTGCAACCTCGCACGTGGTGGAAGCCGCGGCCCATGGCGCCGATGCGATTCTGTTGATCGCGGCCATCCTCACGGAGCGCGAGATCCGCGACTTCCGCGAACTGGCGGCGCGCTACGCGCTGGGGGCGCTGGTGGAAGTACACAACCGGCGCGAGCTCGAGACGGCCATCGCGGCCGGCGCCGACATGATCGGCGTCAACAACCGCGATCTGGCCACTTTCGAAGTCACGCTCGAAACCTCCCTGCGGCTGGCGGAGTACATGCCGGCGGGTGTGGTGCGCATCAGCGAAAGCGGCATCCACGCCGCGCGCGACATCGCCACGCTGGGCGCCGCCGGCTACACCGCGTTCCTGGTGGGAGAGCACCTCATGAAATCCGGCGACCCGGCGGCGGCGCTGCGCGCACTGGTGGGCGCATGATCCTCAAAATCTGCGGCATCACCAACCAGACGGACGCCACGGCGGCGATCGAAGGCGGCGCCACCGCGCTCGGCTTCAATTTTTACTCGCGCAGCCCCCGGTATATCGCGCCTCAACGCGCCGCCGAAATTTCGACTCCCCCTGGTGTGCGCCGCGTCGGCGTCTTCGTCGATGAACCGCCCGCGCGCGTCGAGCGAATCGCGCGGATTGCTCATCTCGATGTGGCCCAGTTGCACGGCCACGAGCTGCCGGCCGGGTACCCCGCCGCGCTGGCCGTGTGGAAGGCGCTGCGCGTCACCGGCGGCGTGGATTTCGCGCCTTATCAAACGTGCCCCGCCCAAGCGCTGCTGCTGGATGGGCCGGCCGCCGAGCTCTACGGCGGCTCCGGCAGGAGTTTCGACTGGCGGCTCGCCGCCGGCATCGGCAAGCCCATCGTGGTGGCGGGCGGCCTGGACGCCTCCAACGTCGCTCGCGCCATTCAACTCGCGCACCCGTGGGGCGTGGATGCCTGCTCGCGCATCGAGAGCGCACCCGGCAAGAAGGATCACCAGAAAATGAACGCATTTCTCCAGGCGGCCAGGGCGGCGCTCGGCGCATGACGCCACAGCCCGATCTCACCGGCCATTTCGGACCGTACGGCGGCCGCTACGTTCCGGAAGTGTTGATGGCTCCCATCGAGGAGTTGGAAAAGGCCTATCTGGCGGCGCGCGACGATCCGGCGTTCCAACGCGAGCTCAGCGAGCTGCTCAGCACGTACGCCGGCCGCCCCACGCCGCTTTACTTCGCCCGCCGCCTGAGCGAACAACTGGGCGCGCGCATCTGGCTCAAGCGCGAAGACCTGCTGCACACCGGCGCGCACAAGATCAACAACTGCCTGGGCCAGGCGCTGCTGGCGCGCCGCATGGGGAAGCACCGCATCATTGCCGAGACGGGGGCCGGACAGCATGGCGTGGCCACCGCCACGGTTTGCGCGCTGCTGGGTTTCGATTGCGTGGTGTACATGGGCGAAGAAGACATGCGCCGCCAGCGCCTCAACGTCTTCCGCATGCGCATGCTGGGCGCGCGGGTGGTGGCCGTCACCAGCGGCAGCCGAACCCTGAAGGACGCCATCAGCGAGGCCATGCGCGACTGGGTCGCCAATGTCGGCGACACGCATTACCTGCTGGGTTCGGTCTTGGGCGCGCATCCCTACCCCATGATGGTGCGCGATTTTCACAAGATCATCGGCGAAGAGGCGCGCCGCCAGATCCTGGAAGGGGAAGGCCGCCTGCCCGACACCATCTTCGCCTGCGTGGGCGGCGGGTCGAACGCCATCGGCATCTTCCACGCGTTCCTGAACGATGCGGCGGTCGCACTGGTGGGAGTGGAAGCCGGCGGCCGCGGCTCCGCGATCGGCGAGCATGCGGCCCGCTACCGCGGCGGAGCTCCGGGCGTGCTGCAAGGCTCGTACAGCTACGTGCTGCAGGACGATGACGGGCAGATCGCACTCACGCACTCGGTCTCGGCGGGTCTGGATTACGCCATGATCGGGCCGGAGCATGCCTGGCTGCACGATCGGAACCGCGCCGAGTATACGGCCGTTTCCGACGCCGAAGCGCTCGAAGCGGCGCGGCTGCTTTCGCGTATCGAAGGAATCATTCCGGCGCTCGAATCGGCGCATGCCGTGGCCGAAGCCGTCCGCCGCGCGCCCGCTGCACATGGGAAAATACTGCTGGTGAACGTCTCCGGGCGCGGCGATAAGGACATCGACATCTACCGCGAAAACTTCCCCGATCTCGACCAGTCATGACCCGTATCGGCCGTCTCTTCGAAACACTCGCGCGCGACCGCCGCAAAGGCCTGATCGCTTACCTGACAGTCGGTGACCCGTCGCCCGACCGGACACCGGCGCTGGTAGAGGCCCTGGTGCGCGGCGGCGCGGACCTGATCGAGCTGGGCGTCCCGTTTTCCGATCCCATCGCCGACGGCCCCGTGATCCAGGCCGCCGGCGAGCGCGCCCTCAAGGCCGGAACCACTTTGCGGCGCGTGCTGGAAGTGGCCGCGGAAATCCGCGCGAACTCCGAAGTTCCGCTGCTGCTCTTTACTTATCTCAACCCGGTGGTGCGTTACGGCCTGGAGCCGTTGGCCCGCGACGCCGCCGCCGCCGGAATCGATGGCTGTCTGCTCACCGATGTCTCCGTGGAAGAAGCGGGCGATTACGTGGCCGCCATGCACCGCCATGGCTTGGATACCGTCTTTCTGGCAGCGCCCACGAGCACCGCACGGCGCCTGAAGCTGGTGGCGCAGTACTCGACGGGATTCGTCTACCTGGTTTCGCGTACCGGCGTCACCGGCGAGCGCGAATCGCTTTCCGCGGCCGTGACACCGCTGGTGGAAGCGGTGCGCGCCGTCACCAACCTGCCGCTGGCCGTGGGCTTCGGAATTTCACGACCCGAGCACGTCGCCGAACTGGGACGCCAGGTGGAGGCGGTGGTGGTGGGCAGCGCCATCGTACGGCTGATCGAGCGGAACAGCGACAATGCTTCGCTCGAAATCCAGCTCGAATCGTTTGTCCGCGAATTGAAGCGCGGGTTCGGAGCGCACGCATGACCCAGGATGAAGCCCGCGACCGGCTGGAAGAGCTCCGCGTCCTGATCGATGACGTGGATCGCCGCGTCGTGGAGCTGTTGAACCAACGAACGCGCGTGGTGGAGGATATCGGCCGCGTGAAGCGTGAGGCCGGGCTGCCCATCTACGAGCCCAAGCGCGAGGACCAGGTTTTCGCCAACGTCGCGCAATCCAACCGGGGGCCGATGAGTCACGAGGCGTTGCGCGGCATCTTTGAGCGCATCATCGACGAAATGCGCAAGATCCAGCGCATGCGCATGGTGTCCGAGGGAGAGAAATAGATGTTTGTCGTGATGCAGCAGGGAGCCACCGAGGAACAGATCGATGCGGTCATCAACCTCATGGTGGAAATGGGCTTCGACGTTCACCGTTCCACCGGCGTGATCCACACGGTTCTCGGCGGCGTGGGCGGCAAGGAAGAGTTCGACCTGGCGGTCTTCGAGGTGATGGAAGGCGTCAAGGAAGCCCACCGCATCGTTTCGGCCTATAAACTGGCCAGCCGCAACTTCCGTCCGGGTGGCACCGTCGTCAAGATTCGCGATGTGGAAATTGGCGGCCACCGCGTGGTTGTGATGGCCGGCCCTTCGAGCGTGGAGAGCCGCGACCAGATCAATCGCTCCGCCGATGTGGTGGCCGCGGCCGGCGCGCGCGTGATTCGCGGCGGCGCCTTCAAGCCCCGCAGCTCCCCGTACGCGTTCCAGGGCCTGGGCGAAGAGGGACTGCGGCTGCTGCGCGAGGCCGCCGACCGCAACCGATTGCTGGTGGTGAGCGAAGTGATGGACCAGACGCAGATCCCGCTGGTCCGGCAGTATGCCGATATCCTGCAAGTGGGCGCGCGCAACATGCAGAACTTCAATCTGCTGCGCGAACTCGGCCGCGAGCGCACCCCGGTGCTGCTCAAGCGCGGTATTTCCGCTACTATCGAAGAGTTGCTGCTTTCGGCGGAGTATATCCTGGCGGGAGGTAATTACAACGTCATCCTCTGCGAGCGCGGCATCCGGACCTTCGAGACCTATACGCGCAACACGATGGATATCTCCGCCATCCCGGTGGTGAAGAAGCTCTCGCACCTGCCTATCGTCGCCGATCCTTCGCACGGCACCGGCCGCCGCGACAAGGTGGTCCCCATGGCCCGTGCCGCGGTGGCGGCGGGCGCCGACGGCCTGCTGGTGGAGGTGCATCCCGACCCCGACCGGGCCTTGAGCGATGGCGCCCAATCGCTCCGCCCCGAACAGTTTGAGGAATTGATGCGCCAGTTGCGCATCATCGCCGCCGCGGTAGAAAGGGAGATCTAGTGTGGCCGCGCGAGCTTCGTTGAGAACAACTGGTAGCGCCGGCGGTCTTGCCGCCGGTGTCCTTTGCCCGTTTGACCAAGCAGGACATCGGCACGGTTGCCGGCGGCAAAGACCGCCGGCGCTACAAACCAAGTTGCCGGAAATGGGACATTAACTAGTGAACAAAGTCGCCATCGTCGGGACCGGGCTCATCGGCGCCTCCTTCGGCCTGGCACTGCGCAGGGCCGGCTACCAGGGCGAAATCGTGGGCGTCAGTTCCGAGCCGGCGATCGGCGGGGCGCGGGCAGTCGGCGCGATCGATCGCGGAGCGCCGTTGGCCGAAACCGTGGCGAAGGCCGGGCTGGTCTTCCTTTCGCAAACCATCGGCCGCATCCTGGACACGATCCGCCATCTGGACGCGCTGGTCGAACCGGAAGCGCTGGTCACCGACGCCGGCAGCACCAAGTGCGAGATCGTCGACGTGGCGCGGCAGACCATCCGCCGCGCTCAATTTCTGGGCGGCCACCCCATGGCGGGGAAAGAGAAGCGCGGGGCCTTCGAAGCCGATGCCGGCCTGTTTCGCGGCCGCACCTGGGTGCTCACGCCGGATCAGCCGGCTGAACTGGAGACCCCGGCCGCGCGCCGGTTCCGGGAGTGGCTGGAGCGCATGGGCGCCCGCATCGCGGTGATGGACTGCGATGAGCACGACCGCGTGGTGGCGCTCACCTCACACTTGCCTCAACTGGCTTCCACGGCTCTCGCCGCTACCGTCGCCGGTTCGGCCCATATAGAAGTTTCCGGCCCGGGCCTGTACGATATGACCCGTCTCGCCGCCAGCTCCTACGAGCTGTGGCGCGACATTCTGGCCACCAATACCGATCACATTGAGCGGTCGCTGGCCTTGTATATACAGATGCTGGAGCACATGCGCGAAAACCTTCGTACGCGGCAGCTCCAGGAGGAATTTCAACGCGGCGCGGATGTCGCCGGCCGTCTGCGCGGGGCAGTCTGATTCTCCGCGCCAATTTAGGATAAACTACCCATGAGGCGCTTAATCGTACCTCGACCACCGACGGACCTTTCGTCCGGGGGTGGACCCGCGGCCTTTCAGGCGCGGCGGACCTCGCGGTCCTACGCACCAAATGCCGAACTGAAGGAATTCAAAATGGAACAGAAACTCAAGATCGCCGTGTTCATCGATTTTGACAATATCGAAATCGGCGTCAAATCCACGCTGCACCGCGAATTCGACGTGGCAGCCGTGCTCGACGCATTGAAAGAACGGGGCGAAATCGTCACCAAATTTGCCTACGCCAACTGGGGACGGCAGGAATCCGCCACCCGCGCGCTCTCCGAGCACGCCGTACAGATGGTGCAACGCGATCCCTCACCGCGCGGCGACAAGAATGGCGCCGACATCAACCTGGCCCTCGATGCACTCGAGATGGCCTTTACCCACGACCACATCAACGCCTTCGCCATCGTCAGCGGCGACAGTGACTTCATTGCGTTGGTCAACAAACTCAAACAGTACGACAAGCGGATTTTCGTAGTCGGCGGGCGTGCTTTCACCAGCACCATTCTGCAGAAGAATTGCCACGAGTTCGTGGCCTACGAATCGATCATCGACGATCCGCGGCCGCGCTCCGGCGGCGGCCACCAGCCGCAACAACAACCGCAGCAACATTCCGAAAAACCGCCGCAGCAGCCACAGCAGCAACAACAGCCACAGCAGCAGCAGCAGCAACAGCAGCGCCCGCCGCACAAGCGCGTGGCGCTCGATCTGGCGCAGTCCATGCCGCTGGTGGAGCGCGCCCTCGGGGTGCTGGAACGGCGCGAAGTTCGGCCGCAGCTCGGGCTGCTGAAATCCACCATGCTGCAGCTCGATTCCACGTTCAACGAAAAGGCCTACGGCGCCAGCTCCTTCACCGATTTCGTGGAGAAGCTGCAAAAGGCCGACTACGTGGAAGTCTCCGGCGGCGAAGGCCGCTACATGATCCGCCTGAAGGGCGGCGCCGCTCCCGAAAAGCCCGGCGCCAAACCCGAAGAGGCCATCCCGCTGCTCCGCGACGTCCTCGAAACGCACCGGCTGGAGGTCGACAACGGGGCCGTGGCCGACGAATTGGCCGAGTGGGTTCATCAGGACCAGCCTGGCTTCGACTGGCACCGTTATGGTTTCCAGGAATTCGGCGAGTTGCTGAACTACGCGCAGGACAAGGGCCTGGTTCGCATACAGGCCGACGAAGAGAAGGGCTTGATTGTCTACCTGGGCACCGAGTTCCATCCGCCCGCTGCGCCGCCCGAACCGGAACCGGTTGCGGTGATGGAGGAAGAGGAAGAAGACGAGCCACAGCCGCTGGTCCCGGGCCAGCCAACGGCCACCGGAGAAATTCCGATTCCCGCGCCGGCGCCCAAGCCCCAGCGCCGCCCGCGCGCCCCGCGCAAATCTTCCGGCGGCGAGGATGGGAATAAGAAGAGGCCCAGCCGGTCGCGTAAGAAGCCGGTGTAGCTGGCGCTTGATTGAATTGCGGCTATGCCGCTTTTAAGGGGCAGGTTCGGACTTGCCCCTGGAATTTCCAAATCTCCAAGCTTCGTTAAGACCACTGGTAGCGCCGGCGGTCTTGCCGCCGCTGTCTTGTGCGCGCTTGACATCGCCACTCTTCGCGCACACGCTGCCAGGCCGCTTCTTACCGGATTTCGCTCAACGTATGCGATCACTGCACTGCGTTGCTTTTCGGTGCGGACGCTACGGCCTGGGAATCGGCGCTGGTGGATGGAGCTGGCGCCAGGTCCGAATTCGGGCAGTGGTCAATTTGTCCGCGCAGACGATCACTTCTACGGGTCGGCAAACCGTCAACATGAATCGCCAGATGCTGGCGCGTTTGTGGGGAGTAATCAGGAACCCCTAACTGCGCTGTGTAGTATCCTACGCCTCCGCAGGCGGCTCCTCGCGTGGCAACAGGCCTTCCTCCTGCAGGTATTCCCGCATCAGCCTGTCGTGAATCGAATTCTCGCGCCCCCACTCCCAGGTTTGCGCCCGTGACTACCAGAGCTTTTGCTGACCGACGGTCAGGAACCGCTTCTGATACCAGCGGGGCACATAATGGTGCTCATGGGAGATCGGTTCCATCGTTCAGGCACCGGAATAATCATCATTTCAATTGCTCCGCCCGCTCGCAAGGTTCTGGCGGCGGGCGGACCTCCCGGACGGCTATACGGAACCGTTGCTGCCATTTGCGCCTTCCGGTTTTTTGCCGGCGCACAGTCAACCTTGGTTGTGCCCCTCCTGACCAACGGACGAGCGAGCGGCTATAATCACCAGGAAGGGGATACGGTCTAATAGAAGTGTAGGCCCTTCGTATGAGCGCGATACAGCCGAGAATCCTGACGTGGGCACGAGAGACGGCCGGACTGTCGGTCGAAGATGCCGCACACACGCTCGGTCTGACCAGTGCACGAGGAAAGACCGGCCTGCAACGCCTTGAGAGCATGGAACTGGGCGAGGAGGAACCATCGCGCCCACTCATCGGCAGGATGGCAAAAGTCTACCGCCGCCCCCTCCTGGTCTTCTACCTTGCAGAGCCCCCGCGGAGGGGTGATCGAGGCCAGGATTTCCGGACCATGCCGGGGCAGGAGAAGTTCAACCCGGAGCTTGACGCGCTTGTGCGTGACATCAAGGCACGGCAGGGGCTTATGCGGGCGATGCTCGAAGACGATCAGGCCGAACCCTTGGAATTCATCGGCTCGGCAACGATGGAAGCGCCCGTCACGGCAATGACGGCACAGATCGCTGAGCGCCTCAAGTTCAACCTAGGGCGATATCGTGCCACCAAGAGCCCTGATGAGGCATTTGCGTATCTCCGAGAAATGATCGAGGCGAGCGGCGTGTACGTGCTCCTCCTCGGGAACCTCGGGAGCTTCCACACGAACATCCCCGTTGACGTATTCCGCGGGTTCGCACTCGCCGACAAAATCGCGCCACTCATCGTGATCAACGACCAGGATGCACGAACAGCGTGGTCGTTCACGGCCCTGCACGAGCTCGCGCATCTCTGGCTCGGACAAACCGGGATCAGCGGGACGGACACGGAGAAGCAGGTCGAGCGATACTGCAACGACGTGGCCGGAGAATTCCTCCTCCCTGCAGTGGAACTGCGACAACTCGCGCCATCGTTGGATTTAAGCGTCGCCATCATCGCAGAACAGATCAGCAGTTTCGCGGAGGCCCACCGCGTCAGCAGACCTATGGTCGCGTACAAGCTCTACCGGACCGGTATGATTGGCAAAACAACGTGGGCCGCACTCGACGAGCGTTTCAAGGAGGAATGGCAAGCGTACAGGCAGCGCGAAGCAGAAAGGAACAAGAAAGCCGAAGGAGGACCGAACTACTACGTCGTTCGTCGGCACCGCATGGGCGGCGCGCTCCTCGGCCTCGTGCGGCGGTCACTGGATGAAGGCACTATCACGTACACCAAAGCCGGTCGTGTCCTCGGGGTGAAGCCCAGAAACGTGGAACCACTACTCTCCATGCGAGGTGCGCGCTAAGCAGCCGTGTTGCACCTCTTCGACGCGAACGTCCTCATCACCGCGAGCAACACGTACTACCCCATCGATCAGATACCGGAGTTCTGGGATTGGATTGATCACCAGGCAACCAACGGCCGGATCAAACTCCCGGTGGAGATCCTCGACGAGGTACTCGCGGGCAGCAAGAAGGAGGACCCCCTACTGGCATGGATGACCGACCACAAAGACGTCCTACGCTTGAAGGAAACCGCCGATCCCACAATCGTCAATAAGGTCGTCACCGAAGGGTACGCACCAGACCTCACCGACGACGAACTCGAAGAAATCGGGCGCGACCCCTTTCTCATCGCATACGCTCTCACAAGACCCAACGACCGATGCGTCGTTACCGTCGAAGTCTCCGCGCCAGGAAAACAACGACAAAACCGACGAGTACCCGACGTATGCAATACGTTCGGTGTACCCTGCCAGAACCCCTTCCAAGTCTACCGATCACTCGGATTCAATACAGCATGGAAGAAATAAGGCTGAGCGCCTCATTTCTTGAGTTTTTGGGACGCCTCATCAAGAGGCATTTTGGGGAGGCAACGTGGCTCGTTCTGGGCGCGGTCGCACTCAAGCGGTCGGCTCCATTCACTGGTGTCTGCCCGCTTCGGAGTCTCAGTGACACACCCGTCTGACGGGCGGTCATCGCGCATTACGAACGATAAGTCGGCCAGCATCCGGCGATGCCGCGCCCCGGCCAGTCTGACGCAAAACGCTAGGACCTTATCGGAAGTGCCCGGCGGACAGAAGCCGGGCGGAGCGCGCCAAGCTGGGGCCGGGCACTTCGGATAAGGGCGTTAGAAGTAAGCCGCTGGCGCGGCGGCGTGCACCCT
>Ga0187874_10001210_pt1 | contig 24954 bp, 19 predicted proteins | sample June2016WEW_16_1_3_FD_132993 | JGI IMG/M metagenome (GOLD analysis project Ga0187874, IMG submission 132993) | Peatland microbial communities from SPRUCE experiment site at the Marcell Experimental Forest, Minnesota, USA - June2016WEW_16_150 | ecosystem: Environmental > Terrestrial > Soil >... | reverse complement strand
TGTACTTGGCCAGGTGCCGGTCGACGCAGTTATAACAGGCGTTGAGCTTTCCGCCGACAAACCACTTCCAGAAGGGGGGTTCACTGGTGTCGAGCGTGGTGTGCCAGTGCTTGTCCCACGTCAGCATCTCCGCGTATTCCTGGAAGCAATCCGGGAAATTCTCCTCACTGAATCGTCTGTTTACGTCAGGATCGGCCAGATTCGCCTGGCTGATGAATTTAGCGGGAGGATAGTACAATTCCTCCTCCCCCCAGTGGACTGCAATCTGGGCTTCGGTGGTCTCACGCACCACGTTACGATGTTCACGAATGTCCGCCATGTCAATTCACCCTTTCATGTCTCTGAGATTATGTTTAAGCTGTGCTCTGTTTGGCCACGGGCCGCTTGGCCAGCAATTCGCAAACCAGGGCCACGGCGGCCAGCACGGCCGCGGTGTAAAAGGCTGCCTCGTAATTGTGATACTTGTCAAACAACTTCCCGCCGATGCGTGCGCCGATGATGCCGGCCACGCCCCACGCGGTGAACAGCATTCCGTAATTGATGCTCGCGTTCTTGGTGCCCCAGAAATCCGCCGTAGCCGCGCCGTTCACGGAAAGCTGCGTCCCGTAGCACCAGTAAACCACGAATACCATCGCGTAGAGCAGCGCGCCGTTGCCGCCCACCGCGTATAGAATCGGCATGGCCACCATCGAAATCCCGATCATCACGCGCAGCGCGTTGATGCGGCCGAGTTTGTCGGACATCCAGCCCGAACACCATTTGGCTGATCACCATCAGGCCCGCCGAGCAGCCCAGCGCATACGCCACCCACATCAGGTAGAAGGTGGGCGTGCGCAACACTTGGTCGGGGCTGAAGTCATGCGTCGTGGCGGCCGATTTGGAAGCGGCTGCCGGCACCCAGCCCTCCGGTTTGTAACCGGCCGGCGGGTTCCTTCAACAGGAACGCGCCAATCATCGTCATCACCAAGCCTTATCAGCCAACCAACTATCGCATTACGGGGGGCGGAGCTTCCAGGACCGCCGGTGTGCCCACGCAGCCCGCACAGGGCATCACTGGCATCAATTCTTCCTGATCTTCTATAATATCCCGAGCCTGCCGCAATCGAACTAACGGGCGGTACTGAGCAAAAAGAGAGGCACGACAGATCTGATCATGGGCAAACGATTCCTTGGCGGGGTTGCATTTATGGCAGTGGCTGCCGGCATTTACGCGCAGACGTCCGCTCCGCCCACACAGCTCGATGACGGCCGCCGCTTGGTGGCGCAGCTCAAGCTCGAACCAACCGCCGATGCCGTTCTCTTTCAGACTACCGGTTTGGACCGCTCCAACCAATTGATGCAGGCGGTAGTCGACGCCGGGCTGAACGGCGATGCCACGCTGGACGACTGGGCGAACCTGCATCGGGCGGTGGCGGGGCAGGCCGAACTAGCCATCCAGCTCGGCAACTTTGGCGGAGCGATCACCCGCCTCAGTGTTCAGGAAGCCTATTACAACGCGCTCGAGAGCGACTACGATGCAGCGCTAAAAACGGCCATGCGGGTTCTCGAAATGGAGAAAGGGCACCTGCCCGGGTTGGTCCCTTTTGGATACACCGCCATGGGAGACGACCTGCGAAAGCTTGGCCGGGCCAACGAGGCGCTCGATGCGTATCGGGAGGCCAAGCGCCTTGGCGCCGCACTCGGTGGAACTGCGGCAGATGCTTCAAGCCAAGGATGGTTCGCAACGCTGTGGTTGAAAATTGTGGAGACCGAAATCCAACTCAGGGACCTGGACGCCGCCCGCACTGAGGCCAACCAGTTCCTGGCGGCGGCCCCAGCCGGCGTGGATGCCTTTCGCCTGAGAGCGCTAATGGCGTCCGCTGACATTATGGTTGCCGAAGGCCGTTACTCTCCGGCCATCGATGCGATCAAACAGGTGCACGCGCTGGTGAACAACCAGGATCCGATGTCGAGTCTCAATCTGGAAGTGGCGAACATAGCGAGTACGATTGTCTCCGAAACGCTGGGGCCGTTGGACTATGAACAGGCCATGACCACGGCGAAGCGCATGCAGGCGGAACTGGGCGACATCTTCCTGGTGGAGCCTCTGGTGCAGGCGAGCCTGCTGGTCCGGCGCCGTCTGGCCGGGGACCTGGATGGCGTCCTTCGCCAGCTCACGGGGAATCTGGAACAGTCTCGGGCGGCCGGCGACAAGTTCGGGCAGATAGAAGCGCTGGAGGCGCTGGCGGCGACCTATTCGGGATTCAACAGCCAGGACAACCAGATTACAGCGCTCGAAGAGGCGCTTGATCTTACCCGAACCGTGCTTCCGCCGAACGGCCTTCCGGACAAGCCCGCCATGGTGGGGTTGTACTTCGGCGTTCTGGACTTATTGGGGTCGGCCTACGCGGACGCCGGCCAGTTCGGCAAGGCGGGCGTCATGTTCCAGGAACTGGAGGAGAAACTTCGCCTGCTGACCACGGCAAGAGCCCGGCTGTACGCGATGCGGTATTTCGGAGCGGAGATATTGATCGGTCAGGCGCGCGTTCTGGAACTCGAGTCCAAACGAGACGAGGCGAAAGAGCTCTTGCTGAGCCTGCTGGCAGGCAAGGCAGGCGAGGTGCGCTTCGACCGCGGAGCGGTGCTCGAACAACTGGCGCGCCTGGAACGGGACGCGGGCGATGTCCCAGCCTCCGCCGGCTATTATGAGCAGGCAGTCGCGGCGTTTTCCCAACAGCGCGAGCCGAACCGCGAGCTTTTGGAACATCTGGAATATGCTCGCTACCTCCTCACGGCGGCAAGCGGCGTTCCCGATTCCCTGGCCAAAGCCAGGACCCATCTGGACGCTGCCGCGCAGCAAGCCGCAGCGGTCAACCAGTTCCAGGCGCGATGGCGCGTTGAGTATGAGTTCGGACTGCTGGCGGAGCGTTCCGGCGATCGCGTGGGCGCGATCGGCAGGTACAAAGCGGCGGTGGCCCGGCTGGAAGAGGTGCGTGCCGGCCTCAGCCAGCAGGCCGGGCGGCAATCTCTGCTCGACAACGATATCGTGCAGGATCTCTATGCCGGGCTGACCGGCCTGCTGACCGGCGCCGGCAACTCTTCGGAAGCATGGCAATCCCTCGAACGGTCCAAAGCTAGATCCTTTCTCGAACTGCTGGGCGGAAGAGGCATGGCTTCCGCGGACGCCGCTCCCGAATTGAAGGAGATCCACGAACTGGAGCGGCAGGTTCTCAACGCCAAGGTGGAACTGGAATCGGAAGATGAGCCGACTCAGACCCGCACCATGCGCGATCGGAACGTCTTGCAGGCGGATCTCTACCGTCTGGAGAAGCAGTTTGCCCTGGCGCGCCAGCAAGCCTCTCTCGGAAAGACCCGGGCCGGGCAATCCGTCGCGCTCGGATCCATCGCTCTGGACGCCGCGCAAAAGCTCTTGCCTGCGAAAACCACCTTGCTCGAATACGCATTCCTTCGGGATGGGGTCACGGCTTTCGTGGTTACGCAGTCCGGCACAAAACAGTTGCGCTGGCAGTTGAATCTGAAGGAACTGGAACGAAAGGTAAAAGAAGACTTACTGCCGCTGCTCGCTTACCATTCCTCCGATGCGGACGTTAACGCGAAGCTGGCCGCGGTATCCCGTCTGCTGATCGATCCGGTGGCGAAGAGTCTGCCTCGTGAAAACCAGCGCTTGATCATCGTCCCGACGGGCTACCTGAACTATCTGCCGTTTGAAGCGCTGAAGCTTCCCGATGGGCGGTCGATGATCGACGCATTCACCATCAGCTACCTGCCGTCGGCGTCCGCTCTCCAATTCATCGGCGCGCGAAAGCCCTTGCTGGGCAGCCTGTTTCTTGGCGCCATCGGAAACGTGAGCGTCGAGGGAGCGCCGGCGCTGCCTGGCACGCTCACCGAGGTAAACGCGATCTCGAGACTCGAGCCCGGCGCTACGCGCGTAACCGGCGAGGATTTTACGCATGATAGAGCGCGTGAGGCCCTGACCAAGTACGATGTCGTGCACTTTGCGACGCACGGAGATGTCGATTCCAATGCGCCTCTTTTTTCCGCCGTCCTGACCAGCCCCGGCGAGCACGGATCGTCGCGGCTTTGGCTCTACGAGATTCAAGCTCTGAAGCTGCAGGCGGGCCTGGTGGTTTTGAGCGCCTGCCAGACGGGAAAGGGGCGCGTCCGCGGCGGTGATGAGGTTGCCGGATTCACACGCACACTTCTGCTCGCCGGGGCGGACACGGTGGTCGCGAGCCTTTGGGATGTGAGCGATGAATCCACCGCGGAACTGATGGAGGGATTCTATCGATCGCTTCGAGCAGGCCAGCCAGCCGCGGCCGCCATGCGCTCGGCCATCCTGGCCGTGCGCAAGAAGTTCCCGCATCCCACGTACTGGGCGGCATTCGTGATGACGGGAATTTAGAAGCTGTGATACGATCCCTATGATTCGATGAAGCAAAACTATCTGATCGCAGGAAGCCGCACGATCTTATGTTTGGCACTGCTGGCAGGCGGCACACTCTTGGCCGCCGATAGCAACCCGGATGGGTGGGTGGTGGCCGTCGGCAAGTGGACTCGCGGTGGCCAAGAGCTCCTGCAATACGACGCGGTGTTTGCCAACGACAAATTGCAGGGGGCCTCGGGAACCATCGTGGTGGCTCTGAAAGACGGGCAATCCCCGCATCAATATCATTGTGACAAGTTCCCTTGCACAGTCACCATTCCTGGATTTCGGCCCGTTGCGGATTCCTTGCTGGCGAGGCTGGGGCGCGCTTTTGGTGAACTCTCGAGCCACCGCGATAGCATGCCCGTATCGGCCATCAGCCGCGGCAGGGACAGGGAGTCGTTTCGCCAGGCGGTGCTGGAGTTCAACGGGGGCCGGTTGGATCTCAAGGATGCCGTCGGGTCGATCAATCCCGGCACGTACACCGTCTCTCTGCGCCCCATCGAGACTGCCCCTTCCGCCGCGCAAGGGCCCTTGAGCGGATCGGTCCATTGGGAACCACCGGAGCTCACGTTTGCCGCCTTCCCCGCCCTGGCGCCCGGCATCTACGAGTTGACCATGGCATCGTCGGAAGGCGATAGCCTGGGTAGGGTGGCAGTTCTGGTGGCGAATGCGGCGGATTATCCCGCCAAGTGCAAGTCGTTCGAAGCCGGAGTGCAATCGCTGCCAAAGGATCTCGATCGGGTGGCGCTGAATGCTTTTCTGAACGCGCTTCTTTTTGACGTCGGAACCGGTTCGAAATGAAAAAGAGATCCGCCCGCCGAAAGTTCTGGCGTTATTTCGGGGTTGGCCTGTGTTGGATGGCGTTCGCCAGCGGCATTCATGAGTTGGCTGATCAAACATGGCTGGTCAAACGCCTGGAAACGGCCAATCTGGATGCCCTGTTTTCCGGTAAACAGTGGAAAGTGTCTAAGGATGTGGTTGTGGTTTCGATCACCGATGACGATTACCAAACTGAGTTCGGAGGAATCAGCCCCCTGAACGCCGGCAAGCTCATGGAGGTGATCGATGCCATTCTGGCGGGAGGTCCAAAAGCGTTGGGGGTCGACTTCGATACATCCGCCTGGGCCGCCCTGCCCGCCAAATACGCGGGAAAGCCGATCGTTTGGGCGCGCGAGGCTCTGGGAGAATCCGGGAGCCTGACTTTGGGTAAAGTGCTCGGCGGAACCGAAGAGGTTTGCTATGGCGTGCCTGCATACTTCCCCGATGAGGACGGGATCGTTCGCGAGTACAAAGAGTTCATCGCAGGGGCAGACCATCAGTATTATCCGTCGCTGGCGTTTAATCTGGTCGAAGTGTCCCAACGAGGCCCGCAAGCGTGCCGCGGGGCCTTACCCAATCTGGATCGAAGCCAATCCTCCGAACTGGAAAAGGTCAACTACCGCGGACCCAAAAATGCGTTCGATCATCTTTCCATCGGCGCCCTGAAGACACTCAAGAATTTGCCCGCATCGGCGGTCCACCCGCTGCACGGCAAGATCGTGCTGCTGGGCGGAGCTTACCGCGCGGCGCGCGACGCTTACGCTACCCCGTTCAGCTATCTGGACGGCGTGGACATTATCGCCAACACCGTCGACATGAACCTCCCCGGTAATAAGGAGTTGAAGGACATGCCGGCGTGGCTGATGGTGGCGGGCTACGCGCAAGCCGTGCTGCTGCTGGCCGGGCTCTATTTTGTTTCGCGCACCTGGAGCCTGCTCATCCATGTGCTGGTCGTGCCGGTTTACGCGCTTCTGATCAACTGGCTGGCGTTTCAATGGGCAGGAACGTTTGTCAGTTTCGTGCCCTGTTTCGTCGGCATTGTGATCCATGAAATGATCGAGCACCTGACTGAATATCACCGGGTGCAACGGGAGAATCGCGAACTCCATGAGCAGATGAACCATTTGCGAGCGGCAGCCACGAGTCCATCGACGCCGTCCCATGGTGAAGGTTGATGGCTGTGTCCACATCACCCGCCCGCATTACGGTTCAGCGCCGAGTCGCGGGGTTATACCGCTTGCCTTCCTCAAAGCAAAAAACCGCCGTGGCGTGCCGCCGTTCCGCCTCTTCCCGCGTCCAAACCAGGTTGCCGGGCGGGTAGCCGGCGGCCAGGTGTACCGCTTCCTCCGCGCCGTAATCTATCCCCGGGAAGCACCGCACCCAAATCGGCCCCGGCGTGCGCCGCGCCAGCGCGATCAACTGCTCGGTGGGCGCCGCGCGCGCCAGGAACTGCGGCCGCTTCCTGAACCAGAGATACCCCACATTGTGCGCCACCACCAGCACCATCACCGCCGCCGGCACTGCCACCATCAATGGCCGGCGCATCCGCAGTTTCTCCCACCACCAGGCCATCGCCAGGCCAAACAGCATGGCCAGCCCGGCGCTCGCGAGGTACGTCTGCCGGCTCGGAATCGCGGTCGAGTACGTCAGAAAACTGTACGGCGCAAGCGCCATCCCGATCCACGCCAGCGCCACCAGCGCGCTGCGCCGCAACCCGCCGTCCCGCGCCGCCAGAATGGCCCCGCCCGCCGGCAGCCCCCAAATCCACAGGACGCGGAAATAGCTGTGCGGCCACGTAATCCAAAACGGCGCGTGCAGCGAAAAACTGCCGTCCGAAAAGCGGAAGGAATAGCTGCGCGTCGCGAAGATGGACGCCACCGCCAGCGCCGCCAACAATCCGTACGGCGCCAGCCGCACGGTTTGCCGCACAATGTTCCGCCGCCACTCCGCCGCCGGCGTTACCAACAGAAACAGCGGCAGCACGGCCGCCGCCGATTCCTTCGAGACCAGCGCCAGCGCAAACAGCGCCACGCCGGGCAGAGTGCGCCGCCGCAGAAAGCACAGCAGCGCCCCCATGCCAAACAGAAACAGCCACAGTTCATTTACCGCGGAAAACCACATCACGGCTTCCTGGTGGCCTTCCGCGACGGCAAAAAAGCCCGCCGCCCAGAACGCCGGCGCGCGCATCCGCGGCCAGGCCATGCACACGCCATACAACAACCAGGTGTTCGCGATGTGCAACAGCAGGCTGGTTGCGTGATACGCCAGCGGCGCCAGGCCCGCCCACCGCCAGAGCAGCCACATCAGCCAGAAACTGGTGGCGCGCACGCGAAAAATCGGATCGGCCAGGATTGTCGCCGGTCCGCTGCCGAGGATTTGCGACAGGTTCGGGTAATCGTCTTCCATCAGCGGGATGGTCAGCGACGGCGCATAGGCCAGCACGGCCAGCAGTCCCAGCAGAAGAAGCGCGGTGCCCGTGCGAAGCCTCATGGCATTCTTCAGTGTACGGCCTCGACCCAGGGTCCTCGGTGTGCCGCCAGTGCCGAAATTTGGGCAATGAGCCGCCCTCGCCGCTTCCCGATCTTCCTATCTCCTTTGCCTGCTTGCGTTTTCACACTGGCATGCGCCGTGCTCCTGGATTCTGTCGCCATGCTCAAGATCACGCTGCACGATCATCCCAGCCAACTGCGCTTCCGCCTGGAAGGCAAGCTGGCTGGAGCGTGGGTTTCCGAGCTGCGCCAATGCTGGCAGACCGCCACTTCCACCACCCAGGGCCGCGTCATCTCGCTCGACCTCGGCGAAGTCGATTTTGTGGACGCCGAAGGTCAAGCCCTGCTGGCCGACATGGTTCGCCACGGCGTGCATCTCAAAGCCGTCACGCCCTTCATCCGCTCGCTCGTCGCCGAAATCGAACGCGCCGCTCGATATGCTACGGTTGAAGAATCGCCGTCGCGGCGTTCCGATGTCCTCGTCTCCTCGGATCCATCCAAACGAAACCCGGGCGCGCTATGAAGCGCTGCTGGAAGTCGCCGAATCCATCGCGTCCCACCGCCAGCTCTCCACCCTATTCGCCGATCTGAACCTCCGCCTGCAACGCCTCATCACCTTTGACTTCATCGGCCTCACCCTCCTCGATCCCGAATCCAGGGTTTTCCGCCTGCACATTCTCCAGACCGACCGCACGGTGATCGGCGATCCCGCCTACGACGTGCCGTTTGACCAGGCCCCCACCGGCACGGCCCTGCAGACCCGCCAGCCTTACTACGCCCCCGATGCCGGCGCGCTGCACCTGTACCCCGTCCTCGAAACCATCCTGCGCGCCAACGGCATTGAGTCCTTCTGCACCCTGCCGCTCTTCACTGCCCAGCGGGATCTCGGCGGCCTCAATTTCGGCTCCCTGCGCAAGAACGCCTACTCGCCCGAAGACATCGAGTTCATGCAGCAGGTCGCCCGCCAGGTGGCCGTGGCCGTCGATAACGCGCTCAACTACGAATCCGCGCGCGCCTATGAGGAACAGCTCGCGCGCGAACGCGACCGCCTCCGCGCGCTCCTCGAAATCAACAACGCCGTAGTGAGCTGCCTCTCCGCCAGGCCGCTCTTTCAAGCCATCTCCGCGTCGCTCCGCCGCACCTTCAACCTGGACTATGCCAGCCTCCTCATCTACGACGCCGAAGCCCGCGCGCTACGCCTCGAAATGTGCGACTTCCCCACCGGAATGGGCGCCATCCGCGAGAACGCCGTGATCCCCGTCGAAGATTCCGTTCCCGGTTACGTCCTGCGCACCCGCGAGGGCCGCATTTTGAGCCAGGAAGAAGCCGCCGCGATCTCCCAATCCACCGGTGAAATCATGTCGCGCGAAGGCCTCCGCTCGGTCTGCTGTGTCCCCATGTTTTCGCACGGCGAAGCCCTCGGCACCATCAACCTCGGTTCGCGCCGCGAAAACTTTTTCACCGCGCAGGATCTGCAATTCTTCGCGCAGGCCGCCGCCCAGGTGGCCATCGCGCTCGAAAACGCGCTCTCCTACCAGCGCATCGAAGAACTCAACGCGCGTCTGGCGGAAGAGAAGGTTTACCTCGAAGACGAAATCCGCACCGACCATCGCTTCGAGGAAATTGTCGGCCGCAGTCGCGCCCTGAATGCCGTTTTGAAGCAGGTGGAAACCGTCGCGCCCACCGATTCCACTGTCCTCATTTACGGCGAAACCGGGACCGGCAAGGAACTCCTCGCCCGCGCCATCCACGACCTCAGCCCGCGCCGCCAGGGCACCTTCGTCAAGCTCAACTGCGCCGCCATTCCCACCGGCCTGCTGGAAAGCGAGATGTTCGGCCACGAAAAAGGCGCCTTCACCGGCGCCATCGCCCAACGCATCGGCCGCTTTGAGCTGGCGCACCGCGGCACCATGTTCCTCGACGAAGTCGGCGAGATTCCGCTCGAGCTGCAAACCAAGCTGCTGCGCGTCCTCCAGGAGCGCGAATTCGAGCGCCTCGGCAGTTCCCGCACCATCCGCACCGACGCCCGCCTGGTGGCCGCCACCAACCGCGACCTTTCCCTGATGGTGGAGGAACGCCAGTTCCGCGCCGACCTCTATTACCGCCTGAACGTCTTTCCCATCACGGTCCCGCCGCTGCGCGAGCGCCGCGACGACATCCCGCTGCTGGTGCGCTACTTCGTGCAGCAATACGCCCGCCGCATGAGCCGCAAAATCACCGCCATCCCCGCCGCCACCATGCACGCGCTCGAGCGCTACCACTGGCCCGGCAACATCCGCGAACTGCAAAACTTCATCGAGCGCGCCGTCATCATCTCCCCCGGCTCCACTCTCGACGCCCCCATCCGCGAATTGAAAGGCCCCAAACCCTCCTCCGCCTCGGCCTCCAGCGCCGCCGGCGGAACCGTGACTCTGGCCGCCGCCGAGCGCGAAGCCATACTCCGCGCCCTGGCCGAATCCGATGGCCGGGTGGGTGGCGCCGAAGGCGCCGCCGCCAAACTGGGGATGAAGCGCACCACCCTGCAAGCCAAGATGCGCAAATTGGGCATTGACGGCAAGAGCGCCTGAGAAGCGTAAGCCCCTCGCGGTCACATCGAGCCCATAACGGAGGGAAAACGAAGCTTCATGATTTCGGCGGCGGATAGAGCGAAAGCTCCGCCATCGCGCCGCGGCTGGTGTGATAGGACAGTGCTGTAGGCTGGCGAGGAACTCCTCGGTAGCGAATGACGTCACCGAGATTGAGCGTCGTGCCCTTGCCTGCGTAGTCACGTTTGAACTCGCTGGCGCTCGCGGCTCTCTCCGCGGTCGCCGCATGGGCGCAGCCGTCCGACTGCTACGCCCCCCCAACGCTTCCCCATCCGTGTCTCTTATTTACTTGCCCGTGACCCTCTGTTGTAATGAACTCCATGATCACCAGACGAAGGCTGCTGCAAGCGGCTGCCGCGCTGCCGGCACTGGATTGCCTGGGCCCCGGGACCGATTCCGCTCAGGCCGCCGATGCCGGCGCGGAGGATCTCACTCGCTATGTGAAGATCTCGATCGGCACCGGCGGCCACGGTCACACCTACCCCGGCGCCACCTGCCCGTTCGGCATGGTCCAGCTCAGCCCCGACACCTTTAATGACGACTGGGACTGGTGCTCGGGCTACCACGCGAGCGACAGCTCCATCATGGGATTCAGCCACACGCACTTGAGCGGCACCGGGTGCGGCGACATGCTGGACGTGCTGGTGATGCCGGGTACGGGCGCCGCGAAAACCCTGCCCGGCAGCCGCGAGCATCCCGAAGAGGGCTACCGCTCGCGCTTTTCCCACGCCGACGAAGCGGCCACACCCGGCTACTATTCCGTGCTCCTGCGCGATTATGCCATTCGCGCCGAATTGACGGCCACCGACCGCGCCGGAATTCACAAGTACACTTTTCCGAAGAGCGATACCAGCCACTTCATCGTGGACCTGTTCCATCACTACGGCAACGGCCCGCGCGAGGTCCGCTCCGCCGATCTGAAAGTGACTTCGCCCGATACCATCGCCGGCGGCCGCACCGTCCACCAGTGGGCCAAAGGCCGGCAAATCTATTTCGCGATGAAGTTTTCGAAGCCGTTTCTCTCGGGCGATATAGTGAACGATGGTCCGGGCCCGAAATGCCTGCTGCGATACCAGACGGCGCAGGACGAAGTCATCTACGTCAAGACCGGCATCTCCGCCGTCAGCGTGGAAGGGGCATTGAAGAACCTGGAGGCTGAGATTCCGGATTGGAATTTCGACCGCGTTCGCGAACGGGCGCGCCAGGCCTGGCAGCGCGAGCTCTCCAGGGTCCGCATCGAAACCTCCAACCCCAAGCACCGCGAAATTTTCTATACCGCGCTCTACCACACCATGCTGGCGCCCACTCTCTTCGACGATGTGGATGGGCAATACCGCGGCATGGACGGCAAGCTCCAAACGCTTGCGCCGGGCGCGCACAATTACAGCACCTTCTCTTTGTGGGACACCTATCGCGCCGCGCATCCGCTCTACACGCTGACCCAGCGCGAGCGCGTGCCCGATCTGGTGAACTGCCTCATCCGCATGGCCACGGAAAGCCCACTGGGTCTTCCGGTCTGGCCGCTGCAGGGCGTGGAGACGAGTTGCATGACGGGCTACCATTCCGTGGTGGTGATCGCCGAAGCGGCCGAGAAAGGCTTTGCGGGAATCGATTTCAAGAGGGTCTATCCCGTGGTCAAGCGGCGCGTCATGGCCGACGACTATCAGGGCCTCGCGCTCTATCGGAAGATGGGCTACATTCCGTGCGATTTAGTGGAGGAATCCGCCAGCAAGGCGCTCGACTACTGCTACGACGATTGGGCGGCGGCGCGCATCGCCCGCGCGGCGGGAGCCGAGGAGGATGCCCGCCTGCTGGCCGAGCGCTCCAAAAGCTACCGCAATCTGTTCGACAAAAAGATCCGCTTCATGCGCCCGCGCCTGCAAAACGGCGAGTGGGCCTCGCCATTCGATCCGAAAGAGATCAGCATCATGAAAAAATGGCGCGACTTCACGGAATCGAATGCCTGGCAGGCCACCTTCGCCAACCAGCACGACTTGAAAGGCTACATCGAGCTGTTCGGCGGCCGCGAAGCCTTCATGGCGCAACTGGACGCGCTCTTCGCCCAGTCCACCGACCTGCCGCCCGATACGCCGCCCGACGTCGCCGGCCTGGTGGGCATGTATGCGCACGGCAACGAACCCAGCCACCACATCGCCTACCTGTATTGCTATGCCGGCGCGCCCTGGAAGACCCAGGAGCGGGTGCGCAGCCTGCTCGAAACCATGTATCGGGACGAGCCCGATGGCGTGGCGGGCAACGAAGACTGCGGCCAGATCTCGGCCTGGTACGTCATCAGCGCGTTGGGATTCTACGCGGTGGATCCGGTGAGCGGCAACTACGTTTTCGGCACCCCGTTGTTTAACCGAGCCGTGGTCGAAATGGGCCCCGGCTCGACGCTCACGGTGGAAGCCAAACGCCAGTCGCCGGAGGATTGCTATATCCAATCGGTGACCTTTAACGGCAAGCCCTATCACAAGGTCTGGTTCCGGCACGCCGACATCGCGCGCGGCGGAACCTTGGTATTTCAGATGGGTCCGCGGCCCAACCGCCAGTTCGGCGCGGACGACGCCGCGGCCCCGCCCTCCTTGACGCCTTAGCCGGGAATTGTGACACACTGAAGGAACTCGGAGCGGGCACATGATCGGCCAAACGATATCCCATTACACGGTTCTGGAAAAGCTGGGAGCCGGCGGCATGGGTGAAATCTACAAGGCGCAGGACACCCGCTTGAACCGCTTCGTCGCCATCAAAGTTCTCTCCGGCGGCACCTCGGGCGATCCCGAGCGCCGCCGCCGCTTCGTTCAGGAGGCGCAGGCCGCTTCCGCGCTCAACCACCCCAACATCATCACCATCTATGATGTGCTCTCCCAGGACGGAATGGACCTGATGGTGATGGAGTACATTGCCGGCGCCACGCTCGACGCGCTGATTCCCAAAGAAGGCATGCCCGTGGGGAAGACGCTCGACTGCGCGGTGCAGATGGCCAGCGCCCTGCAGGCGGCCCACGCGGCCGGCATCGTGCACCGCGATCTGAAGCCCGGCAACGTGATGGTGACGGGCACGGGCCTCGTCAAGATTCTGGATTTCGGGCTCGCCAAACTGACTGCGCCACCCATCATGGTGGAAGAGAACGACGCCACGCTGCCTCTCAGCGCGCCCATGACCGTGGAAGGTTCCATCCTCGGCACGGTGAGCTACATGTCGCCGGAGCAGGCCGACGCCCGGCCGGTGGATGCGCGCTCCGACATTTTCACATTCGGCGTGGTGCTCTATGAGATGCTGACGGGGCGCAAAGCCTTCGCCGCGGGGTCGACGGTCTCGACGCTGTCGGCCATCCTGCGCGACGATCCCAAGCCCATGGCCGAGATCGTAGAAGGCGTCCCGGCGGAGTTGGATCAGATTGTGCACCGCGCCATGCGCAAGGATCCGAGTCAGCGCTGGCAGAGCATGAAGGAGATGCGGACGGAGCTGGCGGCGCTGAAGCAGCGCGCGGATTCGGCCGTGCTCAGCCGCGCCGCGATGGCCGCCGCCCCAAAGAACCCGCTCAGAGCTCTGGCGCTGGCGGCGGCCGCCGTTTTGCTGCTCGGCTTGGCGGTGGCCGGTGGTTGGTGGTGGAAGCATCGCGTGATTGTGTCCGCGCCTGTGCCGGTTACGCAGGCGGACCAGACGCCACCACCCGTCCACGATGCATCCGTGCCCGCGACGGCCACGCCGGATACCGCCGTGCCGGGCGTGCCGGATAGCGCCGCTGTGCCACCACCGGCGGATTCGGTGCTGACCAACCAGGGCGTGCTCGACATGCTGCGGGCCAACGTCCCCAACTCGGTGATTGTCAGCCACGTGAGATCGTCGAAGACCACCAGGTTCGACCTCTCGACCGCGGAGATTATCCGGCTAAGCAAGGCTGGCGCCACCGCGGAACTCATCGAAACCATGCGCAACCCCAAGGCCGCTTCGAGTTCGGCGGCCGCACGGCCAACCCAGCAGGCGCCCGCGCCCGCTGGGGCGCCGGAGGCGGCGCCAACGGTGGCTGCGGCAACGCCGGATGGGTCCACGCCGGGCACGCCGGCCAGGAGCCGCTCGCTTACCATCTACGCAGACTTGCCGCTCGGCATCGCTCTAACCGAGGATGTGCCGCCCATTCCGGCGGCCGGGCAGGAGCTGCACTTCGTAGTGGCTCGAGACTTTCGCGTGGATGATGTAGTGGTGGTTGCGAAAGGCACCAGGGTGATCGGCCATGTGGTCGCCGGGGGTGGCGGCAGAAAGTTGCTGGTGATGCGCACCAGGCCGACGTTCAAGCTCACGGATGTCGAAGCCTTTGACGGCACCAAGCTGAGGATCCGCGCCACCGCCGCGGCCGGCCGAGGGGCAAAGGAAGATCGCTTGATCGAACCTCCCGGCAAACACGACAAAGGCGTCCTGGCTCCGTCCGGCACGCACTACCAAGTGTATTTCAAAGGCGACCAGACCATCACGATCAAGCCGCACTGAAGCGGCGCGGTTGGTGCCGGAGGTGGGACTTGAACCCACACGCACAGTGAAGTGCGCCGGATTTTGAGTCCCGTGCATGTGCTTGTAAGTAACTGTTTCCATGCTAGTTAGATTTCAGAAATGTGAAACTGTGTAAGCAACTGTGCAAGTATTCGGTCGTTTTTGAAATCTCTCCCCACACCCGAATCTTACCAGCCATCAAAGCCGAGCGCCGCCTGGGCCTCGCGGAAAAGGGTCAGCCGCACCCCCCTGCCCGGCCCTTCGGCGATGCGCTGGTCAATCCGGGGTGTTGTGTCGGCGACAGTGTTTCGCCCAAGACCCCGCCCTGCGCATCTGCGATCCGGAAGAAACCTCCACAGGGCTTGCGATTGCAAGCTGACCACTACCCAGCTAATGACGCCGTCGTCTCGACCCGCGCTATTTCGGGCCTTAGGAAATTCATTGCGCTGCCACTGTTTCCATCGGAGCAATCTCGGGCTTCCCATGTTTAGCAAAGAGATCGTTGAGCGCCTCGGCGAGCAGATCCTGAATCGTCGTGTCGCGGTCAGCAGCGAGGATACGCAACTGCCTCTTCACTGCCGGAGGAAAATAGCCCGTGACGTTGCTCTTCCCTTCTCTGCTGGGTCGGAAGTGCGGACTCTTGGGCGGGGGCGCTGACGCGTTGTCTTGCTGGGTCGCCGGTAGCGGTACAGGCACCTCGGCACGGGGCTTAAGCGCTTGCCGTAAGTCTGGTCTTTTTGCCATGGTTCTTTCCCTTCGATTGTTGGCTGGTTGCTGAGTTCAGGAGTTCACACGTGAACTTGTAAATTTCTTTGATTTCGCGAGCCCCCTGCCCGCTCGGCTCAAATTCCTGGGCGCTCAGCCCGAGAACATCCGCGTGGGTGAATGCGACACGGTTGCTCAGAAAGAACGGATAGACCGGGATCGCCATGCTGCGGATCGCGTCTTCCGCCTGCTCGCGTTGCGCCCCGCGGGACGGGACGCCGTTGAGGATAACCGCCAATTTCGCCTTGGTTCGGGCGGCACGAATAAGGCTTATCGTGCTCTCTATGGTTTCCGTGTCTTTGATAGTCGGGCGACACGGAATCAGTATCAGGTCCGCCTCTTGAGCCGCAGCGATGGCTGATTGTTCCAGACGGCCGGGCGTGTCGATCAACACGAGATCAGCACCGTTCTCGCGAGCAGTGGCGAGTACGTTACGCAGACGAGCGGGCTGAACGGAGATGATTACAGGGTCCGCGTTGCGCCGGTCGCCCCATTTGCAGGCGCTGGCCTGCGGGTCGAGATCGATGACAGCAACCGACCTGTTTGCCTTGTAGGCGGCTACGGCGAGTGAAAGGGTCAGAGTGGTCTTGCCGCTTCCCCCCTTCTGCCCGAGAACGGATATCACCTTCATGAGTGCACCTTTGAAGCTGTTAACGTGTTTACTCGTTTACACCTGAACTGGGGCGACATGTTTACTCCTTTTCGTGTTGCTGTGTGGACCAGATTGCGGGTTTACAAGTTTGCTTGGGGACGGGTTTGCGTGTTTGCCGGGGAACACGTTGACTTGATAGCTTGCCAACTTGTTGGGGAGTTCCGGCGGGAACAAGTTCACACATTCTGGTGATGACAAGTTGCCCTGATAACGTGCCGCCGAGTTTACATGTTGGCGTACGAACCTGTTTACAGGATGCGGGGGCAGGCACAGCAGTGCGCGCCGAATGAAGTTCACTGGTTTTCGAGTTGACGTGTGAACTCTTGAAGAAGGCAAGGTGGTCCGCGCCCCGCGCAATTCGCGACCGGGGCGGATACGGGCGGCAGGACAATGCTGCGGAATAGTGCTTGCGGCGATGAACATCTATGGCAGTGCAGGTGAAAAACGGGTGGGGCGTGTTTACTTGTGAACAGGAAAGGAGGCGAACACGTTAGCTCAGTCTTGCCGATTCGTGTTCTCTGGTCAAGTGGCGAGAGGACACCTTTTGTTGTTCACGTGTTGGCCTGTTGCCGTGTTCACATGTTTGGAGGTGATCTAATCCGGCCTGAAGGGAGCGTGGTGAGGGCAGGGGCTCGCGCTTTGAAGCTCCGGCAGGGGGAGCCGCGAGGGGGACTTCAGCGGTAGCGTTTTGAAATCCCTCTGGCGGGGGGAGACGGCTGTCTTTGCCGTCGTGGGGGGAACCATCCCGCCCCGGCGTCCGCCCTCGGGGGCGGAATGAGAAGGTGGGGGACTGTTGTTCGGGCAGCGGGCGGTTTCAGCGCTCAAGCCCCAGAGCGTCCATGGCCATAGTGCGCAATTCATCCAGATCCTTGGAGGCCGCCTCATGCCGCGCGACGAGGGCGTTGTGTTCATTAATGGCGTTTTCGATGATGTTCATGATCCGGGCAGGGGCGGTGTTAGCGTTCAGCATGTAGGCGATCTGGTTAAGATTCGATCCCGACTTCCCCAATTCGGCGAGGCTGTCCTTGAGCGCGTCCTTGACCTTGGCGGCGGCGGCCAGAAACGCACCCAGAGCTTTGTCGTTGACGGTGGATCGCCGGTGGCGGGGGAGCGGAATGTTCAGTAAGGCAGCCCGGAGCAGGGCGCCCGGAGATTGCCTGGTTGCTTCAACCAGTTTCTCGATCTGGGCATCCTCTTCGTCGCTGAAACGGATGGTCCGGCGCTTTCTTCGCTGGCGGGTTTCGCTGCCGCTACTTCTGTCCTTGCCGTCGTCGCTCATGCCGCCGCTCCTGTTGCCTCTTGTGTGTTTCGCCCGCTCGGGGCGCATCCAATCCGCCCAGGGTTGGCCGGGGGGCGAGGGCAGGGGACGCTCCCTCGTCGTGGTCCACGGGCGCGAAAGCCCTGGCGCTGGTCCAGACGGCGGACGGCTGGTCGATGGGTGTCCAGAGGGAGAGCGAAGTCTCCCTCGGTCTGGAGGTCCATGGAGGGCACGAAGGCTCTCCTGGTCGAAGCCGCTGCCGAAACAGCGGTCGGGTGGCCGGAGGGTGAAACGCCTCCCGGTCGGAAGTCCAGAAGGCGAAGCGCGTCTGGTGAGGTCCACGGAGCGAAGCTCCTGGTCCGGGGGATGCAACGGGGGGCGAAGCTGCCCCCTTGCCAAGATGAGAGAGCCGCCAGGCGAGCGGTAGCGCGGTCTGCCCGCGCACATCTTGCGAGCGGTACCGCGACGGTCTTTTCTGCTGGGTTGCGCTTTGGTTCTTCAGCGCTCCGGTCCCGGAACAAAATCGGAACGAATTGACGTAACCGCATCATACTATCACCCGCCTTTCCCATGCAACAGCATTGTTGCCCCCGATCCCTTAACGAAACCTCAACGGGCGTATCATTTGATTATCCCCGAGTGGGCTGAACAATGACCATGCGCATCGCCACGGCCGAGTGGGCGAACCCCGACGAGGTCGAGGAACGCTACCTGTACCACGACGGCATGATCTGGCTGGGGCGCTCCGCCAGTGAACACGAGGTTCCCCTCGGTTATAGCGACGACCGCCATGTCTGCCTCGTCGGAGGATCGCGGGGCGGCAAGGGAACCACCGGCATAATCCCGGCGCTGCTGACCTGGCCGGGTTCCGTCTGCGTCGTCGATCCCAAGGGCGAAAACGCCACCATCACCGCCGCCAGAAGGGGCGCGGGATCACCCCACGCCACGGGCATGAACCAGAGCGTCAAGGTGCTCGACCCGTTCCAGTCCGCCCAGGTGGACGACGCCCTGCGGGGGCGCTTCAATCCGCTCGATTCCCTCGATCCCCAAAACGAGGAAACCATCGACGAGGCGGGGCGCATCGCCGACGCCCTTGTCGTCATCCACGAGGGCGCCGCGACCGATCCGTTCTGGGACGAATCGGCGCGGGCCATGGTCAAGGGGCTGCTGCTCCACGTCCTGACAGCGCCCCGGTACGAGGGCCGCCGGAACCTGATCACCCTGCGCAAACTGGTCACGCGGGGCGACTGGGAATCGATCGACGAGCTGCGGCAGGCGGGCGAGACGAACCTTCCCCCCGCGCACGGCCTGCTGTGGACGGGGCTGGCGAACAACCCGGCCTTCGACGGGCTGGTCGCCGGCATCGGCGATTCCTTCACCAACATGCTGCTCAATTCTCCCAAGCAGTATGAGAGCGTGCTGCAGGTCGCCAACCGCAACACCGAGTTCATCGATTCACCCGCCATGCAGCGCCTGCTGGAGGCTTCGGACTTCCAGCTTTCGGAGCTGAAAACCCGCCCCGAGGGGCTCAGTCTTTACCTGTGCCTGCCACAGCGGTACATGAGCACGCATTACCGGTGGGTGCGCATGATGATCTCCCTGACCGTCACGGAAATGGAGAAGGTGGGGGGCCGTCCGGCGGCGGGGCATCCCGTCCTGCTGGTGCTCGACGAATTCGCGGGGCTGAAATTCATGGAGATCATACTCAGTTCAGTCGCGCAACTGGCCGGGTTCGGAGTGAAAATGTTTTTCGTCCTGCAGAGCCTTGAGCAGCTCAAGGCGGTTTACAAAGACAATTGGGAAACCTTCCTCGCCAACTCCGGGCTCAAGGTGTTTTTCAACCTTGAGGACAATTTCTCGCGCGACTATGTCAGCAAGCTGATCGGGGAAACCGAGGTCGTCCGCGAAGTGCGCTCGGCGAGCGAGGGCACCTCGGAATCCGAAAGCCTTTCGCGCAGCACGGGGCGCTCCACGTCCGAAAGCCGGGGGCGGTCGTCCTCCACGGGCACTTCCGAAACCGAGGGGACAAACAGCTCGGTCAGCACCGGGAAATCATGGGGGATCAACAGCTCGGAAGGGCGGTCATGGAACTTCAACTGGAATCCGGGCGGTTTTCTCGGGCACGACTGGCAGGGCGGCTCGAAGGGGCAAAGCGAGTCGCGTGGAAAATCGAAAGGCTGGACCGAGGGCGAGTCGCACGGGGTGTCTCACGGCACCTCCCGGTCGACCACTGACGGGATTTCGGATACTTCGGGGACCGGCACAAGCGAGACGGAAGGGACCACGCGCGGCACCTCGAAATCCAGCACGGCGGGGACGAGCGAAACCATCCAGAAGCGCGCCCTTGTCACGCCCGACGAGATCGGCCAGTTGTTCGCGCGCATCGACGACCGGGCGCATCACGCCTATCCGGGGCTGGCGCTGGCGGTGATTTCCGGGGCGCGTCCGGTGGCCCTGCGGCGCGTGAATTATTACGAGGATTTCCAGTTCACGGGCCTGTTCGACGCTCATCCCGATCATCCGCTGGTCGAACCGAAGGAGCTGACCCACGACTTCGGCCCGATTCTTGACGATCTGCGGAGTGCTTTCGGGCTGCGGATCGATTGGTCCATCAGACCCGGTCAGTTTGTCGCCGGGGGTGAGGCTGCGGGAACGGCGTTCACAAAAGAAAACAACCCCTGCGCTCGCTTCATCATTCCCCGCGCGGGTCTGATGGCGGCCGTTCCGGGCGACAGCGGGACCGTCTTTACCCTGCGCTTTTACGAAGACGGCGCGACGCGTATCGATCCCCTTTCGGAAATCATGGCTTACTGCAGACAGGCCAGAGCCGACAAAGCCGCCAGAAAGGGGTTCTGGTGGCAAAGAAAAAATCGGCTGTAATCGCAGCCGGCGCGTATGCTGCCGTTGCCGCTGTGATTCTTTTGGCGGTGGCAGTCACCAGGACCATCGGGCTGCTGGGGGCGGTTGCTTTATTCGCCGGTCTTGGCGTGCGGATGGGATTGAAGGCGGCGCGCCTGGGAAAAGAATTGCAGTCCCTTTGAACTAGCGCTCGCGGTCGTGTTCGTGATCGTGGGATTTTCCCTGCCGGGACCTGAACTGCTGCGCCATTTTTGCCGCATCGTTCTTCATCGCGGCGTCGCCGCGTTCTTTCCCCAGCCGCGCTGAAGAGGCCTGCCGGTCGGTCATCTGACGCATCGGGCCGCTCGGTGTGGGGCGCAGGACCGGCGCGTCCTGATTGACCATCTTCGAACCTTCAGGCGGTTTTTCCGCCTCGGTTTCCTTCTGTTTTTGGTTGTCGTTCTGCGCGCGGGCGAACTGGTCGCGCAGCGCAAGGGCGCGGTCGAGGGCTGATTCCTCGTGGTGCAGGCCCTCGACGCTCTTGGCGAACGATGTCGTGCGCTCCGGCTCCGCCATACGTGTTTAGATGATACCGCTTCTTGCCGCGCAGCGGCCATGCTTCAGGGTGTGAGGGCGCAAGTCCCGAACGGGCGGGCGGGTTTCAACAAGGGAAACAGCCGGTCAGGGCTGTTTCCGCGTGGGATATCAGTTTCTGGTGTTGCGATGGCCGGTCAGTTTTTCGTATTGATCCATCAGCGTTTCATATTCCTGATTGAGCTGAGAGCCCATCATGTGGTGCCAGCCTTTTAACATTTCGATGATTTGGAGCTGGTCGGCCATCGCGTTGAGTCTTTCGCGCAAGGCGGTATCTGTTGTCATCGGAACGATCTCCGTGTTTGGGGTTGAAAGCGGCGGCCCGGTCAGGAGCCGCCGCCTTGTGCCTATTCATCCACGCCGTTCCGGGCTTCGACGATTTTGGTGTGGGCAAGGTCCGCCGCCTTTGCGAGAGACAGAAGATCCTCGGCGTTGTAGCTGTGCGATGACTTCCAGTTCTTCTCGGCATCGCGGTACCGGCGCTCGAAGGTAACGTTGTGGAAGATCCCTTTTTCTGTCTTGTTTTCCCAGATGCTGGCCGTGATCAGACCGACGCGGACTTTTCCAGCCGGGGGATTCTTCGTTTCAGCGGCTTCGTTTTTCTTCGTGTTCTTCAGAGACATTTGTAGTTTCCTTTCTTGTTCGGCCGGCACCATTGCCAGCCTTGTGATTTCGTTCAGCCCTGACAAAGCCGGACCGCCCGTCAAAGGGAGGGGGCTCACCCGCCCCCATAGTCTTCATGGGGGCCGCGCAGCGGTCTTGCAGCGCACGCGAAAGACGGGGAAACCCTTGCGGGCATGAGGGCCGGTTTTCAGGCAGAAATTCACAATAAAGGCTGGCAAACATGGATACGGGCGACACGGGGAACAATGTCACTGAACACGATGGTATGAAACGCAATGAAGCGAATGGACACCGGGTGATTTCCGCAATCGTCAGGATGGCCAGCACGCCAGGGCAAGAGGGAGATGGATGGCCACGACGACACCAACGAAAGCCGGGGAAGCGCCGCTGGCAGTGAAACGCTCACTGCAACGCGGGATCAAGCTGGCAACAAAGGCGGGACACGAAGCATGCCAATGCAAGACGGATCGGCGACGCGGATTATCGGTCAGAAGAAGCGGGGGACAGGCGGGGGCTGACGCCTGTCGTAATCGTCGGCGGCGCAGTGGTAGGGACTCTCGATAACCAGGCTGTAGTCGGACATGGCCTGACCGTCGCGGAACGTGGTCAGCGGATAGCCGTTCAGATCGAGCAGCGAAAGGTAAAGATCGCTGGGACCGGCATTGTCGATGCCCTGCTCGTGGTGAAGCCAGTATTTGACCTGCATCAGCATGCAGGTTTTTTGCTTCAGGGTGTGCCGACCGTCGAGCGTGATCTTCAGGCGGTCGCTCCTGACGTTTCCGACCGGCGGTTTCCTTACAAGCTGGAGCGGCATGAGATACCCCTTGTCCTGTTGTGGATTTTTCCACTGTACAACCTTTGCGTTAATAATCAGTAAAATCGTTTTCCTTCCGTGTCTTGTCCCGCATGTGCCTTTTCAGAGTGGACGCTGCCCGAAGATAGGCGGCCTATCAACTTCCGGCCCGCACCGAGTGACCGTGTAGTCCGTTGACAGGACCGTCCGTTCTCCGGGCGAAACGCTTTCCCATGAAAATCCCCATGGCGGGGCACCAACAAGGGAGAGAAACGATGAAACTGATTACAAACCACGAGCTGCACAAACGGAGCGAAAGCGAATTATCCGCGTTGTTCTGTATGGTGTCCAAGGGTCTGGTCCGCACGAAGCGGGGATCGCCGGAGCGGCGAAACGCCCTTGCCTCGCTGGAAAATATCAGCCGGGCGCGGGTGGCCCGGATGCAGGGTTGCCGTCCTTGAGGGCCGAACCGGGAGTTTTAACGCTCCCGGTCCCGGTCGGGGCCGGGCCGCGGCTGGCGGCGGTTGATCTCGTCGCGGAGCTGGCGGGCCTGTTCCAGTTTTTCGGAATCGGCGGGGGCGAGGCCTTTGGTGTCCGCATCGCCCGATGGTACAGTCTTCCCGGCCGTGGCGCGCTCGAACGCGGCTTGCAGGTCGCCTTTGGTGAATCCCATGCCGGCGGCGAGGCGGTTGAATAACCCTGCTTTTCTTCCGCCGCCTGCGGCTGTCGCCGCCTCTGGCCGTGACAGGGCTTTATCGAATTCCGGTTTGAGCTCGAAGGTGCGCAGGCGCAGCTTGCGATATCCTTCGCGGAGGGCCGCGTTGTCGGCGGCGCGATTTTCGCGGGCTTCCAGGCGGTCGAGGGCGCTGTAATGGCGGTCCACTTCCTTCAGCTCGCGGTCATGGCGGCGCAGAAGGGTTTCAGTCTGCCGCTTGTGCGCCGATTCGCGTTTCTGATCCGCCTTGTTCTGCGCCCAGGCGACGAGACTGCCGATGCCGGTGATCCGCGTCAGGAACGCGGCCAGGCCCTTCGGTTGCCGCTCCGTCCGGGATGCTTCGACACCTTCCTTCCCGGCCGCCTGCATCTCGCGCAGCGCCCCTCGTTCCGCGAATTGGCGGGCGAAGAGGTCGGTGCGCTGTTTGTCCAGCTGGGCGCGTCTTTCGGCCTGGCGTTCCGCCAATGCCTCTCGACGCTGTTTTAAGAGACTTCCCTCGGCCGCTTTCGCTTCCGCCTTCGCCGAGGCTTCGGCGGACAAGCCCATCGCCTCTTGGCTGCTGCCTTTCTCCTGCGCCTTCTGCCGTTGCTCCAATTTCTGCCGGGCGTAAGCCCGCGCGGATTCAATGTCGGGCTGTTTGTCCGGCGTATAACCGGAGAGGCGGTCCATGAGTTCTTTCCTCTTCGCAACGCCGCCGAGCTGGCGCGACAGGCTATGGATTTCGCCGTAAAGATCGATCACCACGTAGGTGCGCTTGTCGCCGCGCGCCAGGTAATAACCCTTGTCCTCCATGGCGCGGACGAATTCCGGGCCAGTCTTCGTGGTGGTCCAGCAAGCGGTGATTTCGGCCATGCGCCCGGCCTTGGTAATGCCGGTGCGCTCCTGCTGCTGCTTCTCGCCGAGGTTTTCCTGTTTCGCGCGGTCGTTGAAGCGGTCGCTCTTGCCGTCTTTCTTCATTCCGTCGGGGAGTTCCAGCCCGTAATCGCGGGCGAATTCCTTTGCTACGCTGCGCAGTTTCAGGTGGTCGTGTCCGATCGGGATGGCCTTGGCTTTTTCACTGTCGATGCGCGACCAGACGACGTGCGCGTGCTGGCGCAAGGTTCCATCCTTGTCGCGTTTTTCGTGAAAAACCACCGCGCGCGGCTGGCCGACCAGCTTCAGGCTGCGTTCGGTGCGGGCGATCAGATCGAGGTATTGCTCGCGGGTGAGGCGGCCCTGCGCCTGGTCGGGGCTTAAGGAAAGGCTGTAAATGTATTTTTCGCAGCGGGTGGCGCGGGCCTCGCCGGCCCATTCGGCGAAAGCGCCGGAAAGATCCTGCGCGACGGCGCCCCGGACTTCCGCGACCTCAACGCGTTCGTTATCGAACGAGTTCATCAGGTGGGCGGCCAGTTGTTGCCCGCCGGCGCGTTGATTGCCCTTCAGGATCATACTTTGATCCTCAGCCTCTACCCGTTAAGACCGGGTTAAAACCCTCGGTTGTATAGATGCACGGAGACAACCGTTGGGTCCGCGCCGGGCAAAACGCAAGAAAACAGGGGTTCAGGCGGCCAGCCGTCGCCATCTTCGTGCGCGGTTGTGGTGGTGGTTTTCAGCCAGAGGAGGGGGGGGGTGATTCCTCGGTCATGGATTTTTGTGGGACCGTGCCATTTGTTCAATCAGGAAGCGGTTATAGTTTGGTACATCCTTCCAGCTATCAACGAACTTGACCTCGTGTTGTCCTCGCGGCTTTCCGTCGTCGCTATAGGTCATGACGGAAACGCCTTCCTCCAACTTTCTTTTTAGGGCTCTGCGCAGGAATTCGACGGGACCCGCATTTTAGGCTGCTTTCTTGAAGACCACGAATTCGGTCTTGGTCGCTGCCATACGCTGGCACTTCAGCAGCAGGTAGCGCAAGTTCTTGTATCC
>Ga0187874_10001205_pt1 | contig 25054 bp, 28 predicted proteins | sample June2016WEW_16_1_3_FD_132993 | JGI IMG/M metagenome (GOLD analysis project Ga0187874, IMG submission 132993) | Peatland microbial communities from SPRUCE experiment site at the Marcell Experimental Forest, Minnesota, USA - June2016WEW_16_150 | ecosystem: Environmental > Terrestrial > Soil >... | reverse complement strand
AGTAAATGGGGAACGCGTCTTGACGTAAATGTTAACATAAATTAATATTAAAATGGCAAGCAGAGCGATGTTAATTGTTGAAATTATCGTGTTGGCTATGTAGAAAAGCTCAAGGTCTCCTGAAACAAAACTTGGCGAGGGAGCTCGCCTTTCGAAGGCATAGTGATGTTGAATCAATGTTAGTGCCCCAAAGGTGGCAACAACAGCAACTATCACCAATATCGCGACTATCAAGCCAAGTTTCAATCTATTACTCATTTGGTTTTCCATGTTCCTTTTTCTCCTTTTTCTACTTTTTCCCGATTCTCTTCAAAATCTCCTCAAACATTTCATAGTTGTCTTCCATGACTTGCGATAAAAAGTACGTGGCGCCGTATCTGTCTCCTATGGAAGTGATTATCTTGTTTTTCTCCAAAACATCGAGATGGTGCCTCATTGTTTTGTAATCCATCTTCAATGCAATGGCAAGCTGATTTGCGTTCTGCGGCGTTTCCCTCAATGACCGAATTATTTTCGCTCGGGTGGGACCGCCTCGCGTCCCTGCGATAAGCCATCCTAACAAGTATTTTAACGAGCGAGCGTTTGCAGACATTGCGAGGCTCCGTGTTGAAGAGATTCTTTGAAACTTAAATCTGAATCAAGTAATAAACATGATCTTTTAGGGATCCAGCGCTTTCAAGCGGGGTCAAAATTCGGTCTAAATCTGGTGTAATTTAGAAAAACCCCTTAATAATTTACAAGGGAAAGTCCTTTTTGACACAGGAGGTGAAAACGAAAACCATGGATAAAAAAATTAAGGTTCTAGCTTTAATTTCCATCGTTGTTGCGGCCGCCTTTGGTACCGCAATCGTGCTTGCAACCCAGTCATTGGCAAAAGCTGATGCAACTGGATCAGTCGGGCAAGCGATACAACCTACAGTTTCGTCAATAAACGCCACTATCGATAATGGCGGCTTTATGAATTGGAACATGGGATTCGGAGCCCCAAGAGATATGGGCGGCGGATTCTTTGGTTGCGGAGGCTTTGGAGGCATTGGCGGATTCGGCGGATTCGGCGGATTCGGCGGATTCGGAGAAAACTTCATCAATGGAACTGCACAAGGATTTGGCCCCATTCAAATAAGTTCGGCTTTCACGCAGAACGTGACCAGCATATTGAACAGCAGTACAGATGTTAAGGCACTGTTTAGCCAAGGTTGGAACGTGACTTCCATTAGACCAATGATAACTACAACAATCGATGGAAACGGCAACGTAGTGACGCAAGCAACTAGCGCTAACGTGATCTTGCAAGGGACAAACGGCAGCGCACTTGTAGTGGTCAATCTTACAACTGACAAAGTGACAAAGATTGTGACAACTACAATTAACAATAACCCGACTTAAAGCGCTCCAACTCGTGGCAAACACATCCTCATTTTTTTACTTTCGGCAATATTGGGCATCATTTTCTTTGTTGGACTAACTAATCCCGAATTTTCATTTTGTTGCGGATAATTCTTGCGATCGACGGCAAGCTTTAAACAAAGATTTAACTTGCCGAAAACCAAAATCTAAAATCGTTTTATGGATCTAATATTCGAGTTGTTTCAACCAAAAACGAGAATTGGGTCGGATTTGGGTAATATCTTGAAAAATTGTTTAATAACTCTTAACAAATATTGACGCAAGGCAGTCAGAAAAGAGAATGGAAAACACAAAGGCCATAAGCCCAAATAACTGCCCAAAAAATACCCCTTCGTTCTCGCTCTGACTGCCCAAAATGATAACTGAAAGGTGTATCGATTGGGAATACTAAATAGAGCCGTGAGAAATATTTCTCGACGGAAAACACGTGCGTTATTAGTGATTATTGCTTTAGGGTTTTCTTTAGCTATTCTGGTTTCGATTCCAGCAGGCGTTTTGGCTAATCAGCAAGCGGCAACCAGAGTAACAAATACCTTAGGGAATGCTATCACGCAAACAGAGCAAGCTCTCAACCAAACATTAAACCAAATAACTTGCAGTATAGCTTCAGGTTTCGGTGGTTTCGGCTTCACTAGCGGAAGTGGCACAGGCACAACTCGAACAGGGGGATTCGGTGGTTCAGGAACCGGTGGATATGGTGGTTTTGGCGGTTTCGGCGGCTTTGGTGGTGGTTCAGTGGCAGGTCAGTTTGGGGCTGGCGCATTTGGCGGCGGACAATCGAACCCGATGAATGAGACCTTGTACAGTAATATTAACACTTCAATCGCTGGAGTAGGGGCTGTGGAACCGATACTGCAAGTTTCTGAAGGAAAAAACGAGACAGTTTCGTTTTATGGGCGCTCATTTACTCGTATGGTTCCCCAGTACATTATTGAAGGTGTACCATTAACTTCAGGACTCGTGGACAACTATCCAATATTGCCGACCAACATAGTTGCTGGACAGAATCTACAGGCAGCCGAAAGCGGAGATGTTCTGCTTAGCGAAAATAACTCAGCATATTTTGGAGTGGGTGTCGGCGGCACAGTGGACATTCTGGGAACAAAATTCAATGTAGTTGGCATTTACAGTCCAACGGGAGTTGAAGATACAGAAATGTTGTACATGGATCTCTCTGATGCTCAGGCATTAACTAACAACACAGGGTACATTACTAGCCTTAAAGTCTTCACAGTTACCACAAGTGACGTGAGTTCAGTGTCAAGTGCGATAAGTGTACTCCATCCAGAACTAACTGTGTTAACAAATCAAAATGAGCTGAGTCAACTAGAAGCGAACCAACCCAATAGCAGTTCAGTAGTAACTGCTGCCCAAAACTCTCTCCTAGCAACAAACTCAACAGCTATCGAAGAAATCGTTGTAGTGGTCGTAGCAACGAGTCTGATAGTATTATTTGTCATGCTTTACACAGTCAGAGAAAGAACCAAAGAAATCGGGACACTCAAAGCCATAGGCTTCAGCAATTCTGCCGTCATGGGTCAATTCATGCTTGAAGGTGTGCTGTTAAGTGCGATTGCCGGTGTTGTCGGAATAGCCATAGGTGTGTTTGCGGCGCCTTCACTTACGTCTATTCTGCAAATAACTCCAACAATCAGCAGAGCGGCAGGATTTGGAAGCCGTGTTGTTGCAGCAAGTTCTGTAATTGTAAGTCCCGAGCTTATACTGGTAGGTTTAGGTGTTGCCATCCTGCTGGGAACGTTAGGTAGTCTATATCCAGCTTGGAGGGCAGCAAAAATAAAACCCGCAGAGGCAATGAAATATGAGTAAACCAGTATTGCAACTAGAAAAACTCAGCAAAACCTACACCCTCGGAAAACGCGCCGTGCCAGCTTTATCCAACCTGAATCTAACGGTGACTGCTGGAGAGTTTGTTGCAATAATGGGGCCATCAGGTTCAGGCAAAACAACGTTGCTTAACATGATTGGCTGCATCGATAAGCCCACAAACGGTCAAATTCTAATAGACGGCGTTGATATTACCGATCTTCCCGAAAACCAGCTCTACAAAATTAGACGAGACAAGATGGGTTTTGTATTCCAAACCTTTAACCTGCTGCCATACCTGAATGCTAGGGAGAACGTTGAGCTACCGATGGAAGGGCGAATCAAGTCCAAAAGCGAACGAAGGAAGAGAGCAAGTGAACTCTTAGCGATGGTTGGTCTCTCAGGAAGAGAAGAACATCGACCGCAAAAGCTCAGCGCAGGAGAGCAACAACGCGTAGCCATAGCCCGAGCCTTAGCAAATGACCCCGCCATAATCTTAGCTGATGAACCAACGGGAAACTTGGACAGCCAAAACAAGCAGGGAATCATAAAGTTGCTGGCTAACCTCAACATGACTCAAGGGACCACCATAATCATGGTTACGCATGATGGTAAAGCCGCGCACCATACGGAACGAATGCTTCTTCTCAGAGATGGAAAAATAGTTAAGGAAAAGCAAGGCACGCATGCATTGAAAAAGAACCATGTATGCCCACACTGCGGAAGCCCCATCAAACCAAGCGACGACACATGCCCCACATGCCAAAAACCAATTTACTCCAGTGATGAAGCATTCTGAGCCAAATCATCCTTCTCAAACAAAACCCTTTAATTTTACACAATTAACAAGTGTTTTTTATGGAAACCCCTCCGATACCTCAAATTCCTCAGATTCCTCCAGTTATGCCGCCAGAACAGCTACCTCCTGAACAGCCCCGTGAACGCCAGCCAGAGCCAAAAAAGAAGCGTGTTTCATCGGTCATCATAGTTGCCCTTTTGCTGGTGTGCTTGATTGCAGGGGGTTTAGTCGGATATGCTATAAGCTACTCTTCTTTCAACAGCAAACTCACAAGTATTCAAAATCAGCTAGCGGCGCATACTCAGGGTAACACTTTTAACACTTACCCGAACGCTACTTACATCATAGGTTACAACGCTTCATTATCCACACTCTACGCCCAGGTTAAGTCATCAGTTGTCCTCATAGAAGACTTGGTGCCGACCCAAGTCTTTTTCTTGCAAGGTTACTCGCAGCAGCAAGGCTCGGGCTTCATAACTTCGGTAAACAATCAACTCGTTATTGTCACTAACAACCACGTTGTCCTAGGCGCCACCAACATAACTGTAACCTTTGCTAACGGGGCAACTTACCCAGGGACAGAGATAGGCTCTGATCCTAAAGCAGACCTTGCAGTCCTCACCATTAACCCGATGCCAAGCGGCTTGACCCCTCTAACCCTTGTAAGCTCTGACAGTTTGCTGGTAGGCCAGCCGGTCGTTGCAGTCGGTTCACCTTACGGTTTACAAGGCACTTTGACCACAGGAGTGATCAGCTCATTGGAAAGGACCCTTACGGAAACTGGATCTGACAACAGTGCGGGGCCAACAATCCCAGACACTATCCAAACAAGCACCGCAATTAACCCAGGTAATTCAGGCGGACCACTGCTCGACTATGCAGGCGAAGTCGTCGGAATAACCACTGCGGCTGTCAGCAACTCGCAAGGCCTAGGCTTTGCAATTCCGTCCGCCACGATAATGCGCGAACTCAGCACAATCGTATCAACGGGCGCGTACAATAATCACCCGTCAATTGACGTGACAGGTGTAGACATGAGCTATGAGATTGCCCAAGCAATGCATGTCGATGTTACTTATGGTTACCTTGTTGAAAGCGTTTCGACGCAGAATGGTCTCAAAGGCGGCACAACTCAAGTGACGATTTTGGGTCAAAACGTGGTCGTAGGCGGCGATATAATTATTGGCATAAACGGAACCCCAATAACCAACACTGATTCTCTCCTCTCTTACATAGAACGAAATGCGCTACCTGGACAAGCAATCAACTTCACAGTTGTACGGGACAAACAAACTCAAACGGTGGCAGTAACAATTGGAACCCTAACTTAAGAATCGCCGTTCCTTTTTAGAAAGTTTTCATTTCCCGCCTCATCATAGCTTCCATTAGACGTCAAGAATTGACTAATGCCTTGCCCTTTTGCTATAGAGTACTAAACCTGCTACAAGTACAGCGGCAAATACTATTGCCCAAAGCCACCATTGCATCCACAAAAGCTCGGATTGCTGCTCGACCGTGTTGCTGATCTGCAAGTTTTCAATTTCGGTTTTTGAGTCGTGTCCAATGTAGATGTCAGTTGGGTTCCGTATTGGTCCTGTCGGGTTATTTGTCCCACAGCCAACCGTTACGGCTTGTTCTTTGCCGTTGATGTAAAGGTGCATTCCAGTGGTTGTGCTGCGAGTGAAAACCACGTGGACCCAGGTATCATTGGGAAGTACTGCCAAAGTGTCAATCTCGTTTAGCCCGCTCGGCGTGACAACGTAGCCTCGGAGAGCTCCAATGGCGGGTGAGCTTGAGTTTGTGGGCGCTTGACCGTTAACTGCGAGTCCAAGAAGCCTGGTCGGCAATGCCGCGGTAGTTCTAACGGCTTCGATGAAAATGTTATTGTACGCAACGCCAGCTTTGATTGCTTGAACATTCACCCACGCGTCAATTGTCACTTCGTAAGGTGTTAGAAGGCTAGGCGAAGGTTGCACGGTCGCAAAGACGTTTCCAGTGAAGTTCAATGCCCCGCCGAATTTGCCTTGAACCAACGCGGGAGTGTTATTGTACACAGGCGTTTCCGACCCTAATATGGCGGGGTTGTTGCCTGTTGCGTCAGGCGACACAAGGCTGGGCTCCACTGTGTCGAAGCTCCAGGAGGCGACCACGCTGTTTGACATTGCAGTCGGAGCGGCGATCGCGGCTGGCGGGTTGCCCAAATTCTGCGTTTCAAATTGCTTAATAAGCGGGTAATTGTCTTCGTTGCCCGAGTTAATTACGTAGGCTCTGCTTCCGAACCCTGATGAATCTGCCTGCCCAGCGTCAGGGTACTTTGACAGGTAATCGCTCCAAAAGTTTCCGCCCGACTTAGCCCCGTTGTCCCAGTTCTCGATCAAGGCTGAAGAGTTGTCGAATGCGTTGAACCTGTTGTCGAGGAAGTTGTTGTGATATATCCTATTCTCCAGAGGCGCGGTCAGCTGCATAGTGACGAAGACTCCGTATTTGTTGTTTTGGATATTGTTGGCTGAGATGATGTTTTTGGATCCCGCAAGAAAGATGCCTGATTCAGTATTGCCTACAATATTGTTACCAAAAAGCACCGAATAAATCGTGCCTAAGCCAACTCCTCGAAAGTTTCCTTCGACATTGTTCTTTGAAATGACGTTTGAGTAACCTGCCATTTCGATTCCTGACGCGGCGCTTCCAATGACGTTGTTGTCGGAAACGTTGTTTTGGGAGCCGCCGTAGAAGCAGATGCCGTTTTTGAAGTTGGATTTTACGGTGTTTTGGGTTATCGTTATTGAGGTTTGGGTTGAGCAGAAGATGCCTGTGTAGGTGTTTTCAATGATGTTGCCTGTTATTGTGCAGTTGTTTCCTTCAACCCAGATGCCGTAAGCGTACATAGTGGTTTTTGAGTAGTTGAGGCTTTCAATTGTGAAGCCTGAAACTTTGACGGCGTCTGCCGCTAAAACCAGTACTGCGGTAGGGCTTGATCCGCCGCTTCCTATTATGACTGTGTTTGTGCTGTTCTGACCTTCAAGCGTTAAGGGTTTGTCGACTTGAACGTTTTCATTGTAAATCCCGCTTTTGACGAAGACTGTGTCACCGGCGGAGGCTTGGTTGACGGCTGCACCTATTGTCGAGTATTTGTCGGGAACTACTAAAGTTTGGGAAGCTCTGGTTTCATGAATGTTGATTATCCCTGCCATGGCAATTAGAATAGCGATTAACGCCAAGCTTTTGATGAGTTCTCTCTTCATATTCTTGCATCCATTGCTTTTCCAAGAGTAAATGGCACATGGTAAAATATTACTCTCCCTAAAGAACAAACTGTTCTTTGAAAAGAACACCCTTCGCTGTTGCCTTTAGCTGATTTTCATGCTATTCCCAGCTAGAGCGGGGGTCGCTCTCTATTTTCCAACTTAATTTATCGGCGAAAAAGTCGCCTTATAACGAAAACAATGAATTGTCCATGCACAGTTTTAACCAAATTAGCGTAAACCTTCACAGTCATCTCAGCGCCATTTTTCCTCAGGTGAACCATTTCAAGGCTTGCCTCCTTTTTCTCGATAATATGCCTAAAAAGTCCATCGCACGAAGACGCATCCTTGGGAGGTAACAGCAAACGAATATTCATGTTAAGGAATTCATCGAGACTGTAGCCGTAAGATTCCGATGCTGCGCCGTTTGCATACACAAAGTCGCCTTTGATGTTGGCAAGAAATATTGCTTCTTTGGCATTGTCTAGAATTGTAGCTCTTAGTTTCAGCGCGTCCTCTGTTTTCTGTGCTTCCTGAATTTTTCTTGTCAGCTTTTCGTTTGTCTCGGCGCATTCCGCTGTTCGCTGAGCCACCACTTGCTCAAGCCTGTGTCTATACCCTGTAAGTTCCGCTTCGATTGCCTTTTCTTTTGTAATATCAATCGATAAAATCAAAACCCCTTCAGGCACGGGTTCCATATGGAGATCAAACCAACCTTTGGAGCCGTCTGGAAACGTGAATTCATTATCCATTTGGTGGTGAACGCGATTTGTCATGCAGTTTCTAAGATTGCTAAACATTTCTGTTTTGTCAATTTCAGGGTAAACCTGCATCATTGTGTAACCTAACAATTCCTGCTTCTTCTTTTTGCCCTGTCTAGCCGCAGCCTCGTTGACATAAACGTAGCGCCAGTCATAATCGATGATTTGACAACCCTCAATCATGACATCAAGTGAAGCTTGAAGTCGATTCTCAACCTCTTTCGAAAGTGCAGCTTCTGTTATGTCGGTACCTGAGCTAAGCACTCCTACAGTTTTGCCATATTTGTCACTCACGAGAATATTGTGGAAATCAAACGTTCGCTGTTTACCCTGGCGAGTGATTAAAGAGTATTTGCTATGCACGTGGGGAAGGGAGCCTTTTAGTACATCGTGGAAGACGCGTCGAGCATCTTCTCTTTCTTTTTCCAAGACAAACATGTCAAACCAGTTTTTGCCCTTAACTTCCAATCTTGAATAACCCAAGATTTCAGATGCCTTACCGTTTATGTCGGTTATCAGCTCGTTACTGCCAATTGCAATCATAAAGGCATTTGCAAGCTCGAAATACATTTGGGCTAAATTACTTTGTTTCTGCAACATCTATTACCTCAACCAGATCATTGTTTTTTGCTTGCTGTCCGGCGGCAGGCAAATACATTTGTTCATTATATTCCTTCATCATTCGACAGGCGTTGAAAGCAGGGGTGATTGTTCTAATAGCTTCTTTGACAAATTGTATCCATCCATGCGGAATACCCTTGCGGTCACGTTCATAAAACAGCGGAACGATCTCCTTTTCCAAAAGATCATAAAGCGATTCAGCGTCATTTCTGTCTTCTTCTTCAGGCGAGTCAAACTCCATGTCGCCTATCGCCCAACCGTTCTTGCCGTTATATGCTTCATCCCACCACCCATCGCGAACGCTAAGGTTAAGGACTCCGTTCATTGAAGCCTTCATACCGCTGGTCCCGCAAGCTTCCTGAAGCCTTCTCGGGTTGTTAAGCCAAATGTCGACGCCGCGAACCAGTTCACGCGCGACGTTAAGATCGTAGTCTTCAACGAAAGCGATTCTTCCCTGAAATCCCCTGTCCAAAGCCACGCTGTACACTTGCTTTAGTAGCTGTTTTGACTGGTAGTCAGCAGGGTGAGATTTTCCAGCAAAAATCAGCTGCACAGGTCTCTCCGAATCAGTAATGATGCGTTTGAGCCGTTCCACGTTTGACAGAATTAGGTAGGGCCTCTTGTATTGGGTAAATCGGCGTACGAAAGCAATGGTCAAAGCGTACGGGTCAAGTAGGGAACCCATGGCGATTACCTGCTGCGTTGTTATTTGTTCTTGCGTCCACCGTTGCTGGGCCCTATCTTGGATGGCTGTTATCAAACCTCTCTTTAGATCCTGGCGACTCTGCCATAATTCGTCATCGGGTATTTCGTCGAGGCATTTCCAGTATTCCTGATTATCTTGTTCTTCAAGCATTTTCGAATCGAGGTATTTTTGACAAAGCATTGCGATTTCTGGTGATTGCCACGTGGGAAGGTGAACCCCGTTGGTTATGGATTTTATCGGCACTTCTTCTTCCTTTTTGTCAGGCCAAAGTTCATGCCACATGTGTCTGGTGACTCTGCCATGCAGCTTCGACACGGCGTTAGTTTGAGCAGCTAATCGGAACGCGAAAGCTGTAAGGTTGAAGTTTCCTGCGCCGGACATCTCGGATTGACCCAGCTTAAGGAAGATGTCTCTGTCGATTCCGAGGGGTTCCCAAAGACTCCGCGCGTAACGGTCCATCAATTGGAATGAGAAGACATGATGACCTGCTGCGACCGGAGTGTGAGTGGTAAAAACAGTGTGGTTGCGCACGGTTTCTAAGGCCTCTTCTAAAGAGGCGCCGTTGGCTCGCTCTAACCTGAGCCGTTCCAGCATCATGAAAGCAGTATGGTCTTCGTTAGCGTGCCATACGACGGGTTCAATGCGGAGCTCTCTGAGTGTACGAACTCCCCCAACGCCTAAAACAATTAGTTGGCGTAAACGTTCCTCTTGGTCAGCTGTGTACAAGCGGGCTGAAAGCATTCTGTCTTCGACCTTGTTTTCCTCCACATTCGTATCCATCAGGTATAGGTTCACTCGCCCGACGTGTACTTCCCATATCTTAACGTACACCAAACGATCGGCAAGTTGAACTGGAATAAGTGGACCACATCCATAAGGCCAAGCGCAAGGTGAAATTGGTGTATCATCGAAGTCTAGCTGCATGTACTCTTCTTGTTGTTCCCCATCCGGCGAAATAAACTGACGAAAGTAGCCTTGAGGATACATAAATCCCACTGCAACCATCGGCAAACCGCGATCAGAGGATTCCTTGCATGTGTCACCTGCCAACACGCCTAAACCGCCAGCGTAAATAGGCAACGAATAATGAATCGCATATTCAGCTGAAAAATAAGCAATCTGTCCCGGTGTGTCCATCTTTATTTTGCCGCACCATTCGCGGGCCTCCATCATTTCATCATCGAATTCTGACATTACCGTGTCATAAAGCTCAAGAAAAGACGGGTCCCTGCTTGCCGCCTCCAAATTTTCACTGGTCATGCTGCGTAGCTGTTTTACGGGATTGTGTCCGCTGGTTCTCCAGAGTCCATAGTCAAGCGACCGGAAAACCTGTCGCCCTTCCTCATGCCAACTCCACCAAAGGTTGTTGGCGAGCTCGAATAACCTGCCGATTCTCAAAGGCAATTTTAACGGAGGTTTTCCTTCAGGGTAACTTGCGATCATGGGTTAATTATCCTCAGGTCATGATAGTATTCTTCGGATTCACAATTAGAAGGGATTCAGGCTGTCGACCCTGACTTATTATTTGAAGTGCCAATTTATATAGGTACTGCGAACCGATGTTTAGAGATGCAAAAAGGGAAGAAAAAAAATCCGGGAATAGGGTTTAGATTGGTGCCAGCATCAAAAGGGTGTAGGTATTGTCAGACGTTTGCAGTTTTGCGCCGATTTTCAAAGCAACTTTGCCAGCGAGCCATGAGTTCGAGTACTGACCTGCAAGTTTAAGTGTTACTGGCTGCCCGTTTGGATCGGTACCCTGCGCCTGCAGTAAAACGTCGTGCCTACCCGTTAATACTCCGCCGTTTCCTGTTGCAAATGTGTATGAAACACCGTTTGCCACCAACGAACCTCCTGTAACGTCAAAGTATTTGACTGAGCCTGCTGTTGATGTTGGCTGAAGTGTCAGGATCAAGTCTGCTTGATAGTACTTTATCGTGTCACTGTCAATTTTTTGGTAGATGTTGCCTTTAGCGTTGAGTGTTCTTATGTTTGAAGCCGCATTGTTTGCCACGGTTTGGGCGCTTGCATACGGCACAGTTATCACCAACACGATTGCTATGGCTGCTAATGCAGCTATTGCGATTTTGTTTTTTCTGGTTAATTTGACCATTTTGTTTTTCGCCTCCGATTTCTTCAATAATCAACTCTTTGCTTTTGTCTTTAAAAAGGAAGCCGCACTTTTGATGTGCACCAGAAATGTACATTAGACCTTGGGTTCGTCCAGTTTCTCTGAAAGCATTTCCTCTTCCATGTGCAGAAGCAAGCCGATGCGACGTTCCCACTTGTTGAGGAAGCGATATTGAGCGACCATTGCGTAAATGCTGTAGGCTAAAAGAATACCCGCGATTATTAGAAGGATGAAATCGACAAATGTGAGCCCGAAGTGACGGGTTCTCAGCAGAAGCCAAATGACAACTATGAATAAAATCGCTGAGGATGCAAGTCCTATTAGGGTTCCGTTTCGAAATTTAGTCCATTCCTTATCTAACTCGAAAAGAAAGTCATGTAGAGACTTAACTGGGTACTGCTTGTCTTCATGGGTTTCTTCGGGCATTTTCGTTTCCTTCTTCATGACAGTGATTTTTCATTTTTATACCTGATGCACCACAAGTGAATGCTCACAAGATTGACGGAAGTGATTTACGCAAATCAAGATAATTTTCTTCCTTCTTCCGTTAAATTGCAATTTCCTTCAGCTGTTTCCTTCACTAAATTCTTTTCTTCAAGAAACGACAAATGCTTAAGAAAGTCATCATAAGAAAGGTTGGTGGATTTCCGCCAGATAGCAGTTCTAAGCTGAGGCCTTGAATTAAAGAAAAGGTACTCTAAGATTTCAAACCGAATCTGCACAGCGCTCTTCCGCATTCTCGCCATCCTTGAAGTGCACCAATAGACAAGAGCATATTATCCAAGGATTATAAAAAATGGTAGCATCCACTTTCTTTCATTGCTTTTCAAAAAGCATTTTGGGGTCTGTCAATTTTCAATCTTCATCTTTCCCGATCAGACTGGGACGGCGACATCATCCCCGACTGATAATGCATCGTCCCAGACTTTTAAAGGGTTGTGGTAGAAGGTGAGGAGAAATGAGTAAACAAAAAACAAAACAAGAACAAGTAAACCAACAACCCCAAGACATAGGCAAAATCAACATAACAAACATAATGTTATGGATGATGAAAAATGCCTACGAACAATCAACCATAAAAAGAGTAGCAAAAGAACTAAGACACTTAGAACGAAACAGCAACACATCAAACCCCGAAGAAGTCAAACTTTACATTGCTAAAAAAACATGCTCCAACGCAAGAAAAGAAAACCTAATTGAATCCTACGCAATAGTCATAAAAGCATTAGGATTAACTTGGAACCAACCCTTTTACGAACGCTATGACAAAAAACGCAAAGCGCCAAAAGAAGAACTGATAGACTTCATAATCAACCATGCCCGACCAGTAATGAAACTGAAACTTAGTTTGGAAAAAGACTTAGGAACAAGACCGATAGAACTATTTTAGCTAAGAGTCGGAGACGTAGACCAAGAAACAAGTATAACAAGCATTACTAGAGCAAAACATACTATAGGGCGAGAGGGCAAACTAAAAATTGCAACACTACAACAACTAAGAATTTACATAGAAAAAAACCAGTACTACAACACAAGCTCACCGTTGGCAACAATCATCGCCCGAAGCTATATCATGAAAGCATTTGTGAGACTGAGCCTGAAACCGATCATTCGCCTTTTTGAATCTAGAAACACATAGCGGCGCTATTCATCATCGCATCTTGCCAGGTATAGAGGTTTTTCTGCTTCTTTCCTTCTCTCTTCCAGAGGCATGTCGTTCAAGGAAACATATTGTGCGATTATGCTTAGCTCTTCCTTTAGCTCGCGCTCTTGTTTTAGATGTTGTATTATGGAGTGGCGTTTTCCATCTGATAGAACCTTTCTATGTTTCTCAACTTGACAACTCATTTGGCAGTCACCATTAGTCTAAACATATCGATTGGGTATGTTAACAATGTGCATATTTTACTTGAAATAAATATAAACCATATGAATTTGAAATCCATTACTTACATTAATAATCTTAGCGTAGCGCGCTTGCTCCGTTGTCGAATGAACACACAAAAGCCAAGGACACGCAAAAACCAAATAAAATTAAGAAAAATTAATTTTCAAATCGACCAGAAGAAAAAGACTAATTAATTATTCTGTTGTTTTGGTTTCTTCCTTCTTTATTTTATCTTTAGTTTTACGTTTCGGAATTTTTGGAAAAGAAGCATATAACGCGGAAGCTCTTGCGCGAATAATTTTTCTTGTTTCAATTGTAACGGGCGATTTTGCAATAAGCTCATCAAGCTTTCCTTTGCTTTCTTCCATAACTTCTGTGAATTCTTCGTTGGATATTTTATCCTCAGATTTTAGCTTTTTTAATTCTTCAATATGCGAAGCTATCAACTCAAATTGTTCGTCAATTACAATTTCTGAAGCTGCGTCCGTTTGTGGCATTCTTTTTCTCACATATCGAAACAGTAAAGGCACTTGAACTACAATCGAGATAAATGCTACGCCCAGCACCATCGTGTTTATAGTTTGAATATCGCCTAGAGAAATAACTGCAGAAGTTGTTATCGTAGCCGCTAGTGCTATGGACAAGGCACCTCGAACTCCACCAAGCATGGCAACGTTGCGCCAAACAATAGATATTTTGTCCCCAAATTTATTAAAGAATCCAAGGATTGGGTAAACCGTCACAGCTCTGGCTACTGTTACTGCGGTGAAGGCAGCAACAATGATAAGAATTGATTGCGAAAGAGTGATTACGTTTGTCTGGAAACCTATGATTAGAAAGGCAACTGAAGTGCCAAGGAAAGCGGCTATAGCCCAAAAGCTAGTAACTGCTTCTCTTGTAGCAGGTTCCATTGCAGATCGCATTGTATAGTTGCCAAAGTATAACCCTGCTACTGCGACCGCAATTAGTCCTGAGGCACCTATTCCTGTTGCTAAAGCGTACGACCCGTATACCACCGCAATTGCCAAGATAGTTTCGGCTACTCGGTCCTCTATCAAGCTTGAAAGAATTTCGCCGATGAATGCCACCACTAACCCGATTAGAACACCTGCGCCAAGAGTGAAACCGAAACTAAGTACTGTTTGCGTAGCAGAGAACTTCTGAAGACCAAGACCAATAGTTGAAAGAATTATTGTAAAAAGAACAATGCCAGTGGCATCATTGAAAGCCGCTTCAGTATCGAGTAGTGTAGATAGTTTTGAAGGAACCTTAGCACGTCGAAAAACCTCTAGAACTGTTACAGTATCAGTGGGTGCAATTAATGCGGCGAAAAGAAAAGAAACATAAGGAGAAAGACCAAAGACCCGCCATAAAATAAGCCCTCCAACAGAAGTCGCTATTAAAACGCCTACGGTTGCCAAGACTAATGAAGGTTTAATTACAGCTTGCAAGTCATCAGCGCAAAGATGAATCATAGCTTCGAATATCAGTGGTGGAACCACTAATCCTACGAAAAGACCGCCTCCACCTCCACTCAGAAGCTTAGTGTAGATCAACCTCAATTGAGAAGACAAGTCAGAACTTCCCTGTAAAGTAAATAAAAACGCAACTAACGTTATTGCAACCCCTGCTAATATCAAAACCAGCGTGTATGGTACCTTAAGTCTATTAGATAGGAGCGCCGCTAAGAAAGCAACAGTCAGAAACGCTGCCACTACAAGCTCAATGCTAGGCAACAGAACATCCCCCTAATCGTCGAATTTAGTTTAAGCTTCTAATTCTAAAGGTTCTTAATCAATCTGTCTAAAGCAACCATATGTGCGCTCGGCGCTTCGCTTGCGCTCTCGCTCCGCTATTGCGGTTCTGTTCAAATGATTTGCGAAAACCGAAAGCGGTTAAAAAAGCCAACTTGTTAAATCTTTAATACTTAAACATACATACCACATTCTGAGGCAACTCGTTTGAATCTGTCAATTGTAAATTTGCCAGTTCAAACCGTAATCTTGGTTTTGATTTTGGTTAGCACGGCATTCAGAATGAAAGGCAACTACAAAGTTCATGCAGGCACAATGACATTTGCAGTAGTTTTCGGAATAATTTTTGGAACAGCAGGAGCTACAATGTCTTTTTCTGACAGCAGTTACGTGAAAACCCTAATGAATCCATCCCTGAATCTGACAACGTTTATTTCACATATGGCTCTGGGAATTGTGACCTTTGCTTCTGGAATAACTCTCGTTGCACTTTTGCTCGCTGATAAAGCAATTCCTGGTCGTAGCAACCTAATGGCAAAGATAACACCCATTTTATGGACTATAGTGTATGCTGTGGGCATATTGCTTCTTGTGGTACTCCACGTCATGTGATGCAAAGCAACACCTTTTGCATAGCAAAAACACCCCTCTTTTTTTGAAAAACCAATTAAGCTTCACTTGCGCTTACGCGCTCGCTCCGCTCTTGCCAAATGAAAACGCAAAAGCCACGCGTCACCAAGAATGCACACTCAGCTAATGAATTAACGAATTACCAGAACCTCTCTCCAGCGCACGCTCGAGATTTTTTTGGAGAAGCGAGGCGAGGGATGTGGAAGGTTCCTACCCTCGGTGCCTTGGAGCTTTTCTCCTTTCTCCTCGTCCTTCTCCAACTGACTCATGATTAGAGAATGTTATATTAGCTATGTTTCAAACTTGGGAATATTTCAGAAAATAGAAATCTATTTGGGCTTAACAAACATTTCAAAAGTTTAGTAACTTCTTGTTACTCGTGGTACTTAGCCAGATTTTCATGGATTGCACACCTTAGAACCTCAGTTCTACATAGAACAGATTGCCAAGTTTTCCTGAAGTCTTATATCTGCATAGCATCGAAATAGGCAAACGTGGAAATAACAGAAAAAGAAAGATTAATGCTTCTTGAATACAAGAAACACATATGCGATGCAACTATGGAATTGATAGAGCTATCGCATGATTTAGGAAAAAACGAATTGGAGATTAAAAAGAAAATCTCCTTAGTGCTTTCATCGTTAAGTAAGATTGCTTCCTATTCTGAGATCAAAAACTGTAATTTGGATGGTTTTAGGGAAATCGCAAATGAAATCTTCGAAGATTTCATTCACCCGTCACGGGAGTTCGAATTATTAAGAGAAATTGATTCTTCACTCTGGGAAAAAGAGATTAATCTGAAGTTGGAACTTTTCTGCAACTATGCCAATTTTATAAGATTTGATTTCGCCAACAATAAAGCCATTAAGATAAACTTTCCTAAGAATCTCAATTTAGGTTATATCACTAACAGATAATTACTTTTTTTGTCCCTTGTCCAAATTTTAGAGTACATTTTGCGCTCGCGCAGAGCTCTCTTTCTCGTTGTGTATTGAGATGCTTAACAGATTTCATATACTAATTAACGCTTACTTGCTATCCAAAAGTATCGCAATAGAAAGACTGCAATTGCGACTCTGGAGGCTAAGGAAGAATGAACGACTCAATAGAAGACAGAATTTCTAAGCAAAGAAAGTTTGATGAATATTTAATTGAAGCGATTGATGAAGTATTAACATTGTTGGGAGCCGCAGTTAAAAACACGATATTTTTGAACCTTGAAAATAATTTTAACATTCCAAAAAACGAAATCCCTAACCACCTTAACGAGTTCACTCATTATTTACAGCAGACCTTTGATGTAGGCGCAGCTCGTCTTGAAATTGAATTTATGCGGCATCTTCATTCGAAAATAAATGTCAACTTTCAAGTGAATAAAAACGAATGGATTGTGCCTAATACTGAAGAATTGACCTTTGAAGATTATGTCTGTAATGCACGTAACAGTTATTGTAACTTGTAGAAAAGCGCAACAAAACTGATAAACTTAACAAAAACCGATGCGAGTTCTTCAACCAGACCTACGATATGACGCTGGAGCTTCGTTCTCGCTTGCGCGCGCTCGCTTCGCCTTGCACGTTCCAGATGACAAGTGGCCAACGAGCTTAAGTTTCGCACCCTCAAGCGTAGGAAACGCAAAAATCGAAAAACTCTAATCTAAAAAACAATCAATATAGAACCGTGAAATCATGTCATTCACCCTCGATATTCCCACGATATCTATTGTGATTGCATCAGCCAGCGTAATAATCAGCGCAGCCTATTTCATGCTGGACGTTCGAGGCCATCGCAAGATGAGGCAAACCGAAAGTATTATCAGACTTTCTCCATGGTTTAACATGGGCGCGAAAGAAATTCAAGAAGCAATAATTAATGTGTGCTCTGTAGAATATACCGACTACAAAGATTATCTTGCAAAATACGCTGGTAAACCGAACAAACTTCGCTAAGACTTTTGGGCAATTTTTTTGAAGGTGTTGGTTTGCTCGTTTACATGAAACTATTAGATATGACCGCGGTCTTTAATTTCTGGGGTGATGTTGCAGAATCTGTTTGGGACGATAATGAAGAATTAATTAACAACATGCGCAAGGAAACTGGTACTCCATTTACGTTTCAGTATTGGGAGTTTCTTGTTAAAGAGTTTAAGAAAAGAAAAATTGCCATCAGCAAAAACAAATAGGTTACAATTTCGCGAGAAAAAAAGAAAAGGGGGGTTTAGCTCATTGGTGGCGGTTGTGACATTTGAGCGGGTTGAGGGGCTGGGGTTGTTGGTATTTGGAAGAAGCCTACTAGTATTAGTATCCAAGCGATGAAGATCAGAAACAACCCAACTATGACTATTGTTAGAACGGCTCCTATGAGTAAAAGCAGTCCTCCAGTTCTGAATAGTCCGACTCCAGATTTGTTTGCGAGCGAATCGAATGCTTTTCGGATGTAAATGGCTTCAAGTATGTAGAATATGAAAGCTACTACAAGGAAAGCGATTATTCCAACGAAGAAACCTGCTATTCCCGCACCGACAGTAAACAAGCTGCCGAAAAACACTGACACTAGGACTAAGCCTGCAGCGACTAATCCGATTACTCCAAAGATCACTGCCCAGAGAGTATTCTTCCACATGCTTTCGTCATGGTATGCTTCGGACAATTGTTTCATGCCAAATAGTATGAGTATTATGCCGACAATGCCCAGAAAAGGAGCTGGTATTACCAGCAGGATTGAACCGATGCCTCCCAAGTTTTTTCCTGACTCTAAAGACAAAACAAAGCCCTCAAGATTCTTTTATTTAAAGTGCATAAAAGCTTTTCTACCGTTAAAATAGCCCATTTTGCGTTTGCATCATCTGGCACGTTCGAATCCCAGTCTCCTAATTTTGTAAACAGAATGCTGTGAATGCAAAGAAACGCATACGAAGAATTGGTTGGCGGTCCAACCAACAAGGCAGTTGAAATCTCTCACAATAGTGTTCGTTCAGATTTTTATGAAGGTCCAGGCGATGCGGGCGATATTTTGCTGATATTTTCTCTTATGATGCCGTAAGCTTTCTCTGCATCGGAGTTGGGTAGGTCACCTAAAGTTAATGGTTCTCCACCGAATCTAAGTGAACATTTGATGGTTGATCGCAAAACTCCTTTGTCCAAGATTACATTTGCAAAATCCTTGTAGTTGAAGTCTGTATAGTCCTTCTTTAACCCTAGCGCGTGAGGATGTCGCAGTATTATTCGTTCATTTGTGATAACGACTGAATCTATGTTGATTTTGGGGTGATAAATTTTCTGTTGAATGTACATTTCAACAGTCTCGTTGGGTCCAAGAATTTTTTTCAGATCCTCAGGAACAGACATAATAGTTACCAAAGATGATTAAACAAAACCAGTTATTATCTTTTGACCCTGCACTAAAATACTGAGCTTTTCTCTATGTTAAGAGTGCTCCGCAATTGATGCACTTGGAGTCCTCTGGTTTGTTTTTAGCTCCACAGAACTTGCAAAATATTATTCCTGGAATTGCCTTTGGTGAAGCAGGCGTTTGGAATCTGCTTATGTTTTCTCTAATTATTCCGTATGCTTTCTCTGCGTCAGCGTTAGGCAGGTCGTTCAATGAAAGAGGTTCTCCTCCTAACTTGAGCGTACATTTGATTGTTGAGCGCAGTATTCCCCTGTCAATGATTACGTTCGCAATGTTCCGGTAATTGAAATCGGTGTAGTCTTTTTTCAGTCTGAGCGCGTGAGGATGCCGCAATATTATTCTCTCGTTCGTTATAACAACCGAGTCAATGTCCAGTTTGGGATGATAAAACTTCTGCTTAATGTAAATTTGAACAGTCTCGTTGGGACCAAGTATATTCTTCAAGTCTTCAGGAGCTGCCATAATCATCAACCAAAGTTTAGAAAACTCTACCAATTATTTATCTCTTAACCCAAGTACCCTCAACGCGGATTAGAATGAGCAAGGGTCAAACTGTTTTATGAGCCTCAACTTCGTCTTATTTTCAGTTTTTCGCCTTTTGTGCTCTTTGCGCCTTCTTAGGTTATGTTCCGGCAAATTTTAGAGAAAAGTCTGGATAGTATTTCCTTCTTAGAACACACAAATCGTTATACTGAATTCGCGCCATCTACTGAAATCAAAAGAGAAAGAATTGAGGTGATAAAGCTGTTGTCAAGAGATTGCGGCGGGTGCTCACAGAAGAAGGTGTGCGGGCAACGCTACAGAAAAGTGCAGAATGGCGAAAAAGTCTACTGCCCCGACGGAACAGTACATCTAGTAGATAGCGCGTCCAAATGCCAAACTATTGAATTCCACATCGCAGATACCATAGAGAAGACTCCGAATCAATGAATGTTGAAGTTAGAATTAATTTATTGTTCAATCAGACGGTCCGTTTCCTTTGCTCGAGAGCTTAGTTTTATTCCTAAAGTATAATGTTGAAAGAACATAAGCTAAAGTGATCAGTAAAGCTAAAACTAACGCGGCAAATGAAGTAGTCCGACTTTTATCATAGAACAGGTAAGCTACATAAAATATAATAATGTCTATTATGGCGATTCCAACAAGTCTTACTACTAGTTGTAAATCCATTATTCTCTCTTATTCTATAGTTATTTTCCGTGAAGATAAAGATAATCAATTAGAAACGACATGGATGATTCAAAAATTAGCTCCCGATCCTCATTAGACCAGCGGATCCTAGGATAACCAAGTAACTCAACCAAACGGTTCAAAGGATAAAGGATAAAGATACACCGTCAAACACAAGAAGCATAAACTAGTCAAAGCTGACGACAAAAAGACTTGTCTCAGACCTTGGAAACAAAAGAAAAAAAGAGAGTTTTTGTTTTTAAACGGGTGTCGGTGTCGATGGAGGAGCAACATACGTTACAGGGGTTTGTTCCATTTGCGGTTTCATCTGGGCAAAGGCAATGACCATCAGCAGCACAGCAACCCACATAATAATGAGGCCTATGCCAATTATCGTCAACGCTGCCCCTATTACCAGCACAAGAGACGCAGTTGAGAACAAGCCCACGCTAGATTTGGTTGCCAGCATCTTTAGTGATTTCCTAGCAAAGACAGCCCAGACGATAAGGAAAATCCACAGAATCACAAAGGCCACAAGCGCCCCCTCTATCAGCGAAAACACACTGCTAGCGGTTATGTTTGATGTGTTAGGTGTCATGCCTGAAATGGATGAAATTGATGACCAGTTGCCATTCCATGATGGATAAAGGTCTTTAAGTAAAGTCGTTAGATTGTTTAAAACTGCGACAACAACCACTATGGCTGCTATGACAGCGCCAACTATGCCCGCAATAAATCCGTACAAGGAATTGTTGAAGATTCCTTTTTCGTTGTAAATGTTTGCCAACCCATGCAGTGAAATCAGAATGAGTATTATGCCTACTATTGCAAGAACGCCGAAAGTAAATGAACCTATATACGGTAGTACTCCTATAAGCAGCAGAATCGAACCGACCAGGCCCAAAGTCTTACTTGATTCAAGAGTCATCGATTTTACCTCTTGTTTTGTGCGGCTTTTTAAGAATAAAAGCTTTTCCATGCCTCTCGACGACTGAAAAGAAATTTATTTCTAATACATTGAGTAAATGTCTAATTGGTGAATTTGCAGTTCGAATTTCAGGGGGGAATCCTGCTATTTGCTCGTATTTTCCTGGTTCTAACTGACAACACCACGGCTGCTAACGCGATTAACACGAAGATGACCGCTAGCGATATGACCGGAAGTTCGGGGACAGTGGCCGTGGGGGTGGGTGTAGAACTTGCGGTCGCCGTTTTCGAAGTCGAGGCCGAAGATGTTGGGGTCGGGGATGGCGATGGTGAGCTTGAGCTTGAGGAGGTGCTGACATTGCCGTTAATTACAGTAGCACTTATGGGTTCGGATGTCTGGCCTGAACCTGGCTGCGCGTAACTAGCTAGCTGGGGGCTGGACGACGTGGAGGACTTAAGTGTCAAAGACGATTGCCCTGTACTTGTTACTGTAAAAGTCAGTGTTGCGACGGTTGCACTCCCACTGAATGGTCCAGCTGGGTTTTCTGAAGTTGCGATAATGTTATATTCACCTGTAGCTTGGTCTGCCGTGTCTTGTACTACGAGTACTGGGCTGTTCAAAACACCGTTAGCTACCCCTACAAAAGACTGGTTGCTGTCAAGTTTTAGCATCGATGTGCTCCATGTGAGCGCAATGTCGACCGCGTAAAGGTTCTGCACATTGCTGATTTCGATATGAATCGTCAAGGTTTGACCAACTGTAACTATGTTATTTTGAGGCGAAACACTAACGGTCGTAGTTTGTGCCTTGACTGTGTGAATGGGTAAAACGACAAATAAAGAAGCGATAAATAACAACACAATTATGCTAGTTTTCAGTTGATTAATCCGCATTATTTTTCACCTTTTGCTGGCTCTACGAGGCTTACTATTTTATCCCTTCCCTTCTTATACCTTCGCACTTTGCCCTCACGTTCAAGGGCGGAGAGCAGTTGGCTTGTTTTTGCTTTGGAAAACCTACATTGTTCCGTGACAGCAGACTGGTAGGTGCCACCGCTATTTGAGCGAAGTAAACGCAAAACTTTTTCTTCCTCACTCTCGGGCAAAGTCGAAATTGGCAATGCAGTTGCTACCCTAATCTTTTGACGCCGATTTACGAAGAGAAACCAAGTTGCTGTGACTGCCGCAATGACCGCAACCACTGCGACAGACGGCAGTATGAACGGGGACAATTGCGCAGTACTGGGCTTGACAACGCTTTGGGCGTCCAGCACGATTTGCGGGGTCGAGGCTACAAAAAACTGTGTTCCAAGCCAGTCTAAACTCTGAGTACTGGGGTCTTTTTGGTCTGGTGTGGGTACCACCGATTGCAAAGTGTAGTTTGCGGGGTAGCTGATTTGCAGTTCGCCGTCTCCGTACAGCCGGTCAAAGAAACCAGCGAGGCTGAAAACATCGCCAGCTACAAGTTGCCCATGTTTGTTCACGCTGAAATTCAACCAAGTAAACGTGTACCCAGTGCTCTTCGAGTCGCTTGACGAGATAAAAGTGCTCATTTGAAAGCTATTGCTGTCCGCAGTCATCTGTCGATTCGTTTGATCCGCTGCCGCATTAATGAGCGCAGTGACTTTTCCCTCAAAGCCTCCCCAGCTATCGACGGTGCCATTTAAGCCTGATACTTGAATTATGTTCCATGTGGCTGAGTCATCGCTGTTAAGTTGGATTTTATACTGAATATACGTTTGAGCCTGTACTCTGCCAGAGAACGCCACAACCAAGATGGCTGTCATGGTTAGGAAGAGGGCTGTTGAAGTCCGTAGCTTCATTTTAACCTGAGTAGCCATTGCTATTATTTGTTATTTAAGAGTTGCAGAAATATACTCTGGTTTCTGAATTCATGTTTTTTCTTCCCGCGCAAAAAAGGTCTGAGGATTTTGTTGTCTGAAATCATGCTACACCATTTAACCTTGTATATCAACCGATACGCCACATTGAAAAACGGCGCGGTCTTAAAAACGACTAAAGAACCAGAATAAACGTTTGTGAACTAAAATGAACCGTCTATTTGTCGCTAATAGCAAAAACGCCTGAGAAAGGCTTTTATTTCTAAACTAATATGGGCTAAATTGTAAAAAAGGCGAAAAAAATGAAAACCAAATTCGGGATAATATTGATCGCAATCATTGCAGTCAGTTCGTTAAGTCTCATAGCAGGCGCCTACGCAACCCCATTCATGAGCTACAGCACAGTTCCCACAGTCTCAAGCACCGCACCAACCGCAATTAGCCTCCAGCGAAACTCCGTACGCATGTACGGCATCATACAAGAATGGCTTACTACCCCAACAACAACCCCCGTCATGGGTTCCATCGAAGTTCTAAGCCGAACAGCAGTAGGGCCCACAACCACAATCCAAGGATACGCAGCGTTGGCCATTTGGACAACCAATACAACTCGACCAATCGCAGCAGTCAGAGCACGTGAAAACTTCACATACAGCTTCTACACTGCTAGACTAGTAAAAGGCGACTTTTCTGCTTTAGACTATAACGGCAACGCATTCTACCTGAACGGCACATGGAACGTTTGGAGTATCACCGAGAACTTCACCATCATTACCGACAGCGCTACTGGACATATACTCTCAATTGACAGTGACCAAAAGGCAGTGTCTCTAGCGATAAACGCCTATGGAAATTTGACAGTGCCCTCTGGTTGGAGCACCTTCGCGCTTGACATAAAGGGCATTGCCCCGTTAGCTGGGAAAGTCATAGCAGAGGTAACAATTTCAGCGGTGTTTAACCCATTCATGTTAGGCACAGACAGCAGCTCAACAACTGTAACACGAACCGATATAGACAACATTGTAAGCGCCTATGGCTCAGTTCCAGGCTGGGGCAATTACAACGTCAATATGGATTACTGCTTGCACTACAAAATTGACATTTGCGACCTCGCCACTGCAGCAGCAAACCTGAACGCAGCTTAAACATCAAAAACTTCCTTTCTTTTCTTTGTTCAAGATTTTTCTTTGAGTATTTTTTGATTATTAATTAGTCTTTGATTTTTGACCGTTAAATTAAATTATCTTACTTTCCTCTTTAAGTGGGAACGGCGCTGAAATCATGACTGATGCTGAAAAAAGCCTTGAGAAAACTGGCGCGCAAAAATCAGTAAAGTTACCCTGCGGCTGCGTTTATCAAGACAACGGATGGATGCTCACGCGGATAAATGAGTGCGAATACCACCGGCGCAAGAGAACAACTAAGCGTCCGTATCGGCCTAAGGCTGAATGCGTGAGACCCTAACCCGAAAGGCTGCTGCCTTGTGTTCTCATGTAAATGGAAGTTTTTTCCCGCAAGAGATTTAACAGTCAAAAAGGATGTTTCAAGACACATTGACAATCAAAGACTCTGCCCCCAAGCCAAAATCGTCACGTACTAGAGGGATACTGAGGATCGCTCTCGAAGTGATCTTCATGGTGGCGATTTTAGCAGCCCTACTGTGGTACGTCGGCGTTGGTTCTCTGTACAACGCTCTCCTTCACATCAAAGTCGAATACCTTCTTCTTGCCTTTCTAATGTATTTTGGAATAAACCTCCTTTTCACAGTGCGGCTGAGACGGGTCTTAAGTAAAAACGGCGTAAAAACATCTTTTGGCAAAACTTTACTCGCCCAATATGGTGGCATGCTAACAAGCGACGTCACACCGGGACGATCAGGATATATTCTTACACCGGTTTATTTACTTGATCAGAAAGTTCCAACATCAAAAAGTCTTTCAAGTGT